>SAMEA104315436__coassemble_966_pt1 | contig 27717 bp, 29 predicted proteins | sample SAMEA104315436__metabat2_high_PE_011 | metagenome-assembled genome bin SAMEA104315436 (sample SAMEA104315436) | gut metagenome | biome: Monkey gut; feature: monkey-associated habitat; material: faeces | place: China | collected 2013 | reverse complement strand
GTTTCGCGTTTGTGGGAAGAAGAAATTCCCAGTTCCAGGAGAATTTTCCTGCGAGCACAGGCTCTTTCTTCACGCCGCCAGTCTTAGACTTGACAATTCCAACACAGTCCGGAGAAACCCTGATTGATGTCCATCCGATAAAAAAAACAGCCGCGCCGCACAAAACAAGAATCAAAAAGCATACGAGCAAATTTTTTAAAAATTTCTTCATTGTTCTCCTGCGAATTTTTCACTTGAAAAAATCCTATTTTTTAGTATAACTAGGGTTTATGAGAACTGCAAGACAGAAAAATGCTGAAAAAATTTCACTTTCGCTGCTTTTCAAGCTTACAAGCCGCACTGTTCTCTTCCTGTTTCTGTTTCTTACCGTCCTGCTGGTTCTGTATACAATTGGAAACTACCAGCTTTTTCTTGACTCCAACCAGAAAATCATTCTGAACGCGGCCGCCTTCACCGCCACAACGCTTCTGGTATTCAGCCTGACCGGATTCATTATTTCAATTTTCTGCATAATACGAAAAAAAGGCAAAAGGCTCTTATACACGGCAAAAATGATTGCAATCGCGCTCTCCGCGCTGTACTCGCTCGTGTTCCTGATTCTGCTGCGCGCTACCGCAATACTTTCCTCAGGAATTTAAAGCAGAAATATTTGCTGAAAAAGGAAAAATCAGCAAAAAACCCGAAGCCTTAGGTTTTATTAAAACAGGCTTTTCAGCGTTGAAATTTTCCTCTGAAATTCTGTTGCTCACGCTGGGAACAAAACCATCTGCAAAAAGGCCGGATTCCCATTTCAAGCCTTCCGTAAAAATTTTCCGCCCCTTTCCGAAAATATTCACAAACGAAACATTGTCTGAAATTCCAAGGTTATTTAAAAAATACTCTGATTTTGGCTGAAGGAACGCAAGCTGCTGTTTTTCGGCAAGCCATGAATCAGGATGAAAATCAGTCCGGAAAGTGTTCACGATATTAAAAAGATGGTCGAGCCTTCCGCCGTCGCCGCCAACCAAAGTTATAAAAGGCTTCCGCCCTTCTTCCGCGGCTTTCCCGAATGAAAAACGGAGGGCAAGCTCTGTGTCCGTAAAATCCTTGTCACACGGAAATGACTCCACAATTTCACTTGGAAAGGCTGAAAGAATTTCCCTGGAAGAAATGCTGTCAAAATCGCCAAGAATTCTGCACGGCGAAAAATCATGGCGGCCGGCAAAATAATTTTTATATTCAAGGCAGACATCAAGCCCTGAATCGGCGGCTACAACATATTCAGGAGCCGAGGCGCAGTTTTTCCAGTAAAGCTCAGTCAATTCGGGCGCAGGATAAGCTCCTCCTGTAAAAACTACAATATGTATAGACTTTTGACGGTTTTGCAAAGTATAATTTTTCATTGTAAAAGTATACCATGAAAAAAATAAAAATTCCTTTTGTACTGCAGAAAATGAACTCTGTTTTTGAAGAGAACGGATTTGAAGCCTATCTTGTTGGAGGCGCGGTCCGCGATGTTCTGATGGGAAAAACTCCTTCAGATTACGATGTGGCAACAAACGCAGAGCCAAAGCAAGTGATGAAAATTTTCCGCAAGGTGATTCCAACAGGAATTGCGCACGGAACAGTCACAGTCCATTTCATGAAAAACGAGGTTGAAGTCACAACATTCCGGACAGAAAGCGACTATTCAGACGGACGGCACCCCGACAATGTCGCCTTCACAAGAAACCTTGACGAAGATCTGAGCCGGCGGGACTTCACAATGAATGCAATCGCAGCCTCACTGAAAGACGGAAAAATCATCGATCCGTTCAATGGAAACGAAGATATAAAGAACAAAACAATCAGAACTGTCGGAAATCCGCACGAACGATTTCTGGAAGACGGACTCAGGCCTATACGGGCAATACGTTTTTCCGCAAGGCTGAATTTCAAGATTGAGGAAAAAACCCTTGAGGCAATCAGCGCGCCGGAAATTCTTGAAAAAACAAAAAGCGTGTCGCTGGAACGTTTCAGAGATGAGCTTTTAAAACTTATGCGGGCTGAAAAACCTTCTGACGGACTGAAAATAATGGAAAAAACGGGGATTCTTCACATTTTCATGCCGGAATTTGACGTCTGCCGCGGATGCAGCCAGCAAGATTTCCGGGGCTTCCACGAATTTGACGTGCTGGACCACCTTTTTTACGCATGCGACGGCGCTCCTAAAGAAAAAATCAACGTGCGGCTCGCGGCTCTTCTTCACGACATCGGAAAACCGGCGGCAAAAAAAATGCTCCAGACTCCTGAAGGCGAAACAGTCACTTTTTACAGACACGAGCAATATTCAGCAGAAATCGCGAAAAAAATGCTTTTCAGGCTGAAATTTTCAAACGCAGAAATCGACAATATATGTCATCTTATTGAAAACCATATGTTCAACTACGAACCAACCTGGAAAGATTCGGCCGTAAGGCGATTTCTAGTAAAAGTCAAGGCGGAAAATGTAGAGGATTTGTTCGACCTGAGGCTGGCAGATATTTATGGAATGCACAACCAGCCGCTTCAGCCTAACGGAAGCCAGACAGCAAAACTTCTGCTGGAATTCAAGGAGCGGATTGAAAAAGAGGAACAGAAAAAATCTGCGCTCAGCCTGAAATCCCTTGCTGTAAACGGAAAAGACCTTATCGGAATTGGAATTCCAAGCGGAAAAGAACTTGGAATTATCTTAAACGAGCTTTTTGAAACTGTAATCGAAGATCCTGCGCAGAATGAAAAATCCACGCTCCTGAAAATAGCTGGAAAAATTTATGAGAATCGTAATCTTTAGCACAAACACAAACAAATTCAAAAAAGAAGATTTTCAAATAGAAGAATTTTTAAGTAGTATAATTAATTATAATAAATGTATAAAAAAATATACATCATTAGAAATAATATTAGCATACCAGCTTCCAGGAACTTTTTTAATCGGCCGAAATCAACCGAATTCAGAAAATTCTGAAAATAAAATCATAAAGAAGCAGGAACTTAAAGGAAAATCAGCCGGAGAAATCGCTGAAGAAATTTTGAATCTGAAACCTGACATTGCGATTCAGGCGACTTTCTGGACCGAGCCGTTCGACTGGCTTCCCCTGCAGGACTGTCTCATCGGCGAAATTCTTTCATCGCATGGAATAAAAACAATATGCCATTCTTTGGAAACCGCGCTGATATGCTTCAACAAACGGCGTTCGAGAGATTTTTTCCTTGAAAACAGATTTCCGGCGGCAAAATCCGTGTATGTTCACCACGAGCTTTTCCGAACTGAACGGAGCCACCAGGAAATCCTGAACAATCCGTACCAGGAAATTATTTTTGAAAAAATAAAAAAACTGAACTTTCCTGTGATTATAAAAGACACTTTTGGGCTTAGCTCTTACGGAATGGATGTTGTTTCAACATTTCCGATGGCGAAAAATATTCTTATGTCTAAAAAGAATTCTGGAGACAGGCTTGTGGAAGAATTTCTTGACGGCCAGCAGTTTGGAACAGAAATTCATGGAACACCTGGAAACTACACTGTTTTTCCGCCGTTTTTGTTTTCAACAAACCAATATGGAATCACAAGCCCGAAACAAAGCGTAAAAATCGGGCCTGTTCTCAATGAAAAATTCAACCTGCCGGAATTTTACAGAACAATGAACCGGCTTGCGGAAAAACTTAATCTGTGCGGAACTGCGCAAGTCGACCTTGTTTTCCACAACAAAAAATGGCACGTGCTGGAAGTGAACCCAAGGCTTTCGGGGCTTACGCCGGCAATTTCATGCGCATGCGGAAAAACAATCGAGGAACTGCTGCTTGACGTGGCTTTTTCACAAAACGAAAAAAATCCAAGTCTGAAATACGTAATCGACCTGAAATTTCCTGTTCTTGCAACTGAAACGCTGAAAAAACTGTCAGATTTCGACAGCGTTCTTTTTGTGCGGCAAATGCTGAACAAAAAAGCCAGGCAGCACCGCGAGGAAGGTTTCTGCGAAGTAATATTCGGAGGCTGCGATTCCCTGCCTGAACTTGAAAAAAACTTGGACAGAATCCAGGAAAATTTTCATGAAATAATAGAACCGGAATTTTTTAACAAAGCGCATAAAATGCTCATGGAACTGAATTCTCCGGACTGAAAAAAAAATCCAGCCGTAAAGCTACAAAACTTCCAGAAGCTCCCTGAAAAAATGGTTTTCAATTTTCGCCTCATTCATCATTTCACCGAATGAATAATAACGCACAGGCTCATAAAGACGGCCAAGCGCAATGTAGCTGCCTTTTTTGTCCGAGCCGTACGTCATTGTGTAAAGTTTTCCGTTGTAAGTGAACTCAAACTCTTTTTTTGTATTGATAAGCAGAATCAAATCATCTTTTGTCATATTTTCTGTAATGAAACGCTAAATTTTCATGTTCATCGCTTCGCGGACTTCTTCCAGAGTTTTTTCAGCAATAGCGCGCGCCCTTTTTACACCGTCAAGAAGAACTTGCTGAATGTATGCAGGCTCTTTTTCAAGCGCAGCACGTTTCTCGCGCAAAGGACGAAGAGTTTCATTCAGCGCAACCGTAAGCTCGCTCTTAAGCATTCCGCCGCCGCCTTCGCCGATTCTTGCCGCAACTTCTTCAGGAGTTTCTTTTGTGCAGAGAGAAATAAGCTGCAGAAGATTTGCAACTTCCGGGCGGTTCACTGGATCATAAGTAATCATCCGCTCGCCGTCTGTCTTCGCTTTTTTTATGAGCTTTGCAGTTTCATCTTCTGTTGCGCAGAGCATTATCGCGTTTCCACGGCTTTTTGACATTTTCTGAGTTCCGTCAAGCCCCATTATGCTCGGAGTTTTTGAAAGAAGAACCTGCGGAAGCGGGAAAATCGGGTCGCGGCCTGCGCAGAATTTCTTGTTGAAGCGATTTGCGATTGTTCGCGCCATCTCAACATGAGGAAGCTGGTCTTTTCCTGCTGGAACAACATTTCCCTTGCAGAAAAGAATATCAACAGCCTGATGAACAGGATACGTATACATTCCTGCGTTTACATTTGTAAGTCCGGCCGCCTGGATTTCTTCCTTTACAGTAGGATTTCTGCTTAGCTCCGCGTTTGAAACCAGCGTAAGGAACGGAATCATAAGCTGGTTCGCCTCCGGGATATATGAATGAGGATAAATTATCACATTTTCACCAGGCTCGATTCCAGCCGCAAGGTAATCAATAACAAGCTGCTTCGTATTCTGGCTGATTTCCTGGTATGCGTCATGGTCTGTAAGAACCTGGTAGTCAGCAATAAGAATCATTGTAGGAACGCCAAGCTTTGAAAGCCTTACGCGGTTCTGAAGCGAGCCGAAGTAATGCCCGATGTGAAGCCTTCCTGTAGGACGGTCGCCTGTAAGAACTCTGTATTTTTTTGGATTTTTCACAATATCTTCTTCAATTTTTCTGCTTGTCTCAAGCGCAGCCTCATAAGTCGCGCTGTTTATTGATTCTGCCATTATTTCCTCTGTTTCTAGTTAGTTTTCAATTATTGTTTCCGAGCCAAGAACTCTAGATTCATACTACTAAAAAAAACAGCATTTAACAAGGCTGAAAAAAAACGCTAGAATTACCGCATGACTTTAATCGACTTCCATAAGTGGCTTGACAACTATCTGAATTTTGAAAAATCCCAGGCTAAAGGAATTTTCTGGCTTGACTCAATGAAATTTTTGTGCGGAAAACTTATGAATCCGCAGGACAAAATTCCTTGCATCCATGTAGCCGGCTCAAAAGGAAAAGGAAGCTGCTCCGCAATGATTTCCAGCATAATCGAGGAAGCAGGCTTCAAATGCGGCGTATACACTTCTCCGCACATAACCGACTTCCGTGAAAGAATAGGAACGGCGCACAGTTTTTTTGAAGATGAAATTTACGAAAAATCGGCGGATGAGCTGACTCAGCTTGTGGATTCGATTCCGCTCTCAGAGCTTCCGGGCGAACGTCCGCTGACTTGGTTCGAGCTTGTCACAGTTTTCGCTTTTCTGTGCTTTAAAAATGCGAAATGCGATTTTGCTGTATATGAAGTCGGGCTCGGCGGAAGGCTTGACTCAACGAATGTTGTAAAGCCGCTTGCGAGCGTAATCATGCCGATTGAGCTGGAGCACACGGAATTTCTTGGCGACACAATTGAAAAAATCGCAGGGGAAAAAGCTGGAATAATAAAGAAGGGAATTCCGGCTGTAATTGCGCCGCAAAACTACGCGGAAGCCAATAAAGTTTTCCAGAAAAAATGCGCAGAAACCAGCTCAGAATGTATTTTCGTGAAAAACACAACGAAAAATCTTTTATGGAAATATAACAGCAACGGAACAATGCACGTGGAATTTGAAATTCCAGCCCTTGCTTCCGGCGGAAACAAAAATGAAGATAAAACAAAAATTTCAACGGACTTGCGTCTTCTGGGAAAAGTCCAGGCTTTCAACGCGGCGACAGCGGCAGAAGCAATAAAAACAGCGCTGCCGGAAATTTCATCAGAAAAAATATCAAGGGGACTTTCAAAGGCATTTCTTCCGGGGCGATTTGAAATCCACGGAAATATTGTTCTTGACGGAGCGCACACGGTAAAAAGCATTTCAAACACAATAGAAACGCTGAATTCTGTTTTTCCAGGAAAAAAAGCGCATCTTGTTTTTGCGTGCGCGGGCGACAAGGACATAAAAGACATAGTTCCGCTTTTCAAGGAAAAATTTTCTTCAATAATTTTTACAGAGCCAAAAACCGTAAGGCATTGCGATGCAGAAAAAACTTTTCAGGCTGCAAAAGAAAACGGAATTTCCGGAAAAATTGAAAAAGACGTTGGACGCGCTATAAATTCAGCGCTGGAATCAGCCGAAAATAAAGACATAGTTCTAATAACAGGCTCGTTTTACCTTGTTGCGGAAGCGAAGCAGCTTCTTGAACTTTAAAATAAAAATCAACTTCAACATAATTTTCAGAGGAAAGAAATGCGCTGTACAAAAGCAATTATATATTCAGAAAACCTGCGCCACAATATTGCGGAAATCAAGAAAAACCTGCGGAAAGGAGTAAAACTTTGCTGCGCGGTAAAAGCGAACGGATACGGAAATGACGCCGTGAACAGCGCAAGAACCGCGGAGGAAATGGGCGCCGAGTACCTTGCAATCGCTACAGTTTCAGAAGGAATCCAGCTGCGCGAAGCGGGAATAAAAGCGAATCTCCTGCTGCTTTCTCCGTGCTGCCCAGAAGAATTCGAGGAGCTTGTGGACAACAAAATCATTCCGCTTGTGTTCGATTCAGAAGTAATTCAGGAGCTGAACACAATTGCAAGCGATATGACAGAAGAAAAATATCCAGTTTTCCTTGCTGTTGACACAGGAATGGGAAGAATCGGATGCCTTCCTGAAGAAGCAGAAAAGCTCGCCGTTGAAATCAGCGGCTTCTCATCACTGAAGCTTGCCGGAATGATAACGCATTTTGCCGAAAGCGACGGAATTTCAGAAGCCGCCGTTGAGTACACAAAAAAACAGTTTGAGCAGTTCAAATACGCAGTCGAAAAAGTCCAGAAAGCCGGAATAAATCCAGGAATCAGAACTTGCTCGGCAAGCGCGGCTGGAATCGCAGTTCCCGAATATCAGCTTGATATGGTCAGGCCGGGAATTATTCTTTACGGATATTACGCGGATGAAGTTACAAAATCATATCTTGAGTCAAAAAACATAAGCCTTGACTTGAAACCTGTAATGCAGCTGGAAACAAAAGTTGCCGCAATAAGACATTTTGTTCCAGGACGCTCGGTTTCTTATGGACGCACATGGACATGCGAAAAAGAAACGGATATCGCTGTTCTGCCGATAGGATATGCCGACGGACTTTTAAGAAGAAATTCTCCCGGGCTGAAAGTTTCAATAAACGGAAAACCTTATCCGGTTGTCGGAAGAATCTGCATGGATCAATGCATGGTTGACATCGGAAATGGAAACAAAGAAGTAAAACGCTGGGACAAAGCCATAATCTTCGGGCCGAAGGACAAAGGAGTTTTCTGCGATGCGGATGACATTGCAAAAGCCACTGGCACAATCAGCTATGAAGTAATGACTTCCGTTTCAAGCCGAGTTGAGCGGATAATTCTTTAGATTTTTTTTCAATAACACAATAATAAAGAAAATATATTGTAATTTATTGTGAAATTGATTGTTATACTATATAATTACATAAATTTAAAAATTTGGAGGAGTCCCACTTCGCTTGTGGAATAAAAGATGATTAAGACAAAAATTACTGGATTATTATTTATCGGAGCAACCCTTTCAATTCTTGCGTCATGCGCAACAACAAAAGCTGTGGAAATCGCAGATTCTGATTCGGAGACAATCATAGAAGAAGAAATTCCTGCGTCTGAAAAAATAAAAAAAGAGCCAAAGCAGATTTCTGTGCAGAACACTTCAAACCAGAAGGAAATAGCTTTCAAGGAGCTTGTTGATTCCCTTGAGCTGAAAGTAATATCAACTCCTAAAACTGTGTACTCGAACAAAAATTTTGACTCTCCGTATATTGTGGCTGTAACCGGCAAAGACGGTCCTGAAAAAAATCTGGACATAACAGTTTCATATCCTTCCGCAAGAACAAACGATTCAATAACATACAACAATATTCAGCTGAAAACTGATTCTGAAGGAAAAATCTCTTTCAAGCCTGAAAAAACAGGTTTCGCGGTAAAAGGAGAAGTTACATTCTATCCTACGCCGATAAGCTCTAATTCAAATATTGTGCAGGCGTCATTCAATGCGGCTGTAAAAGCTCCTTTTGTTGTAAAATCAAGCTACGTAACATATCCGTATGGAATTCTTTACGTATATGATTTCAACGAGAAAGGCCGGCCGACAACAAACAATTTCACATTACTGCAGACTCTCCGAAACGCAGGTGTGAGCGTAGGAAATTCTCCGGTAAGCGACACTTCATACTTCAGCAAACCGGTTTCTGAGCTTTACACTGCAAACCACAATATTGTTGGAAATATGTACAATTTCCTTGTGATTGGCTCATTCAAATACGCTGAGCCAGCAGTTGAGAACGCAGAAAATTCAACTGCAACTGTAAAACTTGTTGCGGACATTACATGCGTAGACATGAAAAATGGAAATGTAATCTACAAGACATCCATTGAAGAATCTGCAACAGACAAGACAAAATGGAACGCCGAGCAGAAATGCAGAAAACTTCTGGCCGAAAAAACAGCTGATGCAATAATTTACGGAATGTAAAAAGGATAGAAAAATGAAATACACAGACACAAGAGACAGCTCTGTTTCAACAGACTTTAGAACAGCAGTGATGAACGGAATGAATTCCGCAACAGGCGGATTGTACATCCCGACAAGCATTCCAAAGCTTGACAGTTCATTCATCAATAAAAACCCGGAGCCAAGCTTCAGGGACATTGCTTTCAACATGGCAAAACCTTTTGTTGAAGGCGAAATTCCTGATGATGATCTTATGGCGATTATCCAGGACGCATATCCTTTTACGCCAAAGACAGTTCCTGTAGACAAATCTGCATATATTCTTGAGCTTTTTCACGGTCCGACCTGCGCTTTCAAAGATTTCGGAGCGCGTTTCATGGCTCGGGTTATGTCTTATTTCAACAGATCTGAAAACGGAACCCTGCATATTCTTGTTGCAACTTCCGGAGACACAGGCTCTGCTGTAGGCTCGGCTTTTCACAATGTTCCTGGGCTGGATGTTACAATTCTTTATCCAGAGGGAAAAATTTCAAAGATTCAGGAAAAACAGCTTTCAACATTCACAGGAAATGTACGCGCGCTTAAAGTAAAAGGCACTTTTGACGACTGCCAGAAACTTGTAAAAACAGCTTTCACAGACGCTGAGCTTAGAAAACAGTTCCGGCTTTCTTCTGCGAACTCAATAAATATTTCCCGGCTGCTGCCACAAAGTTTCTACTATATGTACTCTTCCCTTGTTGTAAGAAACCGTGCGCCGCTTGACACAAAACTCGACAATGCTTCTATTATCTGCATTGTTCCATCAGGAAACTTCGGAAATCTTACTTCAGGCTTGATTGCAAAAGAAATGGGCGCTCCAATCCGCGGATTTGTTGCTGCAACCAATACAAACAAGACAATTCCAGACTGGATTGCAACCGGCGACTACAATGCGCGAGCTTCTGTTGAAACTTACGCAAACGCAATGGATGTTGGCGCTCCTTCAAACTATGAAAGAATCAAGGCTATGTATTCTCTTGATGAAGTCCGCAAAATGATGGCTTCTTATTGGCTTGACAACAATGGAATTATGGCCTCAATCAAAGACTGCAACGCACGCACTGGCTACACAATTGATCCTCATGGAGCTATTGGATGGAAAGCCTGGGATGATATTCGCAACGGCGGGCTTGAAGCCTTGAAAAACGGCGTGAAGAACGACATTTCAAAGCCTGGACTTACACCAAACCTTCCGGAATGGGCAGATGAAGTAATAAACAAAAATGCAGTTGGAATTATTCTTGAAACAGCTCATCCTGCAAAGTTCGGCTCAATCGTTTCCGAGGCAACAGGACGGGAACCAGTTGTTCCAGAAACACTGCAGGCTGTAATGAATCTTCCGGATATGGCCGTTCCAATGGAAAACAGCTACGAAACTTTCAAGGAATGGCTGAAAGCTAACCTTTCAAAATAACAGAAACAAAGAATAAACAAAAAGGCTGCCGGAATGAATCAACTTCAAACGGCAGCCTTTTGTTTTCAGCAACTAGATTCTTCAGGAACTAGAATGCGTATTCGATTCCAAGCGGAATAGAGAATTTGTTTATAGTATTTTTTAAAGTATCCTCAGCATCTGTAATAACCAGAGAATCAGCAATGCCTGCAAAAACGAAGCAGTCAGCGGCAACATCTTTCTTAAGGTAGATTTCTGCGCCGAATGAGTTCACATTAACATTTTTGTCGTGAAGATTATTAAATACTCCGCCATAGCACGCTGTAGCACCAAGTGTGAATTTGTCAAACGCAACTTCTACGCCGGCATCAAGAGAAATAACAGGATAATAGCTTAAGTCACCGTCCTTATCCTTGTCGTTCATAGAAATATAGCCTGCATGGCCCTTATAGGAAATGTTGTCATTTTCGCCAGCAATGCCTGCAATAACCTGAAGCAAATAGCCGTCAGCCTCACTATCGTTTCTTTTGTCATTGTCTGACCAAAGCGGAACTTTTACACCAACTTCAAGAACATTGCTTTCATTGATATCCCAGTCGAATCCAAATTCAAGTTTTCCGTTGAAGTCATCGTTTTCAAGCTCATCATCAGAGCCTTTTCTAGGATCTTTTGCTCCAAAATATGCAGCCTTAATCTGGAATTTTTCATCAACTGTGTAGCCAAAACCAACGTTTATGCCCTTGTAGAAATTTTCAGCCCAGTCGCCAACATCATCATCTTTTTCACCTTTATACGCATCAAATGTAGCGCCGATAAAAAGACCTTCTACAGGATAGAAAGAAAGCGCAACGCCAGCCTGTGGATAAAAACGGTCAAAAATATCATCTTCACCAAAAGAGCCGATGTCTCGGCGGCCAAGTCCCCAGTCGCCAACAGAGCCGCGAAGGTCATCAACCTCAATCATTCCGACCTGGCCCAGGAACCATTCCGCAGGCTGCCACCAAACCTTAGCCTGATCAGGAAGACTTACATCGGCAAAACCGCCTTCAGAATCAACAACATACTCCAAGTCAAGATTAAAACCAAGCTTATTGTCTTCTGTTGAAGCGCTGAAATTGAAGTCGTGAACAAATTCTGCGAACGTTTTGGCAGGAGATGAATGAGAACCGTCTTTTCCATACACATTTTCTAAAGCAGACTCGGCAGCATCACTGTCATAGTCATTTTTGTAGCCAGTAAAATCGAAAGCGCGGGCTGCACCACGGCCGCTTACACCAACAGAAATATCAGCAAACAATGCAGACGCAGCAAAAGCCGCGGCAAATCCAAAAGCGAATAATTTTTTCATGAAAAACCTCCATTTTTCATAATCTTATCAAAGTTAGCATAGACTAACATTTTTTTTCAACAATGTACAGTATCTTGATATTTTTTTTAAACTGCTGTAATTATTTAGAAAACAAACAAAAAGGATGCAAATATATGAAAACCGGTAAAAAATTCTTCATTTTATTTATTTTTTCTGCGTTTAATGCTGTTTTTTACGCGCAAACCTCAGAAAATGATATTTTTTCAGACAAAAAATTTACAGAACAAAAAGAAACAAAAGCCAAAGCCTTGGGATTTTTCTCAAGAAAGAATTTCAACTATGAATGCGGAACTTTTTCATATTATGCGCCGAACCAGTTTTTCAAGCTAGAGCCCGGAGAAGGAACAGCCTGTTTCAATTCTTCCCTGAAAATGGCAGGATTCAAGGCGAACTACTACCATCAGATTTATTATATTTTCATAAATGAAGCCACAAGAAAAAAACTGAAATCAAATGTGGAACAATATATTGAAGAATTCGATGCCCGCCAGCTTTCAAAAAAAGGAAAAACCTACAAAAAATACGGTGAAGAGCCAGCGCGGATTGAATGGGGAACAATTCCTTCAATGATTGATGCCTACGGAAATGGAAAAATCCAGTTTGGCTACAGATTTTATGATAATTCACCATATTTTACGATTACTGTGTGGCCGGTAAAAAATCTTGAAAGCCGAAAAGCGGCTGGAAGCGAAAAATCTATAAAAATTCAGTATTTTTATACAAAAAAACAGGCTGAACTTCTTGCGGAGCTGCTCAGCAATGAAAATCTAGCTGAAAAATTAGAGCCATATTTTGAAAGCAATGAAAATTCTGAATATAAAAAAATGAACACACAAATAGAAAGCGACGAATACTAAAAAAATCACATATTCTCGTAAGTCTGAACAGAATCTTCCAGATGCTCAATCAGAATATTCGCTTCCCGGAACATTTTCAATGAATCTTCCTCGTCATGATAATGTTTTTCGCACACAACACGCTTTATGCCGCAGTTTATCAAAAGCATTGCGCAAGTGCGGCACGGCGTCATCTTGCAGTAAACAGTTCCGCCGTCAATTGAAATGCCCCTTTTCGCCGCCTGGCAAATTGCATTCTGCTCCGCATGAACGGTACGAACGCAATGATTTGTAACAGATCCGTCCTCATGGATTGTTTTCTTCAGCAAATGCCCGACTTCATCGCAATGAGGAAGCCCTGCAGGTGAGCCGACATAACCAGTAACAAGAATCTGATGGTCGCGTGCGATAACACATCCGCTTCTTCCACGGTCGCAAGTAGCACGCTTTGCAATAGTCCGGCTTACTTCCATAAAATATTCATCCCATGTCGGACGTATGTATTTTTTTTCAATCATGTTAAAATCCTAAAAAGCAGCCGCCCAAAAAACATTTTTAGACAACTGCTTTTTTTAAAGAAATTTTATTCTGAAAACTTAAATTTATTCAGCAACAATCTCTACCGCGGCGGCCGGAGCCTCAACAGTTTCGGCAGGCGCTTCAACAGGCGCAGGAGTTTTCTTTGAATCAGCTTCTTTTACGCCCTCAAAGATAATGTCGCCAACAAAAATAGCTGCAAGAATCATTGTAACAACAGGAATTTCCTTGTATTTTTTTGCAACAATTTTTACAAAAACATACGCAATCATTCCCCACATAATTCCTTTGGAAATTGAATATGCGAACGGCATTGTCATGATTGTTATAAACGCAGGAATTCCTTCTGTAGGATCTTCAAAATCAATTCCCTTTACATTTTTCAGCATGAGGAAGCCTACAAAAACCAGAGCCGGTGCTGTTGCACATGCAGGAATAATTGCAAATACAGGGTTGAAGAACAACGCTGCAAGGAACAAAAGTCCTGTTACAACAGAAGAAAGTCCAGTTCTTGCGCCAGCCGCAACACCAGAAGTTGATTCAACAAATGAAGTTACAGTTGAAGTTCCAAGACAAGCGCCAACAACAGTTCCAATAGAGTCAGCCATAAGAGCGCCCTTTGCATTCTTGATGTTTCCATCCTCATCCTTCAAGTCAGCCTGTTCAGCCACACCCATCAAAGTTCCAAGAGTATCAAACAAATCTGTAAAAAGGAATGTCAGAAGAACAACAACAAACTTTATAGACAGCGCATTTGCCCATTCAAACTTGAAAAGATATGGAGCCGCAGGAGTTGCAAGCGGAGTCCAGTCTTTGGCGACTGTTGTAACACCAAAAGGAATTCCGATTATTGTTGTTATTGCAATTGAAATAAGAACTGCGCCAGGAACTTTCAGAACCCATAGCAAAATCGTAATAAGAAGACCAATTACAAAAACAAGCGCAGTCGGATGAAGAAGATTCAAATTTTCAAACCCTATCAATGTTCCTGTTGATGTTGTGCAGATTCCAGCATTTGAAAGCCCGATAATTGTAATGAAAAGACCAATACCAACGCTTACAGCTTTTTTCAGGTTTGCCGGAATAGACTTTATAATCGCCTCGCGGATTCCAAAAATAGAAATAACAATAAAAATTATTCCTTCAACAAAAACAGCTGTCAATGCAAACTGCCATGTGCAGCCCATTCCCAAAACAACTGAATATGTAAAAAACGCATTCAAGCCAAGGCCTGGAGCAAGCGCAACAGGAAGATTTGCGCAGAAAGCCATTACAAGAGTGGCAATGCAGGCAGAAACCGCAGTTGCTGTGAACACTGAATTAAATTCCATTCCAGCGCCAGAAAGAATTCCCGGGTTTACAGCCAAAATATAAGCCATAGCAAGAAAAGTTGTGATTCCGCCAATAATTTCCTTACTGACAGTCGAACCTCTTTCTTTTATATGAAAAAGTTTTTCCATCTTTTTCCTCCATTATTTTATTATAATACATAAATTAATAAATAACTAGAGTTTGAACGTCCTAAACAGGCACATTATGAAAAAGAAAAAACTGCTGTTGCCCATAAAAAAAAGGATTCCATACTTTGGAATCCTTTTTAAGAGCGGTAGAAGGGAGTCGAACCCTCGTCATCAGCTTGGAAGGCTGAGATAATGAGCCGTTATATGACTACCGCTTGTTGATGTTTATATATTATACAGATATTAAACTTTAGTCAAGCACTTTTATAAATATATTTAATTTTTTTTAAATTTTTTATAACTACTCTTCACCGCCTGCAACTTTGTTTTCAAATTTTGTAATAGCAGGAAAGAACATCATTTCAACTTCACCGGTTGCGCCGTTGCGCTGCTTTGCAACAATACATTTTGCCTCCTGCACAGGATTTTCCTCATCCATAATCTTCCTGTCGCGATGAAGGAACAATACAACATCCGCATCCTGCTCAATAGAACCAGAACCTCGTAACTGGGCAAGGTTCGGCTCCTGACCTTCCGCATCACGAGCAACCTGACAGAGAGCAACAATAGGAATTTCAAGTTCGCGGGCAAGGGCTTTCAGTGACTTTGAAATTTCAGAAACATTTTCCCATGTATTCTGGCTTGGATTGTCAAGAGTTATAAGCCCGATGTAGTCAATAAAAATTATACGAACACCGTTGTTAGCAACCATTCGCCGGGCAGAAGCGCGCAAATCAAGAAGCCCCATGTTCGGAGTGTCGCATATATACAATGGAGAATTATAACAGCGTCCGGCAGCATCCTGAATTCTCTGCAGCTCAGCCATGCTAAGCACACCTCTTCGTATTTTTCCGCTAGGAATTTTTGAAACCTGAGAAAAAAGACGCTGGCCGATTGACTGATATGACATTTCAAGAGAAAAAAAACCGCATGGAATTTGCTTTTCAACAGCAATTGTCTGCATCATTGAAAGCGCGAACGCAGTTTTTCCGATTGACGGACGCGCGCCTATTATAATAAGCTCAGAATTCTGGAAACCGCTTGTCATTGAATCAAGTCTTGCAATGCCGGAAGGAATTCCTGTAAGCTCCTCATTCTTCTGGCAGCGTTTTGAAATAATATCCATCGTTTCATTTACAACCTGATGCATATTGTACATTTTGGAAGTTTCTGTATTTTCTGTAAGGGCGAAAATTTTCCTTTCAGACTCTTCCAGAAGCATATTTGCCTGCTTGGAATCATCGAACGCGGATGCACGCAGTTCCGTGGCAAGTTTTATGAGATCGCGCCTGGATGCGCAGGCCAAAATTATATCTATGTAGAAATTTATATTCGCGGCAGTTGCAACTGTGTCGGTCAATCCGGCGATATAAGCCGCACCGCCAGCCTGCTCAAGCTTGTTAAGTTTAGTAAGCTCATTTATAAGAGTAATTGAGTCACCGCGGATATTTTGCTTTAAAAGAGAAACAAGACCTTCAAAAATTATCTGATTCTGCAGCGAATAAAAACGATCAGGACGAATACGGCTTGCGACATCGCTCATTACATCCCAGTCAAAAAGAATCGCTCCAAGAGTCGCCTGCTCCGCATCAAGATTGTGCGGCGGAACTTTATCTTTCAAATCAACAGCCATTTTTTCTCCTATAAAAACAAAGGCGATGAGCCATCAGCCATCGCCTTTGAAATTTCAGCAAATATCCAGAAAAAAACTACTCAGCTTTTGCTTCTTCAGCAGCTTTTTCAACCTTTTCAGTTTTTACTGCGGCAGGCTTTGAACCAGCAACTTCCTGAGCCTTTACAGAAACCTTGATTTCTGCAACAGCAGCTTCATAAAGTTTTACAGCAGCATGATAATTTCCAACACTCTTGATTGTAAGTCCAGGAATTTCAATGCGCTTTCTTTCAATCTCAAAGCCAAGTTTTGCCAAAGCTTCAGCAATTACAGAAGCTGTAACAGCACCGTATAGCTTTCCGTTTGAACCAGCCGGCATCTCAATTGAAATTTCAGCAGCTTCAAGTTTTTCTTTCAAGCTCTTTGCATTCTGACGCTTAATTTCCTTGCGGGCCTCGATTTCAGCCTTTCTAGCTTCAAACATAGCGGCAGTTGTTTCATTGTAAACAACAACAAGATTGCGTGGAAGAAGATAGTTTCTAGCATATCCTGTTGCTACATTTTTTACATCGCCTTCTTCGCCAAGGTGTTTTACATCTTCATTAAGAATAACTTTCATTTTTCAAGCTCCTCTTGAATATTATTGCGGAACCAGCGTCACCAGGAGTCGGATCGTTGGCTCCAGAATTTTTATTTGATTTTACTAAATGCGGATTATTCCGGCACTCAGATTATTACTCCGCAACAAACGGAAGAAGACAAATCGCACGCGCACGTTTGATTGCTCCAGCAAGCTCACGCTGATGCTTTGCACAAGTACCTGTTATGCGACGTGGAAGAATCTTGCCTCGCTCTGTTGTAAAACGGCGGAGAGCATCTGAATCTTTGTAGTCAATCTTCGCTTTGTTTGCGCAGAAGCGGCAAACCTTCTTGCGGAAGAAAGTCTTGCCTTTTCCACGGCCGTTGTCACGAGATTCGTCCTCGCGGCCTTCATTTTCTACAGCAGGCTTTTTTTCTGCAACATCTTTGTTTTCTTCATACATATCTTTTGTTTCTTCTGACATATTTTACTCCAAATTAGAAAGGAATATCTTCCGGAAAATCACTTTCCGTTCCACCAAAGGAATCGCCGCCGAAATTTGCAGCAGGCGCATTAGCTGGCTGGCCAAAATCATTGCTTCTTGGCTGGAATCCGTTAGATGCACCCCCAGCATAACTGTTTCCGTTCTGCCCGCCATCACTTCTTCCGCCCAAAAGCTGGACATTGTTCGCAACAATTGTAATACGGCTGAAATTCTGTCCGTCTTTCTGCCATCTGTCCTGCTTTAGATAGCCATCCACAGCAATCTGCTTTCCCTTTGTAAGATAAGGCTTTAAATTTTCAGCCTGTTTGCCCCAAAGAGTAACATCAAAGAAGTTCGCTTCCTCAACCCAGTTTCCACTGGCAGAATCTTTTCTGCTTCGATTTACGGCGATGCTTAAATTTGCCCTAGCCTGTCCGTTTGCCACATAACCAAAGGAACGCTCATCGCTTCCAACGTCTCGAGTCAATCTTCCTACTAAAACAACATGATTAAGGTCTGTCGCCATTCTTGTTACCCCGGTTCAAATTTGCTATTTTTCTTCAAGTTTAACGAAAAGGTATTTCAAAAGATTCTTCTGAATTCTGAATGCCTTTCCGATTTCTGTAATCTTGTCTGGATTGAGCTTAAGAGTAAAAAGAACAAAATGTCCTTTCTTTTCCTTTGCAATCTCGTAAGCAAGGTCGCGGTCGCCGAAAAGTTTTTCCTCTTCGATTTCTGCGCCAAAAGATGTAAGTGTGCCGCGTACTTCTTCAACGGCTTTCTTTGACTTCTCTTCATCAATTGGGAAGATAGTCATCAATTCGTACTTTCTCATTTTTGTCTCCTTATGGACTTATGGAAGCTCTACGAGCCTCAAGGGGTGTTTTATAAGAATAGCATTTTTGCACGGACAAAGTCAATTGCACTTTCAGCCTGACAAGCCCGATTTTTTAATTGACCGCGGCAAGAGCGCACATTATACTTATACAGTATGTTTTTTTCCATATATTATAACAGCAGACAGCACGAAGGTTCAAAAATAAACACAAAGAAAAAAAATATCCTGATTTTAGCGGCAATGATTCTGCTTGGCGCCAATATTTTCTGCGCGCCGACAAGAACAGACGCATACGACTTGATTGTGAAACGAGGCTCCGCCGCAGAAATAAAAAAAGCGCTGAAAAAAGACCCGAAAATGAGCGCGGCCAGCTTCGGGGCGGAAAATGACACCCTTCTTATGCGGGCAATAATGTACAACCGGGAGCTTTCTGTTGTTGACATTCTGCTGAAGGCTGGAATTCCTGTAAAAAAAGAAAACGAAAACGGACAGAACGCGCTGATGTACGCCTGCATGTATTCAAAGAGGACTGAAGTTATTGAAAGAATTCTTGAAAAGACAGTAACTTCACGGACGGCGCTGAAAGAGCTCAACCGGAAAGATAAAAATGAAAAGAGCGCATTGAAATACGCAAAGGAATTTGAAAACAGAAAAGCCATTGACTGCGTTGCAAAATATGTAGGAAAACCGGAGAACTACCAGGAAGGCCAGGATTATGTTGAATTCCTTGAAGATTTGAACGAAAAACTTATTCAGCAGGAAAAAGAGGCAGAAGAGCGCAGGCTGAAAGAGGAAGAGGAACGAAAAAAAGAAGAAGAGCTGGAAAAAGCAAGAAAGGAACAGGAGCTTCTTGAACTTAAAAAAAACGAGGAGCTTCAGAAAGAACTGGAAAAACAGCAGAAGCAAGCTGAAATTCCTGCCTCAAAACCGATAGACATGGAAAAATACGACAAAGTTTCGCTGTTTGACTTTGTTGTCCAGGAAGAAATTCCTGAGCCGGAGGAAAACAATGAAAATGAAAATTTCCAGAAAATTGAAGATCCGGATAAAAAGGACAAGAACGGAAGAACCGCGCTTATGCTAGCCGCAAAAAACGGTGAGACTGAAAAAATCAATCTTCTTATAAAATCAGGGGCAGACGTAAACCTTTCAGACAAAGACGGCTGGACCGCCCTTATGAACGCGGCAAGATACCAGAACAACCCGGAAACCGTAAAACTTCTGCTTGAAGCCGGCGCTGATCCGCTTCAGAAAAACAATTACGGTTCAAGCGCGCTTATGCTCGCCGCGGCGTATTCTGAAAATCCTGAAATTTTAAGGCATATCGCCGAGGCTTCCAAGGAAAATTCCGACGAGCTGTTCAAAGCATTCATTCTGACGATAACTTCAAATTCAGCGGAAGAGCAAATTCTTGTTGCAAAGGCGGAAATTTTCATCGGGCTTAAAGTTCCTGTCAACCGTTTTTACGAAGGCAGAACGCCGCTGATGTACGCCGCGGAATATTCTTCACATACAGAAATAATAAAATTTCTTCTTGACAACGGCGCACTGAAAAAACTGCACTCAACAGACGGAAAAACAGCTTTTGATTTTGCGGAATCAAACAAACTTTTAAAACATGATAAAATTTTCTGGTCATTGAACCAGAAATAGGATTTTTATGAGAATTACAGGTGGAAAACTAAAAGGAAGAGTTATAAAATGTCCGGACGGAATAATCAGGCCGGCGATGGACAGAATGCGCGAGTCAGTTTTCGCAGTTCTTGGAGATTTAAGCGGAAAATCGTGGCTCGACCTTTTCAGCGGCTCCGGAACAATTGCAATTGAAGCAGTTTCAAGAGGCGCGTCAAATGTTGAGCTTTGCGAGAAGGACAAAATCAAAATCAGCACAGTCCTAGAAAATGTTTCTGTAACGGAAAAAGAATGCGGAGTAAAAATCCAGTGCCATTTCATGCCTGTTGAATATTTCATAAAACGCTGCAGAAACAGCTTCGACTACATTTTCTTTGACCCTCCGTTTCCGTATAAATTCCACGAGCAGCTGATTCTGGAGGCAGACAAGAAAGGAATTCTGAAGCAGACCGGAACAATTATGGTTCACCGTCCGGAAGAACACTTTATGCCGGACACAATCGGAAACCTTAAAAGAACCGACCAAAGAATTTACGGGCGCTCAATCGTGGACTTCTACAAGTATGAAATTAAGTAAAATTTTAGTACAGACAATTGACAAACTATTTTTTTAGTTTATTATTTCAGCAAGTAAAAATAAAAGAGGAATACGCTTTTTAATGAATGAATCTCTAAAGGAAGAAATCGATAGAAAACAAGATTCTGATGGATTCATAAAAGTTACAGACAATCCAGTTTCATCTTTGTCTTCCGGGCAGAAAGCAATTTTAAACAGGAAAGGAAACGAACTGTTCAACAAAGGAAAAATTGAGGACGCAAGAAGAATTTTCATTACAACAGGCTATTCCGACGGCTTGACAAGAGTTGGAGACATCTATCAAAAGAAGAATGAGACATTGAAAGCCTTGAAAGCATATATTTTGGCTCACAACAAAACAAAAAGCGAAGCAATTTATGAAAAAATTGCGAAAATAATTTCCGTTCTTCTAAAGGAATAAATATGGGAAATCAGCTTTATGAACACTCTGGCAAAAATTTAAAGGAGCAGCCATTTTCCGAGCTTCCGTTGCCAGAATTAACTTTTTCCGTTGAATCTCTTGAAAACGAAAAGAATTCCGGAAAAGACGAAAAAAGCGCAAAAATTTCAGAGCTTTCGATAAACGGCTACCAGAAGCTGAAATCGAACGAGCTTGACGAAGCGAAAAAATTGTTTGAAGAAATTCTTGAGGCTGATGAAAACAACAATTACGCTCTCGTGGGACTTGGAGACACAGAGCGCAAAATGGAAAATTTTCCAGAGGCGATAAGATTATACAACAAATGCCTTGAATTTCATCCGGGCAACAGCTATGCGCTCTTCGGGCTTGCAGACTGCTACAAATCGCTGGGACAGTTCAGAAAAGCAATTGAAATCTGGGAAAAATATCTTGTCCACGATGAGAAAAACATAACTGTAATCACAAGAATTGCGGACGCCTGCCGGAAAATCCACTTGTACAAGAAATCGGCGGAGCTTTACCAGAAAATTCTTAAAATCGAGGAAACAAATGCCTATGCGCTTGTCGGGCTCGGACATCTGAGCTACGACTTGAAAAAATACCACGAAGCGCTTTTCTACTGGAAAAAAATGCTTGAACTGAACAAAGAGCATGTTGACATAAGAATTCTTACTTCAATAGGAAACTGCCACAGAAAGCTCAAGACTTTCAGCGAAGGAATTTTTTATTTTCAGAAAGCGCTTGAAATGGACCCGAAGAATTTCTACGCGCTTTTCGGGCTTGCGGACTGTTACCGGGGAATGAACCAGCAGGACAAATCAATAATCTACTGGAACAAGCTTCTTGAAATCGATCCTGAAAACAAAGTTATCCTCACGCGGATTGGCGATGCCTTCAGAAACATGGGCGACTACAAAAGCGCGGAAGAATACTACAACCGGGCGCTGGACATTGATTTTGACATCTATGCGGCAATGGGCCTGGCGCTAATCTGCAAGGGCGAGAAAAAATACGACGAGGCAATAGAAAGATTCAGAAACCTTATAAGAAATGACACAAAAAACTACAGGCTTTACGTTGATCTTGCCGACTGCTATGTCCGCCAGAACAAAAAAGAAGAAGCGATAAAAACGCTCGAAGCATTTCAAGCCCAGGAAATTCATAGTTCCGCGGTGAACGAAATGCTTGAAAACTTAAAAAAATAAGACAGAAATATGGAAAAAATTGCATTGGCCGGACTTTTGCCGGAAGAAATAACAGAAAAACTTTCTCTCAGTCAGAAATTCCGAGGGCTTCAGATTTTCAAATGGATTGGAGACGGCGCAGATTCTTTTGAGGAAATGACAAACCTTTCAAAGGAAATCCGCGGAAATCTTTCAGAAACAGCTCTTCTCCGCTCTTCAAAAGTTTCAAAGGTTTTAAAAGATCCCGATGGAACAATAAAGCTTCAGATTCAGCTTTCCGATGGAAATGCGGTCGAAACAGTTCTTCTCACAGACAAGGAAGGAAGAAAAACAGCCTGCGTATCGTGCCAGGCAGGCTGCGCCATGAAATGCGCCTTCTGCATGACCGGAACTCTCGGACTTTCAAGAAACCTTGAGCCGAACGAAATTGTTGAGCAGTTTTTGTTCCTTGAAAAAGAATGCGGCCGCCTCGACAATATTGTGTTCATGGGAATGGGCGAACCGATGCAGAATCTTCCAGGAATCAGAAAAGCGATTGAAATTCTTACAGATCCGCGCGGAAGAAATCTTTCGGGGCGAAGAATCACTCTTTCAACATCTGGAATTGTAAAAGGAATCTACGACCTTGCAGACAACGGCCCGCACATAAGGCTCGCGGTTTCGCTCACAACTGCTGACGAAGAGCTAAGAAAATCTATTATGCCGGTAGCCAACGGAAATCCGCTTTCAGAGCTGAAAAAAGCAATATCATACTACGCTGAAAAAACAGGAAAACGCGTAACTCTGGAAGCCGCGCTCCTAAAAAACAAGAACACCGGCCGCGAAAGCGCAGACAGAATGATTGAGTTTGCAAAAGGAATCAATGTAAACATAAATCTTATTCCATGGAATCCTGTTCCTGGCCTTAACTTCGAGGAGCCTGAACCTGGAGAAGTACGGAATTTTGTGCGAATGCTCGAAGACGCCGGCTTGAATGTAACATTGAGAACAAAAAGAGGCAGAAAAATCGGAGGAGCCTGCGGCCAGCTCGGAAAAACTGCTTCCAGTTAATATTTTTCTTGAATTATCACAATTTGTGTCTTATAATTAATTATAACTACTTAATGGAGTTATTTATGCAGAAAAAAATATATGTAGCAGGAATGTTTGATCCGGATACAGCTGGAAAAGTTGATTCAGCTGTAAAAGGTGTGGCTGGCGTTACAAATGTTGTTGCAAATCCAGATAAATCACAGGTTCTTGTTGATTTTGACGAAGGAACAGCAGGCATTGAGGATGCCATCAATAAAGCAATTGCAAGCGCAGGTGTTGAAGTTTTAGCATAAAATGAAACTTGTAATACTTGATGCCCAAGCATTGAATCCCGGTGATCTAAGCTGGGATTTTTTTAGGTCTTATGCAGAAGTAACTGTATATCAGAATACTCCGGAAAATCTTGCCGCCGAGCGCATCGGCGACGCTGACGCAATTTTAATCAATAAAATCAACATAAATTCGGCGCTCCTTGAAAAATGCCCGAATCTAAAATATATAGGCGTGCTTGCAACCGGATACAATGTTATCCAGATTGAAGCTGTAAAAAAAGCAGGAATAGTAGTTTCAAATATTCCGGCATACAGCACATCAGCAGTCGCGCAGCATACATTCGCGCTTTTGCTAAGCTTCACAAATCATGTCGCGCTGCACAATGAATCAGTTTTAAAAGGCGACTGGAAAAAATCTAAAATATTCTGCTACTGGAAAAAACCTCTGACCGAACTTGAAGGAAAAACATTTGGAATTTTTGGATACGGCAACATCGGCCGGAAAGTTGAGAAAATCGCAGAATCTTTCGGAATGAAAGTCCTGGTCTGCCCTCACAGACTGAATGAAAATAAAAATTGTGTTACGGCGGAAGAACTTTTTGAAAAATCTGATGTAATTTCTCTGCACGCTCCGCTCACTTCTGAAACCGCGGAAATTATAAATAAAAATTCCATAAAAAAAATGAAGGACGGCGTTTATATAATAAACACGGCACGAGGCGGACTTGTATGCGAGGAAGATATAAAATCAGCGCTTGAAAGCGGAAAAATCGCTGGCTACGGAGCAGATGTGCTTGCAGAAGAGCCTATGACGGAGAAATGCGCTCTTTTCGGCGCGAAAAATTGTGTTCTTACGCCGCATATCGCATGGGCGCCGCTCGAAACAAGAAGAAGATGCCTGAAAATCGGGGAAGAAAATTTCGCGGCATGGATAAAAGGAAAACCGCAAAACACAATATATTGAAAATAGATTCTTAATCAATTATAATAAGATTCTGATTTTCAGTTTCTTGATAAAAAAACTGAATTTTTATAGGAGAACAAATCAACCATGGGAAAGACCATTGCACAAAAGATTTTTGAGAAACATCTTGTAGACACACCGTTTCCGAACACTTACGTTTTAAAGCTTGACAGAGTATTTTGCCATGAAATCACAACGCCTATCGCAATCAATGACTTAGTTGAGCGCGGAAAGGACAAAGTTTTTGACAATACAAAAATCAAAGCTGTAATCGACCATGTTACACCTGCAAAAGACAGCAAGACAGCAGAACAGGGAAAAATTCTCCGCGACTGGTCGTTCCGCAACGGAATCAAGGACTTTTTCGATATCGGACAGAATGGAGTCTGCCATGCGATTTTCCCTGAAAAAGGCTTTGTACGCCCTGGATTCACAGTTATAATGGGAGACAGCCATACCTGCACACACGGCGCATTCGGAGCTTTTGCCGCTGGTGTTGGAACAACCGATCTTGAAGTTGGAATTCTAAAAGGCGTTTGCTCTTTCCGCGAGCCGAAATCAATAAAATTCGTTCTGAACGGAACATTAAAAGAAGGCGTTTATGCAAAAGACGTTATTCTTTACCTTATTTCTAAAATCGGTGTGAACGGAGCAACAAACTGCGTTGTGGAATTCACAGGTCCGGTAATTGACAATTTCGACATGGAAAGCCGAATGACACTCTGCAACATGGCGATTGAAGCCGGCGGAACTTCTGGAATCTGTTATCCTGATGAAAAAACAGTTGATTATCTTTGGGAATTCATCAAAGATGAATACAAGACAAAAGAAGCTGCAGTAGAAGATTACTCACAGTGGCGTTCTGACGAAGACGCTGTATATGAAAAAGTTTACACTTATGACCTTTCTGACCTTGAACCTGTATGCACTGTTGGATACAAGCCAGACCAGGTAAAGAAAATTTCTGAAATGGAAGGAACAAAAGTAAACCAGGTTTATATCGGCTCATGCACAAACGGACGCATAAGCGATCTTAGGATTGCTGCAAAAGTTTTAAAGGGACATAAAATTGCGCATGGTGTCAGAGGAATTGTAAGCCCGGCAACACCAAAAATATACAAAATGGCTGTTGATGAAGGACTTATAGACATTTTCCTTGACGCAGGATTCTGCGTAACAAACCCGACTTGCGGCGCATGTCTTGGAATGAGCAACGGAGTTCTTGCAAACGGAGAAGTCTGCGCATCAACAACAAATCGTAACTTCAATGGAAGAATGGGAAAAGGTGGTATGGTACACCTGATGAGTCCAGCAACAGCAGCAGCAACTGCAATCGCCGGAACTATTACTAATTCACCTTTGTATAAATAACTGGAGGAAAAAAATGAAACAATTTGGCGGAAGCGTACTGTTCCTTGATCGTTCTGATATCAACACAGATGAAATCATCCCAGCTAAATATCTTACTGAAATCTCAAAGCAGGCTTTAAAGCCATACCTTCTTGAAGACTTGAAGCTTGAAGGCTTTAATCCAAAAACAGATGTTTTAGGAAAGAAAGTTATTATCACCCGTGAAAATTTTGGATGCGGCTCAAGCCGTGAACATGCTCCGTGGGCTTTGGAAGTAAACGGAATTTATGTTGTTGTAGCCACAAACTTCGCCCGAATCTTCCGGCAGAATATGTACAACTGCGGAATGATGGCAATTGAAATGGATAAAAAATCTATTGAAGATATGTTCCGCACTTTTGCTGACAAAGATACAGAATGCAAAGTTGTATTCAATGAAGATGGAACAGCAAAAGTAAAGCTTATTGCCGGAAGCCTTTCAAAAAGCTATCCTTTCAAGCTGGACGACTTTGAAAAAGCGCTAGTTGAAAAAGACGGCTGGATTGGTTTTGCAGACAGCAAATACTAATCTTTTAAAATAAACAAAAAGGCTGCCCATGGAATTTTTAAGTTTCACAGGCAGCCTTTTTTTTGCGCTCGGCATTAAATCACTCGGAAATAAATCCGCGTTTTTTTAATTCGGCTGCAATCAGTTCTGCAATCTGCTCTGGATTGTATTTTGATGTATCAATTATCAAATCTGCAAAATCATAACTGTTGTTGTCTATGCCATAGATTTTCTTATAGCGCCTTGTATCCTCGCTGTCGCGCATTGCTGTAAAATCTTTTATTTTCTGCAAGTCGCCGCCTTCCCTGTTCAGAATTCTGGCGGCACGCGTTTCATCGCTCGCATACAGATAAACCTTCAGATCGGCTTCCTTCAGCATCCAGATTGCAAGACGGCTTCCAAGAACACAAGGCTCGGCTTTCGCAAGCTCAACCTGGTGGTTGTCAACAAAAATGTCGTAGGAATCATCAGTTTTTGCGTTTTCAATAACCTGCGCAAGCGTAAGTCCTTTTTCTGCCGCAAGCTGCCTGAAAGTATAGTTAATCAGCTTTACACCAAGTTTTTCAGCCAGAAGCGTGCTTACCGTTGTATTTCCACATCCTGATTTTCCGCTTATTGCGACACGAACATCTTTATTCAATTTCATTTTTTACTCCACATTTTTTGCCTGCTCACGGATATTTTCAAGAGAATCCTTCGCCTTTATAACCATGGCTCCGACTTCGCTGAACTGATTTTTGCTTCCGATTGTATTTATCTCGCGGTTTGTTTCCTGGCAGATAAAATCAAGTTTTTTTCCTGGAACAGGATTTGAATTTATTTCATCGCGCATCGCCTTAAGATGGCTGTGCAGACGAACAATTTCCTCATTTATTGTATATTTTACAAGCATTGCGGCCGTTTCCGACATTATTCGGTTCTCGTCTGCATTTTCGCCAAGCAGCTCATTGAATTTCTTTTGAATTGTCTCCTTGAAAAGACTTTCCATTTTTGGCTGCCAGCTTTTGAAGAACGCAGCGCACTCATCAAGAACAGAAAGTTTTTCCAGCAAGTCGATTTTTAGGTTTTCACCTTCCCTTGTCCTGTCCTCAATAAATTTCGCATAGGCTGCGCTGAACGCCGGTTCTATCAAATTCTTGTATTTCTCAATGTCATAAACCTTATTGATGTTCAGAACGCCAGGCTGACTTATAATCAGGCTGAGAGGAATATCCTTTGAGTCGTATCCGCAGGCTTCACAGACTTTTTTTATGGCATTCTGGTAGGATTTTGCCGCATTCGCATCTGCAATAACTTCCGTGTCGGACTCAAGCTCTTTTATGCGGATATTGACATCAACCTTTCCGCGGAGAACTTTTTCACAAATTCTAGCGCGGTAATA
>SAMEA104315436__coassemble_944_pt1 | contig 28829 bp, 27 predicted proteins | sample SAMEA104315436__metabat2_high_PE_011 | metagenome-assembled genome bin SAMEA104315436 (sample SAMEA104315436) | gut metagenome | biome: Monkey gut; feature: monkey-associated habitat; material: faeces | place: China | collected 2013 | reverse complement strand
TTATGGAAACTCAAATTTCTGCGGACGTTCATTCTTCAAATGCAAAATTGAAAAACTTCGGCGAATACGATAATATTCGTTTTATGGAAAATCAATTTGAACGCATAGAACTTACACTTGGCAAAGAAAACGTGCAGAAACTTCACAATGCCCATGTCGCTGTTTTTGGACTTGGCGGAGTCGGCAGTTATGTTGTGGAAGCCCTTGTCCGTTCGGGAATCGGCGCAATAGATATTGTTGACAATGACACGGTTTCTGTTTCAAATATAAACCGCCAGCTTTATGCGCTACATTCAACAGTCGGAAGAAACAAAGTTGATGTCGCAGAGGAACGGATTCTTGACATAAATCCAGAATGCAAAGTAACAAAATTCAAGACATTTTTTCTGCCTGAAAATTCCGCACAGTTCGATTTTTCAAAATATGACTACATCGTTGACTGCATCGACACAGTAAAAGGAAAGCTAGAAATTATTTCGCTTGCAAAAAAAGCGCAGAAACCTGTAATAACTTCAATGGGCGCAGGAAACAAAATCGACCCCACAAAATTTCAAGTCGCTGATGTTTCAAAAACTTCGGTTTGTCCGCTCGCGCGAGTAATAAGAAATGAACTGAAAAAACGCGGAATAAAAAATGTGAAATGCGTATTCAGCACAGAAAAAATAATTCCGCCCAAGCATGAGAAAAAATCCCAGCCGCAGGACGGAAAATTTCAAAAACAAGTTCCCGGAAGCAATGCGTTCGTGCCGTCTGTGGCAGGACTTATAATTGCTTCCGAAATAGTAAAAGATTTAATTTCACTTGGCTGAGCCGCGGCTTAAACCTTGAACTTGTCAATCTGGCTTCCCATTTCAGAAATGCTCTTGTGAACTTTCTTAGAGATTTCTGTTAATGCAACGCCTGATTCATTTATTTTTGTGGCACCAATGCTCATTTCTTCCATGCTGCCGCTCATAACTGAAGTTGAATCCTGAAGATTTTTAACTTCCTCAAGAATCGCCTTGTTTCCTTCCGACATTTCATGGGAAGCAACTCTTACTTCAGAAGTGCTGTCATTCATTGAATGCAAAGCCTGGTTAATCTGGATTGAGCCTTCGTTTTGTTCTTCCATGGCCGCTTTAATCTGGCGCACAAGCTGGTCTGTTTCATCAATACGTGTTGTAACATCCTGGAACGCCTGGCGTGATTCAGTTGAAGCAGAAACAACGCTGTCAATAAGTCCGCTGATAGACTTCAGCTGCTCGCCGATTGTTTTTGACTGCTGCGATGAAGTTTCTGAAAGCTTTCTGATTTCATCAGCAACAACGGAGAATCCTTTTCCTGCCTCGCCAGCATGAGCCGCCTCAATCGCCGCGTTCATCGCAAGAAGATTTGTCTGTTCCGCAATATTCGCAATCGCCGCGTTCGCATCAAGCAAAGTTTCGCTCTGGTTCTTGATTCGTTCAATCTGTTCGTTCACATTCGACTGAAGGTTGTAGCCAGACTGCGCGCTTGTTGAAAGCTGGCTGAAAGATTCAGCCATTTTGTCCATAGAATGATTTACAGTTGAAATATTTCCAATCATCTGCTCAACAGCCGCGCTTGCCTGAGTAACTCCGGAACTCTGAGTTTCAATCATTTTTTCAAGAGATTCAATGTTTGAGGCAATTTCATTTACTGCGCCGGCAGTTCCGCTTACAGAAGTAGACTGATTTTTAATCTGGTTGTGAACAGATTCAATGTTCGCAAGAATTTCTGTGATTGCGGCGCTTGTGTCTTCTGTTGTGGCAACAAGGCTTTCGTCCGCAAACTCAAGATTTCCCTTCGCTTCTTTCAAATCTGTCATGATTTCGCGCATTTTTCCAGTGAAGTTGTTGAATTCCTCTACAACAGCGCCGATTTCATCATTTGTCTTAATATCAATTGTTTTTGTAAGATCAGCATCGCCTGATCCGATTTCACTGATTGCTTCCCGAACTTTTTTAAGCGGCTTGATTATATATGCAATTCCAACAGCAAGAACAATCAGAAGAATCAAAGCCGCGCCGGAGAATGTAATGAACATTATATGGTTCAAGCCCGTGGCTGTTGCAACAAACTGCTTTCTTGGAATCATAACGCCAACGCTCCAGTCAGAATTAACGAGCGGCCTGTAGAAGCAGATTGATTTTTCGCCGGTGCTTGCGTCAGTTACAACAGCAAAGCCAGATTCCTTCTTCATCATTTTCTGAATTAACTCGCGCGTTCCGTTTTCCGCGCTTTCAGGAGCATTCAAAAGGTCTTTTTTTACGTATGACTTGTTCTTGTGGGCAATTACAACACCGTCAGAATCAACCGCGAAGGCATATCCATTGTTTCCTAGTGAAATCTTTGAAATTTCATCCTGAACTTTATCAATTCCAAGCATCGCAACAAAAACACCTTTGTTTGTGCCGTCAGAATCTTTTACAGGCACAGCAATATGGAAAACTGTGGAGCCTGTGCTTTTTCCCTGAACCGGATTGTCAACTGCAACATCCTTGCGGCCGGAAACAACATCCTGAAAATACTGGCGGTTTCGCACATCCGCTGTTCCGCCGTTTGAAGTCCACATATTTCCGTTCAAATCTGTGATTGACGCATAGGAGAACGCCCGGTTGATTTCCTGCTTGTTTGAAACAATTTCCTCCGCAATTTCTGAAATTTCTTTTTCCTTGAATGATTCAGAATTCGCAATGGATTTAGCAGTGTTTATATTTCCGTCAAGCCAAGTATCAAAAAACACCTGGATTGAATTTGTTATATTAGAACCATATTCATTGTAAAGCAGATTTACATCTTTACTTATAAAACTTGAATCAATAATACCTTGAATTGCAAAAATAGCACCAAGAATGACAATTGCAAATATACCGAATTTAAATGCAATAGAACTTCTTCTTACTGTTTTCTTTTTCATATTTTTAGCTCCATTTCTTTTAATTATAACATTTTTTTTAACACTGACAATATTTTTGTTATCATTTTTAAGGTTTATTTCAATATATAGAGTTATATAAAGTTGCTAAACAGTAAAAATTTCTAAAAAAGGCTTGCAAATTAAAAAAAGAAGAATAAACTTTACAAAGATTTTACATAAAATCTAGGGGTTACATTTTGAAAAATCAACATTCTATTGCACGAAAAATGCAATTGCTAGTCGCGGCCGCCGTAATAGTCAGCTGCATAGCCGTTACATTTATTTCAATCTCTTTGTTTTCAAACAGTTTTTCAGCATGGATAAAAGGAAATCTGGAAACAGCTTCAAACGGAGCGCTCTCAACATTGAAGGAATGGGAAGTCAGCCTTGAAAGTTCCGCAAAGATTTTCTCAAGCCGCTCGGATTTGCAGCAGGCGCTTGACGCAAACAATTCTGTTGTTTTGAGCAGAATTGTCGATCCTCAGGTCAGAAATCTTGACGCTGACTGCATTTTTATCACGGATAAAAGCGGAAAGGTTGTCTACAGTTCTGAAAATTCCTCGTACAATAAAAATCTCAGCTCGATTCCATGCGTAAGAGCCGCGCTCGGCGGAAAAAAAGGGCTTGCCATCCAGGAATTCGATTCTGTTTCGTACGGAATTTTTGTTTCAGAGCCGGTTTACAAAGGCATGGGCACAATCGGAACTGTCACACTTGGATTCAATCTTTCAAGAGATGACTTTATTTATGAAATTCAAAGAAACTATGACGTTGAATGTACATTCTTCCGGAATAAAACCAGGGTTTCCACAACGCTCAAAACAAAAGACGGAAAATCTATTGTTGGAACAGACCTTGAAAACCAGCGCATAATAGACACAGTTCTTAACAACGGCGAGACATTCCACGGAGAAAATGAAATCAACGGACATTCCTACCAGAGCATCTACATTCCTATTTCATCAGACGGAAAATATTCAGGAATGCTGTTCATTGCAAAGAACAAGAATATTGTCATGCAGACTGCAAAGAAAATCATGCTGACAATTCTTCCGTTTGTTCTTCTTGTGGTTGTGCTTGCATTGATTGTGGCGAACATTGTTGTAAAACGCATTATGAAACCTATGATTTCTGTAAGAGAGTCTTTCGCGGATATTGCGCAGGGCAACGCCGACCTTACAAAGCGTATTCCGCTTCATCACCACGACGAAGTGGGCGATGTTGTTGAAGGTTTCAACGCGTTCATCCAGAAACTGCATACAATTATCGCCACGGTAAAGGATTCAAACACAGAACTTAAAGCTGACGGCGACGACTTGTCTTTGAGCACAGAAAATACGGCAAGCTCAATCACTGAAATCATTGCGAACATAAACAGCATCCACCAGCAGATTACTCACCAGACGGAAAGCGTGAACCAGACAGCCGGCGCGGTGAATCAAATTTCTTCAAACATCGACTCGCTCGACCACATGATTGAAAACCAGAGCGCGGGCGTAACACAAGCTTCCGCGGCAGTTGAAGAAATGATTGGAAACATTTCCTCTGTAAATGCGTCAATTGAAAAAATGGCGAATTCTTTCAACGAGCTGCATCAGAACGCGGAAAACGGAATTTCAAAGCAGCAGAACGTGAATGTTCGGATTGAACAGATTCAGGAACAGTCGCAGATGCTCCACGAGGCGAATGTCGCAATTTCAAATATTGCCTCGCAGACAACTCTTCTTGCGATGAACGCGGCGATTGAAGCGGCTCACGCAGGCGAGGCGGGCAAAGGCTTTTCCGTTGTTGCGGACGAAATCCGAAAGCTTTCAGAAACTTCTTCCGAGCAGTCAAAGACAATTGGCGAACAGCTGAAAAATATTGGAACTTCAATTGCGGAAGTTGTAAACGCATCCGAGGAAACCACAACTGCATTTACAACGGTTACGCAGAAAATTCAGGAAACTGACATTCTTGTGAACCAGATAAAAGCCGCCATGGAAGAGCAGACGGAAGGCTCAAAGCAGATAAGCGATGCTCTCCATTCAATGAACGACAGCACATCTGAAGTAAGAGTTGCTTCCCACGAAATGTCGCAGGGCAGCGAGCTTATTCTTAAGGAAATCCACGAGCTTCAGAATTTCAGCACCGCGATGAACCAAAGCATGGAAGAAATGTCGATTGGCGCAAAGAAAATTGATGAAACAGGCGCTCTTCTTGGAAATATTTCCGGAAAGGTCAAAAATTCAATTGGAAAAATAAGCGCACAGATAGATCAGTTCAAAGTTTAAGGGCAAAAAACTGATGAAATCTTGCCCTTAACAGCATTTTTTTCTATAATAATATATCTTTTGACAAAGACGTTTGCTCAATGCAGGCGCTTTGTCAATTTTTTTTATTAGCTGGAGGCTTTACCATGAAAAAATTGGTTTCTTTGACAAGCGCGGCCCTTTTGGTTCTAGCGCTTTTGGGCTGTTCAAAAAAAGTTGAGAAAGGTGAATTTACAGTTGAAAAAGGCAAATTTTCTGTCGGAATGGAAATTGGCTATCCACCAATGGAATATTATGCGGAAGACGGAAAAACTCCTGCCGGCTTCGATGTTGAGCTTTCAAAAGAGCTTGCAAAACGGATGGGACTTGAAGTTGAAATCATTGATACAGCCTGGGATGGAATTTTCGCCGGCTTGAACACAAACCGCTACGACGCAGTAATTTCTGCCGCAACAATCACAGACGAAAGAAAAGCCGCATTTGATTTTTCACAGCCGTATGTTGGAAACGGCCAGGCAATTATCCTGAGAAAAGATTCTCCGCTCACAATCACAAAATTTTCTGATTTGGCTGGTTTGAAAGTAGGCTATCAGGCGGAAACAACTTCTGATTTCTATACAAAAAAACATTCGGCGGCATTGGGCTTCACTTATGTTGAAAATGGTTATGACAAAGTTATGAACGCATACGACGACCTTCGACTGAAAAGAATTGACGCAGTTGTAAGCGACAATATTGTTGCCGTTGATTACCTTGCTCCTGCCGACACAGTATTTAAATCAGTTTGGCTTAGTGATCCGGATGAATTTTTCGGTGTTTGCGTAAAAAAAGGAAATACAGCGCTTCTTGAAAAAGTAAATGCGGCCATCACAGAAATGAAAAATGACGGCACAATGAAGTCTTTGTATGAAAAAATCTTCGGACAGGATTTGTCTGACACTATAAAATAAGCTGGAAAAGGGTCTGCCGTATGAATACATTGCAAAAAATTCTTAGTTGGATTCCGCAGCTCTTGTCTGGCGCGCGGATTACGATTTCTCTTACATTGGTTTCTGTACTTGCAGGCCTTTTTTTAGGAATAATTCTTGCGCTTGGCTCAATGTCAAAAAACAAAGTTGTCCGGGCTTTGAGCAAAGCTTATGTCTTCTTTTTCCGTGGAACTCCGCTTCTGATGCAGCTTTATTTTGTTTACTACGGACTTCCGGAAATAAACGAAATGCTTACTATCAACAATAAATTTCTTGCGGCATTCATTGCTTTCTCTTTGAACAGCGGCGCTTACTGCAGTGAAATTTTCCGCTCAGCAATCCAGTCAATTGACAAAGGCCAGATGGAAGCAGGAAAAGTTCTTGGTTTGAGCTATTTTCAGACGATGCGCCTCATAATAATTCCTCAGTCAATAAGAAGGCTTGTTCCTCCTGTTGGAAACGAATTTATCATGATGTTGAAAGACGCTTCTCTTGTTTCAATTATTGCGCTTGCCGATATTACAAAAGTTACCAGAAGCATCCAGTCTTCAACTGCGTCTTCGCTCGTTTATATTCCGGCAATGATTCTTTACCTTATTATAACAGCGGTGTTCACATTGCTGTTCCACTGCCTTGAAAAGAAAAATACTTACGAGTAATGGAGAAGCTGCTATGGACATGATTAGAGCGGAAAATATAAAAGTTTCATTTGGAAAACTGGATGTTTTAAAAGGCGTAAGTCTTGCCGTAAAGCCGAAGGAAGTTGTCTGCATTATCGGGCCGAGCGGCGCTGGAAAATCAACATTTTTAAGGGCGCTGAATCATCTTGAGCATATCAACAACGGTTCAATCTACATTGAAGACAGACTTTTGACCCAGTATCAGGATGGTGTAAGAAAGCTGAAAATCTCTTCAAAGGAACGCCGGGACATTCTTCTTGAAGTTGGAATGGTTTTTCAGCGTTTCAATCTTTTTCCGCATAAAACCGCGCTTGAAAACACAATGATTGCGCCGATGCATGTTCTTGGAAAATCAAAGGAAGAGGCTAGGGAAAAAGGAATTGAACTTTTGAACCGCGTAGGTCTTGGCGATAAGCTTGACGCATATCCGGGAAATCTTTCGGGCGGCCAGCAGCAGCGAGTTGCAATTGCGCGTGCGCTTGCCATGGAGCCGAAAACAATTCTTTTTGATGAACCGACTTCTGCGCTTGACCCAGAGCTTGTAGGCGAAGTTCTTGCCGTAATGAAGCAGCTTGCAAATGACGGAATGACTATGGTTGTTGTAACTCACGAAATGGGATTCGCCAGGGAAGTTGCTGACCGTGTAATTTTTATGGAAGACGGCAAAATCGGAGCGGAAGGCACTCCAGAACAGATTTTTGTAAATCCGCAGAACGAGCGCCTTCAGCAGTTTTTAAAGGCTGTGCTATAATTTCAGGCGATTTATTTTACAAAAGTGTATCCGGCATCTGAAATTGCTTTTTCAAATTCAGATTCTGGAACATCTTTTGAAAGTTTTACTATAACCTGATTTTTTTCATGGTCCGCAGTCGCTTCCTGAACACCGTCGATTTTTTCAAGGGCTTCTTTCACGTGCATTTCGCAATGCTGGCACATCATTCCTTCAACTTTTAAAGTTTTTTCTGTAGACATATTTCCTCCAGTAAGATTTTCAGCAGATTTTTTTATTTTTTTGTCATGCTTTGAATTCTTGATATTTACTAAATTCAGCCGCAAAGCGTTTGAAACAACGCAGAAACTTGAAAGGCTCATCGCGGCGGCTCCGAACATCGGGTTCATGCTAAGCCCGAACGCATGGAAATAAACTCCGGCAGCCAGCGGTATAAGCGCAACATTGTAAAAGAAAGCCCAGAACAAGTTCTCGTGGATATTTTTCAATGTTTTCCGGCTTAATCTGATTGCCGCGGAAACATCCAGAAGCGAATTTTTTACCAGAACAACGCTGGCCGCATCCAACGCAACATCAGTTCCTGCGCCAACAGCCATTCCTGTGTCCGCAGCGGTAAGGGCAGGGGCATCATTTATTCCGTCGCCAACCATGCAGGTTTTTCCAAGTTTTTTAAATTCTTTCACAACTTTTTCTTTTCCATCTGGAAGAACGCCTGCGATAACCTGATCAACACCGGCTTTCCGCCCGATTGCATTTGCAGTTTTTTCATTGTCGCCGGTAAGAAGCACAACTTTTATTCCCATGTTCTTAAGTTCAGAAATCGCTTTTGGACTATCGTCTTTAAGCACATCAGAAACGGCAATAATTCCAAGGAATTTTCCATCTTCAGCAAAGAAAAGTGGCGTTTTTCCTTCTTCTGAAAGTTTTTCCGCCTGCGACAAAATATTTTTATCAATTGAATTTGGAGCAACTTTTTCAAGATATTTTAAATTTCCGCCGTAAATATTTGTTCCGTTCAGTTTCGCCCTGAGTCCGTTTCCTGGCACAGAAGAAAAATCTTCCGCGTCTGAAATTTTTACCCCGGATTCTTCAGCTTTTTTCATTACCGCCTTGCTAAGCGGGTGCTCGCTTTTTGCTTCAAGCGCCGCAGCTTTTTCAATAAGTTCATTTTCACTGATTTGATTTGGAATTATGTCGGTAACCAGCGGTTCGCCTTTTGTTACAGTTCCGGTTTTATCAAGAAGAACAATCTGAGTTTTTCCTGTTTCTTCAAGGCTTTCCGAAGTTTTAAAAAGAATTCCGTTTTTTGCGCCGATTCCATTTCCAACCATAATCGCTACTGGAGTTGCAAGACCAAGCGCGCAAGGACAGCTTACAACAAGAACAGAAATTGCTCTGCTCAAACTGAATGAAAATTCCGAGCCGACAGCCAGCCAGACTGCAAATGTTAAAACAGAAATCGCAAGCACAGCAGGCACGAAGATCCCGGAAACTTTGTCCGCAACTTTTGCAATCGGCGCTTTTGTAGCCGCGGAATCACTCACCATCTGGATAATCTGCGAAAGAGTTGTATCCTCGCCGATTCTTGTGGCGCAGCATTTTATAAATCCACTTTGGTTTATTGTTCCAGCCGAAACGTTGTCGCCGGCAGTCTTGTCAACTGGAATTGATTCCCCGGTAAGCGCGGATTCATTGACCGCGGAGCTTCCTTCAATAATTTTTCCGTCAACAGGAATATTTTCACCTGGGCGAACAACAAAAATATCGCCGGTTTTTACTTCTTCAATCAGAACTTCAGTTTCTTTTCCATCTTGAAGTAAAGTCGCTGTTTTTGGCGCAAGCTTCATCAGGCTTTCAAGCGCGTTTGTGGTTTTTCCCTTTGAAATTGACTCAAGCAGTTTTCCGACCGTAATCAACGTTACAATCATGGCGGCGCTTTCAAAATACAAGTTGTGCATAAGGAACATTGATTTTTCAGAATCGCCAGCTAAAGCGGAGTCAGTCATTTCAAAAAGCAAGAATGTGCTGTATAAAAATGAAATTCCAGAACCCATTGCAACAAGCGTGTCCATGTTCGGCGCGCCATGAAACAAACTTTTAAATCCGTTCACGAAGAATTTTTTATTTATAAGCATAATTGCAAAGGCAAGAATCATTTCAACAAGTCCCATTGCAACATGGTTTCCGCCGTTTTTCATAAACCAGGAAGGAATCGGCCAGCCCCACATTGTGTGTCCCATGCTCAGATACATCAGAACAGCCAGAATTCCAGCCGACCAGGCGAGCCTTTTTTTCAGAAGAGGAGTTTCTTTGTCTTTCAGAAGATTTTTCTCATCTTCAATGGAAGAATTTTGCCCGGATTTTGATTTTTTCAGTTTTTCAGATTTCTTCTCTATTTTTTCAGCGTCATATCCTGCATTTCTTACCGCAGCCACAATTTCTTCAGGAGCCGCAGTTCCTTCAACGCCCATAGAATTCGTAAGAAGACTTACAGCGCAGCTAGTAACTCCCGGAACTTTGGAAACAGCTTTCTCAACGCGGGAAACGCAGGCTGCACAGCTCATTCCTGAAACAGAATATTTTTCCATAAAACCTCCAAAAATTCAAAATCAAAAAACAAATTGAACCAAAAGCATATAAACTACAGTTCCGCCGGCAATTGCCGCCATCATATTTTTCTTTGACAAAATATATAAAATCGCAGTTGAAAAAATTCCTATGAACTCTGGAATTCCGTGGCTTCCCTGAAAAACATTCACGCCTTTTAAACAATAAACCACAAGCATCGCAAAAATTGCAGAAGGAAGCGCTTTTCCCAAATAATGTATATATTCAGGAACCGGCTTTGAGCTTCTGAATATAATGAATGGCAAAAATCTTGTAAGAAGCGTTCCAGCCGCGCAAATTCCTATTATAACCGCACGTTGAAAAAAAGGCATTTCCGTCATTGCTCAAGTTCTCCAAATTTTTCAATAGGCTTTCTAAAAACTGAAAGAAGCAGAAGAATGCAAATCATCGCCGGAATCATAAACGAATCCTTTCCAAAAACCAGAAGGCAGCCAAGCGTTGAAACAAGACCAATCAGGGCAGTGTAGTGCTTTTTTTCCTTCATAAGCCGGTCCACAAAAATTACTGTGAACATTGCTGTAAGAACAAAATCAAGGCCTTTTGTATTGAACGTTATAAGCGAACCAAAAATTCCGCCCATTGTCGCGCCAAAAACCCAGTAAAACTGATTTAAAAACGAAATCCAGAAATAAAACCAGCCTCTGTCAATTCCTTCCGGAACTTCCGCAGTATAATTCACGGAAAAAGTTTCATCGCACATTGAATAAATAAGATAGAATTTCTTCCAGCCCAAGCCTTTGTATTTTTCAAGCATCGAAATTCCGTAGAAAAGATGCCGCGCCTGAACCATCAATGTTATAAGAAGAGCCTGAAGCGGCGCAAACGGCGAAAGAAGCATGGTTACGGTTATAAATTCCAGCGAGCCGCCGAAAATCAGAATGGCCATCGCAAAAGGATACCAAAAACTGAAACCAGAAACATTCATATAAAGCCCATAGGCAAATCCAAGAAACAGAAAACCTGCCAAAATTGGAATTGTATGGGGAAAAGCCATTTTCAATGCCGACAAAACTTTATCTGTGCGCATACGGATATTTTATAAATAATCAGAATTCAGGGCAATAACTTTGTTTTTCAATAAAAAATAAAATAAGTTACAGATTTTTTGCATATTCAGAAGCGTATATTCCGGCAATTGCGCCGTCACTCGCAGCGGTTACAATCTGGCGCAAAGGTTTTGAACGGACATCTCCGGCAATAAAAAGACCAGGCACAGAAGTTTCCATTTTTTCATCTGTTTTTATGTAGCCGTTTTCATCTTTTTCAAGAGTTTCAAGCAAAGCCGCCCGCGGATTCATTCCTGCAAAAATAAAAACCGCATCCGTTTTAATAGAAGAAATCTGCTTTGTTTCAGTATCTTCAATATTGATTCCAGCAACTTTCGTTTCGCCTGTTATTTCTTTTGGAACAGAATTAAAATGCACTGAAATTTTGCCGTTTGAAAAAATCTTTTCCACAATGGATTTTGCCGCCCTAAGTTCATTTCTTCTGTGAATCAGTTCAACGCCGGAAGCGATATTCGCAAGATAAAGGGCTTCTGAACAAGCGCTGTCGCCGCCGCCAACCACGACAACTTTTTTATTTTTGAAAAACGGACCGTCGCAGACTGCGCAGTACGAAACTCCAAGGCCGGCAAATTTTTCTTCACCTGGAATTCCCAGCTTTTTGTGATATGCTCCGGCGGCATAAATTACGGCCTTTGAAGAAAACTCATTTTTTGCGGTTTTTATGAAAAACAAGTTGTTTTTTTTGTCAATTGACAAAACTTCCGCATAAACAATTTTTGCGCCAAATGATTCAGCTTGCTCCGTTAAATTTTGAATAAACGCGCTTCCATTTTCAGCCGGAAAAACGCCAGGATAATTTTCAAGGCTGTTTATTTCAAGCGCTTGTCCGCCGCCACCAGAATCTATAACAACAGAATCCATTCCAGAACGCGACGCATAAAGCCCGGCTGAAAGTCCGGCAACGCCGCCGCCGATAATCACAATGTCTTTGCTTTCCATAGTTAAAAATATATTGATTTTAATTCAAAAAGAAAACAAAAAAGTTACTTTCCATAATATATGTTCTGTCTACCACGATAAAAAAGAACAATTATTCCCTATTTTTTTGGACTTTTTTGCAAAAACTAATTATCTTTTAAATACGGAAATTTTATATGAAAGAATACAATCAAAAAAAATTCTCTGGAGAGCGCGCTGAATATTTTTCACATGATGCGCATTATATTAATTCAACTTTTCTGGATGGCGAATCGCCTTTAAAGCATGGAAAGAATTTGCTTCTTGAGCAGACAAGCTTTGAGTACAAATATCCTTTGTGGGAAACGGAAAATGCAGCCGTGCGCAATTCTATTTTCCACGACCTTTCACGCTCCGGCTTATGGTACGCAAAAAACACAAGAATTGAAGATACAATTATTGAAGCACCGAAGGAATTCCGGCGCTGCGACGGTGTTTTTCTGAAAAATGTAACATTTGGCAACGCTGAAGAAACTTTGTGGAGCTGCAGGAACATTCAGATTGAACAAGTTTATGCAAAAGGCAATTATTTCGCGATGAATTCAGAAAATTTCACGGCTAAAAATTTTGTTCTGGATGGAAACTATTTTCTTGACGGCGGAAAAAATATTGAAATTCATAACGCAAAGCTGAATTCAAAAGATTCGTTCTGGAACTGCGAAAATGTAACAGTTTATGATTCCTGCATCTACGGCGAATATCTTGGCTGGCACTCAAAAAATTTGAAATTTGTAAACTGCACAATTGAAAGCAACCAGGGCTTGTGCTATGTTGACGGCCTTACGCTTGAAAACTGCACTCTTGTAAACACCGACCTAGCCTTTGAATATTCAACAAATATAAAAGCGGAGATTGTAAATAAAATCGACAGCGTAAAAAATCCGGGCTCCGGCATTATAAAAGCTGCTGAAATCGGAACTTTGATTATGAATCCAAAGCGCGTTGATATTTCAAAAACTGAAATTATATGCGGAAAGATTGATGAAAAATTTTCAGAGGATCCAAATCCGAACGAGCGATAAATGAAATTTGATTTTGACAGAATTGTAGACAGAAAAAACTCGAATTCCCTGAAATGGGATGTGAAAAACGGCGAGCTTCCGCTTTGGGTTGCCGATATGGATTTTGAAACTGCGCCTTGCATAAAAAAAGCCCTTGAAAAACGGATTTCAAACGGAATTTTCGGATATTCAATTGTTCCAGAAGAATGGAAAAACAGCTATATCGGCTGGTGGAAACGCCGCCATAAGCTAGAAATTTCACCAGAATGTCTGATTTTCTGCACAGGCGTTGTTCCGGCAATTTCTTCTTTGGTCAGAAAACTTACAACTCCGGCTGAAAAAGTTTTGCTTCTGACTCCATGCTACAATATTTTTTTTAATTCAATTATAAACAACGGACGTTTTCCGGTGGAATGCCCGCTCGACTACAACGAAAACAAATATTCCCTGAATTTTGACCGGCTTGAAAAGGAACTCTCTGATCCGCAAGTTTCGCTGATGATTTTGTGCAATCCGCAGAATCCAACAGGAAATATCTGGAAAAAAGAAGAACTGGCGAAAATCGGCGAACTTTGCAAAAAATACGGAGTAACTGTTATAAGCGATGAAATTCACTGCGATATTGTAAGACCCGGAAAGGAATACGTTCCGTTTGCAAGCGCCTCTGAAATTTGCGCAGAAATTTCAGTTTCTTGCGTTGCGCCTACAAAATGCTTCAATATTGCAGGAATAAATTCCGCCGCAGTCATTGTGAAAAATCAGTTTCTAAGGCACAAAGTCTGGAGAGCCTTGAACACAGACGAAGTCGCCGAGCCAAATGCGTTTGCTATAGACGCCACAATTGCGGCTTTCAACGAAGGCGAGGAATGGCTTTCCGAGCTGAATGAATATCTTTTTAAAAACCAGGAATATGCAGAAGCGCGGATAAATTCTCTGAACAACAAATTCAAAGCTGTAAATTCAGATTCAACATATTTGCTGTGGGTTGATTTGCATCAAAATGGAGACAAATTTGCTGAAGAACTGCGCAAGGAAACCGGACTGTACATAAACGGCGGCAGCGAATATGGAAAATGCGGCGAGAATTTTGTAAGAATTAACCTCGCCTGCCCAAGAAAAACCCTGGAAGACGCAATGAACCGTTTTGAAAAATTTGTAAAATCAAAAATATAAAGACATAAAAAAATCCGCGGAATTTCCAATATTTCGCGGATTTTTTTTCAAATTGATTTTACAAAAACTCAGAAATTAGAAAGCAGCTACAACTTCACCGTTTGGATATCTGTTGTTGATATAATCTTTAACTTTCTGGCTCTGAAGAGCTTTTACCAGCGCCTTGATTTCCGGCTTGTTTTCACTGCCCTGTTTTACAACAAGATAGTTTACATAAGGAGAAGAAGAACCTTCTACAAAAAGTCCGTCTTTTTTAGCTGAAAGACCTGCTGGAAGCGCATAATTTCCGTTGATAACAGCGCCGTCAACATCATTCAGAACACGCGGAAGAGATGCGCCTTCGATTTCACGGAATTTAATCTTCAAAGGATTGTTTTTTACATCAATTGGAGTCGCTTCAATTCCTGCGCCGTCTCTCAAAGTAATAAGTCCAGCTTCCTGCAAAAGAAGAAGCGCTCTAGCCTCGTTTGTTGGATCATTAGGAATTGCTATAACAGCCTTCTTCTTGAAATCTTTTACTGATTTTACTTTATTTGAATACAAAGCGAACGGTTCAACATGAATTCCTGCAACAGCAACAAGGTGAGTTCCCTTTTCCTTGTTGAAAGACTGCATGTATGGCAAATGCTGGTCAAAGTTCGCATCAATATCACCAGCTTCAAGAACTTCGTTCAATGTAGGATAATCTGTCATTTCAATTACCTGAAGATTGATTCCTTCAGCTTTCAAGTCATCCTTTATAAGGTTCAAAATGTCAGCGTGCGGCTCAGGTGTTGCGCCCACTTTCAATGTTTTCTGTGCGTTTACACTGGCAATAGCCAATGCAGCTGCGGCAAAAGCGATAATTTTTTTCATATATAGCCTCCAAGATTTCTCTTTAAAACCACTAATTCCTAGCGATTTAGTATGATTAATTTATACCTTTATGTTTAAAAAGTGTCAACTGCTTTTTATTCTTTTTCAATTATCTTTTGCTCATCATGTGGTTTGTGATTTTGGTTCCAACAAACTGAATCAAGGCAACAAGAACAATAATCACAATTACAGCCGCAACCATAATTCCTGTGCGGAAACGCTGGTAGCCATAACGGATAGCAAGGTCGCCCAGCCCGCCGCCGCCAAGAGTTCCAGCCATTGCAGAATATCCAATCAGCGTTATTATTGTGAGCGTAACTCCTGAAATAACAGAAGGCATTGCCTCCGGAACTAGAACTTTGTAGATAATCTGCCAGTTCGTTGAGCCCATTGCCTTAGCCGCCTGAATCATTCCGCTGTCAACTTCATTAAGCGAAGTTTCTGTGATTCTGGCAACAAAAGGAGTCGCCGCAATTGCAAGAGGAACTATTGTCGGAGCTGTTCCTATCGCGCTTCCAAGAACAAGCCTTGTAAACGGAAGAAGAACAATCATCAGAATTACAAACGGAAACGAGCGCAAAACATCAATAATGCGGCTTAGCACAATATTGAAAACCGGACGCGGCGTAATTCCGAATTTATTTGTAATATTCAGCAGAATTCCAAGAGGAAAGCCAAGAACCAGCGCAAACAAAGCTGAGAAAAATGTCATTATCAAAGTTTCAAGGGTTGACTGCCCTACTAAAGTCAAAATCTGGCTCATAGTTTTTCTCCTTCAAAAGATTCTTCCTGAACCGAAACATTGTTCATATTAAGAAAAGCAATTGCCTTTTCAATTTCCGGCTTCTCGCCAATTATATCAACAATCATAGTTCCAACCTGGCTTTCAGGAAGTTTTTCAATTCCTGCCGCAAGAATATTGAAATCCACGTTGAATTTTCTCGTTGCCTGGCTTAGAATCGGCTCGCCGGAAGATTCTCCCGCGAAACGAAGCGAATACTTTCCGCCCTTTTTTGACCATTTCACCAAGCTTGATGAAATATTTTTCACCGCCTCGTCGTTCGTGTGGGAAATATTTCTTAAGAAATCTTTTGTTGTTTCAGTCTGCGGATTTGCAAACAAATCAGAAACTGTTCCCTGCTCAACAACAGCGCCGTTTTCGATTACTGCAACCTGGTCGCATGCGTCGCGAACAACTTCCATCTGATGAGTAATCATCACAACTGTAAGATTCATTTTTTTCTGAATAGCCCGGATAAGCTCAAGAATTGAGCGCGTAGTCTGAGGATCAAGCGCGCTGGTCGCCTCATCGCAAAACAAAATATCCGGATTCGTAGCCAAAGCCCGCGCAATTGCAATACGCTGCTTCTGGCCGCCTGAAAGAGTGCTTATAGGCGCATTCTCGCGGTCATCAAGCCCGACCAGGCTAAGCATTTCTTTTACACGCGCCGCAATTTCTCTTTTTGGAGTTCCGCAAATTTCAAGCGGATATGCAATATTTTTTCCTGCCGTCCTTGAAGTAAAAAGATTGAAATTCTGAAAAATCATTCCTATTTTTCTTCGCTGCGCAATCAGCTGAGCCTTCGGAAGATTGTCAACCCGCTTTTCGCCGTAATAAACCGCGCCGGAATCCGGAGTTTCGAGCAGGCTCACAAGGCGGACGAGCGAACTTTTGCCCGCGCCGCTTTTTCCAATTATTCCAAAAATTTTATTTTCTGGAATATCAAGCGAAACATTGCTTACAGCCTTTATTTTCGAGCCGTCTTTTGAAAGATATGTTTTGTTTAGATTTTCAAGTTTAATTTTCATTTTGATTAATCTTTTTTTAAGCAGAATAAAAAACGGCTTTTCGAAGCAACAAAGTTGTCCAAAAAGCCGTCCGTATGGTTTTCCATACTAAATCGGAGAGAGTTTATCAGCTTTTTACAAGCTAATAATATATTAGCTCCTTTCGTACAGGATGTCAAGGAAAAATTAAAAAATTTCCTTAATAAGCAGAGCTGCGAGCCGCTTTTTTTCTCTTTATCAGAAGTTTTCTTGCCAAAGAAGTTTTTTTCTGGTGAAGTTCAGCAGAAGGTTTTGTAAAATATCTGCGAGCTTTGAATTCTTTCACAATGCCTTCGTTTTCAGTCAGACGTTTAAAACGTTTTAGAGCTTTTTCAAGATTTTCTGAATCGCCAACAATGATAGTCGCCATGCAAATTCACCTCCTTTCTTCAGCCAGAAGCTAAAAGCATTAATAGAATATAGAATTTTCATTTGTTAATCAATATATACAAACCCAATGCTTTCGGTTATAATAAAAATATGTCTTTTAAAACTGAAGAAATAAAAAAATCTTTGGCGGAACTTAAAATTCTGCAGGAAAAACTTGAAAAATTCGCACGAAATAATCCTTCAAAGGAAATTGACGATATTCAGTTCGGAATAAAAACAAATGTAAGAAACCTGGAAACCTGGATTGAAATGCTTTACAAATACAACGGAAAATCAAAAAGCAACAGAAAAATCAAGGCGAGCCGTGAAAATGGAAAAAAAGGCGGAAGACCGCCAAAAAATATTTCTCTGGCAAGAAAAAGAATTCTTGAGCTTGAAAACACAATCTTGCCGGAACTTCAGGACAACCTTGAAAATTGTTTCAGCGAAGAAAATGCGGAAAAAATCGCCGCGGAAAAAACTTCCTATGAAATTGAGCTGGCTGAACTTAAAAACAAGCTGGATGAATATCAAAGAAAACAGGAAAATTAATTTTTTTCCTCGTCAAGCCAGACTTTCAGAATATTTGCAACTTTGTCAGGGTCTTTTTTTACGGTTTGCCACATATTTTTATTCTTATCGCGTTCTTCGGCTGGAACAACCGGCTTTTTTGAAAGAATATTTTTCTGCGCGCCATACAAGAGAACTTCGTTTAAAACAGCCTGCTCGCGTTTTACGTGCTCCATGTCGTTTGCGTTGTAACGCCCGAGCCGCTGCATTGCCCTTGAAAGCTTGTTTTTTTCCAAATCGGAAAGATCGAGCGCCTGCATAACTTTTTCACTGGCAGAACCAAGTTCCGCCAAAAGAACTGCCGCTTTTTCAAATCCAGAATAGCGTTTTTCCGGAGTTTTTACAAAACCCTGCATCGCGCCTCCCTATTTCCAGTTTTCAATCTGAAAATCAGCTTCAACTTGGTTTTCTAATGAATCTTCAAGCTGAGAAAAGAAATCAATGTTTGTAATTTTTTCCACATCATCAATTGAAACCGCGTAGCTCCAGAAATCTTCTTCGCATTTTTGGTTCGGAATTATGAATCCAATTGCCATAACAGACTCAGAATCATCCGGCGTTTCCAAATCTTCCGCGTCCTTGTAAACAGGCGCAAGAATAACTTTATAATAAAATTCCGGAACTGAAACATGATTTTTTCCTATTGAAGAAAATTCTTCCGCGCTTTTATTAAGAACCGGCCCTGAAACCACATAAATTTTTCCGAATTTCTGGGCCCACAGCCGGACTTGCGTTTCAAGATTCACCCAGATTCCACGGTTGAACTGCGGAGCCTGCGGACTCATGTTACTCATATAAAAAGTCTCGCTCATTGCGTCCGCGTCAAAAGACATATCAGCGGCCGGAACAAGATGCCCACGGTCATAGCCGGAAGATTTGTAATCGGCAAGAGTTGCCGAACCTGTGGAAATTTTATCATCAGGGCGGAAATCATTTGAGCGCGCCGCGTTTTTTTCCAGCATTGATGATTTTATGCATTCGGCAGACCATTCAGCCTGCTCATAGGATTCGCGGTAGCACAATGAATAATATTTGAATTCACGAAGCTCGTGGTCGGCGGAATGATTTTTCAAGCCGCATTCTGGAACCTGAAGATTTTCTGTAAGAAGAACAAGATTCTGCCCGGAAGCCTGAGCGGCAGCGGCAGATTCACCAGCTCCAGCGGAAGAATTTTCAGCCGCGGAATTTTCAGTTTTTTCAACAGGCTGAACTGCTGAATTCGGCGGCAAGTCTTCCTGAGGGAACAATTCAATTCCCTGATGTTTTGCAAAAATCAGCAGAAGAGCCAAAACAATCAGAATCAGAATGAAAAATCCGAGCGGAAATGATTTTTTGTTTTTCTTAGACTTTTTCTTTACCATTTTGAAACAATTCCTTCAAGTTCATCAAGCATTCCGGCAATTTTATTGTAGGCAAGCTCTGAATCATCGTAACGTTCAGCTTCTTTTCCAAGCTTCATAAAAAAATCCTGCATCGGAAGAAGTTTTTCCATGGGAACTTTTTTTATGTCATATTCAAGCAGAATGCTTCCTGTAAGCGGATTATGCTCGATTTTTTTTACAGCATCGGATTTTGAAAGAATTTTCCGGGCTTTTTCACAAAGCTCCTCGTTCTTGAAAATCGCGGCGCGCAATCTTATTCGGCCTGGAAAGAAACTGGTTACAAGCATTTTTTACTCCAATCGAATCAATTGTCAATAACAGGCTGCATTGCCCGAACTGACATTGCCACTGTTGTTGAATTATGAAGAATCGCCGCAAGCTGCGGAGAAATAAGTCCTGCAATTCCTAGAATAAGAAGAAGAGAATTTATTTCAATAATCTGCACGTTCTGTCTGTTGATTTTATCAAGCAAGTTGCGTCCAATCATTCTGGTTACAGCAAGACTTTCAAGACCGTTTTCTGTAAGAACAATATCCGCTGTGTCGCCGGCAATAGATGAGCAGCCTTCAATTGCGATTCCAACATCTGCAGCAGAAAGCGCCGGAGCGTCATTGATTCCATCTCCGAGCATTATGACTTTATGTCCGCTTTTTCGCTTTTCTTCAATAAGAGAAACTTTGTCTTCTGGAAGCGCCTGTGAACGCCATGCGTCAAGCCCGGCTATTTCCGCAATTTTTTTTGCAGCGCCTTCCGTGTCACCAGTAATCATGACACAATTCTTTATTCCGGTTTGCCTAAGCATTGAAATAACTTCCTTAGCTTCAGGTCTTATCGGATCACCGATTGCAAGAACGCCCGCAAGTTTTCCGTCGTAAGAAAGATAAAGCAGCGATTTTCCAGTTTCCATAGAATGTTGCTGAATTTCCTTTACTTCAGGAGGACAAGGAATTTTCTCGTCATCGAAAATAAAATGCGCGCTTCCAACACAAACTTTCTTGAATGCAATTGTCGATGCGATTCCGTGCGCAACTTGATATTCAACCTTTGTGTGGTTTTCAGGATGATGAAGCCCGGCTTCTTCCGCAGCCTTTACAACAGCGCGGCCGAGCGGATGCGGAAAATGCTCTTCCAGGCATGCCGCCGTCTGAAGCACAAAATCCGCGGTAAAATCATGCATCGGGAAAATTTCTTCAAGAACTGGATTTGCATAAGTCAAAGTTCCTGTCTTGTCAAAAACAACTGTGTCCGCCTCGGAAACAAGTTCAAGATATTTTCCGCCTTTCACAGAAATTCCATGCTCTGCGGCTTCCTTCATTGCAGAAAGAACAGCGATAGGCGCAGAAAGTTTCATCGCGCACGAATAGTCGACCATCAAAGTTGACATTGTTTTTGTTAAATTCTTTGTTACAAGCCACGTAACTGCTGCAAGCAAAAAATTGAACGGAACAATTTTTTCAGCAAGGAGCTCTGATTTTCGCTGAACATCAGCTTTCAGCCCCTGTGAATTGTCAATCATGTTTATGATATTCTGAACCTTCGTGTCGCTTCCAGTTGTCCTGACTTTTACTACGATTTCGCCTTCCGTAAGAACGGTTCCTGCAAAAACACCGCAGCCAACTTTCTTTTCAACCGGAAGTGATTCTCCAGTAATACTAGCCTGGTTCGCCATGCCCTCGCCGCTTTCAACAGCACCGTCAGCCGGAATCATGCTGCCTTCCCGGACAACAACAAGATCACCTTTTTTCAGCAAATCCGGAGGAACAGTTTTTTCTTCGCCGTTCACAAAAAGATGAGCCGGCTCGTTATTAACCAGCAGTTTGTGGGCAAGATTTCCATAGGAAACGCGCTTTGTTATTTCCTCAATTTCTTCGCCAAGACTAAGCAGAAGATTGATTGAGCTTGCAGTGTTTGTATTTCCTGTAAGCGCCGCAACCATAAGCGCGGTAGAATCCAAAGTCTGCGTGCTGAAAATTTTTCCAGATTTCAGCATGACTTTTAACGCGCTGAAGATTCTTGGAACAATATCAATATATAGAAGAAAAGTTCTAACCGGCGCAGGCAAAAACCATTTTTTCAGATAGTAATCGCCAAACGTTGAAATAAAAATTCCTGAAATACTTTGTGTTTCCGGAATCTGCGAAACATTTTCCAGAAGTTTTTTGTCGTTCAGGTATTTTCCCGTCAGAGCTTTGAAAAGATTTTCAATTTGTTTCTGCGCAATAATTTTCTGGTCATAATGAATTAAATACGAGCCAACAACCGTATTGACATCAATATCCTTGATTCCATCCTGAACAGCAATAAGACTTTGCGCAAGAATAGCCTGCCTGGCTGAAATTTCGTGTTTATTATAATGAACACGAACGCGGCCAGGCAGCGCATGATGAATAGTTACATTCATAAAAGTTTAGGCTTTCTCGCCTTTTTTAGCCTGCTGATTGTTGTATTTAGCTTCTGCAACAATATCCTGAGCATCTTCTTTTACTGATTCAGCAAAAGCAGCAGCATCATCTTTAAGCTGAAGTCCTTTTCCTACAACAGCAGCGCAAGCCTTTTTGAAAGCTGGATTCTTTGTTATAGAAACTAAAGCAACTCCGGCAACAACGCCAACACCAAAAGCAACCCATTTATTTGCAATAATCATCTTAAACCTCCTAGATTTAATAAAATGATTAAAACGAACTTTGTGAAGAATTTTTAGTTTTTAAAGTTCTGTTTAATTTTAACGCAACTAAAATTAAATACAATAGATTGTTAGATTGTTCAAACTGTTTTAAGCTCAAAACTAAAAAAAATATTTCTCAATAAGAAAATTTTGAAAATCAGCTCCAGGAAATTAAACCGAAGGCAAATTGCATTCCTTCAGCACAAAAATTCCAGCTTTTTCACCCGGCAAAATTTCTTCAGCAAAAGAGGTCGGCTGGTCGGCAATAAAAATTTTATCTTCAAGCTGAATTTTATATCTTGTGAACGAACCTAAAAATTCAGCGCCTAAAACAGTTCCGGCAAAATCTGCAGAATCAATATTGCCGCTGGAAATTTTTACCCATTCAGGACGAATCATTTTTCCATTCAGAAAATTTGCGCGGCCAACAAATTCCGCAGTGAAACGGTCTTTCGGCTCAAAATAAATTTTCCGCGGAGTTCCATGCTGAAGAAGTTTTCCGTCATTCATAACCGCAATTTCATCAGAAAGGCTCAGCGCCTCTTCCTGGTCGTGCGTTACATAAAGCGTTGTTATTTTCAGCTTTTTCTGAATTTCCTTCAGTTCCTCGCGAACTTTCAGCCTAAGATTTGTATCAAGAGAAGAAAGCGGCTCGTCCATAAGCAGGAGGCTCGGCTGCAGAACAAGAACTCTGCCCAGGGCGACTCTCTGCTGCTGGCCGCCGCTAAGTTCCGACGGAAACCGGCTCAAAAGATTCTGAAGCCCAAGATTTTCCGCAGTCTGAAGTACAAGATTTTTATTTTCAGCCTTTGATTCTTTAGTCCGCTTCTTCAAATTCAGCCCGTAAAAAAGATTCTGTTCAACAGTCAGATGAGGAAAAAGCGCGTAATCTTGAAAAACAAAACCGATTTTCCGCTTGTTCGGCAGAATTCCGTTTATAATTTTTCCGTTGATTTTTATGGTTCCTGAATCCGGCTCCAGAAATCCGCTCACAAGGCGAAGCAAAGTTGTTTTTCCGCAGCCGCTGGCTCCAAGCAAAGTTGTAAAACTTCCTTCTTCCGCCTGAATAGAAAAATTTTTTATAATTTGCGTGCTTCCATAAGAAAAGCAAAGATTTTCGATTGAAAGAAATGCCATTTTTACCTCTTTTTTTGAATTTTCCGCCTGAATTCTGAAAGCGAAACCACAAAAAGCGAAAGCCCAAGAATCGCAAAAGTTATTGCGGTAAGCACAAAAGCGAAGGCAGCGGATTTTCCCCAGTCGCCCTGCTCCGCAAGATTTATTATTTTTATTGAAGACAAAGGCGTTGTGAATGAAACAAGAAATATCACCGCGCTCAAAGTTCCAACTCCGCGGATGAAATCGTACACGAATCCGCAGAAAACACCGTTCTTTGCAACAGGAACAAGAATTGTGGCAAGCACAGCCATTTGGTTTGCGCCAAGCGAGCGGGCGCCGTCATCCAAAGTTCTGCTGATTTGAATATAGGAATTTGAAATGCACCTGTAAGCAAACGGCATAAACGCAACGGTCATTGCGGCAATGATTAAAAACGGTGAATTTCTGAAATGCAGCTTGTTTGCCGCCACCGAAATGGAAAGACCTAGTAAGGAACCTGGAATCGAAGATGGAAGCTGCGCAAAAATATCTATTGATTTTTTTAGAGGAACGTTTGTGCGGTGAACTAAATAGCTTGAAACTGCGGCGACAACCGTGCTTAAAACCGCGGAAACTAGCGCAAAACTTATGGAATTTCCTAGTTCTTTCCCATACCCCAGAACCGCTTTCATATGTTCCAAAGTGAATTCCGTTTTTATTCCCCAAAGCTTCTGAAAACTTCCGGCAATAATCGCGGCAAACTGGGCTAAAACCAAAAGAGAAATAAAAACAACAAAAAGTGAAAGCCCGATTCTTGCCGCCGGACTGTAGTTCTTCTTACTAGAAAACGCCAGTTCATCTTCCACAAAAATAGAATTTTTCCCGCTGAAAGTTACAGCCTTTGCCCCGATTTTTAAATTTATTCTGTTCTGCAGAAAGAAAAGCACAACGCTAGGAACAACCAGAACAATTCCCAGAACAACGCTAGTTCCCACTTTTAGCCAGCCGGTAAGCTGCGTGTAAATTTCCACGGCAAGAACCCGGAAACGCCCGGCGACAATCAGAGGATTTCCAAAATCGCTCAGAACGCTCACAGCAATAAACAAAAATGAAGAAATAATTCCCGGCAGGCTCAACGGCAATGTGACTGTAAAAAAAATTCTTGCGCCACTTGCGCCCATTCCCCTTGCCGCTTTTTCAAGGTTCGGGTTTATTCCTTTTAAAGTCTGAAGGCAAATCAAATACGCCATCGGAAAGAAACACAAGGTTTGCGCAAGCAGAAGCCCCCAGAAACCGTACAAAGAAATATCAAGGCCGAGCAGCTTGTGCGTTACAAAGCCTTGCCGCCCGAAAAGAAGAATGAACGCAAGTCCGCCTACAAACGGCGGCGTTATCAAATGCAGAACTGGAATAACGCTGAAAAATTTCTTGAACGGAATATTGCCTTTTGCGATTGCGTAGGCAAAAACATATCCAATCACAACCGACAATGTTGTAGAGGAAAGACATTCTGCCAAAGTGTTCCTCATGGCTTCATGCCAGACAGGCTGTGTAAAAACCGCCGCAAAATCCTTCGCCTTTACAGAAAACAATGCGCAGAAAAGAGGAAAAACAATAAACAGAACAAAAAATGCAACAACAAGAATCCAGGCGGCAAGCAAGGATTTGCTGTTGCGTTTTGAATCAAATTTCATACGTTATTTTACATTTTTAGACCAAATTCCAAGAACTTCGTCTTTTTGAGCCGTAGCTTTCGCAACATCGTATTTAATCAAGTCGAGCTGGCTTACAGGAATAGAGCCTTCAGCGCCTTTTGCGTTAGGATTCACCGGAACTGTAAAATCAATTGAGCTCATAAGTTCCTGGGCTTCAGTTGAAAGCATAAAATCAACGAATTTCTTTGCAGCCTCAAGATTTTTTGTGTTCTTCATAATCGAAATGCAGTCAACATCTCCAACAGTCTGCGGCGGAGCAACCGGAATCAAATCAAATCCATCTGAATGATATTTCGCAATTGCATGAAGATATGAAACGCCAATCGCATACTCACCAGTTCCAAGAAGTTTCGCAGGCGCGCTTCCGCTGTCCGGAAACTGCCCTACAAGCGGCGCAAGCTTCAAAAGATAATCCCAGCCTTTTTCCCAGCCGAGCCGCTGAAGCTGATTCTGCACAAAAAGATATGCTGTTGAAGAAGCAATCGGATTTGTAAGAACAATTTCACCTTTGAAGGCCGGATTCAGCAAGTCATCCCAAGTTTTCGGCATTTCAATGCCAGGAAATTTCTGTTCAAAACGAGTTTTATTCACGCCGATTCCAAGCGAAAGAACGCAGAAACCAGTCCAAGTGTTGTCTTTTGCAAGCGCATATTCTGGAACACCTTTTGCAAGCGGAGAAAGATAAGGCTCCAGCGCGCCGGCTTCATCTGCCTGAATATGATAATTTGTTGCGCCGCCAAGAAGAACATCCGCCTGAGGATTGTCTTTTTCAGCAATTACGCGGTTCACAAGCTCGCCAGTTGAAGCCCGCAAGAAGAGAACCGGAATTCCTGTTTTTTTAGTAAAAAGATTTGTAAGCGCAGTAGTTTCTTCTTCGTGAATTATAGAATAAATTTGAAGAGTTTTTTGATTTTTAGAGCAGCCGGAAAAAATCAGCGCGGCAGAAAATACCAGAACGGCAGTTTTCAATGAATTTAGGATTTTCATATTCCTCCTGAAAAATTTAACAAGTAAATTTCATTTCAATGTGATATTAAAAATCTACTATTTTTCTGCATTAATTTATATAACCAGATTCTGATAAAAATTATGTTATCAAGATTTTTTTTGCTTGCCGATAAAACAAAAAATCTGTATCTTAATTATAAGTTAGCATTTGCTAACTAAATCTTTTAAGGCGGTACTTTATGGAAAAACTTGAAATCGTAAAAGTTATAGGACGTGAAATTCTTGATTCACGTGGAAATCCAACAGTTGAAGCGGAAGTTTATCTTGCTGACGGAACAATGGCTCGCGGCGCAGCTCCTTCGGGCGCTTCCACCGGCGAATTTGAAGCTCTTGAACTTCGCGACGGCGACAAAAACCGATATCTTGGAAAAGGCGTTCAAAAAGCGGTCGAGAATATCAACACAAAAATTGCGCAGGCGGTAAAAGGACTAGACGCTTCAGACATTTACGCAGTTGACGCTGCAATGATTGCCGCAGACGGAACAAAAGACAAGTCGAACCTTGCAGTTTCAATCGCATCCTGCAGGGCGGCGGCAAACTCTTTGGGCGTTCCGCTTTACAGACTTCTTGGCGGCGTACAGGGAACTCACCTTCCAGTTCCAATGATGAACATTCTGAACGGAGGAGCCCATGCGACAAATTCCGTTGATGTGCAGGAATTTATGATTATGCCGGTTGGAGCCCCTAGTTTCAAGGAAGCGCTACGATGGTGCGCGGAAGTTTTCCATTCTCTTCAGAAACTTTTGAAAAGCGAAAACCTTGCGACTTCTGTAGGCGATGAAGGCGGATTTGCACCAAATCTTTCCAGCGACGAAGAAACCATTGAAACAATTCTTAAAGCGGTTGAAAACGCAGGCTACAAGCCAGGAAAAGATTTTAAGATTGCGATGGATGCAGCTTCTTCAGAATGGAAAGGCTCTAAAAAAGGCGAATACAAACAGCCGAAATCTGGAAAAATTTTCACAACGGACGAGCTTATTGACCACTGGGAAAAACTCGTTGACAAATATCCAATTATTTCAATTGAAGACGGACTTGATGAGGAAGACTGGGAAGGCTGGCAGAAAATGACAGCTCGCCTTGGAAAAAAAGTTCAGCTTGTAGGCGACGATTTGTTCGTAACAAATACAGAACGCCTTTCAAAAGGAATAAAACTTGGCGCGGGAAATTCAATTCTTATAAAATTGAACCAGATTGGCTCAGTTTCAGAAACTCTTGAAGCCATAAAAATGGCGCACGCAGCTGGCTATACAGCAATCGCAAGCCACCGTTCTGGAGAAACCGCCGACACAACAATCGCCGATCTGGCAGTTGCATTGAACACAAACCAGATAAAAACCGGAGCGCCAAGCCGCTCAGAACGCGTTGAAAAATACAACCAGCTTCTTAGAATTGAAGAAGAACTTGGAAATTCAGCCGTTTACCCTGGACCAAACGCATTCAATGTTCAGAGATAATTTCTGAACCACGTGAATTCCGTGTTTTTTCAGGTTATTGAGAAAGGATGAATCTTGCTGCTTGCTGCGAGGTTTGTCCTTTCAGGAGTTTTGCCAGATTAATTAAATTCCTCCTGTTCATAAAATGTGATTTCACAGCTCCAGCCAAAATTGAGAGGCTTAAGTTTCAAAATCTGCTCAGCTCTGAGTGAGCAATGATCCCAGATTCCATGGTTTGCAAAACACATGTAATGTTTATTGTATGGCGGCTGCATAAAAATGAATGGCTCGCACCATTGTGGAATATCTGTTTCGTTCGACCGGTCATCAAGATTTGCAGAGCTGATAACTGAGTTTTCAATTCCTTTACATATTCATACATTTTAAACATCATTTTATAAAGATGAGCATTAACCTTCCTGATGTTTTCTATTTCGTCTTTTGTTCCACATCTCTTTACCATAATCATCTCCATCGCTTGCATAAATATAAAACTTAACTCTCTCAAACCTTGACTTATATATTTCCAGATTTTAAAATTCTTCCTATGAACACCACAAAAACACGAAATTTTTACATTTTTCTTTTATATATATTATTTATTTCAGGGGAATTTTGTTTCAGCCAGGAAAACACGCGGCGGCTGAACGACGATTCTCCGCTTCATTTTAATCAGTGGGAGCTTTTGATTTACCGGCCGGAAAACAGCGGAACCATGAACAATATACGGTGCTGGCTAAAACTAGAAGACGAATCTGGAAATGATGTGACTTACACAAAATGCAAGGCGACTTATTATTATGCGAACAATGTTGTAAAAGACAAAAAGGCGGAAACCATGCAGTTCGGAAGCATTTTTCACCGTTCTGCTCCGCGGCAAGTTTTTGAATACCAGAAAAGCTATTTTTTGGAAGGCGGAATGGTAATGTATCTTCTGCTGAAGCCCGGAAAATACAAAATAAGCGTCTTTACACCGGAAAATCAGCAGATGCTTTCAAAAATTGAAAATAAAAATGAATGGACTTCCAATATTTTTGAATATGACACAGAAAATCCGGCAAAAGTTCTATTTGTGCGCCCGACCGCAAATGAAAACGGATTCTACAACGGCGGCTGGAACATAGATTTCAAGGCTCCGGAATATTACAAATTTACAAAGCCAAAAATAACAAACTGAAATAACATCTCCGCACTAACAAAAAAAAGGACTGCCAAAGTGAAGTGGCAGCCCCTTTGTAAAACAAATTATTTGTTTACGCGGTCTTTCAAAGCTTTTCCAGCCTTGAATTTTGGAGTTTTGCTCGCAGCAATATTGATTGTTTCTCCAGTTTTCGGGTTGCGTCCTGCTCGGGCTGCGCGCTGGCCAACACCAAATGTTCCAAATCCGATAAGAGCAACATCATCGCCTTTTTCCAATGATTTTGAAACATTTTCAACGAAAGATTTCAGAAAAGCCTCTGTATCTTTCTTTGAAAGTTTTGTGTCTGCAGCGATTGCATCGATAAGTTCTGTTTTGTTCATTTCTAAACCC
>SAMEA104315436__coassemble_916_pt1 | contig 30736 bp, 29 predicted proteins | sample SAMEA104315436__metabat2_high_PE_011 | metagenome-assembled genome bin SAMEA104315436 (sample SAMEA104315436) | gut metagenome | biome: Monkey gut; feature: monkey-associated habitat; material: faeces | place: China | collected 2013 | reverse complement strand
AGACATCACTTTGCCACCCCATCCGAAAGTTTCCAGAAATTATAAAAGTTATACCCACGATGCGAGCAGTGGCGCAGCATTGTGCCTTCAACAGCTTTCACAAAAGACATCACTTTGCCACCCCATCCGAAAGTTTCCAGAAATTATAAAAGTTATACCCACGATGCGAGCAGTGGCGCAGCATTGTGCCTTCAACAGCTTTCACAAAAGACATCACTTTGCCACCCCATCCGAAAGTTTCCAGAAATTATAAAAGTTATACCATTGGTACGGAAACTGAACGCAGTATTTTTCCAGCTTATCAACAAATTCCTTGCACAAAGCATGAATTTTTTCATCGCGCCTTGAATGAGAAGCTTCAAAATCCACTTTTGACTTTTCCACAAACAAATGATACTTCGGGCTTAGCGAAGCAGTTTTTGTACGCAGACCGAACAAATAATAAACCGGAGCTTTTAAAAGAAGCGCAAGAACAAAAACTCCATAAGGAAAATCCGCTTCTTTTCCAAGAAATTTTTCCCTTATGATTCTAGAGCGCGACCTTGCGCTTGTGCGGTCGCCGGCAACAACAACAAGCCCGCCATTCTCAATCTGCTCCTGAAGGTCAACCATTGTATTTATGCTGATTTCGCTGGGATCAATAACCTGAAATCCAGCGTTCGGATTAACTTCCTGCAGCGTCCGGTTGAACTGCTCGGTGGATTTCAATTCCATTATCACCGTAACAGAAATTTTTCTGGCAACTCCATTTTCACCAAAACTGGAAAGACTTCTTAAAAGCTCAATATTTCCAAGGTGCGAACCGATAAAAAGCGCGCCACGCCCTTCTTCCAGCTGATTCTGAAGCATTTTCAAATCATCATCGTGGGTAACAAGATCCTTGTAATGGTAGTTCCCGAGCCAGCCTTCCATTTTTTCCATAACACAAAACGAGAATGACAAAATCTGCCTGAACGGACTTATTCTGAAAGGAATTTTTCCGCCGGTAAATTTCTTCATCTGCTTCTGGTAATTTTTTGACTCAATCCTGCCGCGCCTGGAAAAAATAGAGAAAAAAAACGCAATCGGATAGCTTAAAATAAAAACAAGACAAGCCGGAAGCTTCCGCATCAAGCTAAAAACAAGCAGAAGCGGCCTGTTCGAGGAAATAACTTCTTTTTCATCTGCCCAGTGCAAAAGCTCTTCAGTTTTATTTTCCACATTTTCTCCGTTTGATTTTTCTAGCAGCAAGAATCGGAAGCCTTAAAATCATTCCAACGCAAAGCCTTGTATAAGTTCCAGCAATCCGCAAGTTGTCACGCACCATCCTGAAATTTGAAATTCCATCTTTTGGATAGCTTACCTTTACAGATTCCGAAACAACAGGAACTCCAGCCCAGCACAAATGCACAAGAATATCAATATCATAGCCCATTCTTGCATCAATAATTGCATGGCTTTTTATAATTTTATAATACGGTTCAACCGGATAAACCCTGAAGCCAATCAAGGCGTCTTTTATGTCCCAGTTCAGAGAAACTATATGAACCCAGCCGTTCGCAATTCTTCTTCCATTAACACGGTGGGCAGGAGCGTTTTCATCATATTCAGGGTAACCGCAAATAACCGCATCCGGATTCTTCTTTGAAAGCTCCAGAAATTTTTCAACCCTTGCCGCGTCATGCTGGCCGTCTGAATCAATCTGCAGAACATGAGTAAGAGCCATTTCGTGCGCTTTTTTCAAGCCGCTTTCCATAGCCTTGCCTTTTCCGCCGTTTTTAAGGCGCTCAACAACAGTCACAAGAGGATATTTTTCTTCAACTCCGCGAATAAACGCCTTGTTTTTTTCATCATTGCCGTCATCAACAACAATAACAGGAAGTCCATACGGCAGAAGATTTTTCACCACATCTTCAAGAGTCGAGCCATGATTGTAAACTGGAACAATAAATCCGTATTTCATAAAGCCAATTATTCAGCAATTACGCTGAAAGAACCGGAAGAATAAACATGTTCAGAATCTTCCGCATCAGACATGCAGAAAACAACAGAACTTTTTTCAACTTTATGCTCTAGCTCCAGCTTAATTTTTGAATCAGGAAGAATCGGCGCAGAAAACTTAATTCTTTTTATATGCGGAACATAACGCTGAGTCCCAAAATATTTTCTTGAAAAACGCGTGATAATCTCAAACTGCGCAACCGCCGGAAGAAGCTTGAATTCAGGAAAATGTCCGTCAAAAAAATCGCTTTCAGCAGGAACAACAAATTCCAGAACAATTTTATTTTCAGATTTCTCAAGAATTTTTTCATTTTCTATACTGTGTAAGTTAGCCATTTTTTTCCTCTATTTTAGTATAACAGATTATTCATTGATGAACATAGCAGCAATTTCGTCTTTATGCTTTTTTCCCTGAACATCAACAGGAAGTTTTTCAACAAAACGCCATTTTTTTGGAAGAACAACATTTTCAAAATACTGCATAAGAAAATCATGGAAGTAGCGGTTCACAAAATATTTCTCAGTGTTTTCAAATTTCTTTTTTCCTTCGGAATTCAGAACAACAGCAGCAGCAAGATACTGGCGGACATCGTTCTGAAGCGCAATAACCTTCACGTCTTCAACAAGTTCAGTCTGAAGAATGCGATTTTCAACTTCTGTCAGAGAAATGCGCTTTTCTTCTATTTTTACAATTGAATCCGAACGTCCTTTCAGCAAAAAACGTCCGTCGTCAAAAAATTCAGCCAAATCCGCAGTGGCAAAACCTTCTGGATTTTTTATGTAAGGCGAAATCACGTGAAGGCAGCCGTCCTCGTCAAGCCAAAGCCGGGCATTTGCAAAAGGCGTAAACTTCAAGCCGTCCTTTGACTGCTGGCGGTACGCAATTCCCGAAGTTTCTGTTGAACCGTAAACTTCAAGCGGGCAAAAACCGAACACTTTTTCCGTTTTTTCAGCAAGCTCAGAAGAGCAGGCGCCGCCGGAAGTGAAAATCCACGGATTTTTCAAGTCAAGTTTTTCTTCAATTTCAACAGTCCGCTTCAAAAACGCAGGAGTTGCAATAATCATATAGCTTTCATCGGAAAGAGTTTCAAATTCTTCCGGAAATTCAATTCTTTTTTGTCTTCACGGCCCACCGAGAGTCAACGGAAGGCTTATTCCACAAATGAAACCTTAAATATGATGCTGGCTGACCGTTGTAACAAGTTTTCTTGAAACAAATTCCTTTCCCCACTTTGAAATTATAAACGCATTGTCCTCTTCAAATTCCTTCATTCTCTGCGGAACTGCCTTAGGTTTTCCTGTGGAGCCAGAAGTAAACATCAGAATGCAAGTTTCCTCGGCATTAAGAACCGGAACATCGCGGAAAAATTTTTCATCAGGAACAGCGGATTTTTCCACAATCTCCGGAATAAAAGACGCGCCAGGAACATTCTGGTCCGTCAAAAACTCAACGCCGGGCTTTTTTATTTCACCGATAAAACTTTCAGAAATATTCTGCGTAAGAAGAATTCGTTTTTTGCACTGAAGCAAAGCCGCAAACGCGCAAAGGAAATACCAGTAATCCTCGCAATGCAAAATCCAGTCAGAAGAATCTTTTGAAGAAATGAACACACGAAGTTTCGCGCTGTCAACCAGAAAATCCTTCCACGTTTTGTATATTTTTTTCGACCAGCAATCCTCATAGCAAAGAATATGCCCGTCTTCCCTTGAATCAGATTTAAATTTTGTAAAAGAAAAAGACTTTATCATTTTTTTATCCACCATTTTCCGGACAATAAATTCAACCGCAAAAAGCAGCCCCATCAGAACATAAGAAATTCCGCCGTTATAAACCGACCAGATTTTATCGTTCAGCGCATCATTTCCAAAATCGTGCAGCGCCGTAAACGCAGAAACGCTTCCATTCAAAACAAAAAAGACGCACCAGACAACCGTAACTTTTCTGCAGTAGTCGTTCACCTGAGATTCAAAAGACGAGCCTTTCACAGACTTGTCCCCAAGGCAGGCAAACCTGAAAATAATATTCGGCTTGAAAACCAGCGACGAGCCGAACACAAAAAGCATCGTTATGCTGATTACAACTGAATAAAGTTTCAAGAAAATCTTCTTATTGAAGACGAAACAAAGAATTCCAGCCAATAAAAAAAGCGCTGAACTTAGCATTGGCCGCCAGTCTAGCGCTCTTTTTTCTGATTCAACGTCAGATTTGCGGCCGCCAGTCGCGCTTAAGAAAAAAGCGCAAGCCAATGCAACCACACAAAGCGACAAAATTCTTACCGGAACCTTGAACACAACAAGCATTGTAAACACAAGAACCGGATAAACCGCCGCAACAACGTAAAAAAGAACTTTAAGGAACTTTTTCATTAGCCCATGTATGGAACAAGAACGTCTACAACATCCTGAACAGTTTTTACAGTCTTGAAAATTGCAGGATCGAACTTTGTGCCGGCAGGCATAAATTCCTTCATTTTCTGAATCAAGTCAATTGAATCAATCGAATCAAGCTCAAGATCATCAAACAATGTTGCTTCCGGGCTAATTGACGCTTCATCAATTTCAAAATCAGATACAAGGATTCCCTTCAATTTTCCGTAAATTTCGTCTTTTGACATTTTTAACTCCTTCTTGCCTGTGTAATATATTCAGCCAAAGCATCTACAGATGCAAAATGTTTCTTATTATCTGCACTTTCCGTAGAAAATTTCACACCAAAATGTTTCTTTAAACCAACGCCCAGCTCCAATGCATCAATTGAATCAAGACCTAGACCTTCGCCAAACAACGGTTCCGAATCAACAATATTTTCCGGCTTTACATCTTCAAGCTGAAGTGTAGAAATAATTACTTCTTTTATTTCGTTTTTTAGTTTGTCCACAGCACGACTCACCTTTTTATAGATTTTTATATTTTATAAAAGCAACAAGAAAAAAGCAACCCTATCTAAACATTCTTGTCGCGGTTCGTTACATACAAGGTGTCATTTTTTTCAACTGCGGAATAAATTTCATTTTCCATTCTGTCCGTAAGACGCTTCGCCGCAATTGTTTCAGAAAGCTCGGCATACTCGTCAATCTTGATTTCCGGCAGCAGCGAAAAGTCATAGACATAAGTTTCTGAATGGTTGTACGACCAGAAAGGATCGTGTTTTCCAAGCCCATACTTGTCGTTTCCGCCAACAAGAACCGGCTGAACGCCAGCCTTCGAATAATACGCAATCCGGGCGGCGCCTTTTTTATACGGATTTTTTCCATGGCGCGGCGAACGTGTGCCTTCCGGGAAAATAATAACATTATTGCCTTCATCAAGCGTCTGTTTGCAAAGGCCGCAAAGCTCGTCAAAATCAAGCGTATTAACTATGTAGCACTGACGGATAACGCCGGCAAGAACAGTTTTCGCAAGTCCGCCGCGCACAATGCAGTTCGCATTCGGCACAAGCGACATTATAAAAACAAAATCAAGCATCGAAGGATGGTTCGCAACAATAACTTTTCCATGGATGTTTTTAAAAGCTTCACGGTCATCAACTTTAAGCTTCACCGTGCCTGTAATCCGCATGAAATTAATAAAAAATCTGAACGAAGCGGAAACAAAAGCGCGGGCTTTTATCTGAAATTTATGCTTGTTATGCTCAAAAACTCTAATCCACGGAAAAACAAAAATCGCAAGAAAAACACTTCCAGCCCCGAAGAAAAAATAAAAAAACAGCTTCATAAAAGCGCGGTATGTGTACAAAAACCAGTTTTTTACACGCGGAAGCTCCTTGTGATTGTATTTCTGTTCAATTTCTTCTTTTGATTCTTCTGCCATTTTACTACCTGCAAATTTCCTTTATGAATTCCAAAGGATTTTTCAATTTCTTTTCTATATTAATATCAGCACAATCTATTGACACAGAGCCGTCCGTTCCGGTTGCACTCAAAACACACGCAAAGGCAAGCCCGAAGTTGTTTTCCGGCTGAAGTTTTCCGTATTCATCCGGCACATATTCATCAGCATAAACAAAAACAACTTTTTCTTCCGCCCCGGAAAGAACTGGAGCCGCCGCACCTAAAAACGCAGAGGAAAAATTTTCCTTTGAAGGATAAATAACCGAATACCCGGCTTTAAGTTTTAGAGCCAGCGAAGCCGCGGCAATTGGCGTATTAAAAACCGAAAGACTGAATCCAGCCGGCAAAATTTCCGAATCTTCAATCAGGCCTTTGTTTATAGTAAATTCCCGCTCAATTTCTCCACGGAAAGAAACAAAAACCTGCTTGAACGAGCCGGCCTCCGGCACTTCAGCGAGCAAATCGTGCAGAACCTGAACGGTCATCCGCGTAACCTGGCTGAGCCGGCGCTTAAAAAGCGGATCGGCAAATTCGAGCCGAGGCTTTTCTTTCGGGTTTTCTGGAGAAGCTTGCCATTTATGAAAATTCGAAACAAAAATTTCTTTCATTCTATTTTTTTCTAAAAACCAGAAGTGAATAAGCATTCGAGCCAAGATTATGATGCGCAGTCTTAAGCTCAAAACCAGCCTCGCAGATTGCATTCACAAGCTCTTCGTAACGGTACATCTTGCTGTTTCCGTTCGCAATGCAAGTAAAATAAAGAGAAGTCGCCTGAAGCGAGTAAGCGGCCGTTTCAAAACGCTGTTTGTCCCAAAGCGGCTCAAGAACATAGACATTTGTTTCCGCAGTTGCCGCCTCATGAACTTTTTTAAGGATCTTTGTAATCTGGTGAAGGCTGAAACAGTCAAGAAACTGGCTCATCCAGACCGCATCAGGAGCTGAAGGAAGCTTTGTTTCCTCTGAAAGGACATTTCCTGTGCAGAAGCCAATTCTTTCAGCAAAACCAGCGGCAGCCGCATTTTTTTCTGCAACAGCAGTCTGGCCGGGCAAATCCACAATCGTCATTTTCACATCAGGATTATAGCCGCAGCAGGCAATTGACCACTTCGCCGTGTTTCCGCCAATATCAACAATCGTTTTAGGCTTTTCAGAAAAAACAATCGGGAGCGCTTCCGGAAAAGCAATGTCGCTGTAAAAATGGTCAAATTCAAACCAAGATTTCTTCGCTTTTTCCGGCAAAGTTGAAAGAGCTTCGTAAACGGTCGTCCATTTCTCGCCGAAAACCTTAAGCCCTTCAGGCTTTCCGTTCAAAATTGATTCCTTCAGCTTGAACGCGCCTTCATAGCAAATATCGTTCGTGAACCAGAAATTCACTTTTGTAAGATTGTCTTCCAGAAGCATCCAGCCGGTTTTTCCAAGAATGAATTTTTCTGTTTCATCCGAGCCTGGAACTGAATCCTTGCTGAGTTTTATAACATTCATTCCAAGAGCCATTTCACAAAGAACACCGACTCCGTATTCACTGATTTTTGTTTTTTCAGACAGAGCCTTGCGCGTAATTCCTGAATCGCCGGCATTTTCAATTTCTGAAAGAATTCCTGTTTCAAGCATTGTTCTTACAGCCTGAAACGTTAAAGGCGCGAACGCAATTTTCTGGGCTTCAAATTTAGCATCGACCGCGCGGATATTGTCATTTTTAAATTTCTCGTAATCAAAAAAAGAAGAATCCATTAAAATCCCCAAAACAAATATGTTCAACTGTAGCACGGATAAAAAAAAATTACCACCGCTAAAAAGAATTCCATGAAGCCGTTTAATACCAGGCGTTTAATTGACAGTTGCTCATATAAAATGTACTATTTTAGATACTAATATCTATCTCTTTTGGAGTAAAAATCAATGGCTACAAAGTATGTTTACTTTTTTGGTAACGGCGACGCAGAAGGCGATGAATCAATGCGTCCAATCCTTGGCGGCAAAGGCGCCAACCTTGCTCAGATGGCAAAGGCTCCTTTAAGTCTTCCAGTTCCACCGGGATTCACAATTTCCATCGACGTTTGTCAGGAATACTACAAGCTGGGCAGAAAATATCCTGCAGAACTCGCAGCGCAGGTTGATGAATACCTTAACAAGCTCGAAACTGTATTCGGCAAGAAGCTTGGCGACGAGAACGATCCGTTGCTCGTATCAGTTCGCTCTGGTGCCGCTGAATCTATGCCTGGTATGATGGATACAATCCTCAACCTTGGTCTTAACGATAAATCAGTTATTGGACTTGCAAACAAAACAAACAATCCACGTTTCGCATGGGACGCTTACCGACGCTTCATCCAGATGTTCGGCGATGTTGCAATGGGCGTTGAACATGCAAAATTCGAAGCAATCATTGATGAAGTAAAAGCTGTTCGCGGAATCAAACAGGACACTGAGCTCACAACAGAAGAACTTCAGACAATCGTTGCAAAGTACAAGGAAATGTACAAGAAAGAAAAGGGCGAAGATTTCCCTCAGAATCCAAAAGACCAGATGTGGGCCGCAATCGGCGCTGTATTCGGTTCTTGGATGAACGAGCGCGCTATCATTTACAGAAAGCTCAACAACATTGATGAAAATGTTATCAAGGGAACAGCCGTAACAGTTATGGCAATGGTTTTCGGAAACATGGGCGAAACTTCAGGAACTGGCGTTGCATTCTCACGCGACCCTTCAACTGGCGAGAACCACTTCATGGCTGAATACCTTATCAATGCTCAGGGTGAAGACGTTGTAGCCGGAATCCGCACACCAATGGATATTTCTGCTCTTGAAAAACAGCAGCCGGAAATCTTCAAGGAAATCTCTACAATCCGAGACCGACTTGAAGCTCACTACCGCGATATGCAGGACATGGAATTCACTGTTCAGGAAGGAAAACTCTTCATGCTTCAGTGCCGAAACGGAAAACGAACTGGTCCTGCAGCTGTAAAGATGGCAGTAGACATGGTTGGCGAAGGAATGATCACAAAAGAAGAAGCTCTTCTCCGCGTAAAGCCAGATCAGCTTGACCAGCTCCTCCACCCGCAGTTCGACTCAAAAGCTCTTAAATCAGCAAAACCTTTGGCTTCTGCACTTAACGCTTCACCTGGAGCAGGATGCGGACAGATTGTATTCACAGCTGAAGAAGCAGTTGAATGGGACAAAGCTGGAAAGAAAGTTATGCTCGTTCGCAAAGAAACTTCTCCAGATGACATTGCCGGAATGTACGTTGCACAGGGCATCTTGACTTCAACTGGCGGACGCACTTCACACGCTGCCGTAGTTGCTCGCGGAATGGGAACACCTTGTGTTTGCGGTTGTTCAGATGTTGTATTCAACGGAAAAGATTCTGTTACAATCGGCGGAAAGAAATTCAAGAAAGGCGACTTCATTTCTATTGACGGCTCAACTGGAAATGTTTACGGCGAAGTAATTCCTGTAACTCCTGCAGCTGTTTCTGGCGACCTTGAGACATTCCTTGGATGGGCAGACGAAGTTCGCGCTTCTTCAGTACGCACAACTCCTTCTGGAAAAACTGTAAAAGGCTTTGAAGTTCTTGCAAACGCTGAACAGAACGAAGCTCCACAGGCATTCCGCTTCGGTGCTGCCGGAATCGGTCTTTGCCGAACAGAACATATGTTCTTTGAAGAGCCAAAACTCACTTCTTTCCAGAAAATGATTATTTCTGACTCAACAGAAGAAAGAAAAGCAAACCTTGCTGCAATTCTTCCGCTTCAGCAGAAAGACTTCTACAACATCATCAAGACTATGGAAGGACGCGCTGTAACAATCCGTCTTCTTGACCCGCCGCTCAACGAATTCGTTCAGGCTGAAACACCAGCTTTGGCTAAGGCTTTAGCTAAGAAACTCGGCGTAAAAGTTGACTTCATTGAAAAGAAATACTCTGAATTGAACGAGCACAACCCGATGCTTGGTCACCGCGGATGCCGTCTTGCTATTACATATCCAGAGATTTATGAAATGCAGGTTGAAGCTATTGCCCGCGCAACAGCACAGGCTGAAAAAGAAGGTCTTAAGCACGATGTTCGCATCATGATTCCAAACGTAACTACATTTGCAGAATTGAAACAGATCCGCGCTCAGGCAGAAGCTGTAATCGCAAAAGTAAACGAAGATGAAAAAGTTTCATTGAAGTTCCAGATTGGTTCTATGATCGAATTCCCACGCGCAGCAGCTACAGCAGACAAAATCGCTGAATACGCAGACTTCTTCTCATTCGGAACAAACGACCTTACACAGACAACATTCGGCTTCAGCCGCGATGACTACTCTAAGTTCATTGATTCTTACCTTGACCAGAAAGTTCTTCTTCAGGATCCATTCAAGACTTTGGACGAAGATGGCGTTGGCGTAATGATCGGTCTTGCAGAAGAAAAGGGACGTTCAGTAAAAGCTGACCTTCACCTTGGAATCTGCGGTGAACACGGCGGAGACCCAGCTTCTATCGCATTGTGCTACAAGCTTGGCTTGAACTATGTTTCTTGCTCACCGTTCCGCGTTCCAGCAGCAAGACTCGCTGGCGCACAGGCTGTTATCAAGGCATCTAAATAACATCTAAAAAAACTTGCATCTGCCAAAATCTCTTGTTTTTGCAGATGCAAGCTTGTGCGCGTAGCAGCTTTGCTGCGATGCGCACAGGGGGTTATTAAGGCTAAACAAAATATTAGATTTGCAAGAGAAATTTTATAAAAATATTATACAAAAGTTTATATTCTGAATTAAGCATTGATGAATTAATAGAAGTAAACGGAGGATATGGAGGCGGAAGTGGCGGTTCATCCTCAAACTCTGGAAGTAATTCTGGATATTCATCAGGAAGCGGTGGCTCAACTTCTTCAAAAAACGACGCAGGAGGACTTCCAAGCAAAATATCTATTGGAGGTGGCGCTTATATATCTGGTTCTAATGGAGGTGTAACTGTTCATATGCCAATAAATGGAACAACCACATTAACAGGAACTGTAACTCCTAAAGGATTAGGAATCGGAGTCGATGTCAATTTCTAAAATAAAAAAACTACTTCTAGTTATAATAACGCAGCTAGGATTTGCAAATATTTTTGCAACAAAAAATATTCCATTTTATTCTGTAGAATTAAATAACAATTCTCTATATGACTATTGCAAAACATTCACTACAATAAATGGCAAAAAGACTATTTTAACAATCGACACGGCTGCGGATTTTTCACTAACAACATCATCTGTTACAGAATCTAACAATTACATACATTATAAATCATACAGACTGTATAACAATTACTATGATTTAACAGCATACAAACCCTTAAACTTTCTCATAAATGATGAAGATTTTTCAGATTGCACCTTTGTAGCAGAATTTCCGAATGAAATAAAAATGCAATGGAAATTAGATGAACAAGACTATGGAATTTTAGGTCTGGATGCGCTAAAAAATAAAAATTCAATATTCAAAATTTCAAGTTTAAAAAATCAAATAGAATTTTCTAATAATTTCGATAAATCCACCTATTCAAAATGTAAAATCATATACAGAGAGAACAAGTGTTTCATAGAAATAAAAGCCAACAATTCAAACTTATTAGCTTTAATAGATACAGGTTATGATGGAACAATAGCTTTTCCAAAAACTATGAAAAATAATAAAAAATATATTAAATTTTCAATACTAGAAAATGACAACACAATAATAGAAAAAAGCGCACTAATAATTAAAAATCTAAATGTTTTAGACATAAAAGAGGACTCCCCGCTAGGATATTTATGTTCTCCTTTTGATAATACAAATTTTGCATTAATTGGAAAATCTTTTCTAAAAAACTATGAACTGATTTTTGATTTCATTGAAAATTTTTTATATTATAAAAGAAACTCTGATTTCTGTATATACGATTTTGATTCTAGAAAAAAAACATGCGGAATTTCACAAATAAGATTCAACACAGAAGGAGCTTTAGTTGTTTCTAAAATTTTTAACAATACAACCGCAGCAAACAAACATATAAAAATAAATCAAAAAATTTATTCCATAAATGGAATTCTTGCAGACGATGTATACAAAAATATACTTTCAGAAAATTACGAAAAATTAAATCTTTTAAAAGAAATTTTAGACACAAGTGATATCCTAAAATTCACTGTATATTTAGATAACAACGAATTAAAAGAAATCATTTTAAGAAAGAAGTTTTTATGAAAATTTTATTTATCACTTCAGAACATCCTAACAATAAATAAAAACTTGCATCTGCCAAAGCTATTGTTTCTGCAGATGCAATCTTGTACGAGCAACAACTTTGCCGCGATGCGCGCAGTATGTTATTATAGGCTAAGTTTCTCAAGCCGAAACTTAAGTCCCATGCTTTCACTAACGTTCAAGACTATTGCAGTTTGTCACTCGCAGACCATAATGGACCATTGGTTCTACCTGCCATCCTTAAAAGAATCCTGATATTATTTTTCAGCAACCTTATCCATTGCTATATCATGAGCTTCTTGTTCCTGTATGTACTTCTTTATAGTTGTTTCATTCAGCCCTACTGTACTCACATAATATCCTTCTGCAAAAAAATGACGGTTTCCAAACTTATATTTCAAGTTCGCATGTTTATCAAATATCATCAAGCCACTCTTGCCTTTCAAATATCCCATAAACTGCGGCACACTATACTTTGGCGATATGCTAACAAGCAAGTGCATATGGTCAGGCATTAAATGTCCCTCGATTATTTCTACACCTTTGTAATTACACAGTTGCCGTATTATTTGTCCAATACTTTCTCGATATTGTCCATATATCGCCTTTCTTCTATACTTTGGTGTAAACACAATATAGTATTTACACAACCATTTCGTATGGCTCAGTGAATTTCTTATATTTGCCATTTACTTTCCTCCTTGGCTTTGTACAATAGACTTGAACAATCTATTGTATTGCTTCGGGAGAAAGTTTTTATAGCTATAAGCTTTTGCCCACCACCCGCATAGCAGGTGTTTGTTTGTGAAAATATTCCGCTTCGATTCATATTTTCACGGGCTCTCGAGCCATAAAAAACAAAAAAAGACTTCCGAAATCAGGAAGTCTTTTTTTGTTGTGAAAAATTATTAATAGCCCGAATGTCGAGTTTTTTTGCAAATTCTGAAAAATCGCTTTCGACATATTTCCAATTTGCTCAGATGAATTTGGCTCGCGTTGCGATTGTATTAATTCGGGTGCTTCGCACTTTAATTGATTCAATCGCCAAAAATCTTCACAAACTGAAAATCTGCCTACGCTTTTATTTTTTTGCAAAAGGTAATAATTTATCAAGAATGAAGAACTCTAAAGTATTTAGTGCAAAATGAGAAAGTACGATGTATAATAAATACACTATGGCAAATCCTACAACATATAGAAGAGTAACAAATTGCATGAACACTTTGCTGATTGCACCTGTAACTTGCAATTGTTATCTTATTAATTCTTGCGGTAATGATATTGTAAAATACCCTAGATTTGAACATTTAAATGTTAATCACTATTCAGTTAGCAAGAATTTAGCAAAAAATTCTTTTGTGGCGAAAATAACATTTGATACAGGTAAAACAATTAGTATTGATGTTCCAGTAAAGAGCGAAACCTTTTCTTATAATGCTTGGGAATTTGGTTTTCAATGGGAAGAAGAAAATGACAGAAGAAGCATTTCCTTTGCGTTGGATACAGATTCTCCTAAATGGGAAGATTTTAATCAGAATTAACTTTTACTTCTATTGAGGAGATAGTTTTTATGAAAATTTTTGACATTTTAAAGATTAAGAAATCGGAAAAGATTTGTTCCGAATGTGGAACAAAATTAAACGCGGAAGATTTATTTTGTTCCAAATGTGGCAAAAAGTATGAATCAAGAACAGAAATTGTTTGTCCTAATTGCAATGCATCTATATCAAAAGATTCAAGTTTCTGTGCAAAATGCGGAAAATCCTTGACTGATAGAATTGTTGAAGACGAATTAGATTTTTCTCAAAAGTTTGACTTTTATGCACAAGAAACAACTCTCGAAGGTGATTTAAAAGGTGATTTTAGACTTAATGGAAAAACATTTAAGGGAATAATAAAAAGAAAAGCAATAAGGTCTTTTGGTTGGAATGCTTACGAAAAGATTGGGCTTCCGATACGTTGTTCAATTCACAAACAGGAATACGACAGAGAAAAAAAACAGCCTATATTCCTATTGCATGTAGAACAAATAAGTTTAATCCATAAAAAGGGAAAAAATATCCCTAATGGAATTTTTTCCTTTACAGCAACGGATGTAAGTAATAAAAATTCTTTATTAGGTCGAGTTATTATTAATGGTCGTGATTATAAAGGCTCTATTCAAAATTCAGATTTACCAACGGGAATACTTCCAAAGAATTTGATAGGCAAAACTTTTTCCGTGATAATTAAATCTTCATTACAAGACAAAGTTGCTGGTGAACCATTTTACCCACTTCTGATAAATGATACATATTCTATTCTAAAAGCTGATGTAATTGACAGTTCAGATGACAAGTTTAATTCTTATAGCAATCTTTCATGTGAAGAAAAAATAAAAAAAGCATTAAAAAATCTAGAGCAGGAGGGCTGCCTTTATTTTAAAAATGTTAATTTGAATCAAACAAAAACTTTAGATGATGTAGTACAGTCATTACCATCTGAAAAACGCGACTATGCATTAAAAATCACAGATGAAATAAAGCATGCAATATTTGATTTGAAGGAAGATAGAGATGGTGTTAATATAAAAAAAATTATAAAATCTGTTAGGGAAGAAGGAATTTTATATCTTGAAAAAGAAAAACAAATCAATACTTTTCTAGCAGCTCTATACTTTGAAATACATGATTTAGACCATCTTAAAGAATACTTAAACAAAGAAATATACAATAATTTTGGATTTTATTTTTCGAAATTAATACAAGAAGATGAATTTGAAGTTAACTTTGCAAAAAAACACATAATTATTGACAGGTATCTTCCACACATGGATCGAACTGTAGTATTTGCTGGAGTTTGTGAAATTTTAAAGGAAAAAGATTACAGGTTTCTAAAAGAAATTGAGAAAATAAATGATAAGGAATCCTTCTCTTCAATTTTGAAATTTTTATTGCACGCTAACTCTATTTCATATGGTAATACTATAAATTTATCTAAATCAGAAGAATATAGATATTTATATCGAATTGCATGTGAGAAATTTCTTGATGATTACCAAGTTGAAAAAAAGAAGATTATTTTTAATTCAGAATTATCATCTGAGACTTACTTGTTTACACCAGACGATGTAAGCCAATTAGGTGCCTCCCTTGGAAAAGTAGATGTTAATGGTGCTTTATATAAAGGTTCTATTCAAAAATCTGATTTACCGCAAGGACAGACAGCTTGGCAATTAATTGGTTCTACAGTTCGAGTTCATCTTAAAGGTGATTTACAGACTGGACAGCCTGGAAGTGATTATTACAAATTATTACCTTCAGAACGTCAGACAACAATCGCATCACCTCTACAAGCGTTTCCTTTATATGCAAGAGCACATGAATTAAAATTTAAAGAGAATAAACCTTTAGAAGCCAAGTCGTATTATATAAAATCTATTAATGATGAAAGAGAAAAACAAAAAAGAGTATCCGCAGTTCCTGATTTGGTTTCAATTTTTATTCAAGAAGGAAATTATTCAGATGCAATATCATATTTAACAAAATACAAAATTGATATTCGTCCTCAAGCATATGATTCTTTTATGAATACCATTGCAATAAAACAGGGAAAGCACTCTGATTATGTTCCAACCACATCTACAGAATTTCCATTGTATGATTTAGCACATCAAACTTTATTTGATTTTCGTCAACGAGATGAAGCTATTGTTCAATATAGAGAAGCAATTCACGCAGGTCAGAATGTTGGAACTGCCACAGCTGAATTAATTACTGTTTTAATTCAAATTCAAGAGTTTGATGAATGTGCTGATTTGTTGGCTAAGTATGGAAAAGAGATGAAACCAACAGCTTATGAAAATCAAAAAAAACAGGTTTTGTCATTTAGACCTGATCTTGAAGCAAAGATATTAGGAAATAAAAAAATAAATAAAAAATCCAACCTCCAATTAGCATCTAAAGCTTGTGATGAAAAAGATTTTGATAAAGCAATAATGTTTTATGAAGCATCCATTCAGGAAAAAGAAGATTTAAATCAATCTGTACCTGAATTAATTCAATTATATTTGAAGTTCGGAATGGAATCATTGGCTGAATCAATCTATACAGATTACCAAAATGAAGTAAATGCGGAAAAACGTAAAACTGTATTACATGGATTTTATGAATATTATTTAAAACTTAATAACGAAATAAAGAAGGAAGAAATAAAAAAATTATATTTTTCAAGCTTCAATGAAAAACTTCAGGAAAAAGATGAAAGCGAAATTAATAACTCTGAACTAGAATATTCTGATGATGATCTTGATTACTTCAAAGAAATTGTTATTGCATGTTCATTACCAATGGATAAACTTAAAGGAAATTATTCAGAATCTTATGCAATTGATTTACATGAAAAATATGAAAACTTTTTGTTTGAATGTAGTGAAGAAGACTTAAGGGGGAATAAGGATAGGATAAGAAATTATTTACCCAAAGATAAAGTCGTTATGATGTTAAAAATGATTAAAGGATTTGTTAATAGTAAGCATAATTCTTTATCAAATAAAGAAACAAATATGTATGTTAATGCTTTGATAGAGTTAATTATGTATTTTGGTGATAATTCGCAGGAAGCCTCAAATTTTGATTTTGCTCGATATTGCTATAAAAAAATTACTTCTCTATTTAGTGATAGTAGTAAACAACTCTCTGAGTATTGGGCTGTCGCTATATTAAAGTACTTTGAAACATACAACTATAAAAATAGCCTCCCTGAAACATTCGAGAAATCGGATAATAAACAAGAAAAAATACAAGAAAAATTGAATAGATTAGAAAAACTGCTTAACTCTATTCAAAATGATAATACAATAGATAATATAGATTTTTTTGTCTCTTGTATTTCAATTCTTAAATGTATTAACAAATATAAAACTTGCATCTTAGAGAATATTTATAAAAGTAAGTTTAATAATTTATTATGTGAGCAACTAAAGGCTTTTAATAATCTTTCTAAAGATGAAGAAATTGGAGAATTCAAGACATTTAGTAAACAATGGCAAAATGCAGAACGTAAATATTTTGACGACAAAAAGGATTTTATTGATTGTATTAGAGCTTTATTAAAAGTTGCCAAAGAACAGAGCCAGTTATCAATATTTCAGAATGAACTAAGAAAAATAGAAGACCATTGTTTTGTTAGGATTCTTTATTATCAAGATAATCAATATTTTACAAAACTTTTATCTTTATTAAAATTATTGAATGATTTTTATTCAGATGATGTATTTGAACAGCAAAAAACAAATTTGGAATCTGTTGTTAAACAAACAAAACTATTAATAAAATCAATAAGAGAGATTCCAACTGAGATATTTTACGATTCGTTATTATCTGATATTGTCGGGTTTGAGCTAACATTATCAAAAATTGTAGAAGTATTTTTTCAGAATGGAAAACCAGAACTAGAGTTTATAATTGTTGATGATGCTATTGAGGATTTTGATGAAGCTCATAATAGAATTCTACGTATTCCATTAAAGATTAAAAATAAAGAAAACGTACAAAACGCACTTAACCTAAATCTTACGATAAAAGAGGATACTTCTTCATTTGAATATAACCCTGATTGGGCCAATGGGCAGAAAATTTTAAGCGGAAAGTCAATCGATAATGAAATTTTGTTTGAATTTCCAGAGAGTTTTGATATTTCATCTGATATTCAGTTTAAAATTTCTTATACATTTGAATATTATCAGGATTTTACACAAACAAGTCGTTCATTTTTAATAACACGTCTTTTACCTTCTGTTTCGATTAAAAAAAATGATCCATACATACTTCGTGAAGGGCAAAATCCTTATGCTAAATATGCAGGAGGAGCAAAACCTGTAGACGAAGAATCTATGTTTTTTGGGCGTGATGAATTACTAGAAAAAATTCAAGATAGAATCGAAAATAGAAAAACAAAATGGATTTGTTTATATGGACAAAGAAGAACAGGTAAGACATCAATTTTGAATCATTCAATAAATAAACTGTCTCAAAATAAAAAGAATATTATAGTAAAGCTTGATATTGAAATGATAGAGAATCTACAGGGGTTTTTCTTCAAAATTATTTACACTTTAAATGAAGAGATTACAGAGAAAAAACATCCAAAATTAAAAGCAAAGATGATTTCTGATGGGAAAAATCTAAATGCTCGAGAAGTTTATAATGTTCCTCCTGAAGTATCTGAAACTTTTTTCACAGATATGCTACATGATTTTATTTTATATCTTGAGACAATAGATCCAGAGTATAAGATAATAGTATTTATAGACGAATTTACAAGAATTTATGATTCAATTCGGTCAGGCCAATTACCAGAAGGTTTAATGCATTGGTGGAAACGATTTATTGAAAACGAAAATATTATTGCAGTGACAATTGGACAGGATCATATGCCAGGTTTTATTGCAAATCCAATATATAATAATGATTTCGCAATATTATCTCCTGATGATCAAATTATTGTTACGACAATAGATTCAGAAGCTTCCAAAAGATTAATTCAAGAACCAATTCCATTAGATTTTAACAAAGCTCCAGGGAATGAGAATTCTCGTTTCGATGAGGAAGCTATTACATCGCTGCAGAAACTTACATCAGGAAATGCATATTTGACTATGACTTTGTGTTCTGATTTGACAGATTACCTTATTCAGAGAAAACGATCAAAAGTTCATAATGGGGATATCGCCATACTAATAAATGATATTGAATTAAAAAAGCCAATAAGCACATTTGCGACTTATTTTGATCCTCTATTTGCAGATAGACGTTTTGATAAATCAAAATGGTCTGCACACAAAGAAAAGAACATTGAAATTATGAAGAAAATCGCTGTATATACAGCTTCAACAGAATACATGCCAAGAGATAAATTTACTAAAGAAGATCAAGACTTTATTACATATTTGGTTTCAAGAGGAGTGCTTGACCAAAAAGATGGTAAAGTGAAAATATTGGTAGAATTATGCCAGAAATGGTTATACTTGCATAAAGAGGATGTGATTTCATATGAAACAAAGGAATTCTAAAATTTTGAAGATTTTTTCATTCTTTTCGAAAAAGAATCGAGAGATAGATGAAGTGTCAAGTGATACAAGGGAGAAGCGAATTGTAAAGAATAAGGACATTCCTCCATATATTGGTTTTTCTGAATTAAAGCGAGAATATCGCAAATTGTTGAAACCAGGCAGGACAATAAAATGTCTTATAGGTTTCCCAAAAACAGGAAAAACACGTTTCGTCGAAGAGTCTTTCAAAAATCTGCCTGAAAATTGCATATTATTGAAAGTGGCTTTATCAGAATGTAATACATATCGACATATGTGGGAGAAAATAATTAGACAAATAAATAACCAAGTCAAAATAGAAGATGATAAGGTTATTAAGTCAGTAGACTATGTTTTGTCTTTTACTGATGATAAAAAATTTCCTACAGAACTATTTCAAGCATATGTTGAATCAATTTTTGTTTATCTAACAGAAATTGGAAAAAAAATTATTTTGGTATTGGATCAGTTTGAATATGCAAGAAATCTGTTTGAAAACAATGTTGCCTACTACGCTTTATTAAAACAACTTTCATCAGATAACGAAAATATTGACTGTTCTCTTGTTCTAATAACAAAAGCTCATTTAAAATCTGTACTTCGTGAAACAGATGCACCTTCTCCATTTGAAGATCGCTTTACCGAACATACAAACTATATCACAGGTTTTTCAGAAGATGACTTGGAAACTTTCTTTAATTCAATTAGTCCAACTCAGAGACTCTCTTCTAAACAAATCAATGAAATAGTGTATTATGCTGGAAATAATCCTGAATTATTAAAGGAATTCAAACGAGTTTTACAAAAACATAAACAATCACATAAGAATTTTGAAGGTTTAGAACTAGAAACTATCATAACTCCAGAATTGCGATTTAAAATTAAGAATATTTATGATAAATTTTATAAATATATTTGTGGTTATTATTATGAGGACTTAAATAAAAAAGGAATATCAAATTATTTATCAGTGCTTATTCCCTATATTTATAATTTTTCAAGAAATCCTGTAGATGAACAAAGTCTTATCGATTTAGGACTTTTGAGAAAAGATGAAAACGGTTATTACTATTGTATTTCTCATGGATTTACTCAATATATTTTGCAAGAACACAATTCGGAATTTAATTCTTATAATTATTTAGCAGCCCTTGATAATAATCTTTACAAACTATTCATGGTTGAATTAGAAAATTTGATTTTAGAATCTAAAGTTCATGGAGAAACAATTCTGAAAATTGAAGAGAAAATTATAAAAAACTCTATTACAGAAGTTAACCGCGAATGGAATCAGATAGAAAAGTATTATGAACAGAATAGTACTTCCATATATAAAGAACTGCCAGATTATTTCAAGATTCTTAGTATTAAGGGTAAATTAAACTTTCTAAAAAGTAAATGGAATATTTTTGCAAAATATTTTAAAGACAATAATAAATGGAAAGAGCTGGATAGATGGGATGAAAATTTTGGTGATATATTGAAACCTGGACGAGATGGCGTCGGGCATTTCAATATAACTTATATGAAACCAGATGTTTTGTCAAAAATTAATGAATGCTGTAAGCAAATATGCGATATTATTACTTCAAAAGAAAAGGATATGCCAAAGAAAAAAACAGAATCTGAGTATGTTTCATTGTCAGCACAATTCTTTATTGAGCAATCCGAAGCCAAAACTGCCGAAACATCAAGTAAAAGACAGAATGGAACGATTATTCGTGAGTCATATATGGATTCTGATGGTAACGCTCGAGAAAGTTTTAAGATTGAATCAGCTGGCTTAAAATATAAATTCCAAATCCCGAATTCGGTTGATAGAGATAAGAATAAGGTGTTTAAGCACCAATTAACAGATGGTCTTTCTGCAGAATTTGATATTCAGGATAATGCTACAGATTATAAACCTGGTTTTGCCATTAATGTTGTAATTGATGTTTGATTTATAAGGTTATATTGCATATCAACTTTCTCTTTGATTCTCTCACGAACACAAGTTGGCTCTGAACAATACACATAGGGACCAAATTGTAGCAGGCGATATGCAATTTCCTTGTAATCACCTTCTTCAAACTTAAATGATAAGACGTGTCCAGTATCATCTATTTTTTCACAATTTCGTTCAAACGGTGAGAATTCACGAAATAAGCGATTGCGGATATATTTCTTATCTTCAGGAATGTCCATAGCTAGTATACAAATAAGAATTTCTTTTTTCTTTGCTGGAGAAAGCGGTTTATCAGAATATTCACAAAATTTAATATTTTGTACATCTAAAGGCCTGTTTTTGCTGTTTATTACTATTTTGAACCTATCTTCTTTTTGTGAATATTCAATCTTTTCAGGAATTGAAACTTTTGTTTTTAACACATCATCTTCTATGTATTCAAAATAAATAGGTTCTTTTTTCTTAATAGCATTAATGAGTAATTTGAAAATCTTCCTATAATTTTTATCGTCAAATTCATCTCCATTTACATATTGATCAAAAATCACATAATTATTTTTATTAAAGTAAGGATAGATTTCGGAATATTCATTTTTGTCTAATTCGGATTTTAATAATTTATAGGCCTCTCCTAAAATTAATTTACATTTGTCATCATTAATCATGTTTTTTAGAAAACTGATTTCAATAGTAGTTAATGGAAACATGAAATCATTATGTATATTCATAAACGGAGTATAAAGTTCCTTGTTCTTTATTTTAAATAAGTCAGCTGTAGCATCGAGAAAATCCTCTCGATATTTTTTACTTTTTTTTGGTGTTTTTCCATTTAATACCTGAAATGAAGATATATACGATATTAATTCTTCTTGTGTTGAGATTTTTTTTTCATTTATAGCTTTTATTGTTTTTAGAGCGATTTTGTAATATTCACTGTAAATGCGGTTGAAAAAAACTGTTTCATCATCAATTATTTGTTCATTTTGTTTTTGTATCGTATTCTTTGGAAAAACAGTTTTTGAAGTCGTAAATGATTCATTTTGTGAACAAGATAAATTATTGTACAGTGCGTACATTCTTCTTATTTCTCTCTCAAGTTGTTGTTGTATTTCTTTGTTTTCAAAATGAAATTGAATAATTCGTCCAAAATATGAACGAATCCATGGAACCAGTTCCTTTGAATCAAAAACATCGAATGAGAAAGTTGCTTCATTTTTATTCGGATTGCTTTCAATATGACCTAAAAATGCCTCTCGAAGCAATCTTTTTAAAGCATAGATTTCAGAGTTTTTGTATTGAATAGTAAAATCAACGTGTTCAGTTTTATTTTTGTTAATTTTGATTGATTTTCCCCATAAATTATTTTTTATTGAATTATATTTTGTAATTAATGAATCAAAATATGAGCAATTGTCTGATTTCTTTACAGAAACAATATTTTCAAAATTTTCTACATTAAAACCTTTGCATTTTGGATAATTTGTATAATATACAAGATAAGACCTTCCATCCCTTGCACTAAACCTTATTTGAATCGGGGTTACTCGAATAACATTTTTCTTTCGCTTTATTGTAACAAAGCGTTTTTCATTTATTGCAGAAAAAATTGTGTAAATTACTTCAGAATCCAAAGTATTATAAATAAAGTGGTGCTTGAATTTGAATACTGAAAAATAATCTTGCATATCAATAGAATCAAGGATGTATGAACCTATTACACCACAAGGAAATGTTTCACTAGCGAATTTAATAGCAGCAAGAATCTCTGGGTTATTTTTTATCAAAAGCTGAAGTTTTTTTGTGTCTGTCAACTTATATACAGTTTTTAGTAACTTTCCGTCTTTATTATAAGAATCTTTGCCAACAAGAATCCCATTAGCCAGAAGATCTGGAATATAAAGATCAAGCTGTTTATGAGAAATTGGTTTTCCTGTATAACATTCAAGTTTATTTTTACCAGAATCATCACTCTTTAAATCATAATCAGACAATCCTTTTTCATGATCTCCTTTGGATAATAAGTCAAATAATGCAAAATCCCTTGTTAGATACTCTGGTTTAAAATGGCACATTTTCCAAATTGCAAACAAAGGATTCCTGTTTACTAGCCTTGAGTCAAATTTTAATACGTCTTCATTATTTGAGTTTTTTACTATGAAATTTTCTTCGAAGAATGCATGCAGTCTAGATTTTGCTTCTCCTTCAGAACGTCCGCTTGCTGAATGAATAGAAATATGCCCGTTTGAAGAATGAAAGGATTCAACATATATTTCGCGAACAAAATCTCGCAACATATTAACTTCTGAAATGTCATTGCTCATGTTTATATTATAACATAGTTTTTTGCATGAATTTTTCCATTATTTATTATTTTTTTATGTTGTATCTTGAATATGTCAACGGGAATTGAAATCCCACCAAGGAGCGTTATTATGTTTAGCAAAGCACGTGTTGTTGATTTTCAGAAAGGCTCTGCTCAATGGGGCTATGCTATCAAAGGGCAGGAAGGTCGTCGCTATAAGAGGGATGATGGAGGTTATTGTAATGGAAATGGTCAGTGGAGGTCGTTTCCAGAATATTATCTTTGTGTAAAACTCGTTGTATATAAACCTGTCCAGCATACTGTAGAAGTTAACATTAGAGATGAAGCTATTGAAGCCAGCGGAAGATCAAGAATTACCGAAAATTATCTTGAAATGTTGCGAGAGGAAAATTGCGGAAAGAAAATTGGCGTTTATGTGCATGGATATGGAGAGGCCGAAATTGCAGATTTTAATGAACTCAATTTGAAGTTTTAGATTTCAGATGATTTGTCAGGTTCAACCTAACAAATACTAATGTTGTGGTGGAATTAGAAAATTATTCATGCCTAAAGGAGGCTTAAAATGCGAGTTCTAAAAAGATTACACAACGGAGATCACTATGGTCAGATTACTCTTGGAGATGACAACAAAGTTTACGATCCATACAATCGGGTTATATGTGATTATGATGATCCGGACATGGAAGAAAAAATTGATGAGTATGTTGATGGATGGTACGACACTCATTGGTCTTCCAAGGATTATGCAGATTATTATGGCTGTGATGAGTCAGATTTATAGGAGGAATTTTATGTATGATAACAATAGTTACGAAAACGGGTCGGGGCTTTTTAGCTTGGCATTAGGCATTGCAGGATTGGTCGGAGGAGTGCTGCTGGGAACTTATCTGGAAAATACATCGGGGAGACCAGCAGATGAATCGCACTTTAAATGATTCTTGCCGTAGGGCTTCCAACGCTTGTAAACGACTTATGTCTGATCACAACTCTAAACTAAGGTGAAAAAATGCAGAGTTTTCATTCTTTGGCAGCCTTGCATCATATACTCAAGAAAATGCAAAATTTAGAGGAAAGTATGAATGACGAAATCTCGACTCAAGATAAGAATTTATTTGTTTCTTTTTTGAGTTCAATGAAAAAGCATGAAATTTTGTTGAAGTATAATCTGAATCTTATTGATGAACTTCATGCTGATGAAAATGCTCATACGCGCATTTTCATCAAGTTGCTTTCATTTGAAAAGGATTGTCAGAAAACATTCTTGCATAGTTTTATTAGCCAATTGAACACTGAAAACAATTTGCATTCAAAAATCCCAGAAAATATTGATGATTTTGAGATTTACGGACAGCACAATTACATTGACGCATACATTTTGTCTAGAAAACACAAAGTTGCAATAATCATTGAAAACAAAATTAATGGTGCAGTTGATCAGGAGAAACAGATTGAGCGTTATATTGAAACAGCAAAAGGAGAAGGATGCAATCCAAAGGACATTTACTGCATTTATCTTACAGACGATGGTTCAAAATCCATTTCTGACTGGAGTTTTACAGAAAATGCTAAACTTGAGTTGGAATATGGAACGAAACATTCGCACTTTATTGAACTAAATTACAAAAGTCATATTCTCTTGTTTTTAAAGAACCTGCTTAAAAATATTCATAACACGAATCAATATGAACCAAAAATCGAATCGGCTCTAATTCAGTATATTGATTATCTGGAAGGCCGCTTTTTATGCAGAGAAGATGAAAAGGAGTATTTTTTTATGATGACAAAACAGTTTAATGAAATTATTTCAAACCATAATTTCGAAGGAAAAACAGAAGGCGAAAAACTTGCAATTATCAAAGAATATCGTAAAAAGATGAACAAAATCTTTGATTCAATGGAAGAAGACGCTTTCCCAATTGAAGAAAGAAATGAGAATATCAGGTCTAAACTTTATGATGAAATAGACTTTCCTGATTCCAAGAAAATTAATTCAGACAAATATAAATTCTTTGGTGTGACTTTAAAGAATTATAAGGATGTGAATGGATTTTTTCCAGATTTAGGGATTGGCTTTACAGATGATAAAGAACTTCAACTGACTTTCTCGCTTAGAGCTGGAACTACCAATAATGATAATTTGTCTGAAACAGAGGACTTGGTTAGATATGTAGACAGCAATCCATCCTTAAAGGCTGAATTAACAACTTTAAATCTTATTTTTGATGGGAACAACTATGTTTCCCCATTATCGCAATATTCAGTTTATGATGATGTGAAACATCAGTTCATCGCATTTGCAAAACAATTACAAAAAGTCTTGGAGTAAGTAATTTTTTTTGAAGGTATAAAATTTTTAGATTTTAATTTTTTTTTGCATTCTCCCAAGTATCTTGCAAAGTTTGATCCCAACTAAAAGAAAGTTCATACCTTCCATCTCTATGAAAAATTACCTTTGCTCGATTCCATTTTTCAAAACAGGCCTTCTCTTTTTCCATCATTTTATGCATTTGAATAATTTGAAAATTTGAAGTTGGAGTTAAACTTTTACTGTTTGAATCTATACATTTATCATTATTGAAAAATTTAATGGTGCTACCAACATAGGACAAATCACTCTCTATTTCTAAAACAATATGTGTCCATTCATCAAAATTATTATTTTTTAAATCATCAAAAACTGGAAAAATGAACTTGGTTATATCCGTCATAATCAACTCCTTTTTTTCATTATATAAAAATTATCTGCAACAGTAAAACTCTTTTACATTAAGCATTTTATTCATTTGAACTATTATCATTAATAAAAAACTTGGAATCTTGTTTTACTCCGTCAACCCACCATTCACAGCTAAAATAGTCAGGTCGTTTTGTTCCATTTTCATATCCTATTGTAATTTCAGTTTCTACTTTATGCCTTTGTTTCGCCAAAGTATTAATTTTTTTCCCACTGTTTAAATGGACCTTGATTTAATTTCTGAGCCATAGGTACATAGTTTATTTGCTCGCCAATTCCGCCATTCATCGCTGCGATTAAATGCCCGCCCTGATCTGTTGATTTTCCATCTTTTACTTCAACAGACTTAGTTTGTTGATATTGATTTCTAGCATGTGGCTGCGTTGTACCATCATAAACACCGCTTACTTTTGACACCAAGCCATTTTTATTTGTTTCATAAGTTGCATTTCCCACTACATATTTTGAATTTGGATTAAATTTCTCTTTATTCAAATTTTGGTTCCAATTCCCTGTAGTTCCTGGAGTTTCATTATAAACTTTTTTATCGTTGCCAGCAGCAGACACAGAAGAATTCGATAGCGTTAAAATTTTTGCATTATTATCGTTTTCTTTGCGAACATTAGAATTGTCTGTTTCTACATTGTATTTATTATCTACTTTCTGCAAAGAATCTTGCTGTTTAGAATCAGTATAATACCCATATGCGGCACCAGTTCCAGCCGCAATGGCAACAAAAGTCAATGCTGTCATTCCAGCCTTTTTTTTACGTTCGTACCGTTCTTCACTTATCAGTTCTAAAATTTTCGAATTAGACTCAATAACACGAAAAATCAGTTTTCCATTTTTTTCTTTAACAAGTGATTTTTGCGGGAATGGCTCTATTTCTGAATTTTCACACAAAATTTCCTTAGCGGTAAGAACTCCATCTTTTATGAAATAACTATAAACATGTTTTTCCTCATTCTTATTTGAAACTATGATACGGTCATTTGTTATCTTATAAAGCCTTTTCCACCACCGGCTTTGTTCTCTTATTGAATTTTCATAATAAGTACCTTGGATTTGAATAGACTGCGCAAAAATATTAAAAGAAAGAAAAATACATAACAGCTTAGTTAAAAAGGTTTTTGCATTGCTCATAAAAACCTCTATCTACAACCAACACATTGGACAAGCAAAAGCACAACAGCGACAATTGCAATTACCAAAAAAATATTTTTACTATCCATAAATTCCTCCTCCAAAAATTCTTTAACGTAATTTTACTTTCCCCCCCCCGACTCCTGTCAAGCGGTTTGGTAAAATTTTGTCTCCAGAAGATGTTTGTCGTAATTTTACTTCATCAGGTATGGCAGATATTGATAAACCTTAATTCATTTTTTTTCAAAACTTCTCTATCATCTCTTGCCATGCCCATAGTAATACAATATCTAAAGAAATTGTTGAATCTTATGACAGTTTCATGGAGTTATTATGAGAAAACTATTTTTTGTTGGTATAATCTTAATTCTTGGCACAACTTTATGTCTTGCAGAAAGTGTGAAATATCGATATTGCATGGCTACAGAAACTTCGCTTATGATAGGAGATTTTAATGAGCCATTTCCAGAAGAAAAACTGAGCAATACATTTTATTCTTTGAATACACAGATGGAACGATTAAATATGGAAGCAAGAATGCGAAATCTTAAGTCATTTTTTTATTCTGGAGAAATTATGTTTGTATACGCTGACTACACAAAAAATCCAGAAGCCCCTGACATGTGCTTTATCGACACCTGGGACGATTTAATTGCATATATTCGCGGAACTAAATAAGTCAGCTTAGATTAATAGAATTCAATAGTTTCAACCTTACAAACCATTATTGTTCTTATTCATTTTCTAAAATTTCATGTTATAATAAATTTAATATAGAAAAGAAACTGCAAATGGCGCAAAAACGAAGAGAAATCACAAATCATAGAGAAATCGAACGGATTGTACACATTCATAACTCAATTGCAAGCGAAAAGTATCCTAATACAAGAAAACTTGCAAAAGAGCTTGAATGCAGCACATCCACAATAAGCCGAGATATTGAATTCCTTAGAGACCGTTGCAATGCGCCATGCAACTATGACAGCCAGAAGCGCGGTTATTATTACACAGATTCACACTTTCAGCTTGTGTTTTCCACTAAAGAAAAAGCCATGGATGTAAAAATAGCTGATGCAAAAAAAAGTTTCGCCGAATATATGAATATTCCTGTTTCTATATTGGACAAAACAGAAGAAATATCAAATCTTAAACTTCCGAACCAAACTGAATTGCAGGCAAATCTTTCCTGTAAATACATCGGCCGTTACTACTACTCTGATTTTTGCATCTGGACTGGTATGAAATATTTTAACTATGCTGAAAAACTTTTGTTTTGCGTTGCAGTTTTTGAGGACTATCATAACAATCAAAAAAATAAAACCTTCAAACTTCAGGGAATAAAACAGGATTATATTTCTGAATACAATGGATATTGGCATTACATAATCGTGGAGCAAAATATTCTTGAAACCAAAACTGAAGTCGCCAGAAAATTAGTGCTTGATTTTATTAAATTCGTGCACGGAGTTTAGGGCTTCGCAGGGTTTTAGGGGCGAAGCCCCTAGGAGAATGGGGTATGGCGAAGACGCGGGCGGCTGAGCCTAGGGGAAAGGCTTTTCCCCCTCACTTTTATTTGGACGGCGGAGTTTAAAAAAAACGTAAAAATTTTGAAATCGGCGGATTTCGAGGTTGTTCAGAAAATTTAAAAGCAATATAATTTTTGTATGAAGACGAGTTTTTTGTATGATTTTTTGAACGACCATTTTGTGTTGTTTACAAGCGTTCTTTCGGGAATTTTGTGCGCGCTTTACGTGTGGAAGGCTTTTGCCGAGGGATTTTTTATTGGAACCTGGATTATCGCGCTGATGAATTTTCTGTATATTCCAGCGGCGGCAATTTTCAGGCGCAAATGTTTTTCGTATTTTTATCTTTCATATGCGGTCATTTTGGTTTTTATGATTGCGTTTGAAAAAACTTTTCTTTTTAATAATTTTACAGCGCTTTTTATTGTCTGCATTGTGATTATGATTAAGCCGCGCGTAAAATATATTGCGATTTTGCTTTATCTTGCCGCGATTTGCGTTGCTTTTTCGCTGAACGGTGAAAGCGTTTTTCATTTTTTGATTCACTTGGCGCGGACGGCCTGGTTTTTCGGAACGGTTTTCTTTGTTATTGCGAACAATTTTGAGCGCAAGAAGCTGATTCTTTACGAGGATGAAATAAAAATTCTTTCGCAGCTTTGCGACGGAAAAATTTACCAGAAGGAAGTTGAGGGTTTCAGCGAGAATACTGTTTACAGAAAACTAAAAGCCGCCCGCGAGCGGAACGGAAATCTTACGCGCGAGCAGCTTATCGAGCTTTTTAAGAAAGAGCATCCGGAAACTAAATCCTGAACAATTTTTCCGGACCGCGCCTGAAATTTATGATTCCAGTTTGCGCAGGCCAAGCTCTTTATCCAGGGCATACAATCCTTCCGGCGTTGAACCGAAAATTTCGTATTTTCCAATCAGTTCCTTTGCGTTCTGCTCTTCTTCAAGCTGCTCGCTTATAAACCATTCCAGAAAATTTTTGGCAAAAAGCTCTTTTTCTTTTTCAGCCTGAAAATAAATCGTGCTGATAAGGTTTGTAACGTATTCTTCGTGCTCAAGCGCTTTTGCAAGAACCTGTGAAATTGTTTCCGGCTTTTCCTTTGGCGCAGAAATCGGAAGAAGTTCCACCGGCTGGTTGACTTTGCATAAAAATCCGTAAATTTTCATTGCATGGTTTTCTTCTTCGCGCGCCTGGATTTTGTACCAGCTGGAAAATCCGGGGAGCCCCTTCCGGTCAAAAAAGGCCGCGAAACCAAGATAAATGTATGCCGACTCAAATTCTTTTTGAATCTGCGTGTTCATCATCGACGACAGCAATGTGCTCATAAATTCCTCCTTCAACTTTTCATTTTTTCTAAAATTTAATAGCTGGAATATTGAAAAATGCCGAAAGCGATTCTCCACAATTTGTAAAAAATCCACATCCGCTAATATTCCGCTTTCCAAAGCTTGTGAACGTTGCAATATTCGTACGCCGCCTCAACGCGCTCTCCGGTCATAACCGCAAAATCAACGCTTGGAGAATTTCCCGGCTTAAGCCACTTTTGCTGCAAACCTTTGTCAGTCTGAAGAAGAATCCATTCAATATAATGCTCCGATTCAGACGGATGCAATTTTGAGCCGACCGTAACCGAAACCGTATTTCCTGAAACTTTTATCACCGGAATATGCTTTTCCGACGCTCCGTCAGAAGTTCCAGGCACAAGCGCCTGCATTTCTTCACCACAACAAACTGTTGGAGTTCCGGAATCCTTAACAATCGCAACAATTTTTCCGCAATGTCTGCAAAAATAAAATTTCAACTGCATATAAACCTCCTTTCAAGCTTATGACTTTAAAATATCACAAAAAAAAATTTCCAAAAGAAAAATCGCCCGCAAACGGTCATCAAAAAATCACCACGCCTCTGATGACAAGAAATTCCGGCGGTCCGGCAAAAACCGCGCACGCGCGCCCCTTGCCGTCGC
>SAMEA104315436__coassemble_912_pt1 | contig 30844 bp, 27 predicted proteins | sample SAMEA104315436__metabat2_high_PE_011 | metagenome-assembled genome bin SAMEA104315436 (sample SAMEA104315436) | gut metagenome | biome: Monkey gut; feature: monkey-associated habitat; material: faeces | place: China | collected 2013 | reverse complement strand
TGTATTTTTTTAGTATACACTGAAATTCAATATATTTGAATAGAAAAATTGAATATATATGTAAAAAACAAAAAAATCTTGGGGGGGCGGCTCAGATTTCAGCATTTCTTGAAGAAGAATTTTCAAAAGAAGAATAAATTTCCCTGATTTCATCTGTGTATTCATTTGAAGAATTGTAAACAACGAGCGGTTTTTCAATACAAATCCGGGAATTTGCGTTTTTTCTTCCTTCAATAAGAACAATATTCGGCTCTTTCCCGGCGCAAGGATAAACAAGGCACATTCTTTTCGGCTCAATCTTGTGACGCTGGAAACTGGCGAAAATTTCTGCAAGCCGGAATGGCCGGTGAACCATATAAAAAACTCCGGAAGTTTTCAGAAGATAATCAGCGGCGGAAACAATATCTTCCAGCGAGCAAAGAATTTCAAAGCGGGAAACAGCTTTTTCATCGGCAGGATTATGTTTTCCATGGCCGCAAATCATATACGGAGGATTGCAAGTTACGACTTCAACGGAATGTTTTTTGAAAATTTCAGAGATTTTCCTCACATCACCAGGGATAATTTCGATTTTTTCAGAAAGATTATTCAGCTCAACACTGCGTTTTGCCATCTGCGCGGATTTTTCCTGAATTTCAACTCCTGAAATATGAGCAGCCCGGCTGGAAGAAGCCAGCAAAAGCGGAACAATTCCAGTTCCTGTGCAAAGATCAACTGCAGACTGCCCGTTTCTGATTCCTTCTTTTGCAAACCAGGCGAGCAAAAATGCGTCAATTCCGAATTTAAAATTCTTCTTATCCTGTATAATTTTGTAGCCATTCTGAAGAACATCCTGCACTTCTTCAGATTCTTTTTCGATTGTATTTTCCATTGCAATTTCCTATACTCTATTTTATGAATGAAGAAAAATTTTACAACAGCGGACTGCACTTTGAATGCAAAAGATGTTCTTTCTGCTGCGGACATTCGCCGGGATTCGTTTATCTTTCAAAACGCGATTTAAGCGCCCTGTGCGACTTTTTTAAAATGACAGAAAACCAGTTTATTGAAAAGTATTGCCGCTGGGTAGATTACTACGAAGGTGAAACCGTTCTTGCTCTCCGTGAAAAGAAAAATTATGACTGCATTCTTTGGGAAAACGGCTGTTCGGCTTATTCTGCGCGGCCAGTCCAGTGCTCAACATGGCCTTTCTGGAGCTGGATGATAAAAACAAAGGAAATGTGGGAAGAATGTGCTAAAGAATGTCCAGGAATGAACAACGGACGGCTCTGGTCATTTGAAGAAATTGAGCAGAGCCGCAATGCGTATGAGAAAAATATTCCTATAAAAAAAGGTGAAATTTAGTTTTTGCGGCTACCACTCGCCTTTCCAGTCATCGCCGAATTCATCGCGAAGCTCTTCTCTTGCGTCTTCATCGCCCATCATTGCGTCATCAGCGATGTTGGCGTAATAATTATTGTATTCGCGGCGGAACTCGTCAGGCTCATAATCTTCATCAAACGGAAAATCAGAACCTTTAAAATGCTTTTGTTTCTTTACCGACGGAATTTTTGAATTATATTTTTTACCAACATCATTTTTTCGCGGCGGCGGAGCTTCAAAATTTTCTGAACTTCCAGATTCGTCTTTTCTGGTCGCCGCCAGAATAATAAAAAAAAGAACAAACAAAAATGCGAAAAAAAATACAACAGCCATACGCCCTCCTTCAACCATTAAAGAATAGAAATTTTCTTTCTGTTTTGCAAGGATGAAAACGCAAAATGCTGAAAATATTTATAATTTTTACAGAAGGCTTTTGTAAATTTCAAAATCTTCGTTGCTGAACACGTTGAACACAACTTTTTTTACCGAAGTGCCGCTGTTTTCCGAAAGAAAATTTTTCACGGTCTGAACGGCAATTTCCGCCGCCCTTCGTTTTGGAAAACAGAAAACGCCTGTTGAAAGGCAGCAGAACGCAACTGAATGAACTTCATTTTCCGAGGCGAGATTTAAACATTCCTTGTAGCAGCGCGCCAGAAAAAATTCATCTTTCTTTGTGACTTTGCCGTAAACAATCGGGCCGACTGTGTGAAGAACGTATTTTGCCGGAAGATTGTAGCCGGAAGTGATTTTTGCGCGGCCGGTTTCTTCCGGGTGCCCCTGCGCCGTCATAATTTCGTTCATTTTTAGGCGGAGCTGAACCCCTGAATAAGTGTGGATTGCGTTGTCTATGCAAAGGTGCATCGGCGCAAAACAGCCGAGCATCCGGGAGTTGCAGGCGTTTACGATTGCGTCGCACTTCAGTGTTGTGATGTCGCCCTTCCAGACGAAAAGGCGCGGGTCGGAGGCAACAGGCTCAAGAGCTTCAACATCGGTGATTCCGCGCTCAAAATTTCTTTCCTTAAGATATTCGTCCTGAATTTTTAAAAACTCCGCGCTGGCCGGCTTTGGCGGACGGACATTCATCAGCGAGCGCAGAAGAATTTCCTGCTCAGTTTTGCCGGATGGAATTTGCCGCGCTGAAAGATTTTCATCTTCGCTCAAAAGATATTTTATCAGATATTTTTTTCGTTCTTCCTGCGTCATAAATTTTCTCCTAAAAAAATTTAGTTTTCAAGACGGTTTTTTATGTCAAAAACTGCCTGCGCCATGTCGCCGCCAATTCCAACCGCACGATTTCCAAGGCTTTTTGGAACGAATGGCTCGTCTTTGTTCAGGCGGAGCAAGATGAACGAAGAATTTTCGCACGCAAGTTTTTCAAACGGAAAACGGATGATTGCCGGCGTGTTGAAACCGACTCCAAGCTCGAAGAGAACGACTTTTCTGGATTTGCAGAATTCCAGAAAACCGGCAAAACGTTCTGCCTGGGAATGCCATTGTGCATCCTCAACAAAAAAATCATCGCAACGCAAGTTCATCGCCATTCTTCCGCCGCAAACTGGACATTTTGGAACAAGTTCAGACGGAACAATGCAGTTTTTGCGGGCAGCATCCATTTTTCTGAAAAGATTTTCCGCATAGTAAGTTTTTTTGCGGCAGGCGCTCTGGCACTGAATTTTCGCGTAGTCGCCCTGAGTGGCAAAAATCCTTTCTGCAGAAAATCCGGCTTTCTGAAACTGGCCGTCAACATTCGTTGTAAGAACAAAATATTCTTTTTTTCTTGAAATGTCAAAAAGTTCCTTGTAAAGCGGAAGTGCCGGCGGCTCGAACCGGTTCAATAGCGCGTGCTTCGACCAGTAGCCCCATTTCGCTTCTTCGGTGGGAAACGGATAAAATCCGGCGGAATACATATCGCGCATATAAAAGCTTCCGTATTTTTCTATAAATTCGCTGAAATTTTCCGTGAATCTTTTTCCGGTGTAGGAAAGCCCGGCAGCCGCTGAAGCTCCGGCTCCTGCCCCGACAAGAATTGCGTCCGCCCCGTTTATGAAGGAAGCCGCTTTTTCTATTTGTTCTTCGTAGGAATTTTCTTGAAAAATATAGTCCATTGAAGACGAGCCGCACAGAAAATCCTGAAATTCAACCTGACGGCTTTTATTTTTTTTAGCAAACATCGCTAGCTCCTTTTTTTAATGCAATGCAACGGGCAGATTTCCGCGCAGCGACCGCAATGAAGGCAGTGGTTTTGGATTATTGAAGCCCGAACGCTCGAAAATTCTATGCAGCTCTGAGGACAAACTGAAGCGCACTTTTTACAGAGAGTGCAGCAGGAAGAAATAAAATATCCTGCCGGGGAAATTTTTTCTTCACCAATCTGAAAAGAATCCCTGAAAATTCGGGAAGGAACGCTGATATCAAAATATTCGCCCTGCGCCTGGTAAATCTGAAAGACTTCAAGAGCCGCCCTTGTTTCGCCGGGATAAATTTCTTTCATGTAGGGATTTTTTTCAAAGATTAAATCAAGGTTCTTCTTGCCAATTTTTTTTACTTTTCCGCGGAGAGAAACGGCGATTTTTTCTTTTGAAGCGGAAATTGCCACGAACTTCTGATTTTCAAGCTGGGAATAAAACTCCTTGCCTTTTGCGGTAAGAAAATAAACTCCGCCGCTGTCCCAAAGCATCATGTCTATGACTCGGGTCTGCGGAAGTCCGTCGCTGCCAACGGTGGCGACCACAACTGAATGAATTTGCTCCACAAGAATGTTCAGATAGTCGTTTTTTGTCATTGAATGATTTCTCCTTTTAAAAGTGTGAAATGCTGCGCTAAAAGCTGACCCGCGGCAAGGATAGTAAGGGCGGGCGCAGCCCGTTCCGAAGTGGAACGGAGGAATGAAGGTAGCACGAAGTGCGGACGGAACCCTGCATAGCCTGGCCCGGAGCGCAAGCGGAGGGGCCGCCCGTATGGCTTCTAAAATCTATTTTCCGAGAACGGAAATTCTTTGGCGAAGGTTATGGCCTTTTTCAATTTCGTCCACGAGGGCAACGGCAAAATCCGCATAGCTTATCCGGCTTTCGCCTTTTTCATTTACGGTGAAATCCTCGCCGGCAAGAATGTAGCTGCCTGTGCGTTCGCCTTCCGCCTGGAAATCCGCCGCCGGGCTGATGTATGTCCATTCAAGATTTTTTGTTCCGCGAAGATATTCAAGGCCTTCCGCATGAGAATCGGCAAGTGGCTTCCAGCTTTCAGGGAAATCCGCGCCGTCCGCAACTGTGAGGGTATGCTCCTTGTTCACAAAAAGGCTTCCAGCTCCGCCCACAACAACAAGGCGTTTTTTTGTGCCTTCAAGAGCCGCGCCCAGAACCTTCATTTCCTTTGCGATTCCCGGAATTGTTTCCGCCGTCCATGCGCCGAACGCGTCTACAACAACATCAAAGTCCGCAAAATCCGCTGAAGTGAGACTGAACGCATCTTTTGAAACAAATTTTTCTGCTTCTGACTTGTTTTCTCCGCGGACAAAAGCTGTAACATCAAAGCCTCTTGCAAGCGCCTCTTTTACAATAAGCCGGCCTTCTTTTCCATTTGCACATACAACTGCGATTTTCATAGTTTTCCTCCAAAAAATGTTTTAGTTTCTGCGGAAGGACTGCCCGCCGCAATTTTGTTGTTATTCACGCGCGTGTTGTAATCTTTGTGATTACATTAAGGAATATAATACAAGATGGTTGTAATGTCAATAGTTACAATAAAAAGTTTTTCGTTTTTTTTGGATGAATTGGAGATAGTGGGAAAATTTTATGATGGATTACTGTTTTGTTTTGAATTCTTGCATTTCAAAAATATTTGGATTTTTCACTACATTTACATAAGGAATATTTTTTTCATTACATATATTAATAATTTCATCATTTGGCAACACTGTATATTCAAGACAAAATCCTCTATGCTCATCTGCATAGGAACCGCCCCACATAAGCTGAGAGAACGGTGTTGTTGTGAAACATGAAACCCTAAAAGTTGATTTTAAACTTGCAATCAAATCATTATATTCTTCGGACAATATTTTAGATAAAGCTTTACCTAAATCATCTGTGCTCTGCATTTCAATAGCAAGTCTGCTGCAAAAAAATCTATTTTCAAGCTTTTCATCTTCAGTTGCTGGCGTTACTGTAAAAATATTCTGATAATTATGATACTCATATAAAGATTTAACAATTGCCTTAAGAAATGTGTATCCAATCTCATTTGTGCTTAATTCCTTATTTATGACAATTCCGCATCTTCTACAATATTCAGCCAATGAAATTCTTTCGTATACTGCAAGAGCAAACATTACGGCATCTGTATATTTTTCATGCAAAACTGCTTTTCCATTTGCATTGCTAAGTTTATATTTTCCATCTTTAGTGTGCTCAATCATAGTTACATGCTTATGATCACATATAGAAAGACACTAAAAAAAAGACTTCTTCAATGTGTTAAACTAAAGAAGCCTACAAGACCCAGAAAACATTCGCCAAGCCCAGAGGTCATATCAGAAACTGACGATCAGCTATTCGTGATAATGCTTTCTGAACTCACATGATGAATAGCCTGAGGTATCGCTGTTTGTTGTAAGTATCTTTAGATTCTTATTTAAACAAATCTGTGGTAGGACTGCCTTACCTTCATCAATTCTATCTTTCAATAGCTGCCGGAAGGCAGAATATTTCCAGTCGTCACAGATTTATTTCCTATGCTACAAGCTTGTCAAACTCTGCATATGGTTCAAGTATCTGAAGCATGAACTCATATGGAGTAACAACCTTGAGGTCTCCACTGACTACATCGACAAAGATATTTGCTGATGCACCACTTACCAGCTTTACGCCCTTCTCATTCATAGTAACAGGAAGGTGTGTATCACGGGCTTCTACGTTCCAGAATACGAGTTCTGGAAGTTCGTAACCAGCTGCTTCATACTCCTTTTTGTAGAATTCGAAGGTTGATTCTTTTGAAGAACAGCAGTACGAACGGTCAAGAGACGCTTCACTTAAACTCTTGACTCGTTCGTTTTCAGCGGTGTCTGACATTGTCACCGCTGCATCAAACTCCATATCAGAAATAATCAAAACACGTTCAATCATTTCCTCTTTTGATACATTTCCGCTCTTTGCTACATCAAGAATCAGACGGTAAACCTTCCCGATATCAGTATTAGTGTAGTCATTGAACTTTGAAATAAAGTTCAACTTCTTCTGCAAAGTATCAGCATTCTCTGGAATCTGGATCAGTCTTGGTTCAGAACTGAAAGTGATAAAGCTGTTTTTATATGCTCCATCAAGCTGTTCTGCAAAAAGCAAAGCTAAAGATGTAGCAATATTGATTGCAGCAAAATCACCGGCTCCATACATAGAACCAGAACCATCACGAACTACAATAGTTTTAGAATCAAAACTACCGCGGTCCAAAGCCTTCCAACTTGCTTCTAAAGGAAGAGCCTTTTCATATGGTAAGAATCTAGAACCTAACCAGCTGTACATGAATGGTGCAACAATCTGGTAAGGATAAAGAGTCTTAGTATTGAGCTTTACTCTTTCTTCTTCATGAATCTCTTCACTGCGAGCAAGCTTTTCCGCCTGTTCAACGACCTTGTTCAAGAAACTCTTATAACGTTCCTCATCGTTACGCATAAATGCTTTCTTATAACGAAGCATTGCCTGGCTTGGCTGCTTTGAATAATCAAAAGTATAGTCCTTACGACGAAGGTTATCTTCAAGAATCTTGATTTCCTTACGTAATGCAGAACACAACTTACGATATTCAACCGCCTTCATTCCAAGAGCTGTCATTACGATTTTTGCACTGGCAACGCTTTCCTTTGAAGAAGTATTAATAGAAGGAAGCCACTTACCAAGCAAGCTTACCTTTCCGCCCTTCTCCATCGCTTCTTTATCCTTTTCAATCTGACTCTTAATAAGAGCGATTGCATCATCTTTTACAGATGTATCAAGCAGAACAAGAAGGTCATCCCAACGTCCGTATTCAGGTACGGCATAAACAATCTGTTTTGCCATTTCCGGATAGAACTTAGCAAGTTCCTTCAAAAGTACACGGAAACTGTTGCGTTCTCCAAGTCCACCACGAATGTTACGCATGTAAAAAAGAATTTTGATTGCAACTATAGGATTCTCTGCGTAGGCTTTTGCAAAAAGCTTGTCCAAATCTTCAAGGTTTCTTCTCATACCGCCACACAAAGAAAAGAAATCCAGACAAGCAGAACCTGTAAACTTATAAGCCAAATCACCATTCTCGGTACGAGCCACGTTCAACTGCATTTTCATTGCCTGTAATGCGTTCATTTTATTTCTCCTTGAGGGAACGCCTCTTTTATCATTCAAAAAAATGGCAGTTCTGAGACAGGCCTAATGGATAGCTGTCATCAGACACAAGATACAAAATCGAGGCGGGGATCGAACCCGCGAACTTCAGTTTATTAGACTGACGCTTAACCGCTTAGCTACTCTAATACTTGCTGTATGTATCTTCTGCCATAACAAGATGTGTGTTCTTTCGAACATTACCACGCCACGTGCTCTTCCAATTGAGCTACAGACCCCAGAATTGGGACTGACTGGTATCGAACCAGTCCCCCCCCCCGAGGATATTTTGCAAATCATGCAGTACACATCTTTAACAAGGCACTTGCTAACCCTTTCGGGCCATTGCTCTACCAACTGCGCTACAGTCCCATGAAGCGGGACTGATGGGAGTCGAACCCATGACACATGGAATTATTGCTGCGTGTGCCTTTAATCTGCCTGTAAAATTTAACCCCACAACCGTTGCTGTATGTATCTTTAACATAGAGGAAGTCTGGTTTTCCAGGGGCATCCTCCACTTATAAACTTATCATATGATTTAAGATGAATCATTAAACTTGTAGTTGAATTCTGTTTTACCAAATTCTTCTACCAGCTTCTTTCCTCCCCTGCTTTGTAGTTGTAAATTGGTTTAATCACCTTCACTATTTCAGCAGTCGGGTTAATATTGTCTACAATATCATCCATTGTTTTATAAGCCATTGGAGCTTCATCAATTGTGTCCAGATTAACTGTAGACGACCAGATTCCGCTCATTTCAGCTTTGAACTCTTCAAGACTTAGTTCCTTCTTTGCTTTGTTACGGCTCATAACACGTCCTGCGCCATGAGGGGCAGAGCAGTTCCAGTCTTCGTTTCCTTTTCCAATGCAGATAAGAGAGCCATCCCTCATGTTTATTGGAATCAAAAACTTTTCACCATTCTGAGCACTAACTGCGCCTTTACGAAGAATCATATTCTCTGTATCGATGTAGTTATGAATCGTTGTAAACTGGTCAATTATATCCGCTTCTTTAATGTGAAGACCAATTGAAATTGACTGAATCATTGCCTTTCGGTTCAGCATTGCAAAATGCTGCATAATCCTCATATCATTTATGTAGTCATCAAACAGCTCGCCGCTTACATAAGCCAGATCTTTTGGAACATTTGTAGACACTTGAGCTTTTAATTCAGCAAGTCTATCCTGAATTTCATTTTCTCTGCCTTCGGATTTCAGCTGGTCAATCAGACGTTTGCAGTCTGCTTCAGAATTTCCGTTTATCTGTTTCCATGCCTGTTCCTGATAATAATCAGCAATTTCAAGTCCCGCGTGACGGCTGCCAGAATGAACAACAATGTACAAGTTTCCTTCATCATCGCGGTCAGCTTCGATAAAATGATTTCCGCCGCCAAGAGTTCCAAGGCTCAGCCAGGCTCTTTTCCTATTGTAATGACCTTTGATATTGTCCCACTCAACCTGCTCAACAAAAGCATGCGGAAACTTTCTGATGTTGAATCCAGAAGGAATATTCATCCGGATAATTTTATCCAGTTCCGCTCCGTTGAAATTCCGGCTCACTTCGGAATCTGCCTTAATACATAAGGTTTCCATCCCACAGCCAATATCAACACCAACAAGATTTGGAACAATCTTATCTTTGATGGTCATTGTGGTTCCAATTGTACAGCCTGCTCCAGCATGAACATCGGGCATAAGGCGAATCTTTGCTCCAGAAGTAAATTCCTGGTCACAAAGAGTCTTAATCTGTTGAAGTGATTTTTCATCAATTACATCAGTATAGACTTTTGCTGTGTTGTACTTTCCATTTACTTCCTGCATAAGCAACCTCCAAAACAAGGTTCAATTTACCAACACCTTTCGGCACAATTATTCTTATTGTTGCGGTTTTAATTGCTGTCTGAACCTTTATGAGTTTACTATAGCAAAATCAAATTCAATTATCACGGAAAATTTAGTGCGAAAATTATCTTCGCTTCATTAATTCAATCTGTTTTGAGATACGTTCTTGGATAAGGTTCTTAAAACTTTCTGGTTCGAGGACTTTTACCATAGGGCCAAAGCTTAAAATGCGGACAACAAGTTCTGTTTCATCAAAGCTGTCATAATTTAGAGTAAGTCGATATACATCATCGCTGATTTGAATAGCACTCTTTTCAAAGTGTGCAAAAGCAAGCATCACTCTTTCCATTGCTTTTCGTTCATCATAGATTTCGAAAGTCACGCTGGTTCGTCTGTTGCAAGGCAAATCTTCTTCTGAAATGTCATCGACTTTTAAGTTTTCTGTCAGTTCACAAGAATTGATTCTGGCAATATTCAATATAGAATGACGTTTTTTTACCTTCGAGATAATACGGAATTTATCATCCTTTTCTGAGTATTCAATTTTGTAAGGAGCACAGGTAAATCTTTTTCGCTGACCAAAACGACCTGTATATTCCACACTTATTGTCTTTTTCTGATGAATAGCACCTAAAACAGTTCGAAAGTTTTTAACATATTCAGAATCATCATAAGGGTCGCCATCAGAATATTTATCATATAAGTAATAGTCGTTTTCTGTAAAAAGAGGTTCTACATCTTTGAGCTGGAGTTCAAGTCTTGCGAGCACTTCATCAGCCACAAACAGTTGAATCCTTTTATCATTGCAAAGAGCTTTCAGCCATTTCTTCTGCAAAATCGAAAGAGGCATTGTTGGAATATTCTGAATATTTGTACTGTAGTCTTTTTTTATAAGAGGCCATTTTCCAGTTTCCAAGGCACTTCCTATTGTCATAAAACTTTCAGGGAAGGCTGATTCTTTTACAATATTGAAAAGAAAGTCAGAATCCAATTTTCCCTGCTGACTGCAAGCGATTATTGAGGCAACGGTATTGTAATAGGCGCTGTATATTTCACTGAACAACATCACCTGCCTCCTCTTCTATTTCATCTTCTCCAGAATACAAACGGTTCATTTTTCGGATATCTGCAAAGAAACGGCGGACAATATACTTTTCAGAACAGTCAAAGAAAGTAATACGGCAGATAAAACTTCTTGCCCACGGAATGATTTCTTGCGGATCAAAAATATCAGCGTCAAACTGAGCGTTATTATCATCAAGGAGCGTAACTGTTCCGCAGCGTTTTTCTCTCAAAAGACGCTGATAAATGAATTTTTCTTCCTCTTCAAAATGAACTCGGAATGTTACATGAACAGTTGTCGCGTCGTTGTTCTTCTTGTTTTGCTTTAGAGCCACGCCCCAGATATGCTTACGGAGTTCTTCAAACTCCGCCCTTTTCTGCGCAAAGCCAGCATATACTTCTCCAGTGGTAATTCCAATGATGTAATCAAACCGTAGCGCAAGGAAATATTTTCCTTTTGGATGGTAAGCCATCAAATACATTCGTCCGCCCTGCGTACTCTGATAAATCATAAGAGGAATTACTTCGTTCGGAAAAGTTCTGTCATCTTCTGCACGACGCTGTTCAATTGTAAGGAAACGGTGCTCCCGGATTGCATCAAAAATCTGTTCCGCAAAATCAGACTCAATCGAAGAAGTAATATAATGATGCTTGAACTGGAAAACCTCACTTTTCTTCTGAACATCATCAGAAAGTTTGTCATATAAGAAACTTCCAGTCACACCACATGGCGCAATCTCAGAGAAGAAAGAAACCGCATCTTCAAGACCGTTCAAGTCGGTCATTGAATTACGAAAATAGCGCATTGCCTTTCCATCTTTTTCCGAGGAGATTAAACCTAATTCTTCGTATTCTTTCAGCTTCTTTCTGAGGCTGGATTCTTCTGGCAATATTTCAGAAGAAAAATCCTTGAGATATTTATCATTTATTTCATCAAGAAGTTGATTTAAAGTCTTTTTTGAACCATCCGCAAGAATATCCATCAGCATAAAATGAAGCGATATATCCATAGCTGTAAAAGATTTTGCCTTGAAGATTTTATACAAGGGATTATGAGTTGTGTGCCGGCTGTCGATTGAAAGAAAAGTTACCTTGCCATTTTCATCCGGGCGGAAAGCCATGTAGCCGTCCAGATAATTTTCCAAACGGCGTTTTTCATCATCATAAGTGCGAAGGCTCTTTCCAAAGAATTGGTCTCGCGTTTTAAAACCATAGATATAAAAACTGCGGATATAAGTTCTGAGAGTATCAAGATTTTTTATCAGCTCAGAGTAAGCCATAGTTAATTATACCACCGATTTCATTCAAAATCTTCTTTATTCATCACCACAGGATAACTGTCATACTGACGGCAGCCCGGAGTTGGAATAAGAGCCGAACGTTTTATGATGTTGTTACCATTCTTGCTTTTGTGGCTGGAATCGTTTTCTACAAACTCATCAACATATTGCGGGAAAAGCAGATTGTCCGCTTCCGCATAAACCTCTTTAAGAAAGTTGTTCGGATTGAAGTCAAGACATTCCTTTCTAATCAGAGTATGATAACCGCCGCTTGTTTTGATAATTGCAAAGTTGCCAAGACCAAAAAGCTTTTCACCCGCTCTGTGGAGCGCATTGTATGTCTCTTCAAAAACTTCAGGAATTCGACATTCCTTTTTGATATCCATGTCAAAATCCAGCCAGATACGGCGGCTTGTATGAGATGCATGACAGCTTTTCATGTGCTCAAAAATCTTTGGCATTTTTACCAGATGATCCTGAATACCAAGCTTTGAACCACGTAAAATTGCAGCAGTCAGATTTTTTCGTTCCTTGTTATAATACTCAAAGGTATCTTCAATGCAGTCAATCTCGTTTGTGGGATTCACAACTGAATACACCACAAGCGCATGTTCTGGATATGGAACACCGGCAGTAGTCAAGAGAGCACGTTTGTCGCAGTTGTAAGCATAAAAAGCTTGTCTGTAGATATTGAAATTCCATTCCTGTTTAAGACCACCCTTACAGCGAATCAATTCTTCCCTCATCATTTCTCCACGGGAACCAACTTTTGTATACTCGCGTTCTTCATCCGTAAGTTTTTTGCCACGGCAAGCAAGCATAATCATATATGTTTCATATTCCAGCGGTTTTTGAATAATGTGGTCAAAGAACCAGCGGAGCTCATCTTCATCTAATACCATATTGTAAAAATCTGCCATTGTTCACGCTCCTTGCTGGATAATATTCATAAACAGTTTGTCCAGCTTTTCATAAGTTTTTTGCACTTCATTGGAAACAGGAAATAAAGTTACCTCATTCAATTTAACTTCAATGAAAGAATCTATCTGAGAAATTCGAGCCCCCTTTTTCTTTTCTCCAGATTTCATTTTAATTTCAAGCAGTTTATCTACTGAAGTCCGCAATTCAATCGGCAAAACTTCCTCGACTAATTTTGAAAACTCTGTAGGAGGAACAGTATATTTCTGCATAATCCATACACAGGCCAGGACTGGGCGAAGTACATATAGATATTTCTTTAAAACAACCTCAGATGTGGAGAAATTTTTCCGGATATTGCTTTTCGCCATTCCGCAATAATGATGTATCATCGCAACTTGAAGAACATAATCCTTCATCAATGCCTTTACGCTTTCCCATTCCTGCGTTGATCTATAAACAATCGGAGAATTGCCCCATTCAAAAAGAACCGGATTCGATTTATAAAGCTGCTTAAAGAACTTCTTCAAATCCCAGCCATTAATGTCATAAACTTCATTCAGTTCTGCATCAATAAAATCAGGAAGTTCTTTTATCCGAAGATAATCTTCAAATGGACGAACAAAAATGAATCTAACATCATAATCAGAATCAGGACTTGCAAATCCCCAGGCACGAGAACCACTTTCACATGCATATATAATCCGGATATTTTCCCGCTCTTCTATATGAGCAAGTTTTACTTTTATTTCTTGTACAATTTCATTTCCGTTCATTATTTCCAATCTGCTACACTCTACATCTGATTATATTTTCGAAAATACTGATAATCACGGAAATTTTAGTGCGAAAGAATAACGACGGTCATTAAACTTATAGTTGAATATAATAATCGTAATCTACAAAATGCGGTGAATCCTGGGCTCGAACCAGTAACATCTTGCTTAACAAGCAAGTGCTCTAACCTACTGAGCTAATTCTCCAAAAATAATCCACCAGATGTTATTTACCGATTCTGTATCTAAAACAAGATTTTCAATATGAATACGGTCGAAGAATTAATTTATGAGACTGAATAATAAGCTCAAAACTATAGTAACTGTTTAGAAACAATATTTAGAATCTGACCTGTAAGCCGCTTCAAATCTTTACACTGAACAAGGTGCGGATAGATCTCTTTTAAATCGTTATATGTTGAATATTCATCATCACCACATTCATCATCAAGAGCAACTGCAATTATATTTGTACCGCGATTTATGATTTTCTTTGCGGCGTTTGCAGTATCTTTATTAGCCACAGCTCCATAATAATCATCGTAATCATGAGCAGGCTGTCCGTCTGAAAGAACAATAATAAGTTTGTTATCGCAGAAGGTTTTCTGATTAATATATTTTTCTGCCCAGTAAAGTGCAAGACCATCGCGGTTGTCACCATCGGCATCAAGCTGCATGATATTCAGCTTTTCTTCTTCTTTGGCATTAAAATCGACAAGAATATTTACATCTATCTCAGGTTCTTCGAAATGACCTCGATGTTCAACAATCGCATGTTGGATTCCCTGCTTTTTAAGTACTTCATGCAAGATAACACTTGAAATCATCGCAGAGTTTCGCCGGTCTCCATACATAGAACCCGAGCCATCTATCAAAAGCAGGACAGACATATCCGGAACTTCATTGCCTCGAGTATTACGGAACCATATACGTCTTTTCATATCGCCCATCATCTTGGAATCAATGCCCGCACCAAAAAGATACTTATTTTCTCGTACTGGAACTTGTGCTCTCAACATCTGCAAAAAGCGGGAATTATATGAATTGATATTCAGATGATACTGGTTGTAGATGTTCTGATAAGCTTTTCGAAGATTAAGATTTATCTTTGGATGATTCTCATTAATCTTAATATTCTTGTGAACCGCAGAAGCACCTACACTGTTTCCAGAATGTTCTACTTTATACCCCTGATAACTGGTGATATCATCAGCAACATTCTCATCCTTTTCAAAACCTTTTACTGCAGTAATTAGCTCAGATACTCCAGTATTTGGCTCAGTCTTTTTTGTACCATCTATATTTGTAAACAACCTTGTTGAAACAGCTTGTGTTCTACCTTTTCTTTCTTTTCCACCAATTGAATTTGTAAAACCGCCATGAGTTCCTTGACCTGCAACACGTCCAGGAAGAAGAGATTCTCCAAGCTCAGCCTCTTTGTCTTTTGGAATAAGCGGCTTTATAATTTCAAATATCTGTTTAGAATACTTATACCGGTCATCCGGATTATCCTGAATTGAACCGTCAAGGAAGAGCTGCTTTGTTTTTTCAACATATTCTGCAATTTCCTCAAATGGTTCTTCATGTTCAAACATAGGATAAAGGAGGAGACCAGCCATGTAATCCAGATAATCAATAAGATTCTGAACCTTTTTCTGCATTTCAATAAAATGCTTTAATTCTTCCAGCAGTTTTTTCTGCTCATCTGTAAGTTCTGTGGCATCAGATTCTTCTTCAGGAAGTTCAACCCCATCAAGTTCTGCCGGTTTTTCTACTTTAAACTTTTCTTCCGCAGTACTCTCAACTTCTTTTTTTGCAAAGGCCGGTGCTACACGATTAAACATCAAATAGATTTCGATATTGTCATACACTGAAGCACCAACAGCTTCGATATAGGCATCTTCAATTATGTTCGAAATATTCGCAATTGTTTTAAGTTCGTTTTTATGAGCATTTCCTTCTGTCTCAAAAAAATCAGGATCTTTATACTGATTTCCAGGAAAGTTGGTATATAAAAGATGAAGACAGTCGTGCAGAGTAAGTCCGCGGCACACCATCTTAAGTGCATTCCAAGCAGTAGCAGATATAAGCCCTGGCCATTGCAAGGCTTTTTCTGTTTTTTCAAGACATTCAACATCTTTGTAAATATCATGGAAAGCAGGGTCTACAACAACATTTTTACCATCGGTGTAAGCCTTATCCTCATTGATGAAGAATAAGCGTACATCATCACTTTCTGCAAATGCACGTGCAAAAGATTCTTCTACAGAGCGGTTTTTCTCCGTTTGAAACTTATCGAGAATTGCTTTGAATATATCGTCTTCAGCAGTAATTGGTTCCACACTAATTCCTATGCAATAGGTTTTAATACCTTAATCAAATCTTCATCTGAAACATTCTCAGAAAGAGATTCTATAAGTTTTTCATCGAAATCAAAGTCTATAAAGGAGTCTTCGACAACTTCTCCTTCCTTAAAATCACGATATGTTAGTTTTTTGGATTCAATAACTCTTTTCTTAAAAACTGGACATAAATCACGAATATAGTTCCCAAGATTTGAAATTATCTGATTTTCATCTTTATGTTCAAAAGCGATAAGAGTATTCGGTTTTCTTATGCAACACACTTTCTTTACTAAAGTGATAATAAGATTCTCAATAAGCGTCTCATCATCAACTAAAACTCCACTATGTCCCTTATGCCATTCTATTTCAGGAAATAGTTTTTCAAGCTCTACAGCGGAAAGAAAATCTGTTCTGCGACGGTCAATTATACAATCAAAATATAAATCAGCATAAAACAGATTTGTTCCATCTTTTCGTTTCCAGCTTGCACTGGTATATGGGTCACCTGTAAATGTTCCGAAACCTGCTATACCATCATTATCAGTTCCTACCTGTTGCAAAATCCAATAATCACCTTCCTCAAGATTCTCGAAATCGTAAATACTCCAGTTCATGCCGTCGTAATCATTTTCCAAGATGTTTTTAAGTAAATATTCGTGTCTATCATAAGTCCAGCTTGAAATATTTGGATTCCATCTTAAAATATACAGTTTCATAAGCTAGCTCCATTTATAAAGCATAAGGATTCCACGAATGGCTTCTTCCAAAACTCTGTCGCATTTTGCAACTGGAATTATTGCTTTTTCAGCAGCAGTCATATAGCCTTCGTATTTTGCAAGGCGAGCCCAGTTTTCAAGGTTTCTTGGAGAAATGACAACATCAAGTTCTTCGGCTTCAATCTTTTTCTGAAGCTTGTGATAAACACCAATGATTTTTTTCACTACTGGCTTACACTCTGGAACACGTGCTACAAGCATTCGCTCAATTGATTCATCGCTCAAAGCAGCAATTTCTATAATTGCATTAAAACGGTTATACAAAGCCTGGTTCAATTCCTTTGTACCAAAATAGCCTAAGTTCATTGTTGCAAAGAAACGGAAGTTTTTATGGCGGCGGACAACTTCACCATTATCCAGTCGGACAAACCCGTTATCATCAAGAAGCGAATTCAAGAACGCAAGATACTGTGGCTTTGCAAAGTTGATTTCTTCAAATACAACTGCCCCTCCCTCTCGGATTGCCTTTGTAACATAACTTTCTTTGAAAATGATTTTGTCATCCTGTGGGATAAACTTTCCAAGCACAAACTCATCAAGGTTTTCTGTACAGTTAATTGTTTCCATGATTGGAAGCCCAATTGTCTGGCACACAAGCTTACAGCTGATTGTCTTACCAGTTCCGGCAGGGCCATGGAAAAGTGTTGCCCGAACATCTCCACTTTGAATTGCATTACATACCGGGAGAAGTTTATTTGGAATAACGAACTCTTCTGTCAAAGCTGGAATTAAATTTTTCTGTTCATCTGTAAATTCTGATGCATCAAATTTGGTTACATACACCGCATCATTCTTCTTAAGAGCAAGCTTATTTTCACGGATAGTTTCATATGTAGAAGAGAAACTTGTAAATTCATCCTTATTAATAGAAGGAACTTCATCATATTTAAGATTGTAATCATCCATCTTATGCATCTGATAAAGATCTTCGTTTAAGTTTACAAAAGTATCTGGCTCAGGAGAATCAATAAACTTTTCCATTATGTCACGGTACTGATTTACCCGCTCCATTTCCCACGCTGTAAGAATACAGAAAGTTGGAAGGAGCTTATACAGGAGATGAAGGTGCTCCATATCTCCTTTTAGTAACTTGCCATTTTTATCATAGGCAGCGACTGTTATGTTCTCACCTTTCAGATAAGCCTTATATGAATAAATTTCCGGCTCTAAAACCTTATTTTCCCTATATTCCGCAGGAACATTGATTTCAAGAAAGTATTCATTTTTATTTGGACTTACCCAATAATCACCAAATGGCTTTTCTTTATCAGCATTGATAATAGCAGAAAGCATACTGCTGAAAAGAATTATTGCTTCGCCTATTGGCTGACACAAAGTAGTTGTGCCTTTATACGACTGATTATCCGGATGCACGTAGTACTGCGTTCCATCGCTCAAGTGCTTGAAACCAAAGCCCTTGTAAATAATCTTTGAATTGTTTCTTACTACCTTGTACGCAATTTTGAATAAGTTCATTTATCTTCTATCTCCTTCTAAAGTCAAATTATTTCCATCTTACTCTTCTTCGTATGCGTCCTCAACAGCATCTCGACCAACTGTAAATCCCTCTGCAGGAGCAAACTTACTGTCCGGATCATAAATATCTCTTCTTACAGGAACAATTTCTTCGCCATCGGAATCTAAAATAGAATGTTCAGAGTTTAAGGGATTCATGTAATTTTTTCTGCTTCATCAAGCAGAATATCCATTGTCAGATCTTTTATTCTAATAAACTGAGGGTGAACCTTATATTTACAATTCAAAATCTTCAGCAGAACTCTTTTGCCAGGAGAATCTGGAATATTACCGTTTGATTATCAGAACTGCATACGGCTCAGGCATACGCATAAACAAAACTGTAAGAACAGGCGTTTATGATGAGATTATATCTATAGCATAAACCGTTTTTAGTTTGTGCTATAGATAATTCACTCTTGCAAAAAAAATCCCGCGCCGTTCAAGCCACAAAGCTTCCCGGCACGGGATTCATCAAAATGTAAAAACTATCCTCGGTAGAAGTTTATCAGGCAGCCGGCCTGAATAATCTTTCGCTCGTCGTCGGTCATTTCGCCGGTTGTAAGCTCAAGCTCGGCAGTTGTGCCGTCGGCGCGGACTGCGTAGGCTTTTATGCTTGGCAGCTTTTCTGCAATCATCTTCTTTGCGCCCGGAACAAAAATGTAGTCGCCGTTTGCAAAAGGAAGATTTTCTGTCGCAGCCGCATCGCCCTGCTTGTAGAGGAACGGAATCATTCCCCAGTTTATAAGGTTTGAGCGGTAGCGTTTTGTGGCGTAGTCGCTTGCAATGTTCGCGCTCGCTCCCAAAACTCTCTGGCAGCTTGCCGCCTGCTCGCGTGCTGAACCATCGCCAGGCTTTACCGCGTAGATTGTAGAGCCAAGTCCGGCTTTTTCAATTCTTCCCTTGAACTCAGGATATTTTTCCTCAAGAATCTTTTCCGCGTTCTTGACTTCAGCCTTAACCTCTTCTGATAAATCGCGGACTGCCTTTGCCCTTCCAACATAGGCAGGATCCTTTCGGCTCAAAGTGAATTCCGCAAGTCCGAGCGGATTTGAGCGGAAGCTTGAAGTTTCGCCTGAAGGAATAAGCTCGTCGGTCGTTGTAACAGGGTCGTGGATTTCAGAAACAACCTTAAGAAGAATATCATCTGAAAGCGGCTGCATTTCCGGCCAGTCCTTGATGTTCGGGCCGAACTGAATCTGAACTTCCGGATGGGCAACGCCTTTTGAATCGTAAACGCGCTTCTCGTAGATTGTCTTGTCGAAGAAATATTTTTTCGCGCTGAACTCGCCGCCAGCCAAATCCGTAGCGGCAGTCAGGAAGCCTTTGTTCGCCGCAGTAGCCGCAATTGAGCGCGCGTCCATAAGCGCAACAGAAGCAAGCTGCCCGTTCTGAATCTTTGAGCCTTCGCGGTTCGGGAAGTTTCTTGTTGAATGGCGGATTGAAAGCGCGCCGTTCGCCGGAGTGTCGCCCGCGCCGAAGCAAGGTCCGCAGAACGCAGTCTTTACGATTGCGCCCGCGTCAACAAGCGAGGCAAATGCTCCGTTCTTCATAAGCTCCATGTAAACTGGCATTGAAGCCGGATAAACGTTCAGAAGGAATTTTCCGTTTCCTGTGTCCTTTCCTTTCAAAATGTCGGCAGCCGCGCAGATGTTCTCGAATCCGCCGCCCGCACATCCTGCGATAACGCCCTGGTCAACGTAAAGTTTTCCGTCAATGACCTTGTTTTTCAAAGTGAAATTAACCTTGTCGCCGAATGAAACTTTCGCGCGCTTTTCTGTTTCTTCAAGAACGTCCATCAAATTCTTGTTGACTTCTTCTATTGTATATGCGCAAGAAGGATGGAACGGAAGCGCAATCATCGGACGGATTTCGCCAAGGTCAAGCTCAATCGCGCCGTCGTAGTAAGCGTCCTCGCCTGGCTTCAGCTCCTTGTAGTCGCCTTCCCTTCCATGGATTGAATAGAACTCGCGGATTTTTTCGTCAGTTGACCAGATTGAAGAAAGACAGGTTGTCTCAGTAGTCATAACATCAACGCCGATTCTGAAATCTGCGGAAAGCTTTGCAACTCCAGGGCCAACAAATTCCATAACCTTGTTCTTAACGTATCCGTTCGCAAAAACCGCCTTGATTACAGCAAGCGCAACGTCCTGAGGTCCTACGCCTGGAACCGGCTCGCCTGTAAGATAAACCGCGACAACGCCCGGCATATTAACATCATAAGTTTTTCCAAGAAGCTGCTTTGCAAGCTCGCCGCCGCCCTCGCCAATCGCCATTGTTCCAAGAGCGCCGTATCTTGTGTGGCTGTCAGAACCAAGAATCATATCGCCGCACTTTGCAAGCATCTCGCGCGCAAACTGATGGATTACAGCCTGATGCGGAGGAACATAAATTCCGCCGTATTTCTGCGCGCAGGTAAGACCGAACATATGGTCGTCCTCGTTAATCGTTCCGCCTACAGCGCAAAGCGAGTTGTGGCAGTTTGTAAGAACATAGGGAATCGGAAATTTTTCAAGCCCGGAAGCGCGCGCCGTCTGAATGATTCCAACATAAGTGATGTCGTGCGAAGTGATTTTGTCAAACTTGATTTTCAGCTTTGAAGCGTCGCCAGAAGTATTGTGTTTCTGAAGAATTGAATAAGCGATTGTGTTTTTTGCACATTCAGCCGGATTTTTTCCGTGAACGGACTCAACAAGTTTTCCGCCGGAAAGAAAAGCGCCTTTTTCCCAAAGTTTCATAGTGTTCCTCGAATTTTAAAATGAATAGTAAAAAAAGATTAGCATAAAACAAGTATTTTCTCAATTAGTGGATTTTAACAGGCGTTTCCCTCTCTTCGTGCAAGCACTACGTTCAGGCCGGGCTTTCCGCGCTTCGCTTTTCGCTCATCCTCCGCACTCACTCCAGCCAAAGGCTTCCGCTCGCTTGCGGTGGACTGCTCCGCAGGCGCTCCAATCCCTAACGCAAACACACTTTTATTGCCATAAAAATTAAGATATTTATATAATTTGTTTGATAAATTTTTTTCTCCAGTTTATATCAAAATCTATTCTAAATCTGCCGTTTCTTTTACAAAACCATAGGACTGCTAAACAGTTCAGACATTTTTGTATGCTGGCTTGATAAAGTTTCATAATCTACAAAATCAACAAGTGACTTTATTGGAAGATAAATAGATTGATTTATTTTATCGTAAAATTCTTTTTTACGTTTTTTATCAGCAACAATGAAAAATTTTGCTCGAAAATCCTGTAATTCAAAAAATTTGTTCAATGAATTGATAATATTTGTGGAATGTTCTACCTCATAAAATGCACTTGGCATTTCCCTCTCATTAAACCAGATTGTATCAATTGTTCTTGCACGGTTTGTAATCTTCTGATAAGTGAAGTCAGGAATATCTGTCATAGTTGATATTTCGCCAAGTTTTTTATCAAGAAACAATTTGTTTTTATCTTGTGCAGGAACATAAGTTTTTAAGTTTTTCATATTGCCAATATCAACAATTAACCCTTGATAATATGCATGTGTAAAAACTTCATTCTGTTCCTTTTCATTTTCTTTTATTTGAAATTTCTTCAAAACAGATTCTCGATAATCAGTTAAAGCCCAGAGTCCTGGTTGTATTTTAAAAAATTCACCTCGCCGTTGTAAAAAACACCGAATGCTCTCAAAAGGAGTTTTTGTTTTCCAATTTGATGTATCAACATTCCGATTGAGATATGCTAATGTGGCATAGCCTCCGTTTTTTTGCATTGTTTCAATTATATCGTCAACTTGCGTATGTTTCTTTTTCATACCTTTCTCCTGCTATGCGATAAATTTTTCTTTATTATTTGATTGGCACGCACATTGTAAATGAATCCGGCAGTTCGGCATTTTTCCGGTAAGCATCGTAATGTCCGCAGGTGTTCGCAATTTTGTCAATTCCATAAAGAAGAGATGTTATAAGAATTGCCCTTTCATGATTGTTGATTTGTGTGTAAGACATAACTTTATAAAAATTAGTATACTATATTTTGCTAATTTTTTGAACACAAAACATTTCGTCTAAGAATTACAGTTTTATTTAAAAAATATAAAATTCCTCTAACTCCCCCCCCCCCCCCACACACACCTCTTGACATCCGGCAGAAATTCTCTTCATACTAGAAAAAGCAAAGGGGGAGTAGTTACTTCCTTAAGAATCAACAGCCGGCTCAAAAGGAGTCTGGTTCTTAGGCTTCGGCTTAACCGGAGAAACAAGACCTTTTGCCTGATTATCCTGAATTCGCAGGACAGTCGGGCAAGAGGTCTTTTTTTTGGCCGCTGAATTTTGAACGTTTCCTAAAACGAAGAAAAGGAGTTTATGATGAAACAAATTATTGACTATTTCACAAGCGGGCTATGTTCAATGACCTGGCAGAATTTAACAATGATTTTGGTGGGCGCGGCCCTGATTTTTCTTTCCGTGGCTAAAAAATACGAGCCGATGCTTCTTCTGCCAATCGGGTTCGGCGCAATTCTTGTGAATCTTCCGCTTGCAGTTGTGCTTGGAACGGCGGAACATCCAGGCGCGCTGAAAATTCTTTTCGACTGCGGAATAATGACGGAACTCTTCCCTCTTCTGATTTTTATCGGCGTTGGCGCAATGATTGACTTCCGGCCGCTTCTTGAACGCCCATGGCTTCTGGTTTTCGGGCTCGCGGCACATTCAGGAATTTTTATCGCCGCAGCTGCCGCACATTTCTTTTTCGGATTCAGCATAAAAGAAGCGCTGAGCATCGGCACAATCGGAGCGGCAGACGGTCCTACAGCAATCGTGGTCGCAAGCCGGCACGCAAAAAATCTTCTTGGTCCAATAACGGTCGCCGCATATTCGTACATGAGCCTTGTTCCAGTCATAATGCCGCCAATAATCAAGCTTCTTACAACAAAAAAAGAACGGACAACAAGAATCCAGGCGAAGAACAAGAACATTCCGCAGTGGGTCATGACAGCTTTTCCGGTTGCAATAACAATCGCAGTAAGCATTCTAGTTCCAGACGCAACAGCATTAATCGGCTTTTTGATGTTCGGAAACCTGCTCCGCGAATGCGGTGTGCTTGAAAAACTTTCCTCGGCGGCGCAGAACGAACTTTCAAACATCGTAACCCTTCTGCTTGGAATAAGCGTAGGCGCAACCATGACAGCGCAGAACTTTCTAGCCCCGCAGACGCTTCTGATTATGCTTCTGGGACTGATTGCCTTTGCTGGCGACACCGCATGCGGAATTCTTCTTGCAAAATTCCTGAACCTGTTCCGAAAGAAAAACAACAAGCTGAACCCGATGATTGGCGCCTGCGGAATTTCAGCGTTTCCAATGGCAAGCCGCGTTGTCCAAAAACTCGCCCTTGAAGAAGACAACCAGAATTTCATCCTTATGCACGCAGTAAGCGCAAACGTTTCCGGCCAAATCGGCTCTCTCGTAATCGGCGGAATAATCCTGGGATTTCTGGGAGGGATTTAGTTTTTTGTTGCTTCGCTTGAAGGAAGATGGCGTTCCCGTTCGCTTACGCTCAGGTCGCTATGTCCGCACTTCGCTTTCGCTCATTCCTCCGCTCCGCTTCGGAACCTCGGTGCTCCCAGCGCTAACGCATTAATTCTTGTTAAGTGAAAATAAATTGACTTTTCTTCAATTTTTGGAAAAACAGAAAGATATTTTCTTGTACACCGGTAGTCTTTTTAAGAAATTTTATATTTCTAGAACTTTATATTTCGTACTAATTCAGACCAATCTCTATAATTCATATTAGGATAGGCATCAGCATAAGTTTCCTGAATCAACTTTATAGCCTCTAAAGAATGAAGAACCTCACCTGTCAAAAGCGGTTTTAATTTTTCTAACAGTTCTTTGTCTTTTATTTCAGCAAGTTTTTTTATATTTCTACAATTCTCAGTTTTATTGTTTTCTACAATGTCGTCTTCATCTCCAAAAAAGGAATCTATTTTCTTAAAAAATATTTCTAGCAAATCTCTTTTAAATAAAACTAAATTATCTCCGTTGCTAAGTTTTTTTCTGTAAAAAATCATTTCTTTTACAGAATTTTGAATACTATACCGTGAATAAAAAGATACACTGTCTTTTTCGTTCAACCTGTTTTTTACAATATGAAAATTCCAGCATACATATATATCATTTTCTAAATCGTAACCAAGAAATATAAAAGGTATATCAGATTTTTTGATAGAATCAAATTCAGCTCTTTTTGGAAGCTGTGCCCTTGTAACATCAACTCTGTTCTTAAAATATGCAGAAGACATATTTTTTATGTATACATAATAAACTTTATTTGAAAAACGAATTTTAAAAGGTTGAATTCCTCCCAAAAATTCAAAATCCTCACAAACTTTCATTTTTACTAAAAACAAATCAAGAAGTTTCTCACCGCATATTTTTTCAATTTTCATTAAAGACCTCTAAACAGCATTGAATCAGTTTTTTTTAATTCATTTTTTGAAAGACTTTTTATATTTGATAAATTGCAGGAAAACTTAACATTCGATATTTCTATTGGAACATTGCTGATTTTTGGAATCGAGACAGAATCAAAAAACTCAAGTTCATCAACTGCCAGCTGGTAATCAAAACTTAAATCAAGAGATTTTGAAATTTCATCACCCAAAACTTGAAATATAATAGAATCTATCAAACTTTGAATCTCTATATCTGAAATCTTTGAAAAAATCATTTCCCGCAAATCATTAATACTTTTTCCTGATGACGTTTCCAATGCAAAAACAGAAGCAATTATCAATTTTGAATTCTCATTTGGATTCAATTGCTCTAATGAAAAATTGTGCACACGTTTTGGAAGACTTGTGCTTTTTACTTCTAATTTATCTTTTCCGTCATTAAAATCAAATCTGCTGTTCGCCTGATTATGCCATGACTTTATTAGATATTCCGGATTTTCTGATTGCTCAATAACAAGCATTTCTGCCCACAATCCCTGAACTGATTTTGCGGCTGGCAATGATGTGTAACTGAACAATTGCAGAATTTTATCTATTTCTTTTTTTATCAAATGTCCATCTGACTTATCAGAAATTTTCTGTAAAATCAGATATACAACTTCAAGAAAGTAATTCTGAAAATCACAGCCGCTGTGATTTAATGTTATAACAGTATAAATCTTTGAAAATTTACTGTTGTCGTCATTAATCAGATTGCATTTTTTATTAAACATAACTGAAATATGTTCAAGACTTAAATCTGCAGAAGAATTTTCTAATTCACATTCAATAAAGAAAACTGGTGTTTGTTTTTTTGTGATTCCCAACAAAAATCTTGAAGACAATGGCAATTTAACAACTTGTGTACCATCACTCAATTCAGAAAAACTATCTTTTAGTTTTTTATACAAGTTACAAATCTGACTCATTTAGTTTTCCTGTATAATTAGTTGCAAAATCTTCTGGATAATAAAAAGCTAATGTATATGCAGTTTTTCCAGCCCATTTTTTGTTTTCACATTTAAACTTTATGTTATGTATCTGAATGCAGACAGAATCTTCAAATTTTATTTCTCTGTCTCCAGGATAAATTTCAATTCCTTTTGGAGAATGTCCTGAAAAAAGTTCCGTATCTATTTTTTCAGTTTCAACATTAAATTCACGTTCTCTAGGCTCTCCTGCATAAGCCATCTGAATAACATAAATAAATTTCAGGGGGAATTGTTGTTTTGCCATAAGATATTTCAAATACCGTAAAGTCGCCTGTTTTCTTGCAGCATCCGGCATATTCTGAACTATGAATTCAGAAATAAAGTTTATAGCATCTTCTATTTCTAGCTTCAAATATCTGTGGTTTCTGTCAGAGGAATTAAAATCTTTATAAAAAATGAATTTTTCTTCATTATTGGCAATAAATTTTTCAACAATTTTTTTATTCGGTTCTATTGAATTTGATTGAAAAGCATTTATCTTCCGCCACCCTATCAATTTACTGGTTACAATATCCTTTGAGAGAATATTTTTCCTAGTTGCATTTAGATGAGGACTAATTAACAGTAATCGTTCAACTTTTTCCAAGCTATCATTTTCTTTCAGCCATTCCCGCATTTCCTCTTCATGATCAACATATTCTCTGTACTCAGTCTGAACATCTTGCGGTAAAAATACCCTGCACGACCACAAATATTTTCTCTTATATCCGAAAAATCTGCATCTCTGCTGAATTGTATCGGCATTTGATTTTCCGATTGAATAGCGCGGCATATATGTTGTCGCAAGTTTTTCAATTGTAAAACCGCGGTTCAGCATATCTGCGCCAATCAATATATGAGACGGATAGTCATTCCATGGAATATCTTCGCTTTTCCTTTTGCTTTTGCTTATTATAAGCTCAATATTTGTCTCTTTTATTATATCTGGAATATGCTTTCTTATTTCAGAAAAATCGGGATAAGTTTCGTTATGCTTTTTATATTCCCTAACCGCCTCTTCATAATTTTTCTCAAATTGACCAATCAAAGTTTTATAAGCGACATCATTTTCAGAAGAACTTAATGTAGTTATCCAGCCATCAATAATATCAGAAACCCAATTATTAAACTTTTGACTTGCATCCTGTTCCCTGTCCGCATGAACCATCATTGAAAGAAAATCTTCTTTTCTTAGAATTTTTACGATTATAGCTACAGACAGAATATGCAGCTGCAACGCTGTTATAAGGCTTTCAGGTGGTTCTGACAGATTGTTACGCTTGGAATTGAACTTTTCATCATCAGGAATATCAATTATCAAGCCTGGCTCATCAACAAAAAATGTCTTTCCGCCTGTATAAGATTTTCCTGGAGTAAGAACCGTATGATGCTTTGGAGAAAGCAAATCCACAATGCTGATAAGAAGCGGGCCTTGGGGAGTTGCCGTATACTGAACATAAGAATGATTCGGAAGAGAATTCCGCAAATTCATTATAGATTTATATGTGGCAGTATATTCATCTTCTTCCCAATCTTCCGCCTTGCTGTTCTTATATGCATATCCGTTAAGGCTGGCCTGGTCTGCCTCATCATCAATTATAAGCACACCATCGTTTTTCAGTTCATTTTTAATTTTGTTAGAGTCAAAGATTTGAGCCAATTGTTTTATATATTTGTAGTTTTTCAATACAACAATAAGAATTGTAGGACATGAACTTATTTGAAGTTCACTGCAAATTTTATTCAAATCACCTGAATCTGGATTTTTTATAAGTTTATAAAAATCACGATTTTTCCCATTATTTATCAAATCTTTTCTTAAACGTTTTTCAGTCTGGTCTAAAAGATTATTCTTATTTCCTGCAAAATAGATAATCACACGGAATCCGTTATCACTTGCAAGGGCAGATAACGCGGTAAAGGACATTGTTTTTCCGCTTTGAACATAACCGACAACTAAATTTGTTGTGTTCTGAATTTTATCTAGTTTGGGGTTTACACAACCTTTAAGAATCGAAATAGTTTCAGTTTTTAAATTTTCCAGTTCATCAGGCTGCAATTTTGAATCAAAGCGTGAAAAAAATTCCGTTGCACGGGTTCCAAAAACAGGTAAAAATTTTTCTTCCGTTTCTTGCTGCATTTGAATTTCCATAATTAGCTCTCCAAAATATATTGATTGAAAAGATTTCTTAGATTGCCGGGATTTTTTGTTCCGCGGCTAGGAGCATTGAGTTCCGCTTTTGCGAATGCCATAAGAATTTTTATAAGCGGCTCATATCCGTTTGAATTTTTAAACTGCGGATAATAATCAAAAAAACTATGGGAAAGATTTATTTTACAAATATAATTTCCGTCATGTTCCTGAACAGAATACAAGTCTGTGCTTTCAGTTTCTGTAATCAATTCATAATTTATAGAACAATCCTTGCCATCACAGATGAATTTTTCTGAATAAGATTCCGCAGGCTTTGATTCATTTATTAAATTTTCGTTTTTCTTAATAAGTTCAGTATTTTTTATGTTCTCATCATCTTTTTTTGCCTTATTCTCAAAAAGCAGATTGTCAGAGACTTTTTCTGATAATGTTTTTTTTATTTTTTGTGCAATCTTCTCTTTCTTTTCCTTGCTTCGTTGCCGGTAACCTTCAGCCTGCATGAAAATGTTATTTTTTTCGCTGGAAATATCTCTTTTTATATCCTCAAGCAGCATCTGTAAATCGTCTTCCGACTTAAAACCATTCTTATTGAAAGTTACTTCAAAGCCTTCAAGTTCTAATTCTCCGAACAAACGTTTATATTTAAATGTTCCAACAGAACCAAATAGGCAGGAAGGAAAAAACCTTTCATCGCCACCGCCTACGATAACTCTTCCTCGTCGCAGCAGGACAAGTCCATTTTCCCCCTGATTTATTTCTTCCAAAATCGCAAGAAAACCTCTTGCCTTGTATCTTCCTGCATCCAAATTAATTTCTTTTTTCCATAAAATATTGTCGCTGCCAGGATTTTTATAAAAAGGAGCATTTAGAATTCTATATTCTGGAGATGTAAGTTTTTCTCCATTTACATATATTTCAATTTCACCAGTCCTAAGAAAAACACGGTATATGCTGGAAAGATGTTTTTTTACTTTTTCCATTGCATTTGTTTTTGGAGCATTTTTCGAAAGATTCACAAGTACAATCTTTGTATAATGTTCTTCTAATGGCTTCTGCTTTTCCTCAACTTCAAGAACCTCTTTTCCTTCCCTTGTAACTTTTTGCAAATCAAATGAAGTCACGCGTTCAACATTTTCACCAAGAGCTTTTGTTGTAACAGTCCAATTGTCAGCAAGCCATACAGAAGCTGTTTTTAATCCCATTCCATATTCATTCAGTCCTGCATTATTTTCTGGGATATTAGCAGGTTCAAAGGCTCTGACGTAATTCTCCTCGTTTATACCAGCCGCATTGTCAATAATGGAAAGTGATTTTGCTTCCCAATCCATTATAATTTTTATTTGAAGTTTATAATTTGGTTCATAAGAACGAAGACGTTCCTTGTTATCAAAGTAACTTTGAACAGCATTATCAACATATTCACCGAGAGTATTTGAAAGCGTATTTACAAGATTCCGGAATGTGTTATAAACATTCGGCTTTAAAGCTATAGAAACTTGACTTACAGACATTATCTCACCTCTAAAAGTCTTTCTGCAATTCTTCTTACAACTTCAACATTAACCGCATTTCCAAATGCTCTAAAAGCCTCTGCAATGGTGTTTGGAGTATGAATAAGTTCTTCCATGCACTGAATTCTTGCAGCCTCCTTTTTTGTCATGTAGCGTCCAATCTGACCGTCTGGTGTATGAATCCATGGAAAAATCGGAATTTGAGTTGTAGTCAAGACTAACGCAGGAGAATATGTCGGAAGTTTTACACGGATTCCAGATGGACGGAACTGAATTATTTTGTCCTGCAAAGTTGGTTTTGCATTTTTATCCATTCCACAGTTCCATTCAAATTTTTGATGGCTGTTTTCAAATCCAGGCTGCTGTATCTGCGGAAGCCACTCATCTAAAATTTTCTTGTGCTTGGAATAAAATTCTCGGTTCCATTTTATGAAATTCTTCTTCCAGTCTGGAAATTCTTCATTCGGCTTCATCACAGTTTGCGCATATATTGGAAGTTGTAAAAGCATATCATCAACAGAATGGCCTTTTAATTCAATTCCAAATTTTCCCCTTTTTTCTTCCAGAGATTTTCGGTATTGATTACACGGAGCAGTTTTCTCATAATTATAGGTAGCTCCCCATTCCATAGCCCAAACTGGAAAGGAAGGAATCGGAATATTATTTTTTGTAAGCAAGTCCAAAAAATTTTGCCAAGCAGCAAGATGACTTCTTGTCTGTTCTCTCAATGACATGAAATCAATATCACTTTCATCTATAATTGATTTTATATTGCAGATTTCTTTCTTTATATGTTCAGGAAATTTAAAATCTTTTAGGCCGCCTTTTGATTTCAGCCTGCCGACTATATAAATTCTTTTTCGGTGCTGAGGAATTCCAAAATCATGCGGCGAAATAATATCGCATTTGACTTCATAAAATTTTTCAAGACTGGTTCTTATGACATTCCATGTATTACCATTATCATGAGTTTGTAAATTTTGAACATTTTCAAGTAAAATATATTCTGGTTGTTTATCCTCAAGTATTTCCATAATTTTCCAAAAAAGGTTTCCTCTGTCCTTTTCATCATTGAATCCCTGCTGCTTTCCTGCTTTTGAAAACGGCTGGCATGGAAAACCTGCGCACAGCACATCATGTTTTTTTATATCTTTTTTTATATCAACTTCATTTATATCGCCGGCACATTCCATTCCGAAATTTTGCACATAAAGATTTCTTAAATCAGTTTTTAGTTCACTAGCAAAAACACATTTTCCGCCAAGTTTTTCCATAGCTAGATGGAATCCGCCAATTCCGGCAAACAAATCTATAAAAGTAAATTTTATATCTGCTTTCTGTCCCTTTAAACGGACGTTATTTGAATCAGTTTTTTCCATACATTCACCAAAAGCACACATAACTCTTCTATTATATTGCATCCTGCAGTTTTAGTAAATTGCAGAAAGTCTTGTCCAAAATAACGTCCGTTTAAAGGGACAGAAAGCAGATATAAAATTTACTT
>SAMEA104315436__coassemble_841_pt1 | contig 36563 bp, 29 predicted proteins | sample SAMEA104315436__metabat2_high_PE_011 | metagenome-assembled genome bin SAMEA104315436 (sample SAMEA104315436) | gut metagenome | biome: Monkey gut; feature: monkey-associated habitat; material: faeces | place: China | collected 2013 | reverse complement strand
GGCGAGCCGTTCAAATCCCAGATAATTTCGCTTTCCAGCAGAGAGGCGCTCAAATCAACGTAAGGGCCTGAATAAACTATGTCAAGATAATCGCAAGTGTTCCGGTTTATTTTGAAATATGTGAAAATTTTTCCGTTCTGCACAAGAACCATCGAAGAAACATCGTTGTTCACGCTGAAACTGTCTTTTGAAGCCATGAACTGAGAAGGAAGCCGCCCGACCATCTGGCCTTTTCCGATAATTCCAGAATAAAGCCCGAGCGTGTAAAGCTCTTTTGAGCTGATTTTGTAAACCAAATCTGAATCAATGTAAACCAGATATTTTCCATTTGTCCAGTTCACAGAATTTATTGTTCCCGGCCCGATTTTTCTGTATTTCTCATCAACTTCAACGCCACGCAAAACCGCGGAAGGATTGCAGAAATACACATTTCCGTTTTTTGCGTAAACCATTGCAGAACTGTCGCCAGCCCATTTTACAGAAACATTTTCATAGCTGAATGAAGAATTTTCATCAAGGCAAATTTCTTTCAGGGAATTTATATTCTTCAGAAAAAGTTTTCCAGTTGCATAGCCAGTTTTTTCCGTGTAGCAAATCCATTCGCCGTCCGGGCTTACGCTGATTTTAGAAAGCCGCATTGAATTTACAGGAATTTCCGGCGAATATTTTTTCCATTCAATAGATTTTTCAGCCGTGTCAATCCATGCAGTTCCATACCGGTTTCTAACCTGAAGAATTTTTCCGCCGCCTAAAAGTTCCATCTGCTCCGGAAAGCACGAAACCAGCGCCGGCGCTCCGCTGAGCATTCCGTCTTTTATTTTTCCCTTGAACAACGAGCGGTATGAAAAAGCGCCTGGAATTTCCTGCCTGACTGTATACAAAATTTCATCATTCCGGTTTATGTCAGCATCGCCGAATTTTATTCCGGCAAAACAATTGAAAGCGGCAAAAAACAGGCTGAACAAAAAAATTTCTCTTCTTAAAATTTCTATTTTTTTCATATTTCGTCCTCGTTTTCAGCGTTTTTTACAAGATTTCATTTTATCAAAGAAAGCGGATCCACAAGCTTTCCGTTTTTGAAAACAGTAAAATGAAGATGCGGTCCTGTTGAATATCCTGTTGAGCCCACAAGCCCGATTCTTGTTCCCTGGCTTACCCACTGACCTTTTTTCGCAAGAATTTTTGACATATGACCGTACAAAGACTGGTAGCCATTTCCATGATTTATTATGACATAGTAACCAAAAACCGGCGAAGTTCCAGAATAAGTAATTGTTCCGCTGGCCGCCGCCAGAATCGGAGTTCCTGTTGGGCAAGCCATGTCAACGCCAGTATGGTTTGAACGCGCGCCTGTAAAAGGATCTGCCCTAGGCCCAAAATGAGAAGTAAGCCTGTAGCTTGTTTTCAAAGGACTTCTGAAAAGCTCGCCCATTGCGCGGGAAAGCGCGGAAGGCTCCATTTTTGCACCAGGAATAAAAATCACCTGGCCGGCAGAAAGCTCAGAAGTTTCAAGCTCGTTCACATCAAGCAAATCTTCCATTGTAACGCCGTATTTCAAGGAAAGCCCCTGAAGACTGTTTCCTTTTTGAACCGTATAAAAAAGTCCGTCAATTGAAGGAATTTTCAGTTTCTGCCCCGCCCTTAGCTGTCGGACGTTGTCAATGTCATTCACCGCAATCAAAGTTGAAATATTATTAAGCCCGAATTTTTTTGTAATTGAGCTGATTGAATCTCCCGGCTGGACTTTATAGCTTTGGAAAGAAACCGGCTGGCGGAAAAGCTTTTCCATATCTTTTTCAGAAATTTTTGAGTCAACAAGAGTTCCATCAGAAGAATATTCCGCCGAACCTTCCAAAGCAAGATTGTTCATAAGCTTGCTGAGCATCGACATTTCATATTCATAGTTGTTTTCAAGTTTCACCGCGCCTGTTGTTGAATGAAAATAATCCGCCGCTTTAAAAGAAACAAAACCGGCGGCAAAAAGCACCGAAAGCGCAAGAAGCGCAAAAACAACTTTTTTTGCGTTGGACTGAACGAAACTGCACACAGAACCAAGGCTGCGCAAGAAAGACAAAAAATCACCAGAAGCAGAAAAAACTTTTTCATGGCTTCTATTTTTTTTCCTGTGGATTCCTGAATTTCCAAAATGCGCTGAATGAAAACTTTTTTTCAAATTTTCCTTGAAATTCGCCGCAAAAGCCGGAACAAATTCAAAAGGCGAAGATGACTGTTTAAATCCTATGCAATTTACAATTTCCATATTTTCACTATCGACATAATGAAAACTGAAGTTTAGAATTAAATCGGCAGGGGAAAATGAAATCAACAAAATATTTGTGCATTGCATCCGGAATTGCGGCCGGAATCATACTTAAGCTTTTTGTGATTGACATTCTGCGCATTTCGGGAACTTCAATGGAGCCAACGCTCAACAACGGCTCGAAAGTTGCTGTGAACAAGCTTGCGTACGGACTGGCAAAACCTTTCCGCGGGGAATTTTTGGTTCAATGGAACAGACCAAAAAGGAATGATATAGTTATTTACTTGCACGACAACAAGATAGTAATAAAAAGAGTAATTGCCACAGGCGGCGACCGTCTAGAATTTTCAGAAAATCCAAGGTATACTGTAAAAATAAACCAAAAAGAAATTGCCCTTACGCCGGTTCAGTTCCAGCGAATGAAAAACTTTGAGGAAATCCCGGAAAACTTTGTGTTCACGCTTGGGGACAATCAAAAAGATTCAATTGATTCAAGGGACTACGGTTTTGTTTCGGTAAAAAATATTATGGGGAAAATAATCGGAAAATGAACGGATTTTTCAACAAAACTGCGGTAAGAATTGTTCTCGTTTTTTTTGGAATATTTTCTTTCTATATATTATTCAGATATTTTCAGCTGTCAGTAGCTGCGCCGGAAACAAACACATATGGAAGCCAGACTGCTGAGCGCGGCTCGATTGTTGACCGATACGGAAAACCGCTCGCCGTGCAGACAAGTTTTTACAACGTTGGAATCACTCCGAACCGGGTCAAAGACAACGAGCAGTTTGCAAAGGACCTTGCGCCTTATCTTGACATGACAACAGATGAGCTGGTTGAAATTCTTCAGCGCGCTGAAAATTCAAGCTTCGCCTACATAAAAAAGAAAATCGACCAGAACACTTACACCGAGCTGAAAAAAGTAATAAACGAAAAAAACTATCTTTTTGTTAAATTCGACAGAATTCCTGGACGCGTCTACCCGGAAAATGCGCTGGCTTCCCAGCTTATCGGCTACATGGGAAACGAAGGAAAAGGGCTTGCCGGAATTGAATATTCAATGCAGGATGAGCTGCGTCCTTCTCCGGAGCCAGGCTCAAACAAACAGCCGCAAGGAAAAAATATTTATCTCACAATCGACGCAAACCTTCAGTACAAGCTTGAAGAAATTGCCCGCGAAACAATGAGAACAACCCAGGCTGAAAGCATGATGCTTTTGTGCTCCGATGTAAAATCCGGCGAAATTCTTTCATATATAAGCCTTCCAAGCTCAAACCTGAATGAATACAATATGTCTACAATTGAACAGACAATTGACCGTCCGGCAATGAGCGCCTACGAGCCAGGCTCAGTTTTTAAAATATTCACGGTCGCTTCTTTTTATGACGCAGGATTAATAAACGCAAAAACAAGCTTCTTATGCGACGGCGTTTACGAAAACCGAATCCGCGGCGGAGAAACAATAAGAATCAAATGTCTTGACCACCACGGATGGATTACCGCGCGCGAAGCCCTGAAATATTCCTGCAACGACGCAATTGCCCAGATTTCAGACAGAGCTTCCGACGAAACATTCCTTGAAATGATTCGCAAGCTTGGATTCGGAACAAAAACAGGCATTGAGCTTCCAGGAGAAACCTCCGGTTCGGTAAAAGACACAAACAGCAGGCTCTGGTCTGCCCGAACAAAACCGACAATGTCAATGGGCCAGGAAATCAGCGTTTCAGCGCTGCAAATGATTCAAGCCGCAAGCGCCATCGCAAACTACGGTATTCCAGTTAAACCAACTGTAATAAAGAGGATTACCAACAAGGACGGCTCAATCGCTTACGAACATTCACCCGAATACAAAGAAAGAATTTTCAAAGAATCAACCGCAAAATATAGCTGCATGGAAACAACAGCAACCTCTGGAACAGGAAGCCGCGCCCATCTAAAAGATATTTCCATCGGCGTAAAAACTGGAACTGCGCAAATGGCAGACAAGCAGAACGGCGGATATTCAACCACAGATTTTCTTTCAAACTGCATGGCGATTTTTCCAATTGAAGACCCGCAAATTATTCTTTACATAGTTGTTGAAAAAGCGAAAGGCGAAACCTATGCCGGAAGAATCGTTGCTCCAGTAATCGCAAAAACCGCCGATGAAATAATTGACCACCTTGGAATGAGCCGTGGCAACGCAGAAAGCCTTGAGCACAGCGGAAAAATAACAATTTCACCGGCAAAACCGCTCGAGCTTGGAAAAGAAATTCCTGATTTCACAGGAAAATCAATGCGCGACCTGCTGCCGCTCTTCAACAGAAGCGATATAAAAGTGAAAATAAACGGTTCCGGCTGGGTAAAATCGCAGTCGCCGGCGCCAGGAACTCCAGTAACGGAGAATATGCTAATTGAACTCAATTTGGAATAAAAATCTTCAGCTTTTTAAACAGCGTTTTCCAGAACTTTCAAAAATAATGGAAAAGCAAATCAATTTTTTCAATGAAAATGCCGGAACTGAAAACGAAAAATCCATTTTGTATCCATTCTGGGAAATTTTTCATGCAAAAAACGGAGAAACAACAGCAAAAGAAAATTCGCTCCAGCTTCATTCAGCGTACAATCCGCAGCGGGAAGCTGAAAATCTAATAAATTCAAAAAAAGAAGAAATCAAGAACGCAAAAGCAATTGTTTTTGAAGGATTCGGGCTTTTTTATGCGGCAAAATCCGCCGCCGAGCTTTTTCCGCAAAAAACAATTATTCTTGTTGAGCCGGACATAAACCATTTTCTTGCGCCAATGCTTCTTGTTGACGCGGAAAAACTTTTTCTTCACAGCTCAATAATTTTCGCCTGCGGCGCTTCATCAGAACAGGCGATAACTTTAATAAACCAATATGGAATTTTGAACAGCGTATTTTTTTCATCGGCGGCGCAAACGGTCCACGCAGCAAAATATTTTTCCGAACTTTCAACGCTGATTCAACGCAACAAGGACAAGGAAAAAATCAACAACGCAACTCTGGAAAAATTCCGCGCTCTTTGGTTCAGGAATTCAAAACGCAACATTGAAAAATCAATGATTCTTGAAACCGTGAATATTTTCAAGTCCCGCGCAGAAAATTTGCCTTTTCTTGTTCTTGGAGCCGGTCCTTCGCTTGAAAAAATTCTTCCGCACTTGGCAAGCCTGAAAAACAAAACGGTTATCGTCTGCGTTGACACAGCATTGCGCGCGCTGCTGCAGCAAAAAATTCAGCCAGATTTTATTGTTTTAACAGACCCTCAATACTGGGCGTACAGGCACATCGCCGGATTAAAAAGCCCGGAAAGCATTTTGATAACAGAAAATTCTGTTTATCCTTCAGTTTTCAATTTTGAATGCAAAAAAATTGTGTGCGCAAAAAGCCAGATTCCTGTAGGCCAGTTTTTTGAAAAATATTGCGGCGAGCCAGGATATCTAGGAGCCGGCGGTTCAGTTGCAAGCTGCGCGTGGACATTCGCAAAATACTGCGGCGCGAAAAATATTTTTATCTGCGGAATCGACCTTTCATTTCCAAACAAACAGACGCACATAAAGGGAAGCACTTTTGAGCAGAAAATTTACGCCTCCTCAACAAAAATAAACCCTGCCGAAACAGCCGGAATGCCGCTCCTCTTCGGAGGAAACGCATCCTGGGAAAAAAATTTCTACGGAAAACCCGTTCTTTCCGACCAGCGGATGAAAATGTTCGCCTGGTGGTTTGAAAGCAACATTGCCGCCAGCCCGGAAACAAAAACATTCACGCTTTCGCCGGAAGGACTTTACATTCCAGGAATTGAACCTTTTGAGCTGAAAGAATTTCTTGCGCTGCCGAACGTTCTGCCTCAAAAAAAAGAATTTCTTTCCGCCTCGCAAACCGCGGAAGAACAACAGAAAAAAGCGGAAAATCTGAAAACCGCAAAAAAAGAATTCAACAGGCAGCTTCAGAACGCGCTTAACACTTGCATCGAAGCGCAGAAAAATCTGGACCGCCCGAACTTCAACGCTGAAGAATACAAAGCGCGCCTTGTCCAGCTGCAAATCGCCCCGGTTCTTGCGCTAGTTCCGCCCACAAATTTAAATTTCCTTCCAGAAAAAGCCCGAAACCGCCAGTTCTTCGCCTCAATCGAAAAATTCTGCCGGGAAAATTTTTTGTAACAAGCGAAAATTCGCATGACATAATTTTTCAACGGGAAGTTAAGACTAAGCCTTTAATAGTCATTTGCATATTCCCCTTTTTATTAATATCAATATTTTCTTCATATTTACAGCTCCCCTCTGAACGCTCTGGCCAGGATGGATTTCTTCAGCAAATCGATTTGTTCGAGCACTTGCTCGGCGGCGGATTTGGCGGTGCGTTCTTTTTCCAGCACGGTATCGAGGATGCGGACGATTTCTTGTTGTTCGGGTAGTGTGGGAAGATTCAGACGGATTGCTGATAACTCTTTTGAATTTATATTGTGTATTCCAGATGAAGACTTTGCTTTATTAAACATCTGATATCTTGCATCTTCGGAATTTAAGAAAGTCACTAAGAGTTTTTTATCAATTATTTCCGATGGAGTTATTTTTATTAAGAAAGAGCCGTAGGAAAATTTTTGCGTTGTATCATCGAATATGGCTGATTTTCCAACAAGTTCACGGCTCCCATTGGAACGAATAATCAAAATATCATTCGGCTTAACAATATAGGCTTCCTCAATTTCTGTTCGTTCCGAAAATTTCAAATCATCAAACTCAATAAAACCATTCGCAATATTTGGGATTCGTAATACGGCAATTCCTGAATTTGAATAATCACATTTATCCGAAATTCCGTATTTGAAACCAGATACAACCTCTCCAAGACTTTTCTCTTCCCACGAATCATCACTCACTCCATTTTCTTTGCGCCATTTTGCGGTCAGGCTGCCGGTGAATGCCTGGTGCAGGATGGCGGCTCTGCGGGTTTCAAAGCTGTCTGTTACGTTCTGGGCTTTTTCTTTTGCTTCGTCCAGTTTTGCAAACATGTTCTCTATGCGGTTTACAATGCGCTGCTGCTCGGCGAGTGTTGGCGGGAGGGGAATTAAACAATTGGATACAATTTCTAGCGTTAAATTTGGTATAGAAGTGACTTTAGTTTTTGCAATCAATTCATTATTAACAAAAGGACTTTCTATTGCATACTTCAAATACATATTATCAAAAAGGTCTTTATGTAAACGGACAAAAGCCATAGCTTGGTTTGTATTCATTGGTAAATCAGATTCTTTTACAAATCCAACTCGTCCTAATGTACCTGCAATTGAAATCAGCAAATCACCGGCTTCAAGAATTGAGCGTTTGAGAAAACCTTCATGTTGTTCTTTTGTTATATGTGCAATATTGCTTAAATCGATAGAACCATTATCCATTAAATTTTCAATTCTAAGATAATTTATACCATTTTCGATATATGCATCTTTTCCACCTTTGGGGGTTGTTCCTTTAGAAATAGTTTTTGCACAATCTCCCAATCTAATCCACTTCCAGCCTTCCGGCAGGTCGTAAGGCGCTTCTATTTCTTTTTGTTCTATCTCAATTTTCTTTGCCATTCTGTTTCTCCCCTGCCTAAAAATCCATCAGCAAAAAGTCTTTTATGTTTTTATGGATTATTCCATTCTGGGAAAAATCAAGGTCGTCCATTGAAACTACATATTTCGGGTAGCTGTCTTTTATGGAGTTGTAAACGGAAAACTCGCGTTTTATGGTTTCTTCGCCTGCCAAAAGATATGCAACCTGCACATAAATCTTTTTGTCCTGTTTTTCTGCAATGAAATCTATTTCGGTATCGCCTTTTTTGCCGACATAAACTTTGAAATTCCTCCGCAAAAGTTCAAGACACACAATGTTTTCAAGAATTTGGTCTATGTTCTGAAAGTTCCTTCCAAAAACAGCTTCACGCAATCCATGGTCGGCGCAGTAATATTTTTCATTCACGGTAACAATCTTTTTGCCTTCCAGATTGTAACGACTGATTTTGTAGAAAAGAAAGGCATCTGCACAGAATTTAAGATAATTCAGGATTGTGTCATGAGAGATTTTACGGTTTTCGCTCTTAAAATATTTTGAAAGCGACGTTGCACTGAAAATATGCCCGATGTTTGAAAAAGCATAGGCCACAATTCGTTCCAGTGTATCAACATCACGGACATTGTTTCGTTTTACAACATCTTTTAAGACAACGGAATTGTAAATGTCCATCAGATACTGATTCTTTGCAGAATCGTCGCCATTAAAATTTGACAGAAATGGCATTCCGCCTGTTTTCAAAAACTGCATGAAGCATGAAGTTTTGTCAATCTCAGGATTGTGAAGTCTGTTCATTTCAAGGAATTCTGCAAAAGAAAAAGGATAAATAACAAACTCCACATAACGTCCAGCAAGATATGTCGCAAGTTCCCCAGATAAAAGTTTTGCGTTTGAACCTGTTATGTAAATGTCGCAGTCAAAATCTACCCTGCATGAATTGATGCATTTTTCCCAATTTTCAACTTCCTGAATTTCATCAAAAAAAAGATATATTCTGCCTTCCGTGCTTTTTTGAAATTCAATAATCCGCTCATAAAGACTGTTTGAATCCAGCAGGCTGGAATAAGAAAACTGTTCAAAATTGATGCAGAGAAAGTTTTTTTCGCTTATTCCGGAATTTTTAAGCTCCTCTTTTACAAGCTCGAGCATCACGGATTTGCCGGAACGCCTGATTCCCGTAAAAACCTTAATCAATTCCGTATTCATAAAGGGTCTGATTCTCTGCATATATATTTCGCGCTTAATCATAAGCATATTTTATCAGTTATAGTCGCCAAAGTAAAGTATTTTTCTATTTTTAGCTAGTATAACTGATAAAACTGTTTATTCTTTCGTCTTCTTCAATTCCTTCACAACATCCCGAATCAAATCCGCCGCCATTTCAAGCTGCCCGATTGCATCTTCTGCACTTTCAATAGGATCTGGCAAATCTTCATAGTCGAGAATGCTTTCATCACGGATAAGGCCTAAGTCAAGGCTGTTGCCTTTTTGTGCAATCTGCTCGCGGGTAAAGCAGTTCCAGCGTTCGTCTTTGATTGAACGGCGGTCTTCTGCGGTGTATGCTTTGATAAAATCTGCAAAATGTTCTTTTTTAAGCTGGTTTGTTTTTCCAAAGCTCTGCATGTTTGTACGCAGGTCGTAAAACCAGACTTCTTTTGTGTTGTTTTCGTCTGTCTTTCCACGGGTAAAGAAAAGCACGTTTGTTTTTACGCCCTGTGCATAGAAAATACCTGTAGGAAGCCTGAGGATTGTATGAAGATTGCATTTGTTCATTAAGTCCACGCGGATTTTTTCACCGTCCCCGTCTGCAAAAAGAACGTTGTCTGGAAGAACTACTGCAGCTCTAGCTTTTCCAGTTGCACGCAATGAGCGGTAAATGTGCTGCAAAAAGTTCAACTGTTTGTTGCTTGTTGTATATGTAAAGTCATCACGAGTTGCACGCTCTCCGCCTTTCTTTGTTCCGAAGGGCGGATTTGTCAAAACTACATCGTAGCCTGTCATGGCTTTGCCGCTTTCACTTAAAGTATCACCAAGAACAATTTTTCCTTCGATGTTATGAAGCATTGCATTCATAAGAGCCAAACGATGTGTTTCATGCACAAGCTCTCCGCCGGTAAAGGCTTCTTTTATCTGGAACTCAACCTGCTTTTCTGTAAGGTCACAGTAATCATCAGTCAGATTTTTTACATACTGATCGGCACTTATCATAAATCCGAATGTTCCGCAGGCAGGGTCGTTGCAGCGTTCTCCCACCTGAGGAGCTGTCAATTCTGTCATTACATCAATTAAGACACGTGGAGTAAAATATTGTCCGGCACCGCTTTTCTTTTCGTTGGCATTTTTTTCAAGCAAGCCTTCGTAAAGGTTTCCAAGTCCTTCTTCTTTTGCAGAGTACCAGTCTAGCTCATCTATTGACTTGATGATTTTTTCAAGGTTCTTAGGCTCGTCAATATTTGAACTTGCGCCCTGATAGATTTCTCTTACGCGGCCCTTGCAATTTTCACCAAGATAGCTCAAAAGTTCTTTGTAGAATTTCTTGAGTTCAATTCCACTATGGCTAGTCAATTTATCCCATCTATATTCAGCTGGAATAGAATCTTCTGTTTTTGTTTCCTTTGCCATTTTCAAAAAAAGAATATATGTAAGTTCTGTTACATACTGATGATAAGTGATTCCATCATCACGCAAAATATTACAAAGATTCCAAAGTTTAGAAACAATTTCCTGATTAGTCATTTTTTTATTCTCCTTTATTTTTCCAGACTGTTTTTTTCTAGCAGGAAGGGAATTACCCCCATATAGATTATTCCGTTTTCATCTGCCGTTCTTTTCTGGCTGCCGTTTACAATCACTATCTTTTTAAAAAAGTCTCCGCAGTTTAATAGCGGACGCGTTTCTTGAGTCTTTTTTCCATCATCATCAATACTGAAAGCCGACTGGATGTAAATCTTATTGAAGCCCTGGTTCACTATAAAGTCAATTTCCAGATTTGATTTTTTTTGAACTCCGTTTTCTGTGGATGACACTTGTACTACTCCAACATCAACAGAATATCCTCGGCTAACAAGCTCATTGAAAATAATATTTTCCATAACATGAGTTCTTTCCTGCTGCCGGAAATTCAGCCGCGCATTTCTAAGTCCAATATCACTTACATAATATTTTGAAGGAAAATCCAGATATTTTTTGCCTTTAACATCATAGCGGTCTGCTTTTTTTATTATAAACGCATCCTCAAGATAATCCATATATTTTTTTACTGTATGATCCGAAAGCTTTGCATGAAGCACAGATTCCAGCGTATTGCTAAGTTTATGAGGATTTGTCAGGGAACCAACAGAAGAAAGAATTACATCAATCAGCGCACTTAAAGGCTCTTCGTCTTTTAATTTGTAACGTTCCTTTATGTCGGCAATGTAGATTTTCGTAAAAAGTTCTTTCAGATACTTTTCTTTTTCCCTTTCATCATTTTCAAGGACACAAAGAGGCATTCCGCCATAAGCCATGTATTCTTCCCAAGCATCTGCCTTTTCCCCGCCTGCATATTCATAATATTCGCTGAATGAAAGCGGATAAAGCTGAATTTCAACGCCTCTGTCACGGAAATTAGTCGCAACATCCTTTGACAAAAGCCTTGAATTGCTGCCTGTAACGTATATATCAAGATTTTTACGGGACATCAAATCATTCAGGATATCGTAAAAGGTTGTGTACAAAAGGGCTCTGTCTTCTTCTGCTACTTTAGATTCATCAATGTTTTCTTTTTTTATTTTGTAACAGAGCTGAATTTCATCAATAAAGATATAAAATTTTTCCGTTTCGTTAATTTTTCCAAGAATAAATTCATAGAGCCTGTTCGGATTTCTGTAATCTTCAAAGGCCTTTTTATCAAGCTGAATCTGAATTATATGCGCGTCATCAATTCCAATGGAATTAAGATAGTTTTTGTACAGTTCAAAAAGAAGATATGATTTTCCGCATCGGCGTATGCCGGTTATGATTTTAATCAAGCCATTTTCTTTTTTTGAAATAAGCCGGTTCAGATAATAATCTCTTTTTATCACACACGCTCCCAGTGCAAAGTTTATTCTTAAAAGAAGATACTTTGCACTGAATGTAATATATCATTTTCTGAAAGATTATGTAATATCCAGTGCAAAGTTTATTCCTAAAAGAAAATAGTTTGCACTGAATTGTGTTTAATTGAAAGCAAATCATAAACCAATACTTCGTTCCGGGAATCTTGTTTTTACAAACTCCTCAAATTGCTTCTTACAGTTTCTCCGGCATTTTTTATAGCTCTCCTCTGAACGCCCTGGCTAGGATGGATTTCTTCAGCAAGTCGATTTGTTCGAGCACTTGCTCGGCGGCGGATTTGGCAGTGCGTTCTTTTTCCAGCACGGCGTCGAGGATGCGGACGATTTCTTGTTGTTCGGGGAGTGTGGGAAGATTCAGACGGATTGCTGATAACTCTTTTGAATTTATATTGTGTATTCCAGATGAAGACTTTGCTTTATTAAACATCTGATATCTTGCATCTTCGGAATTTAAGAAAGTCACTAAGAGTTTTTTATCAATTATTTCCGATGGAGTTATTTTTATTAAGAAAGAGCCGTAGGAAAATTTTTGCGTTGTATCATCGAATATGGCTGATTTTCCAACAAGTTCACGGCTCCCATTGGAACGAATAATCAAAATATCATTCGGCTTAACAATATAGGCTTCCTCAATTTCTGTTCGTTCCGAAAATTTCAAATCATCAAACTCAATAAAACCATTCGCAATATTTGGGATTCGTAATACGGCAATTCCTGAATTTGAATAATCACATTTATCCGAAATTCCGTATTTGAAACCAGATACAACCTCTCCAAGACTTTTCTCTTCCCACGAATCATCACTCACTCCATTTTCTTTGCGCCATTTTGCAGTCAGGCTGCCGGTGAATGCCTGATGCAGAATTGCGGCTTTGCGCTTTTCAAAGCTGTCTGCTGCGTTTTGGGCTTTTTCTTTTGCTTCGTCCAGTTTTGCAAACAGGTTTTCTATGCGGCTTACAATGCGCTGCTGCTCGGCGAGTGTTGGCGGAAGAGGAAATTTAAAATTCTTGAAAATTGGAAAATGCCTTCTATAACCTAAATCTGGAAAGTTTATACTTTTCAACCCATAGTAAAAATACTTTTCATCAATTGTCTTAATTGGTTTTAAAACTTTTATTCCATCTGCACCTTGTATAAATGCAAAATCTACAAATTTTATACATTTCGTATGGTCACCAAAAACGATAACTGGTAATTCACCATCAAAAACAAATTCACTTCTATTAGAATATCCCCCAATAAAATTTTGACCTTGGTCTATTACTGCGAAAGAACCAGTTTCACAATATTCATTGGCAGGTAGTTTCTTAGTACTGCTAGTCTTATTTTCAAATGTATCTAATAGATTTACCCACCTCCACCCTTCCGGCAGTTCATACGGAGCTTCTATTTCTGTTTGTTCTATTTCTACTTTCTTTGCCATAATTCAATTCGCCTTCAATTTTTTTCGAAAAATTACAAAAACATTGCCATAAAATGCGGCAGCACAAGTTTGTTTTCTGAAGTTCCAAGGTTACCGTCAATCAGTTTGATTGCGTAGATGGAATGAAATTTTTCAAGGAAACTGTTAAGAGACGGAGTGTCTGCATTACCGGCTTTTACTTCAACAGGAATTATGGTTCCATTTTTTTCAATAATAAATTCAATTTCCATGCTGCTGTTTTCTGTCTTGTAATAATGCAATGTATAGCCGAGTTTTATAAGCATTTCTGAAATCAGGTTTTCATAAATACCGCCTTTTGCGTTCCCCATAAGAGTTCCATTTAAAACTGCAAGCTTTGTCTGAAAGCCATAACGCGCAAGTAAAAGTCCTGTATCATTGTAATAGAGTTTAAATTCATTTTCTTTTGAATTAGCCGCAAGCGGAAGATACGGCTCATAAACATTCCTGCAGACATGCACAAGATTTGAATCTTCAAGCCATGTTACGCTGTCTGAATATTTTCTGGCTGTTGAACCTTTTTCTACTTCAGAGTACTTGAACTTTTTGTTTTCACGGGCAAGCTGTCGGGGAACACTGTCATAACATTTCCGTACCTTTACTTTTTCCACACCTTTTGCATGATTTGCAATATCATCGTCATAAGAAGAAAGAATTTTATCCTGAATGTTCTGAACTCTCGTGAAATCTTTATAATTTACAAAGTCATTTACAACTTCAGGCATACCGCCGACCACAATATATTCTTTAAGAACCGACTGATATTTCTGTAATATGTCCACAGGGATTTTTTTTCGTTCATCATAAAAACTTTTTAAATAAGCGATATCTTCATCACTGTAACCGTAAGCCCATAAAAATTCCCTAAAGTCCATGGAATACATTATAAGCTGCCGCTCAAATCCAACCGGTATAGATTCAACTTCTTCAACTTCTTTGTCATCGTCTTGTCCGTAGTGCAAACCTAAAAGTGAACCAGAACAGATAATATCATAACGATCATCTTCGGCGAGAAATTTTAGGGAAGTACGCGCCTTTGAGCATTTCTGAATTTCATCAAGAAAAATCAGTGTTTCCCCTTTTATAAGTTTTACGGAAGGAATATGTGCAGAAATTCTCTTATAGATTTCTTCAGCGGTAAGTTCGTCGTCAAAAATTGCTTTTAAGCCTGGATTTTTAAGGAAATTAATTTCAATAAAGCTTTTGTATTCATTTTTACCGAACTCACGTACAAGAAAAGTTTTACCAATCTGCCGGGCACCTTTTATCAATAAAGTTTCATGTACCTTTGTTTTTTTCCATTCAAGCAGATTTTCGTAAGCTTTTCTTCTGAGCATAAGCACCTCTACTTATAATATACCCTTAATTATGCTTTCCTTCAATAAATATGCATATTTTTGGACGGTTATACTTGTGAATTTTGCATATTTTTAGACAATCTCAAATATGAAAAATGCATATTTTGGGATAGTCATTTTATTTTAATGTACTAGTCAATAAAAGTAGACAATTCTTGAGTTATTTCTTTGCCATTCTGTTTCTCCATCTTCTTCAATTCCTTCACAACATCCAGAATCAAATCTGGCGGCAGGTTGTTCGCTTTTGCTACTATCGAGTTTTGTTTTGTACACTTCCCTAAAACTTAGACTGCTTTATCTTCATAAAGATATGTGTTTAATTCTTTAATGATAGAATTCAATTGATTATTGAAAATCTTGTTTACTTTGTTGAAACCTCCCTGATTTCTCCATGCAAGGTATTCATCAAAAGTCTCTGCATTAAGAACTGATTCATTTATAAGGTATTTTTCGATTCTTTCAATCCATTTATTTTCACCGGCTGTAAAGTCATGTGCTTTACAAAGTTTCTTTACTGCATTGTGAATTCTCTCTTCGTGAGATACGAGAGGGCTTCCAATTGCATAACGACGAACAAGAGAAATAATATCCGCAGCACAGTCTTCTTTTGTAACTTGAGTTACAGCTGTATTTAATTTAATTGAATTATATCCATTTGAATCAAGAGTTTTACTAATGCTTCGTAAATCTGCAAGAGTAAGATCAGCAGGCCTAGCGCAAACAATATCAAGCGCTGCAATTTTATTTCTGTTAGTTCTTAAATAATTTGCAAAGCTTTCTAGATAATCTTCAGGTTCCTGACCTTTTCCATATCCTCTGGCAACCTCTTCTACAGAATCAGGCTTGTTGCTAATAGGCACATAGTGCTCAAGACTTTTTTCCAACTTAAAAGCGCCAAATGCATCCTTCTTTCTTAAAAGTAATTCTTTACAAGCGACTTCGCTTTCATCTCTACATTTTTTTACAGCCTTTATGAAATCTTCCACAGACTCATAGTTAGAATTAATTGTAAAATAATTAATCTGTGTTTCATCCATGTGTCGTTTTACTCTTTGGAGCTTGGCAATAATCTGGTCATTAATAAATTTGATATGTTCTTCATCTTCAACTTTTTCATAGCCTTTGAAAAGTTCATCAAAAGTAACAGAAGGATTTGATACTACAGGTTTCATTGAAGAAAACTCATCAAGGTATGAATACAAATCAACAGCATCGTAAATATCAAAGTGTGTTTTATTTATCTTAGGACAAAGACGTGTTGCACGGCCAAGCATCTGCTCATAAAGAATACGGGATTTTATTCGTCGCATAAATACAATCTTTGTAATTTCAGGAACATCGATACCTGTTGAAAGCAAGTCTACTGTAACTGCAATTGTAGGATAGTGTTCATTCTTAAAGCGTTTAATTGCATCTTGAACACGTTTTCGGTCGCCAATAGAACAAGTAATTTTTTCTATTGCATTTGAAGGAACATCCTGGGCTTCGTAAATCTTTCTTAGGATACGGACAATTTCATCTGCGTGCCTGTCATTAACCGCAAAAACAACAGCTTTTTCTTCGCTTTCAGGATCAATGTGTTTAGCAATTTCCGCAAGAGTCACTTCATTGAATGATGGAACAAGAACATTTTTGTTGAACTCTTCCACATCAAAATCAAGCTCATCTTCCAGTTCTTCAGGATTCAAAAGTTCTTTAGTCACCGGATTATAACGTGCAAGACTTTCACCTTTTTCGTGATGTATTCCATGCTGATTAAGTTCCGTCTTAATAATATGAGGCGCGTCGTAATCCACAAGATATCCGTCAATTACAGCATCACGGTAAGAATAACTATAGACAGGATTTCCAAAAATCTGTGTTGTGTGCAAAGCTGGAGTTGCAGTTAATCCGATTCTTACAGCATCAAAATATTCAATTACTTTCTTATACTTACTTATAAAGTCATTCTGGTCTCTGAACAAAAGTTCTGCTTCTGAAAGTTCCCGGTCAAGAGTATAACCTCTATGAGCTTCATCTATAATGATACAGTCAAAATCACCGGCTGAAGGAATTCGTTCCTTATCATCACTCATGATTCTAGCTGCCATTCCTTGAACAGTAGCAACCTGAATTCTTGTTTCAGATGCTAAATCAATATCATCAAGTATATTGATGCTGTAGATTTTATTAAGCGGCTGCAAGTCTTCTAGCTTAACATCATTGAAAACATCCTGCGCCTGTTCTCCTAAAGCAGTACGGTCCACCAGAAATAAAATTCGTCGGAAACGATTTGTTTTTAAGAAGCGATAAACCATTCCCAAAATAGTACGTGTTTTACCAGTTCCTGTAGCCATTGCAAGAAGTATATGTTTTGCTCCGTTAATTACAGCCTTTTCTACAGCTTCTACAGCCTCAAGCTGGTAGTATCGGAAATTCAAACCATCTGGGTCACGCAAAAAGTCATAGGGCAAGTTATAAAGTTTCTGGTCAGCTTCATCAACATTCTGTTTGTACTTTGCAAGCAAATCTTCCGGGCTATACCATCCTTGCAAAGCCAAAGGAATATTGGAATCCTTTCTTAAATCCTGAAACCATATTCCAGATTCTGTTTCAATCTGTTTAAGATAAGGTCTGCCGTTAGTTGCAAAAACAAATGGCACTTTAAAGCTTTGCTTTGCCAAGCAATTCTGCCATTTACCAATGCAATATTTTTCATCTTCGTCTTTAATATTTCTGGCATACTCATGGCACTGATTATCAATTATTGCATAAACGTTTTTTTCATAGGCTTTTGCTTCAATAATTCCAATTAATTGCTCATCTATGAATAAAGCATAATCAGCTCTGTCATCAGCCGTTTTTGTTGGTTTCACCGGCCACTCAGCAATAGCTATTTTCTTTCCTTTCTGAGGTCGTGTTCCTTTAGAATACCGAAGATTTTCTGTATCTGCTTCCCATCCAACTTTTCTAAGCTGTTCATCTATAATTGCACGAGTCTGAGCTTCTGTAAGTTTAGCTTTAGAAATTGCAATAGCAGATGCATTTTGTCTCTGCTGCTTTGTAAGCGCACTCTGCGGAGTAAGATTCTGTATAGATTCGCGTTCTTTACGAGCCTTTTCAATTTCTGCCTCAAGCTCAAAAAGTCTTTTATCACGTTCAGCAATTGCAGCTTCTTTTTCTGCAATAGCAACAGCCGCATTTTCAAGCTCAGTTTTCTGTTCTTCAATCTTCTTTTCCTGATTCTTTACAAGAGGCATCAGATTGATTTTCTTTTTAGGCGGCTCAGGTTTTACAAAAGGTTCCGGCTTAAAAGCAGAATCGCCATAAGTCTGCATAAACCATATTGCAATTTGATATGTAAATCCTAAAACGGCTAAAGCTTCCTGTTCTGTAGCAATATTCTCATGAGCAGAATCGTTACGTTTTATACGAACTTGATTAATCCATTGGTTTACATCATAAGGAAGAAGTCCTTGTGATTTGAGAATTTTGGTTCTGGTGTAATGATTATTATCTTTTGCATCTTCCGGCTCAGGAATGTTTTCAATTCGCATGATTTCACGAACCATAAGCTCAACAAAAAGTCCTGACTTGTTCTTGCTTGAAGCAGCATCCGAATAAACATATTTTTCTGCAAAATCCAGAGTATTAGCAAAGTCTGGCCAATAGGCTTGTAAAAATGCAAAATTGCTCATAACTATCTTCTCATAACAAAAAACTATAGAAATATGATAACACATATTTTTAAATCTTTATAGATAAGTGTCCGTTACAATGCGCATAGGAACACTCTGTTTTCATTTCCAGCCTTCGTTAAAATGTTGTTTTGTTTTTTACCGGTTTGATTTCAGTGTGTCCTATTTGTTTCTTAGAATTTACAGGTATTGCACCAAATTTTCTAAAAAACTCAAAAATTATAGATAGACAGGCCTCTCCGCAGTCTGTTTCGTCATGTTGTAAGACTTTTTTTATTTTAGGCATATTTTTTATTTCCGCAATTTTGTTTTCTTGCGGAATATTTTTCTCCCCTCAAATTTAAATCAGATTTTTAATTATTTCCAAAAATATACTGCTCGATTATTTTTTCCCACTCTTTCTGGAATAAAAGCGCATATGGCGGCAGCGAGCTGGCTTTGCTTTGCAAGGCTCTTGTAAATTCTGCAGGAGACTCTTCTTTGAGCCATATATATGCATTTCTGTCGGAATTAAAATAAATATATGAGGTTAAATGTCTGCAAATATCTTTGTTTTCCTCTTTTTCAGAAAATCTGTAAGTAACAACTTCGTCTTCAGAAATCAGTCTGCCTACATATACACCGATTGGTACAGCGAAATTACGCTGTCCTATTATTGTGAACTGATTCAGAAATATATACTTATCTTTTTGTATTACATTATTCTTATAATATGGTCCAAAACCATAAAAAAATATGTCTTCATTGTTTTTCACGGCATTTAAAAGAGAATCTTTTGTGAAAGTCTGGTTTACCCACATATCTTTATTTCTTTCATCTAGAAAGCTTTCAAATGATTCGCGTTCTATTTCAAGAACAAAAGGTTTTGAATTATTTTTTCCTTCTCCATTCCATTCAATAAGTTCTGTGTAATCACTATTCAGTTTTTTTTCCTGCGCGCAACAGATTAAATTTACAAAAATCAAACCTATGATAAGTGCCAGTTTTTTCATATCAACAAAATCCTCCAATTACAATGTGCCGATATGGGCTTTTTATTGCCGCACCAGGTTCCCATTTAGATGTTAATTTCAAATCTTTTATGTAGCCTTCCTGGTTTTTCCAGGGATCATAGTATTTTCCATTTCCTAAATCATTGACAAAATGGTCATGATATCCATTACCATCAATATCAACAGAAATAACAGTGATTGTTCCGTTTTTATCCGTCATTCTTGCAGTGCCGTCTACATATCCTAATGCTACCAGCATGCTTTCTGCGGCATCTGTCCAGCTGTTTACAAAAGCATCATTTTTGTCAATAGCTCCATTTGCCACAGCAACTTTCATCATTGTGTGCATCTGTTCATCAGTCAATGCTTTTCCTGTTTGCTTGGTATATATTTCAGAAACCTCATTTAACAAAGATGTTACTCCGCATGCATTTTTTCCAAAATTTTCCCCATAGTCTGTTGAAAAATCTTTCTGACCGGCTTTTGTTGGCTGGATGTATTTAGAAAGATTTATATTGCTGCATGAGCCTGATGTATTAATTGGTTTGGAGCCGCTTCCGCCTCCACCATTCTGAGATGAAGAACTTCCTCCGTAATAAGGATTTGAATAAACCGTTGTTCCGTCCGAGGCTCCGCTGCAGTATCCGCCGCCGTTCACACTTAGCAGCCCGTTTACATCCAGCTGCAAAAAATCGTCTAAACTGAATTTCATACTTTTTCTCCTTTTTTGCATGATAAAAAAAATCACTTTGGTTTGTAAATCAGTTTTTATACGAAATAACCAAAGTTACTGAAAAGTAACCGCAGTTACTAAAAAATAACTTTGGTTACCTGGGGTTTTAGCTTGATAATTTTCAAAGTTTTAGCTATCTGGAACTTTATTGAATTGTTTATTTTTTATCTGATATGCAGGATTTGGCCATAAATCAACAAACAATCCATTAGAAAGTGAGCCATTGTACACAAATGACAAGATTTTGCCGGATTTTGTAGAAGTTCCTGGTTCATAAAGACGGGCAACTCCTTTTAGATGAATATTTTTTCCGTCAAAAGTGCATTCCAAAGGACTGTCAAGTTTAAATGCAATTTCAGTTTCATGATTTATTATCGCACCTTCGAACGAACCATTTTCAGAAGTTAGATTTGTTACGCCAGGCTTTAACACAGCATTTGAAAGTGAAAAAAATATGCAGAATGAATTTGCGGCTTCTTTATGAAGTTTGTCAGATTTTGGAGAAAAACTTTCATCTCCTAAAACAAATGAATGTCCTGTACCTCCAGAAACGTAATTTTCAGTTGTGTAGATACAGTTTGAAAATACAAAAATCTGGTCATCTGTTTTTTTCTGAGAAAAACAAGTTACGCAGAAAATAAAGCTAAGTGCAAAAATTAAAATTGATTTTTGCATATAAAAACTCCTACATATGGAAATGCCCATAATCATCCTTGTATTTAATATAATAACGAGTCATTTTTGATTTGAAACGCTTACTGTATACTACTTCTGTGCAAAATGATTCTCTTTTACATGATTCCATCATGCCATGCTCACAATAATCTCCAACTTCTGAATAAATATCATCCCTGTCAATTTTATAATGATTTAATATGTCTTCTTTTGAATATTCACTATAAGCTGGCTCTTCGCATATAAAAACAATCTGCTCATTTGTTCTTTTATCAGTTAAATATACCCTGTCTTGTGAATCATATCCTATTTCATAATATATCCAATTTGTATTATGAAATACATAATCTTCCTTTTGTGAACACGACATAAAAAATGCAGTGAATACGACAAGCATAATTTTTATGAATTTTGACATTTTTCGCTCCTTGGAAAGCAAGTATACTACTTATCTACTTTTTTTATCTTTTATTAATATGAACAGTTATTATTTTGTCGACTGAGAATTCTCTTTTATCTAAATCTTCCGCGTAGAATATATTGCCTTTGGTGTCGATGATGGCGTCTTTTCCGTTGATTTTTATTATTGCATAGCCATTTACAAATTGTTCCGCATAGTCAAAATCTGAATCTGAAATCTTATTTCCATAATGTGATAAAAAATTATATTTTTCATTTTTGTCATAAACGCAAATCCACCCATCGGTGTATACGGAATCTGACAAATATGGTAGTTGATTTTTGATAATGTCACCGTTCAAATTGTAAATAGTTCCAGAAAATCTCTCAGTTGGAACAAAAGCATAGCCTTCGCTGAAATTGCAGTTAAGACTTGGACAATATCCTCCGCTTGATTTTTCATAAAAAATCGGGCATAAAAAAACAAAATCACCATTGTTGTTTATAAATCCAGATTTGCTATTTGTAATAACTGGCATTAAACCTTGTGTAAAATTAAATGCACAGTCAACCAAATCTTTTGCAATGACCTTGCCATTTGAATTTATAATGCCCTTGCCACGACCGTATGCCATAGCTCCGTTCATTTCTGGAAAGACTAACGGCCTGTTTAATTTTTCCATTTGCTTTTCAATTTTTTTCCTTTTTAAATCAAGATTATAAATTGCGCCCTCAGAATTATATCTAACGGAAAAAGAATCTGGATGTTCTGATGTGTTTTTTACTTGAAAAATTTCATGCGCATTATTCAGTTTTTTTTCTGACCTGGATTTGGCATTTATTAAGATAAAATTTATTCCAGATTCGGTTTGTTTCATATCAAAAAAATATTCGCCAAAAATCGGCTCTATATAATCTTCTGCGGCTCCCTTCCAGCAAATTTTTCCATCAGAATTAATTATGAAGCAAGCATTTGATCCTGTTTTTGTATTGAGGTAAAAGTATCTTTTATCATTTGATATGGAAATATGTTTGTATTCAGCATTCACTACGATTTTCAGATTGTTGTTTAATAATCCATACAGATTATTTTTTTTATAAACAGTCAGTGATTTGCTAAAAATGAAGCATGGAAATACAAAAAATAGATAAATAAGAAAATAGTTTCTTGTTTTATAGACCATAGTAATCAAAATCCTTGTAACATGCGCTATCTCCACTTCCATAATTGTTTTCAAATGCTTCTATGGAACTAAACCAACTCCATTTTGAACCTTTGTTGCTATTGTTTTTAGAACAGTCATAATAATTTACGCTGCCGTCTGAAGCTATGCGAATTAGCCCTGTATGAGACATCGCTCCATTGTCACTGTCTGTCATGAGAACTACATTCCAGCCTAAATTTGGATTATTTGATAGAACGTATTCCATAATATTTTCATGTTGGTCAACCGTAAGATTTGTACTTCCCCATATTTTTTCCATATCTATTCCTGCATCATTTAATACTTTTGCAACCCAAATATCACAATCATTAACACCTATGATATATTTTTCATCCAAATGTTTTGTCACTGCCTCTTGAATACTAAGTCTTTCATTTTTTTGAGATATATTGCTACATGTACCGCCACCATTGTTTCCGCCAGATGAAGCAGAACTACCGCCGCCAGAATATCCATGACCTCCGCTAGACGAACTGCCTCCAGTTTGATATGAAGTCGATTCAACGCTTTCATAGGAACTGCTACCAGAACTGCTGCAAGAACCTCCGCCAGAAGTGCTAACAGTCCCTGAAGAAGTTCCATTGTTTCTTCCTTTTTTTGTTCTTATAACTAAATATCCATTACAGGGACCTGTGGGAACATATATAGTTTCTGTTGTAGATGAGCCAGGACCACTTGATGACCCAGAAGAGCTTCCCGAACTGGATGAACCGCCAGAACTGCCTGAAGAACTGGAAGATGGCCCGCTTGAACAGCCACTTCCGCCGTTCACACTTAGCAGCCCGTTTACATCCAGCTGCAAAAAATCGTCTAAACTGAATTTCATACTTTTTCTCCTTTTTTGCATGATAAAAAAAATCACTTTGGTTTGTAAATCAGTTTTTATACGAAATAACCAAAGTTACTGAAAAGTAACCGCAGTTACTAAAAAATAACTTTGGTTACCTGGGGTTTTAGCTTGACAAATTTCAAAGTTTTAGCTATCTGGAACTTTATTGAATTGTTTATTTTTTTATCTGATATGCAGGATTTGGCCATAAATCAACAAACAATCCATCGCACTAACAGCCTCCCCATTAGTACACTAATCGCCGTCCAGTTAATGCAATAACAGTCCGCCTTTTACCATACGATTTACTTGACGATTAGAGCTATATTCTGTATCTTAACACTACATATAGGGTTATTAAAAACAAAATATAATCCTATCGTGCAATTTTATTTATTTTCAAAATTTACTTGACTTACGAAATATTCAATGCTATATTCAACCATGAATGGTAAGGGAGGTCTTTTTTATTTGTTCAGAAGTGCAATATATTTGCACAATACAACAAATAATTTTTTAATAGGGGATTAGATGGCAGAAGGAGTAAACTTTGGAAGGAGAGTTCAAAACCTACGGACTAATGCAGGCTTAAGCATGGAACAGCTTGCCGCAAAGCTGAAAATTTCCAAGAGCCGCGTGAATATGTGGGAAAACGGCGGAATTATTCCGCGCAGAGACATGCTCGTAAAAGTCGCAGACTTTTTCGGAGTTTCCACAGATTTTCTTCTGGGGTCCGGGCTGGAAGGCAAAGAACCAGGAGCAGACAAGGAAGTGCAGATTATTCAAAGAGGGCTGAAAGACATGAACGCAGAGCAACATAAAAAAGCGTTGAAAATTCTTGCGGCAGCATTTGATGATATTTTTAATGATGAAGAGGAAGATTAGTTAATGGAACAGAAACCTGATTTTAAGAAAGCTTATATTCTTGCAAATGATATGCTTGTCGCTGCCCATTGTATTTTGAATTTTCCGTTTGATGCAGCGGAATTTGTAAAAGAACAAACTGATTTGAAATTTTATACTTACAAAAAAGCGTTGGAAAAGTTTGGACTGGATTGTCGAGCTTTAGGCAGCGATTCGTCTGTGCTGGCAAAATGTGGCGGCTGGAAACTACCGCATTGTGCTGAAAACAAGATGTCCTTCAAGCTTGAAATATATAAGAAAGGAACTTGTAACAACAATTTCCGATGCGCTTGAAATAAAGTAAAGACACCTAAGACAGTTCATCCGCTGAATGAACTGTCTTTTTCTCCAGTCGTTTCCTCATGCACCAAATTTTTTCCTCTAAAACAAAAATTTTTCTAAAGTCGCGCGGAGCATTCCCGATAATATAAGTACAACAAGTTACAGACGTGTTCAGACATCCAGACGCCTGTAATCTATGTGTCCTTCAAAATGGAAAATTCCATTGAAAACTTGAAAAACGTGTGAGGTTTTTCAAGTTTTTTTTTGCAGTTTTGAATTTTCCAGCCGCTTCCTGAAATCCGCAGCATTCATTCCGGCGCAACAAAAAACTAAAGATTCCGCATTTTCTTCCGATATTCAAAGTGGAGTATTGTCTATGAGTACAAAAGTAAATATTAATGCCTTGAAACCTGATTTAACTTTTAAAAGCGATCTTATGCTTGATGACAATTTTTTACTCCTTCCGGTTGCCGTTCCGGTTACAGAATCGCTCACAAAAGCTCTGGCTGAATGGAATTTTTCTGAATTTTCATGCGATGCGGACATGAGCCTTGGCGGCGACATCGGTCTTCCTGTTCAAAAAACTGACAAGTCAAAGCAGGAAATCGCAAAAATTCAGGCTGAAGAAAAAGCTAAGAATTCCTTGAAACATGCGCTTGAGCAGGCAAATTCCGGGAAATTTGCAAACACAGAGCGTTCCCGCCTTGAATCTGTGCAGACTGTTTACAACGAATACATGAATTATATAAATTCAGTATACACAGACTACGCAACAAGAAAAAAAATAAATTACCAGGAACTTTCCGACACAGTGAAAGACTTGTGCATTTTTATAAAAGACAACAAACGCTATGTGCTTCGGATTACGCCTTCCGCGGAACAACGAAGCAAGAATTTTCTGGTAATACATTCAATGCGGTCAACAGTTCTTGCAATCACGCTCGGACTTGAACTTCATATTCCAATTTCAAAGCTGATTGAGCTTGGAATCACGAGCATTCTTCACGAAATCGGAATGCTCCGTCTTCCGCCGCAGCTTTATATGTCAAACCGAAAGCTTACGAACAGCGAACGCACGCAAATTTCAACGCATCCGCTGCTTGGATGCGCAATTCTGAAAGAACTTAATTTTCCGCTCAGCATTCAGCTTGGAGTTCTTGAGCACCACGAAAAGGAAAACGGCAAAGGCTATCCGCAGCATCTGACCGGCGAAAAAATCTCAAACTATGCAAAAATAATCGCGGTTGCCTGCTCTTTCGAGGCAATCACAGCGCCGCGCCTTTACAAAACGGAACGCACAACTTTTGACGCAATGATTGAAATGCTAAAGAACGAAAACCAGCAGTACGACCCGACGGTAATCAAGGCGCTTCTTTACAGCCTTTCATTGTTCCCGATTGGCGCTTTTGTATATCTTCAGAATGGAAAGATTGCAATTGTTTCAGATGTTTCCCCGAACAATCCGAAAAACCCGATTGTACAGCTTGTCAATGAAACCGAGGCGGACGGTTCGCCGAAAACGCTCCAGACCGACAACAATCTGAACAAAATCGTCCGGGTTCTTACAAAAGAAGAGCAGGCCGATGTCCAGAAAACGCTTGATATGCAGCGCAAAATAACGAGCCAGACTGCGGAACTTACAAACGCCCTTGAAACAGCAAAAGAAAGCGAAAAAAAGGATGAACAGGGATTCAGTTCTGTTGACTTAAGCGAGTTCAACTAAAAAAGGCGCGTATTTTTTCAACATCCTCGTTGAATTTTTCGTCAACAACAGGCGGATGGTCATTGAAATAAAGAATTTGCTCAAGTTCCTGCAGCGACTGAACGCCCCAGAGCGGCACAACATTTTCATATTCATGCAGAAAACCATAAGCCAGCGGAATTGAAGTAAGAATTCCTCCGCACAACGGCTGCATCGCAATGAAGCCAATGTCATTTTCACGGCAAAGCTCAACAAGCTGGCGTGTTCGGTCGGAACTTATCATACTGAACGGAAACTGAATTGTGTCATAAAGACCGCATGAAATAGCTTTTTCAGCAATGTCAAAATCTGTTGTGGCAAGACCGAAACTTTTTATTTTTCCAGAAGCTTTCAATGTTCTTAATGCCGCATAAATTCCGTCAATTCCGTTTTCCTCTGGAATAAATGAATCAGACTCATACTGGTACAAGTCGATTGAATCCGTGTGCATAACGTTCAGACTTGTCTCCAAATCGCTTAAAACTTCAGCCCCGCTCTGAGCGCTTGTCTTTGTGGCAATCACCACAGAAGAGCGGATGTCGCCCAGCGAATCGCCCAAAAGCTTCTCGCAGTCAGGAGTATTCCGGGAAGTATCAAAAAAATTGATTCCCTGGTTATAAGCGCTCCGCACAAGCTCGGCCGCTTTTTCATCATTTCCGGCCTTTGTCAATGACATTGCGCCAAAAGCAACACGGGAAATCATAAGATTTGATTTTCCAAGTCGAACATATTCCATTAAAAAAACCTCCATGCGGCTCCGGTTTCAGCTGCTTTATCAAAAACAGCCGGTTCCAGAACCGCATTTCAACTCTTTCCGCCGCAATATTTTATCTGTCTTTTCTTTCTACAGGCTTGTATTCACGGATTGCCTTCTGAATGAACGGAATCAAATCGTCAAGGCTTACGCGCTCCTGCTTCATTGAATCGCGGAAACGAACTGTAACGGTGTTGAAGAATTCGTTCTTTGAGCCGTCGTCTTTTGTTTCCTGGATTGTATCGTAGTCAACAGTCACGCAGAAAGGAGTTCCAACTTCATCTTGGCGGCGGTAACGTTTTCCAACAGTTCCTGAAACATCAAAATCTGTTACAAAATCTTCCTTCAAGTGGTGCTGAATTTCCTTCGCTTTTTCCGCAAGTCCGTCTTTTTTCATCAGCGGAAGAACTGCAACTGTAATCGGCGCAAGACGAGGATCAAGATGCAGAACAGTTCTGTAGTCTTCCTTGCCTTCTTCTGTTGAAACATTCTCCTCTTCGTAGGCTTCGCAAAGGAACATCAGGAAATTTCTGTTCAAGCCGGCAGATGTTTCTACAACATAAGGAATATATTTCTTGTTTCCATCTTCCTGGTCGATATACGACATATCTTTCTTTGAATAAAGCTGGTGCTGTGAAAGGTCGAAATCTGTGCGGGAATGAATTCCTTCAACTTCCTCAAATCCAATCGGGAAATTATAAGTAATATCGTAGGCATCTTTCGCGTAGTGAGCAAGCTTGTCATGGTGGTGCCATTTCAGCTGTTTTTCAGGAATTCCGTACTTCAGGTAGAAAGCCCAGCGTTCTTTTCGCCATCGCTCAAAAGTTTCATCTTCAGTTCCCGGCTTGCAGAAATATTCCATTTCCATCTGCTCAAATTCGCATGTCCGGAAAATAAAATTCTTGAAAATAATTTCATTTCGGAAAGACTTTCCAACCTGGGCAACGCCGAAAGGAATTTTCATTCGGTTTGACTGAACGATATTCTTGAAATCTGTAAAAATTCCCTGGCAAGTTTCAGGACGAAGATAAATAAGATGGGAATCATCGGCAATAGGCCCCTGGTATGTTTTGAACATAAGGTTGAATTCCCGGACAGCTGTGTATTTTCTGTTTTTAGAGCCGCAGGTCGGGCAGTTTATATTCGCGTCGATATAAGCCTTCATCTCGTCATGAGTCATTGTGTCAACCGGTTTGCCTGGATCCTTGTCCGGATTTGCCGCAACAAAATCTTCTATAAGCTTGTCAGCGCGGTGACGCGCATTGCATTCAAGACAGTCAACCATTGGATCTGAAAAATGGTCAACGTGGCCGGAAGCCTTCCATGTTGTATGATGCTGGAAAATCGCAGAATCAAGGCCAACAACATCATCATGAAGCTGAATCATATAATGCCACCAGGCATTCTGAATATTTCTTTTAAAATCCACACCGAGCGGACCATAATCCCAGGCGCCTGCCTGTCCGCCGTAAATTTCTGAAGCCTGATATACAAAGCCTCTTCTCTTACAAAGACTGATAATTTTGTCCAAAGTACATGCGTGTGTATCTTTTGTATTTGCCATTTAGAACTCCTTTCGACTCTGGCGTGGGCCGTTTTAGTTTTTTCGCTTCATGCAGAACCAAGGAACGGTTGCCTTGAATGCGTTTTTATAGCCTACCATAAAAAAAGATATTAAGAAAGTTCAAAAGCGCAAAAAAAAGACGCCAAGCATAAAACAACTTGACGTCTTCACAAAACTCTCGTAATTTTTTTAAACTCTCAAAATCTATATCAATCTCTCGAGATAAATATTACTTTGTTTTTGAAATAAAAAGAATACATTAAAATACGAAATAACCGAAGTTACTAAAGATAACCACGGTTACCCCCCCCCATATGAAAAAAAAGTAACCGCGGTTACCAAAAGTAACCATGGTTACCCCCAAAAATAACCGCGGTTACTTTTTTATTTGCAATTTTCTTAAATATACATACAATAGTTATCTATGAATGCAAATATAAAACAGAAATTTTCGGCGGCGAGAGTTATGTGCTTTTTTGCATTTCTTGTTCTTCTATGTGCAGCAGTGATGAGTTTTAAACATCCTCGGGAAAAAACTACTGTAATTCCAAAACAAGATATCACAGTTTTTTGTATAAATGCTTTGTCTGCGGCAACAGCGCTTTTTCTTATAATCAAACCTTCAATCTGGCAGGCGCAAGTTTCTCTTCTATTTGTACAGGCTGTTTCAACAACTTTAACAGGCTACAACACGCTGGGAACATTCTTGTATTCAGCTTTTATAATTCTATGCTTTGCGAACGGCTTCTTCAAAACAAGAGTAAGGCTGAAAATCACCTGCATACTGCTTGCATGGATTGCAGTTCTTGTTGGCTACGGCTACTATGCGCTTCAGTGGGGCACACGCGGAATAATGTATATTCATATTTCTGTGGCCACATCGCTTTTCTTCTTCGCTTTTTATTTCTATGTTTACAAAAAGCTTGAAACTTTGCTCATTCCTCTTACCACCGTTATTCCAAACCAAGATATAGATCTGCCTCCAAAAGGAACTTTCCTGTACCTTTCAAAATACAAACTCTCAGAACGGCAGATTGACCTTGTGCTGGAATATATTAAGTCGCAAAAAAGCTATACTCAAATGGCAAACCAGTTCCATATAAGCACATCAGCAATCAAAAAAGATATGTCCGCTGTCTTTGAAAAATTTCATGTAAAGAATGTAAAAGAGCTGCACATTCTTCTGCTTCAATATGTTGTAAAACGATAAAATCCTAAACGTTTTTTTTTATTTTCCGATACTCTACGTAGAAAATTATTTTTTTTTTACGTTAGAGGGGAAATATGACAAAAAAAATCATTTTTGCAGTTTTAACACCTTGCCTTATTTTTTCTATTTTTGGATGCGCTTCAACTGAAAAAGAAGTTTCCGTGCAGGAACTAATACGAAATAACAAAATCGAAGAAGCGAAATCAAAATTTATTTCAAAATACGACATAAATGCTGTGGATGAAGACGGGAACACCGCGCTTCACACCGCCGCAGAAATAAACGATGCAAGCCTTGTGCTTTTCCTGCTTTGCTACGGCGCGGATCCGGATTTAAAAAACTACAGCAGCCAGACTCCTCTTCACGTTGCAATAGAACACAACGCAAAAGAATCTGCCCAGCAGCTTGTAAACTACGGATGCAACATTTTTGCCCGCGACTCCGACGGAAAAACAGCGATGGAATCAGCATTTCAGAAAGATTCCGGCTACTATGACATTTTTATAACAGAAAAAACAGCCGCAATGCGCGATCCAACCACAGGAAAATCAATTCTTCACTATTTTGTTGAAGAAAAAGATGAAATGGCGATTTTTACCTGCGCAAGAAAACAAATTCCGCTTTCCCCAAAAGACAATGAAGGCAAAACTCCTCTCGACTACGCCTTCAAAAACATAGAAAACGACGAAATGCCGGAAATCGCGGCAATTCTAATTACAAACGGAGCCGAGCAAGTTTCCTCAGACTTCGACTATTTCCAGACAGCCGTTGCAAACCGCAACATAAACTACCGGTTTGAAGACGGACAAACACCTCTGCACTACGCCGCAATCGGAGGACACAAATCCATTGCAAAATATCTTATTGAAAACAACGCCGCAACAAATGTTCAGGACAGCTCAGGAGCAACACCTCTGCATGAGGCAGTCCGCTACGGCCGCACAGAAATCGCAAAAATGCTTCTTGACGCAGGCGCTTCTGTTGACGCAAAGGACAATCTTGGCAAAACTCCGATTCTTCTTATAATTCCAGAAAAACAGTCAAAGGAACTCTACAGCCTTCTGGTTTCATACAAATCCGACATAACCGGAAAAGATATGTACGGCGACACAGTCCTTCACACAGCCACAATGACAAATGTTCCGGAAGAAATTCTTTCTCTTCTTGTGGATGCAGGAGCGGATGTGAACGGAAGAAACAAAGACGGCGTAACACCGCTTGAGCTTGCGATTGAAAACAAAATTATTCTGCACATAAAATTCTACGCAGAGCACGGCGCAGACATAAATTCAAAGGACAAAAAAGAAAACACGCCGCTTAAAATGGCTCTGGCCGCGCAAGACTCTTCAGACAAAACGCTTGAAACAATACTGAACAAACAAAATATCGACAGCGTAGACTCGGACGGAAACACGCCGCTTATCACGGCAATTTCAACAGACGCAAACCAGGAAAGAATCCAGTACATTCTGAGCCTTTCCGATGAAGTGAACGCCCGCAACTCCGCAGGCAACACAGCGCTCTACATTTCAGTCCTGAAAAACAGAAAATCCATCGGCGAAAAGCTTCTTGCAAAAAACGCGGACATTTTCTCAACAAACAACAAGAACAACTCTCCGCTAAGCCAGGCTTTAAAAAATCCGCAGATAATGGAATGGCTTATAACTTCAAAAACCATAAAAGACACAGACGGAATCGGAAACACAGCCCTTCACTACGCCGCTGAATGGGGCATGGAAAACGCCGCAGAAACGCTCATAACAAAAGGCGCAAACAAGGAAGCAAAAAACGCAAACGGCGAAACACCAGTTTTCAGCGCCTGCAAGAACGAAAACCCGGAAATAATCGCGCTCCTAGCAAAAAAAGGCTGCAAAATCAACGCGCGGGACAACCTTGGAAGCACACCTCTGCACGTTGCAGTCCGCTGGGGAAACATCAGCGACGCCGAGCAGCTTATAAAACTTGGAACAAATATTGACGCCCAGAACGTTTCCGGAAAAACTCCGCTTGCCGAAGCAGTTCTAGGCGGAAAACCAGAAATCGCAAAAATGCTGCTGGAAAAAGGCGCAAATCCAAACACAAGCGACACAAACGGCCGCACAATCCTTATGGACGCCGTAAAAGCAAGAAACACAAGCACAATCGCAATGCTCCTTGAGCACAACGCAAATCTGCACACACAAGACCTGAACGGAAGAAATTCCTACCACGAAGCAGCTCTGACCGCAGACGAAAACGTAATCGCCCTGATTAGAAATGCCGGCGGAAATCCTCTCAGCCGCGACAAAAACGGAAACACACCGTTCAGCCTCTGCCTGGACCAGCCGGATTCCGTAATCAAGGCAATTCTCGGAAAAGACACAGGAATTTCCGACAGCGATGGAAACACGCCGCTCCACATCGCAGTTCAAAACAAGAAAAACGTGAAACTTCTCAAAATGCTGATTTCCGCAAGCTATCCGCTCGACACACGAAATTCCAGCGGCTACACGCCAGTTGCAATCGCCATCGAAAAAAACTACGACCAGCTTGCGCTCGCGCTTCTTGAAAGCGGCTCAAATCCGTTCATTCAGATTGACAGCACAGGAAACAACGCCGCTCTGATTGCGCTCAAAAACAACAGCGCCCAGGTTCTTGCAGGAATCGTAAAATACTCCGGCTCGCTGGCCGACATCCAGGGAAACACAATTCTTCACTACGCCGCAAAAGTCAGCAGCGCCGAAACAATAAAAAACCTGATTTCATACGGTCTTGATAAAAACGTAAAAAATATCTACGGAGAAACACCATACACCGTTGCAGTCCGCTGGAAAAAAAGCGAAGCCGCAAACATTCTAAAACCGTCCGAAGCAAAATAAAAAGCAGGGCGTTTCCGCAGCTTCACTCACTCCGTTCATTCAGCAGCGGCCGGTTGTTCCGCCATTCCGCTTGCGCTCAGCCTCCTCGCTGCGCTTGCGGTGGCCGCCTCCGGCGTGGCTCCATAACCTAACGCATCCGCAAAAAACTATTTCTCCAGCAAAGCCAGCAGCTTCAAAAAACCGCTGTCCGCCTTCTGAAGCTCCTTTGAACCGCGGGTAATCTTGCAAAGCGACATATTGTAGGTTCTGGCAATTTCACGCTGCGTTGTTCCAGCTTTAAGCTCCTTCACAACCTGCCAGCGCTCCGCAAAATCGCGGCGTTCATTCGGCGTAAAAAGACAGCTGAACACAGACTTCAGTTCATCTTTGTCCTTGATTTTTAAAAGAAGTCCGCAAAGCTCGTCATAGCTTTCCAAAAGCGCCGGATTTTCTTCAGAAGTGTTCTTATTCATAGAAACATTATATCACAACAATTTTTAAATGCACAGTACAGAACAAAAATGCTCCAGTCAATTTTGCGCAATTGCTCCGCACTGCTCGCAATTTTTAAAGCGCCCGCTCCGCAGTTCGATTCTGCTTCTTCTGTTAAATAAAAAAGACAACACCTAATCAAGTGCTGTCTAAAAAAATTCTAGCCCCTAGGAGAATCGAACTCCTGTTGACGGAATGAGAATCCGCTGTACTAGCCGTTATACGAAGGGGCCATAAAAAACAAAGCTGTTCGGAAAGAAACATAACTGCCGAATTAAATCCATCAACAGTAATAGTTCTTTCCGGACAGCCTTGTTAGTTCCCCAAGGAGGATTCGAACCCCCACAGTCAGAACCAGAATCTGAAGTGCTACCATTACACAATCGGGGAATGCAATGTTCAATAATAATACAAACTTCAATAAATTATGTCAAGTGCAATCAGCTAGAATTTCAATAAAAACAAACATTTAGTGATTTTCCATTTTTTTCTTTCGTGCTACACTGTTCGCATGACAGACGACGAACTTCTTGTTGATTCATATAAAAAAATTCTTCAGCAGATTAAGGAAAATTCAGAATATCTTTCAAAAGACAAGCACGAATACACAAGCGAGCTTACTGACGAATGTGCTGATTTGACCGCAATTTTGGAGGACATTCTTCCCGAAATCACCGGACTTGAATCTTTGAACGCCCTTGACGAAGAAGATTACGCATTTATGTACGAAATGCTGAATTCATATGCGGAAAATTTTATTGTAGACGGCCGCTCGCCGGAAACGCTGGAACATGACAAAAAAATCTACGACCAGCTGATGGATATTCTTTCTGTTCTGGAAAAAAACTATGTTCCTCAGGATTATGACTACGATGAAGAAAACGAAAATGAGGAAAACGAGGAATAAAAAATGCCAAAAATATTAGCCGGAACTCAGCAGAAAAAAGAAAACAAGAAAGATTTCGGGCATGAAAAAATCGAAATTCTTTACGAAGATGAATATATCGCCGTTATTTTCAAGCCAAGCGGAATGCTGAGCGTTCCGTATCCGGGAAGCAACAACAAAACCGCGGAATCCGCGCTGGAACAGATTATGCGGAAAAAAGGAACTTACAATTCAAACCACAGACCTTTTGTTGTCCACCGGCTTGACCGCGACACTTCCGGAGTTATGATGTTTGCGCTTACCCAGGATGCCCAGAAAAAAATCATGGAAAACTGGCAGAAAATGGTAAAAGAACGCCTTTACCGGGCAGTCGCAGAAAACCCGAAAACAGGAATTCTTCCGGAAAGCGGCACAATTGACGCGGAAATCGCATACAACGCCCACAACATCGGTTTTGTTCCAAAAAAAGACGACCATCCGGCGGTCAGCAGCGCAACAAAAAAGGCAATTCTTTCGGAAAAAAATTCAAGCCATGCCGAAAAATCGATCTACGAAAAAAATCTTCTTATTAAAAATGGAAAACCCGAGTTCAAGACAATTTCCGCAAGAACCCACTTCAAGGTGGTTGCACGCGGAAAATACCACACGCTTTTTGAGCTGAGCCTTGACACCGGCCGCAAAAACCAGATCCGGGCGCATCTTGCAAGCAAAGGATATCCGCTTGCCGGCGACGAAAACTACCGCGCACAGACCGATCCTTTCGGCAGACTTGCGCTTCACGCCAGAACGCTGGAATTCACGCATCCGTACACAAACGAGCTGATGAAATTTGAAATTCCCGATCCAGACGAATGGCAGAAAACCGTCCAGCAGAACACAGGAAACATTCCGGCCGTCTGGTCGCAAAAATCACAGAAAACACAAAGACACGAAAAACAAAAAGACATCTACAGTGAATTTTCCAAAAAAGAAATTCCAAGCCGCAAAAAGCTTTCAAAAATGGATTTCATCTCGCGCGGAAAATTCCACAGATAATAAAGAAGGATTTTATGAACGAAAAAAAACTAATCATCGCAATGGCAGCTTTCATAGTCGCAGGAATCGTTTTTCTTGCCGCAGGATTCTATTTTTCCTCAAAAAACTACCAGAAAGCGCTTGCCGACAGCCACGAAAACCCGGAAGAAAAGCGCAAAGCCGTAATCACAGGAAAACTCTGCGGAATCATCGCGCTTGCCCTCGGAGGCCTTACAATCGCCTCAGGAATCATAATCAAAGTTATGCCTCAAATGTTCCGTTATCTTTCATTCGTTTACGTTCTTGCACTGATTGCCTGTTTCGCAGCCCTTACTTTTTCTTTCGGGCGCAAAAAATAACCGCAAACCGGCGTTCCAGGGTTCCGCTAACGCTCATTTGCAAGCGGCAGCCATACGGCCGCCGCTTGCAAACGCTCCGCGCCCTTCCATGCCGGCGCAAGCTACATTTTATAAACCAAAATTTTGTCCGCCGCCAGCAGAATTTCCTTGTTCTTTGCAAAAACAGAAATATCTTTTCCGCTGGAACCGCAGTCAGCAACCACACCGATTTTTTCAGTTCCGTCTTCAGAAATCTTCACAATATGAACAATTCTGTCATCACCGTTCCTGTCTGAATCAGAATAAACAAATTCATATTCAGGGCTTCGCATTGCCGCATGAGATTTCCGCAAGGCAATAAGTTTTTTTGTAAAAGCCAGTTCCTCAGAAAATTTTCCATCTTCAATTTCTTTCCATGGCATACAGCGCCGGTTGTCAGGATCAAAGCTTCCAGGAAGCAGAATTTCCGTTCCATAATAAATGCACACGGAACCAGTCATTGCAAAAAGCAAAACCAGCGACTGAAGAGCCGAAGTCTTGTCTCCGCCGCACCGGTTCAAAATTCTGATTGTGTCATGGCTGTCCATCTGATTAAAAAGAACCCGGTTCGTCTGCTTGAAATACATTGAATAACATCGGTTCAGCGCATACTCGAACTTTTTCACATTCCACTGGTTTCCGCAGCAAAAATCAGCAATTCCGTTCTGCAGCGGATAATTCATCACGGAATCATATTCATCGCCGCGAAGCCACGGCAGGGAATTATGCCAGATTTCACCAATAATATAAAAATCCGGCTTAAGCTCGCACATCGCGGCTTTCAGCTCCTTGCAAAAAACGTGGGAAACTTCGTTGGCAACATCAAGCCTGAGCGCGTCAATGTCATAATTCTTCACCCAGTTCCTGCATACATCAATTATATATTTTCTGCACTCAGGATTATTTGTGTTCAGCTTTGGCATAAAATCAACAAACGCAAACGAATAGAATTTTCCAACGCCGGCATTTCCTTTTCCGTAGCCAAATCCAGGCTCCACAAAATCAAAATCGTTCACCATGAACCAGTCTTTGAACTTTGATTTTTCCCTTTTTTCCCAGACATCCTGCCATTTTTCAAAAAGCCAGCCTGAATGGTTAAAAACGCCGTCAAACATAATCTTGATTCCGCGCTTATGAGCTTCCTGGACATATTTTTTCACAGTTTCAGCGGAACCGAATTCCTCGTCAATCAAATTATAGTCATCTGTGTTGTATTTATGCTGGCTGCTCGATTTATTTATCGGTGTTGTGTAAATTCCTGTAACGC
>SAMEA104315436__coassemble_829_pt1 | contig 38716 bp, 30 predicted proteins | sample SAMEA104315436__metabat2_high_PE_011 | metagenome-assembled genome bin SAMEA104315436 (sample SAMEA104315436) | gut metagenome | biome: Monkey gut; feature: monkey-associated habitat; material: faeces | place: China | collected 2013 | reverse complement strand
AAACTACGAGCCGCTCGCCTGCCTTACAGAAGCAAAAGTTGTTCCGATTGACACAAGCATAAACGGTTTTTATCCAACTGCAGAACAAATTGAAAAAGCAATAACGCCAAAAACCAAGGCAATTATGATGTGCACGCCGAACAATCCAACTGGAACAATAATTCCAGCAGGCGAGCTTGAAAAAATCGCCAAGCTCTGCGTAAAAAATCAGATTTGGTGCATTTCCGATGAAATTTACTGCGAGCTGATTTACGATGACGCAAAACACGTTTCAATCGGCTCTTTCCCAGGAATGAAAGATTATTCTATCATTCTGAACGGTTTTTCAAAATCATTCGCAATGACCGGCTGGCGAATCGGATATGTCGCTGCGCCTGCCGAACTTATCACGCAAATGACAAAACTTCACGGCTACAATTCAATCTGCGCGCCGATTTTCAGCCAGTACGCCGCAACAGAAGGCTTAAGAAACGGCTGGAAAGATGTTGAAAAAATGCGGCTCAGCTACCAGCAGCGACGAAATCTTATGGAAAAAGAATTCAACAAAATGGGGCTTCCTGTTCCAGAGCCAAAGGGCGCGTTCTATATGTTCCCGGATATAACTTCAACTGGAATTTCCAGCGAGGAATTTGCCACTCAGCTTTTTCAAAAGCACAATATCGCTGTTGTTCCGGGCAGCGTTTTCGGTCTTGGGGGAGAAGGCCACATCCGCGTCTGCTACGCAACTGCAATCGACAAAATTAAAATTGCAATGGAAAGAATCGCCGAATTTGTAGCGGAATTAAAAAACGCAAAAAAATAACTGGAGAACGCTGAATGATTTTATCAATTTTAATTGCTGTAATTGCGGCCGCATCTTTATTCATAATTTTAACATTGATTACCAGCAAATCGAATGGAACCAGCAAAAACAAGAAAAAAGGAAAAGCGAAAAACAACTCGGCAATTATAAAGGAAGCCACAAAAAAACTGACTCACGATCCGAACAATATTTCTGCGCTGACCTCATTAGGCGAAGTTTACTACGGAACACGGAACTACGAAAAAGCGCTTCCGATTTACCAGCGTCTGATGGGTCTTCAGAAAATGCACCCGACAATTGATGAAAAGCAGACTTCTCTAAGATACGGAATTTGCTGTTTTCAGGAAAACCAGTTCGACAACGCGTTAAAAGCTCTTGCAATAACATTGCGCAACGATCCGCAGAATTTCGATGCCAATAATTACATGGGAAAAGTCCTGATGCAAAAAAAAGAATACGAAAAGGCAATAATGATTTTCAGGCGCGCGTTGCAGCTAAATCCAGAAAAGGCGGAAGTTATTCAGAATTTGGCATATGCGCTGTATTTTTCAAAAAAATACCGTGAAAGCCTTGTTTACCTGAAAAAAACTGTCGAGCTCAACCCGGAAAACAAGGAAGCGTTGTTTTATTTTGCTTCCGCAATGAACGAAGCCGGCTACAACGACAAAGCGCTGAAACTTTTCCTTCATCTTAGGCTGAATCCTGTTTTTGGAGCAAAAGCTTGCCTTGCGGCAGGAACTATCCATGACAAGCAGAACGCGCCGGACAAAGCCATTCAGGACTACGAAATTGCGCTGAAACTTGAAAACATTGACCAGGAAACAAAGCTCACAATTTACTACAGGCTTGCCCACACGTTGATTTCCCAGAAAAACATAGGAAAAGCGCTAGGATATCTGCGCCAGATACAGACGATTGCTCCCGGCTACCGCGATGTTCAGGTTTTAATCAACCGGTACCAGGAACTGAACCAGAATTCAAATCTTCAGGCTTACCTTATGTCAGGAACAAGCGATTTTGTAGCCTTATGCAGAAAATTCGTGGCTGGATATTATCCAGATGCCTTTATAAAAATTGAAGATATTTCTGTTGCCGCCGAATGCGTTGAAGTTCTTTGCGAAGTTCAGGCTTCAAAATGGACAGACACTGAATTATTCAGATTCTACAGAAGCACAGGCGCCATCGGGGAACTTTACATCCGCGACCTTCATTCAAAAGTGCGCGACATAAAATGCGACAAAGCGTTCTGCGTAACAGCCGGCTCTTTTACAGAAGAAGCAAAAAAATATGTTGAAGGCCGTCCTATCGATTTGATAGAAAAAGCGAAGCTTATTCAAGTTCTAAAAAAACTTGACGTTACTCCGCGCTCTTTTTAATTATCACAAGATTTCGCTCGCGTTCTTCCCTGCCTTCAGAATTTTCTGTAAGATACGGAACAAACAGTTTTTCCACAGAAAATTCCAGGCCGAGCGATTTTATTTCTTCCATTTCTTTTTCAATGCTTTCTGACTTCGCCTTGTAGGCCGCAAGAATTCCGCCTTTTTTTGCAAGCGACAGAAGTGTTTTCGCCATTTTTTCATCCAAAGGACGGAACGCCCGGAATGTTGCAATATCAAAACTTTCAGGCGGAACTTTTTCAGCTTCTTTTTTCAGCACAGAAACATTTTTTAATCCACAGATTGCCGCGCAGTTTTCAAGAAACGCGCATCTTTTATCCATACGTTCAACCAGCGTGAAATTATATTCCGGAAAAACTGTTGCCAGCGGAATTCCTGGAAGTCCGCCGCCAGAACCAATATCCGCAATCCTGAAATTTTCTGAAGAATAATTTTCTGCAAGCTTCTTTAAAATTTTATACGGAGCAAGACTGTCAAGAATATGATTCACAACAATTTCATCATAAACGCTTGTGTTTGTAAGATTATATGCAGAATTGAAAAGAATTATTTCATTTATATATTTGTCAAGTTTTCCAGAAAATTCCGCAATTTTTTCACCGGGAATTCCAACTTGATTCAAACCGTTCAACAGTTTTTCTGACGCCGCCATTAATTTTCCTTATTTATCGCCAATATCAAGCAAAAAATCCATATTCCAGCCGTTTGAAACATATTTCAGCGAAACAAGATTTCCAGTTTTTTCAGCTTTCAGCTTCGGTTTTTGCGAAAGCTGGTAAAGAAACGAATTTTCATTCTTGTAATCTTGAATTACCTGAGGCTCAACAAAATATCCAGCGGAAGCACCGCAGTTTCCATCAGCCTTGAACAGAAAATAAAAAGTTTCATCGCGGGATTTTCCGCCGCTCGTATATTTTCTGTCGCCGGTAAGCAAAAATGAACCGTCATTTTCCTTTTTGCTGAAGTAAACAGTCCGGATTGTATCCTTTATGCTCTGCCCGTTCACAACAAACCTTAAAATCTTCGGATTGAATTCTGAATTTCCGTTTTCCGCCCCGGAATTTGTAACCGGCAGACTGACTTTTTTCAACGCTTCAGAATTTTTTTCAGTTTTTTCTTTGAGCACGGAAAGTTCTTCCATAACAGAATTCAAAAGCACGTCGTTCGCATTGTTTCCTGAAAATCTATTTGAAACAGAAACATCGTTTCCAAGCAAGCCGTAAATTCCGTTAAAAAATCCGTTTTGTCCCAAATAAGAAACATCGTCCGCAGAAAGATAATCCACCGCTTTTTTTACAGCTTCAGCCTTTGACAATTTTTGTTCCGCCGAAGCCGTTTTCTGAGTTTCAGTTTTTTCCGCGCCGGAAGAAGCCTGCTTGTTTTCCTTGTTTGAAATGTTCGTGCCGACAGCTCCAGGCGCATAAAATCTTGCGCCAAAAGTCGGCGCTGAAATTTTTGGCATTGCCGGCCCCTCAGAAGAAGAAATTTTCGGCATTGAAACAGAAGGCATTTCCATCTGGCAAAACGCGCCCTGGCAAAGAAGTGAAAAAACTGCGGCTTTCAGAAGATTTTTCCTACATATTCGCAAGGCTTTCCTCCACAAATTCAAGCCGCTGAGTAAGCTGCGCAATTGTTTTTTCCAGCCGGTTCTTTTCTTTTTCAAGTTTTCCGCGCGCATCCATTTTTGTGGCGGAACAAGCTTTCTGCTTCATCATTTCACGGACAGAAGCAGGACTTTTTCCGTTCAGGAATTCTTTTTCAACTTCCTGGCGCTCGTCTTTTTTGCGCACCGAAGCCACAACTTTCATATTTTCAAAGCCGATTGCCGGATTCACATCAACGCGCGCAACTTTCTGAATATCTTTCGCCGTGTTCCGCGGAAGGCACAAAACCCTGTCAATATAATCTTCGTAGCGGATATTCGCCTGCTCGCAAAGCTCATGAGCCTTTATCAGAAGCTTTCCGAATTCCTGCATCATTTTTCCGTTCGCTTCAAGATATTCTTTCTTTATTTTTTCCGTAAGCTCAAGCAACTCTTGGTTCGATTCCCATTCAAGCTTGTAATAGCCTTTCTGCTCCGCAACAAGAAGAAGCTCGTTGAATTTTGCCCAGAAATGCTGGTTATGAACCTTCGCATTGTAAACCGTTCCTGAATTTCCTGTTGTCGCCAGAAGTTCTTCCGACTGAAGATGATGCGTATACTCATGAACAGCCGTGTAAATCAGCTGGTTGTCATTCTGAAAATTCTTGTTGTGCAGAAAAATTTCATGCGTGTCCGGCATATAAAAACCGTTCACCCTGCGGCTTTCCTTTCCCGTCTGCGTAACTGAAAAATCCAGCTGCGTAGGCGCAATATCCATTAGAATTTCCTTTATTTTTGCGTTGTCCATTTTTTCCTGCTTGTTATATTAAAAACATTATGCTTTTTTTGTCAAAGCCGCCCGGATTTGCGCGGCGAACAATTTATTCTGGTCATTTCGCTCAGGAACAGAAAATTTCGGTTTTCCGTCTTCCTCTGAAATTCTGTAAATGCGGCGCGGATTTGTTGTGTACGCCGGACTTTCAGGATTGTTTATCCACCAGTCAAGAACAGAAAGAATGCAGAGTGTATATTTCAAAAGATTTGCATTGTTCGCGTTTGTATTCGCCGTTGTGTTGCTAGCCCCGAGCAATGTGTCGAGCCGCTTTGAAATTTCATTTGAAATATCAAATTTGTAGTGCGCCCACGGATTTTCAACCATAGAAACATCGCCGTGCATTGAAGCAACTTTATCACAGAGAGAAACTGCTTCTGTAAAATAAGTCCTTGCAAAATCAGTTCGCAAGAAAAGAGGCCTGTACTTGCTTTCATCCTGAGGCCGCTCCAAAATAAGCTGGTCGAACTTGAAATGCGGAAGGAAATGCCACTGAGTCTGCCAGAGCAATGATGTAATCAGTTTTTTTCCAAACTGGGAATCCTCGTAATCTTCCTGCGAGTAAATTTGGTTCACAAGATCGTTCAGCGGATCACAGTAAAGCTTTTCAAAAACATTTTCGCGGTACGCTGACCAGTCATCCATAACAGAAGCGATTGTGTCTTTTTCCTTTGAAGAAGACGAAGCGTTTGAAACCGGCGTGAAATTTATATTTCTGCAGCCAACAAAACAATCTTCCAGAATCCGAAGAAGAACAACTGTAACCTGCAGAGGATTTTCCGGGCTAAGAACATTAAATCCATCAGCAAAATTGTAAAGCGGCTGAAAATACGGATACATATCTGGATGTTTTTCAAGCTGCGCAAAACCTGCCTGCGGAAAAAGCTGGTCAAGCAGTTTTATTCCTGTAGCAACAATCTGGTCTTTCTTGCCTTTTTCCGGCTTTGCAACAGTATTCTGCTTTTTCTCTTCCTCAATTTTTACCGGCTTTGATTTTTCAGGAAGAAGCAAATCGTATTTGTGCAAGCCCACGAATTTCAAAATATCCGCAACTTTAACTTTAAAGAAATCTGGATATTCTTCATAAGTGTCAGAACACATACGCATCAAAAGCGGATAGCATTTCTTCACAATTTCATTCTGAATATAAAGCCAGTCCGTAATCGCTTCTTTTGCAAGCGAAGAAAGTTTTTCCTGCGGCGAATCCGGGTAAGAAACTTCATCTGTGTAAATTTCTTTTATAAGCTTCGGAATTTTATTTTCGCCGTAATAATAAACCTGAATTAGAAGCTTGTACACCGCGCGGATATACGGAATCAAATCCTGAACAACATAAGGCTGCGGCAAATCCAAAATTTCAATGTGCGCAAGTTTTACGGTCTGCATTGTCCAGCCTGCAATCATTCGTAGAAATTTGAATTTTGTTTCTGTTCCGCTTGCAATTTTCGCCTTGTAGGAAGCAGGAGCAATTTGAATCAAAGTTTTGATTACTGTTATAAATCCGGACAAATTTTCAATATGATGCTTCAAAGTTACTGTGCAGAATTCAGGAACAACCTGTTCGTGTCCGTTCTGCTGAAAATATTTTATAAAATTGAAAAGACCGTAGTTCGGCTTGATTCCGTATTCGTCGCGCATCATGAGCTTGTCAAAAAGAGAATCAAGTTTTGCGGTTACCGGCGCAAGTTCTTCCTGCCGCTTCCTGTTTCCGCCGCCATGATGTTCATTCTGCGCCCCGGCCGAGATTGCGGCATTTTCTGGATTTCCAGAGGAAGTCTGCCTCATAAGACGTCCAGTTCCTTTTGTAGATTTTCCGGATGATTTTGAACTGTCTGAGCGTTCATACATAACTTCTCCCCCAAGTTTTTTTGACATAATCTCAGCTTCTTCAGGATTCAACTGACCAATCGCCTTTCTTGTTCTATCAAGCGTTCCAGGAGCCCAGTCCGCTTCCCTGGCTCTTTTTCCATCTTCCTGCATAAAATTTTCCCCCTTGCTACAAACGAATGTGACTTTTCTTCACAATTCCAGGGCAATTTTTTAGAATGATTTTTTCTCCGCTTTTTGAAACCAGCACACCGTCAAAAGTGCCGTAAATAGTTGTATAAACATTGCGCATAACAATTATATTCAAAGTTCTGTTGCTAACCGAAGAAGGATTGAACGACAAGTCAACCATCCCTTCCGTGTCCTGCGCAACCCATTTTTTTGCAATTCCAAAAGGATGCGTAATCTGAACCGGCGGCATTGCCGTGATTTCTCCGTCAACAGAAAGCATGTCGTTGTTGTACAAATCTTCGTCAAGCGCCATGTAGCTTGTGTTTCCAAACGAAAAAACAACGTTTTTTCCGTTTATTTCCGCCATTCCGTACATAATTTCACTGGAAGAACGAGGCTTTAAATATGTCCGGTTCAGCATAAAAAGGCCGAGCCCCTTGCCTTGTGGGATTTCCTTTATGTGGTGGCGGTGTTTTCCCGTGCCCAAGCCTCCTTCAAGGTTCATAGGAACAAACCAACTTGCCGAACATCTCTGCATTGTAGGAGCTGGATTCACAAAAAGAACTTCGCTTGAATTCTTATTAAAATGCGCAAAATATTTCGCCTTTGCCGCCGGTCTGAACTTGTCGCCTCGAACTGTAAAAGACAACGCAATTCTGTCTCTTTTCCGGCTCCAGCTGATTTTTATATATCTTGTGCTTGAAAAAGTATTGCACGCCGCCTCAAATGTATTCACCGGCACAAAACGCCTTCTCGGCCCCATAAAAGAATGGTACGCAAGTTTCTGTCCGTTTTCCTTGTTCCAGAAAATCACTTCCGCAAGCCCGAAAGCCTTGTCATCAAAAAATTCCGCAAGCCCGATATAATTTTCCACAGCGAAAACAAAGCAAACCCGGCTCTTTATTCTGAAATTAGAAAAAAAGGTTGAAGTCGGAATTCCTGCAAAAGGAGCTTTTACTCCGCGGATATCAACAGCATCTGAAACTCCAGAAAAAGAACCAAAATTAATTTTTCCGTTCTGAACAATATTGTCAGGAGCTTTCACAAGAGGTCTAGAATACACAAAAAATCCTCAGCAAAATAAAGCAATTTCTGTATATTATATAAGAATACATTGCAGTTATCAAATAATTTTCTTGTTAATTAAAAACACCGTGCTAAAATTAATAGTATAAACTTTGCAACAGGAGATGCTTTATGGGAATAAAATTGTATTCGCTCGGAGCGGCGCAGGAAGTTACCGGCTCCAAACATATTCTGGAAATCGACGGCCGACAGATAATGGTTGACTGCGGCGCCTTCCAGGGAAAACGAAAAGAATCTGATGACAAGAATAGAAATTTTGATTTCAATCATGAGCAGCTTGAAGCTGTAATTCTTACGCACGGACACTACGACCACTGCGGACTTCTGCCGGTTCTTACGAAAAAGGGCTACGACGGAAATATTTATGCAACTCCTGCAACCCGCGACATCGCAAACCTTGTTATGATGGACAGCGCGCGCATTCAGGCAAGAGATGCAGAATTTCTTGCAAAACAGGCTAGAAAAAAGGGCGAAAAATTCAGCTGGCGGCCAATTTTTGATGAAGACGATGTTGTAAAATGCGCAAATCAAATAATCTGCCTTTCATACAATAGAAAAATGTACATTGCGCCTGATGTTCAGCTGGAATTCTTTGACGCCGGACATATTCTTGGCTCTTCGTTCGCAAGCCTTTCAATCCGTGGCTGGCATTCAGGCTTAAGCACGCCGTATGTTCATTCAACAGGCGAAAATGAAACAAGAATTCTTTTCACAGGCGACATTGGACGCAAGGAAAAACCGATTATCCGTCCGCCGGCAACAAATATTCCCGCTCCGGACTATGTTGTGCTTGAATCAACATACGGAAACCGCAAACATGAAAACCGGGAATTCGCGCTGAAAGAACTGGAACGGGTTGTTCGGGACACTTGCGCAAAAAAAGGAAAAATCATAATTCCGTCTTTTGCAATAGAACGGGTTCAGGAGCTTGTTTACTATCTGCACCTTCTTACTGACCAGAAAAAAATTCCGGTTGTGCCGATTTACGTTGATTCTCCAATGGCGGCAAATGCAACCAGCGTTTTCCGCGTTCATCCAGAATGCTACGATGAAAGCGTGAACGAAGCGTTCCTGAAGCACCACAAGAATCCGTTCGGATTTGGCTCGCTCACTTTTACAACAAGCGTTGAAGAATCAAAAGCGCTGAACAAAAAAGAAGGCCCGATGATTATTATTTCCGCAGACGGAATGTGCGAAGCCGGACGCGTTCTTTATCACCTTGCAAATGAAATCAACAATGAACGGAACACAATTCTTATCGTTGGCTACATGGCGGAAAACACTCTTGGCCGAAGAATCCGGGACGGCGCAAAAGAAGTAAAAATTCTAGGCGATTTGTACCAAGTCAAAGCAAAAGTTGAGCAAATCAACGCATTCAGCGCGCACGCCGACTACGAAGAAATGACCGACTGGCTCGACAGCCTTGACAAAAGCCGCCTCAAAAATATTTTCATGGTTCATGGCGAAAAAGATGCTCAGGAATTCTTCACAAACTATCTGCATGAGCACGGCTATCAAAATGTAACCGTGGTAAAATATGACGAAACCTATGAATTAGGCTAAAATATAAAAAAAACGAAAGGAGTTTTTTATGAAAAAAGCAACAAAATTATTTACAAGCTGTATCTGCCTTTGCGCAATCGCAAGCCTAATCGGGGGGGGTGCAGCAACAGCGGTTCAGATGATGAAATAAAGGCAACTGCAAGCAAAACAACTTCTTCGCTGGTAGCAGTTGAAGAAGGCAGTTACAGCAGCGTTGTTTCAGAAAGCGACAAAACAAATGTAAACGCCGCGCTAGATTCCGCCGGAATTGAAGGAATTGTAAAATCCGCGGCTGATTACTCAGATTTTATAAAGAGCAACAAAAACTCATCATACAACGCAATCCGCTCGATAAGCGCAGATGAATTCGGGCAAAAAATTTCTTCAGAGCTTTCAGAAAAATATGCGGCTTTTGCAGAAAGCATTGAAAATTCAGGAAAAGCGTCTCTGTCTTACACAATAACCCCGGGCGAAATAACAGGACTTCCAGAAGGAATAAAAATGACAGTTCCGCTGTTCTCTATTTATCACACTGCCTCGGCATCAAATGATGGCTCAAAAATAAAATCAAGCCAGGCATTCTCGCAGAGCATTTCTTCAACTTTATTCAGAGATATGAAATCTTCCGAAGAAAAAAGCATTTTCAAACAGATTGCCGCAAATTCCGCTCAGAATTTCAGTTATGCAGCAGCAGCAACAATCGACATTGAAAAAACACAAAGCGGAAATTACCAGAACTTTTCTGATATTATGGAAATAACAGGAAGCGGAAAAATTGATTTCTACACAAGCAGCTTCATTTCATTTGTAACAGACGAAAAAATCGCCGGAAAACTTTCTGTTGAATTAAAAATCAATGCAAAAACAACAGATTTCAGCAACATAGTAAAAGACATCGAGGAAATCGACACATCTGAATCAGAAATAATTCCACCTGAAAAATTTATTGATTCAGAAAAAACAGAAGCTTCTCTTGTAATCAACGTTTGCGACCTGAATGGAAACTTTGTCTACAATTACAAAAATCTTACAGACATCTCGGAAATTGAAAAATATGTGTCTTTGCTCAATCTTAACGATATGATTTCCTGCGGAAATGAATAGCGCCACAAAAAACTGTTCTAAAAGCCTAAAAACTTCTAGAACAGTTTTTTATTCACGAGCCGATTGTTCCTTTTGTAGAAGGAATCGCTCCGTTTCTGCGCGGATCAATTTCAACAGCGGAACGGATTGCACGCGCAGCCGCTTTGAACAAGCCTTCCATTTTATGGTGGTCGCTGCGTCCGCGCAATGTATCAAGATGAAGATTGCACTGGGCGCTGTTCACAAACGCCTGCCAGAAATCCTCAAAGCAGTCAGTCTGGAAACTTGCTTCAACGCCATTTGAATTCAAGCTGACCAAAGGAATTCCTGTGAGCTCCGCATTGCACACAAGAAACGGACGGCCGCCAAAATCAACCGCCGCACGGAGCAAAGCTTCATCCATTGGATATAAAAACGAGCCAGTCCTGTAAATTCCTGCACAGTTTCCCAACGCCTTTGAAAAACAAGAGCCAAGCACAATTCCTGTGTCTTCAATCAGATGGTGCTGGTCAACGTTCAGGTCGCCTTTTAGAGAGCCGCTCAAATCAAAAAGCCCGTGCTTGCAAAAAGAACGAAGCATATGGTCAAAAAATCCGATGGGATTTTCCATTTCACATTTGCCGGTTCCGTCCAAATTCAATGTAAGAGAAATTTGAGTTTCTCCTGTAGTTCGTTCAACAGTCGCTATGCGTGCCATTTTCAATCCTTAATTTTCCAGCAGACTACAAAATAACTTTGCGCAGCTCATATTCAAGAATATCTGTTGCGCCGAGCCCCTGAAGTTTTGGAAGCAACGTTGGAACTTCGCTTTTTTTAACCGCAATTTTTACAGCGTAGCCGTCATCACCAAAAAGCGGCGAAACTGTAGGACTTTTCATTGAAGGAATTCCCTTTATGAGATTTTCAAAATCAGCTTTCGCGACATTCATTTCAAGCATAACGCGAGAACGAGCCGCAAGAACCGCCTCGAAAAGCATTTTCAGCTCAAGAATTTTCTGTTTTTTCGCCGGATTCTTCATAGCTTCTCTTGAAGCGTACATTCGTGTTGAAGATTCCATCAGCGTGTCCACAATCTTCAGGCGGTTTGCGCGCAAAGACGAGCCGGTTGAAGTGTTGTCGATAAGAATCTGCGCAAGCGCATCATCGTTATCCTGAACGAAGCCTTCAGAAGTTCCCCAAGTGCGGAAAATTGTTCCGTTTATTTTCTTTGAATCAATATATTTTTTTGTAAGATTCTGATATTCAGTCGCGATTGTAACGTTTCCTTTTAAAAGCGCGTCAAAATCTTTTGTTTCAGGAATTGCGGCAACAATTCGGACAGGATCAAAACCCAAATCCATAATTTCTTCAACATCGTTTTCAACACCGTTTTCGTAAACCCAGTCTTTTCCGCTGAATCCAACATCAGCGCAGTTCTGAGCAAGCAGCGCGCTTGTAATCTGCGGTTTTACAACTTGGAACGCCAAATCTTCCTGATTTGTAACTGGAAAATAAGTTCTGTCCGGCAAATGAATTGAAATTCCTACATCGTTCAAAAGTTCATAAACCGACTCATAAATTCGGCCCTTTGCCAAAAGAATCTTCAATTTTTCCATTTCTGCAGCTCCTACGCTTTAAGTTTTCTTTTTCAATTATAATAGAAGAAAGGCAATAAATTCAATGTTGCAAGCAAGATTGTTAAAATCAAAAAATTTCCGTAAAATATTTTTATGCTGAAAAACCAGGCAGAATCAGAACAAAAACTCGACATCACAATTCTTTGCAAAGTTGTGGACAATTTTGGCGACATAGGTTTTGTCTACAGGCTTGCCCGGGCAATTTCCGATTTATCACCGGACTCGCGGATTAGAATCGTTGCGGACAACTTGAAGTCATTCAGCCTTTTGAGTCCGGAAATCGACCCTTCAAAAGAAGAGCAAACGGCAAACGGCTGGAAAATTTTTAACTGGAACGCTGAAAAAACTTGCATTGAGCATTTCCGCAAAAATCCGCCGGAAATAATTCTTGAATGTTTTCAGTGCGGACGCCCGGAATGGCTTGAAAACCTGCTTTTTACAGAGAAAATTCCGAACGTTGCTCACATAATTATGATTGACTATCTTACGGCTGAACCGTATGCGGAAACTTTTCACAAACTGAAAAGCCTTACACGAAGCGCAAGAGTTCAAAAAGTTAATTTTATGCCGGGATTCACAAACAAAACCGGAGGCCTTGTGCTCGACAAGCCTTTTGTTTCCGCGCTGAAAGAACAGAACAAGCAGAAAGCAAGCAATATTGAAAACCGGAACGAGCCTTTCAACGTTTTGTTTTTCGGCTATCCGCGAGATTATTCGCCGGCAATAAACGCGTTTCAGAATTTCGGCAGAACCAGCAGAATAAAGCTGAACGTTCTTTTAGCAAAAGGCGCCGGATTTGAAAGTTTTTGCTCTGCGTACAAAAATGCGGAACGAAACGAAAAAGATTTGTTTGCGCTGGAGGAACTGCCTTTTCTTTCGCAAATTGAATGGGATGCGCTTCTTGCAAAAACGCCGCTTTTATTTATCCGCGGAGAAGACAGCCTTAGCCGAGCTTGCCTTTGCGGAGTTCCGTTTGTGTGGCACGCATATCCGCAGTCAGAAGACTACCAGCTTGTGAAAGTAAACGCGCTTCTGGACAGAATGAGCGTTCATTTTTCCGCCGGAAATTTTGAAACCGTAAAGAAATGCTGGAGGCTCTACAACACGCCAGGGGCTTCCCCAAAAGACGTAGAAAACGCGCTGGATGATTTTCTGCAGAGCTACGGAAAACTTTGCGGCGGCTTCAAGGATTTTTCAAATTCACTTCTTGAAAACGGCGATCTTGCGGAACATCTGCTGGAATTCATAAAAACAAGAGCTGAATCTATTTTATGATGAAAAAGGAATTATAACTTTTGTTAGTGTACAATCTAAAAAAAAAGCGATATAATATTTAAAATTATTCAGAAAAAACTTTATTTTTGAGGTTATATTTTATGTTAATGACATCACAGTTAAAAGTTGGAACAGCTTTTATGTATGAAGGCAATCCGCTTATCGTTCAGAAAATGCTTGGCCAGCGTTCAGGCCGCGCCGGAATGGTTACAAACCTTCGCGTTCAGAATCTTGTTACAAAATCAACAATGGATCTTGGAATTGATGCCGGTGAAAAATTTGACGAAGTAGATCTTGACGCCCACACAACAAAACTTTCTTATATTGACGGCGATACTTACGTTTTCATGGATCAGGAAACTTACGAGCAGTTTGAGCTTCCAAAGGAAAATCTTGGCGACTACGCTGGATACATCACTCCGGAAGATGATCTTGAAGTAAAACTTACTTTCTACGAAGGAAAGCCAGTTGGAATTGAAATGCCTGTTCAGGTTACAAGAACAATCACTTACACAGAACCTGGCGTAAAAGGCGATACTTCTGGAAAATCTTTGAAGCCTGCAACTCTTGACACAGGAATTGAAGTTCGCGTTCCATTGTTCATCAACGACGGCGAAAGAATCGTAATCGACACACGAGACGGTTCATTCGTTGAACGCGCAAAGAACTAGTTTTTTTACAAAAGCCGGCTGAACAAGCCGGTTTTTTTGCATTAACTTGATGTATTGAACAACTCCGCGCATTTAGATAACATATATTCAACTTCAGGGCGAGGTGAAATTCCTCACCGGCTGTGTGCGTTTTACGCAAGTCAGCGAGCAGACGTAAAAACATAGTTTTTCTCTGCAAGATACGGTGCGATTCCGTAACCGACAGTAAAGTCTGGATGAAAGAAGTAAATTGAGCGCAATTATTTTTATTGCTGAATTTATTCTTGCAAGAAAGCCCTGAAAAGGGTTTTTTTTATGTTCACTGGAATTATTGAGGAAAAAGGCAAAATTCAGTCCGCAGGAAATGGAAAAATCTGCATTGCGGCAAAAAAAGTTCTTGAAGGAACAAAAAACGGCGACAGCATTGCGGTGAACGGCGTTTGCCTTACTGTTACAAACATTGATTCTTTAAATAATTTTACCGCCGATGTTATGAACGAAACTTTAAGCCGCTCAAATCTTGGCAGCTTGAAAAAAGGAAACCTTGTAAATCTTGAGCGCGCAATGACGGCGAACGGACGCTTTGGCGGTCATTTTGTTTCCGGCCATATTGACGGAACCGGAACGATTTCAAGAATGAAAAACGATGGAAACGCTGTCTGGATTTTTATTTCCGCACCGCCTGCAATTTTAAATCTGATTATAGAAAAAGGTTCTGTAGCAATCGACGGCGTTAGCCTGACTGTTGCAAAAGTTGATGAAAAAGAATTTGCCGTAAGCGTAATTCCTCACACCGGGGAAGAAACAACTTTGCTTGAAAAAAAAGCCGGAGACATTGTAAATCTTGAAAATGACATAATCGGAAAGTACGTTCAGAAACTTATGGTTTGCGGAAACAGCGCGCAGAACCAGAAAGACAAAAAACTTTTGGACTGGCTGAATGAATGAACTCCGCCGAAAGACTGAGCCGGGCGTTGCACGCTTTGCTATCGAGTTTGCAAGGCAAACATCGCAGGGCTGGCGTTTGAAGCCCGCACGGTGGGTAGGACGCAACAAAGTGCGGCCGTAGGGCGGTTGCCCGCCCTTCATTAAAATCATGTGGAACATTTTGAGGTTTTTATGGAATATAAATACAACACAATCGATGAGGCTTTGGAAGAGCTTCGCAACGGAAAAATTATTTTGGTTACGGATGATCCTGACCGGGAAAACGAAGGCGATATGATTTGCGCCGCAACTTTTGCGACTCAGGCAAACGTAAATATGATGGCAACGCACGCAAAAGGACTGATTTGCACGCCGATGAGCAACGATATTGCAAAAAAGCTGAATCTTTTTCCGATGGTTGCAGAAAACACGGACAACCATGAAACGGCTTTTACGGTTTCAATTGACCACAAGTCAACAACAACTGGAATTTCTGCGGCGGAACGTACAATAACTGCGCAGGCTTGCGTTGCTCCTAAATCGAAGCCGGAAGATTTCCGAAGGCCGGGGCATATGTTTCCTTTGATTGCGCGGAAAGGCGGTGTTCTTGTGCGGAACGGGCACACTGAAGCAACAGTTGACTTGTGCCGGCTCGCGGGGCTTCCTGAATGCGGATTGTGCTGCGAAATAATGGATGACGACGGAACAATGATGCGAACTCCAAAACTTTGGGAGCTTGCAAAGAAATTCAATCTTAAGTTCATAACAATAAAGGAGCTTCAGGATTATCTTAGGCTTCATGAAAAGCACGTTGTTCAGGAAGCAAAAGCAAAACTTCCGACCGACTGGGGCGATTTTGATATTTACGGCTACATAAACGACATTACCGGCGAACATCACGTGGCTTTGGTCCGCGGAGAAATCGGCGACGGAGAAAATGTTCTTTGCCGGGTTCATTCCGAATGTCTGACTGGAGATGTTTTTGGCTCTCAGCGCTGCGACTGCGGTCCTCAGCTTCATGCGGCGATGAGCAAAATTGCAGAAGAAGGACGCGGAATCATTTTGTATATGCGGCAGGAAGGGCGCGGAATCGGCCTTATAAACAAACTGAAGGCGTACAAACTTCAGGAAGAAGGATTTGACACCGTTGAAGCAAATGTAAAGCTAGGATTCAAGCCGGATTTGCGGGAATACTGGATTGGCGCGCAAATTCTCCGGGATTTGGGCTGCAAATCGCTAAGGCTCCTTACAAACAATCCTGAAAAAATTTATGGTCTGGACGGATTTGGCCTGAAAGTTGCAAAACGCGAGCCGCTGGAAATTGCGCCGCAGGAATATGACAGATTCTATCTAAAAACAAAGAGAGACAAAATGGGTCATATTTTCAAGGAAATTTTGTAGAATTTCAAAACCAAAATTTGCAAAACAAAAAATATTGCGGCTAGAAACCGCAAAAAGGAAGCTATATGAATGAAATTAATCTTGTAGAAGGAAAACTTGTTGCCCCGGAAGGCATGAAAGTTGGAATCGTGGCATCGCGCTTTAATGAAATTATTGTAAACAAGCTGCTCGGAGGCGCGGTGGACGGGCTTGTTCGGCACGGTGTTGAAGAAAAAAATATCACAGCGGTATGGGTTCCAGGCGCATTTGAAATTCCTGTAATCGCGGACAAAATGGCTGCAAGCGGAAAATATGACGCTGTAATCGCGGTTGGAGCTGTTATCCGTGGCTCAACAAGCCACTACGACTATGTATGCGCTGAAGTTTCAAAGGGAATTGCGCAAGCCAGCTTCAAAAACGGTGTTCCAGTCATGTTCGGCGTAATCACTACAGAAAATATTGAGCAGGCAATTGAACGAGCCGGCTCAAAAGCTGGAAACAAAGGCTACGACTGTGCCCTTGGCGCTATAGAAATGGTCAATGTAATCAAGCAGCTGTAGCCTGCAAAACTGCTGTTTAAATGAAAAATTTTGATCTTTCGCAATTACTGAAAACTTCCTCATCAATTTCGTTTAAACAGCAGATAAAATTTGTTCTGCAGCTCAGCGTTCCGGGAATGCTTGCGCAGATTTCTTCAATTCTTATGCAGTACATCGATGCGGCAATGGTTGGCGCAATGGGAGCCCAGGCTTCTGCGGCAATCGGACTTGTAGCGTCTTCAACATGGGTGATTGGAAGTCTGGCTCATGCAATGTGCGTTGGTTTCTACGTTCAAGTTGCACATCTTGTGGGCGCAGGTGAAAAAGAAAAAGCGAAAAATGTTTTTTTTCAGTCAATAATTGTATGCCTTGTTTATTCATTTGTTTTAGCGGGAATTTCTTTTTCAATATGCCTTGAACTTCCAAAATGGCTCGGCGCCCCGGAAAATTTAGCTCATGATTCATCAATGTATTTTCTGATATTCGGGCTTTCAACACCGTTTTTTGAAATTGTATATCTTATGAGCGGAATGCTGCAGTCCACAGGAAATATGAAATTTCCCGCCGCAATGAACGCGGTTATGTGCCTGCTCGACATTGCGTTCAACGCGCTTTTTATCTTTGCCTTGAAACTCGGCGTGAAAGGAGCAGCTTTAGGCTCTGCAGCCGCGGCTTTTGCCACAGCGCTGATTATGCTAGCCTACACTTTATATTTTTCAGATTATCTTAACTTCAGAAATTTCAAGAATTTTTCAATGAGCAAATACTGCGTTTTCAAAGCAATAAAAATCGCCGCTCCGGTTGGGCTGGAAAGTTCGGCATTTTCCGGCGCGCTCGTAATTGTTGCAAAAATAATTGCTCCTTTAGGCGCGGTTGCAATCGCCGCAAATTCATTTGCAACAACAGCGGAATCATTGTGCTATATGCCAGGCTACGGAGTGCAGGAAGCGGCAAGCACTTTGGTTGGACAAAGCTGTGGCGCAAAACGCAACGACCTTTCAAAATCATTTTCGGCAATCACAATCACTGCCGGAATTTTAATAATGAGCCTGGCTGGCGTTGCAATGTATTTTTTATGCCCAATTGTCTTTCAGTTCCTGACGCCCGACAAAGAAATTCAAAATCTTTCAGCAAAAGTCCTGCGGATTGAGCTTTTCGCCGAGCCATTGTTCGCAGCCTCAATTGTTTCAACCGGAATTCTGCGCGGAAAAGGCGACACGCTCGTTCCAAGCATTTTAAATCTTTTCAGCCTTTGGATTGTGCGGCTCGGCCTTTCTGTTTTGCTCGTAAAACCGTTCGGTCTTCCCGGAATTTGGATTGCAATGGCAATAGAACTATGCTTCCGGGGAATAATTATGCTTCTCCGGGTTTTCTGCTCAAAAAAATCCTAAGTCCGAAGAAGATTTCTTAACGCTTCAGCAAATACGGTTTTCTGCCCTTTTGTTGTAAAAAGCCAGTCCGACAAGGCTGGCAAAGGCTCATCTGAAGCCGCAACCCAATAGCGGACATCATCAGACTGAACATCTGGAACCGAGCAAGAAGCCTGAACCGGCGCAAGTCCTGTTGAAAAGCAAAGCTGGCTCTGAAATTCATCCGCCAATTTTTCAATTGCGTTGCGCGCGATTTTATTTTTTGAAAGAGAAATTCCCAGCACAACAGGAGCAACAAAAGAACGCTCAAATTTTTCAGTGGCGGCAGGAATATAAACCGATGTATATTTTGAAATAACCGGGCGCTCAAAAGTTCTGTGTTCAGAAAGCGTCTGAAATGACGCGGCGACAATTTCTGCCTGCATAAAAATTTTCATATCGCGGACACTTACCTGATAAATATTCTTTGGAAGAATTTCTTTTTGCATCCAGTTTTTCAAAAGCTTGTAAGTTTCAGCGTAAGCATTTCCTTCTGAAAAAAGTTCTTTCAATGTTTCCGAATAGGAATTATAGTTCGCCTTTCCTGAAGAAATCAGCTGAGAAAGTTTTTCTTTTCCTTCTATATATGCAGATTTTCCAGAAACCGCCTCAACAAGCGCGCCAAAAATATTTATAAGAAAATCATCGTCGCCGCCCGGAAAAACAATCGGCACCGGCGTAGAGGATTTTGCAATCCAAGCAAATTTTTCCAAATCTTCAAGCGTGTTCAGATTTTTTATGCCGCCCGCCTGGAATTTTTCAGAATGAACATCAAGCTCGTAGTTGTCAATCAGAAGCGGAACCGCCGCAACTTTTCCATTTGAAACAAAAGCCGTTTTTTTCACAGAAGTTGTCATTCCCTCAAGAATTCCATCATCAAAAAATGTACGTTTCTTTTCCGCGCGCCTTGCGGCAAAATCGGAATTTTTTCCCCGGCAAACAAAAACTATATCAGCTTTCTGTTTTTTCAGCGCATTTTCAAGAGAAACAGAAGTGTCGAGCGTAACAATATTAAAAGGCAAGAAACGACCTTTCTTCCTTGCTGAAGTCGCCTGCAGAACTTTTTCAATTTTTTCCTGGTTCGCTCCGCTTATTCCGTAAAACGCGGCTGTCGGCCTGTGGCTGGAAATTCCAATCACAACAAGAAAAAGCGCAATCAGAAAAACAACCAGTGCGGAAACAAAAAGAATGATTTTTTTTAAACTCAGTTTTATCTTCATATATTTATTTTAGTCCATAGTGTTTTTTTTTTAAAGATAAAGTATAATTTTATTACCTTTTGGAGGTTTTTTAATGGAATACACAGAAAAAGAAGTTCTAACATACATCGCTGAAAATGACGTGAAATTCATCAAGCTGTTTTTTACAGACATTTTCGGAACAATAAAAAGCATTTCAATTCAGCCGAGCGAGCTTGAACGTGCTTTTCAGACTGGAATTTCTTTTGACGCAAGCGCAGTAAAAGGTTTTTTGAGCGTTGACAAAAGCGATTTGTATCTTGTGCCGGATGCCTCCACGCTTTCAGTTTTGCCTTGGCGTCCTCAGCACGGAAGAGTTGTGCGTTTTTACTGCAACATAAAATATCCGGACGGAACTCCGTTTGAAGGCGACATCAGAAATATTCTTGAAGAAGTTGTTGAAAAAGCCGAAAAGAAAGGCTACAAAATAAATGTCGGAACAGAATGTGAATTTTATCTTTTCCAGCTGGACGAAAAAGGAAATGTAACAAATATTCCGCACGACAACGCCGGCTACTGCGATCTTGCACCTTTTGACAAAGGCGAAAATATCCGCCGCGACATTTGCCTTACGTTGGAGCAAATGGGAATCAAGCCAGAAGTGAGCCACCACGAAACAGGTCCTGGCCAGCACGAAGTTGATTTTGTTTACGCTTCGCCGCTAAAAGCCGCTGACAATCTTTCAACTTTTAAAACGGTTGTTCGCACCGTTGCCGCAAGAAACGGTCTTGACGCAAACTTTTCCGGAAAGCCAATTTCTGGAAAGCCTGGAAACGGACTTCACATAAATATTTCAATTGAAAAAGAACGGAAAAATCTGTTCGCTGATTTTGAAGACGAGGCTCAGCATTTTATTGCGGGAATTCTTGACAAAATCCGCGAAATTACAGCTTTTCTGAATCCTGACGAAAATTCTTACAAAAGATTCGGGCATTTTGAGGCGCCGCTTTATATTGGCTGGAGCCGCGCAAACCGAAGCCAGCTGATTAGAATTCCTGCGGCTTCAAACAGTTCACGCAGCAGAATGGAAATACGTTCTCCAGATCCAAGCTGCAACCAGTACGCCGCGCTTGCACTTTTGCTTGCAGCAGGTTTTGAAGGAATTGAAAAGAAAATTCCGCTTCCGCCGGAACTCGACCTGAACATTTTCAAGGCTTCCCCGGATGATTTGAAAAATTTGAAGACGTTGCCTCAGTCACTTTCAGAAGCAGTTCAGCTGGCATTCCAAAGCGAATTTGTAAAAAAGATTCTGCCGGAAGTTACGCTGAACGCATTTGTTGATGCTGAAAAAGAATAACTTGATTTATCTGGATGAAAACGAACGCAAATGGATTCTGTTTTAATTGTTTCTAACACAAACACAACCCTGGGAATTATTTCCGACTTGCTGAATTCGCAGCCTTTCAGCCGGATTGTCACAGCCCAAAACTGCGCGGAAGCACGGCGTGATTTAATCACTGATGAATTTGACCTTATAATCGTGGATTCGCCTCTGCCAGATGAATTCGGGGACGATTTTTCATTGTACGCCGCAGAACAGACGGATGCCGGAATAATTTTGATTGTTGACAACGACAAAGTTTATGACACAAGCCCGGATATTGAAGACGCAGGAGTTTTTGTTCTGCCGAAACCAGTCAGCCCGGAATTTTTCTACCAGGCCGTAAAACTTCTTATTGCAAGCCGAAAACGCGTTCAAGTCCTTGAAAACGAAAACGTCAAGCTTCAGAAAAAGATTGATGAAATCCGCCTGATTGACCGCGCAAAATGCATTTTGATTCAATATCTTCAGATGACCGAACCGCAGGCCCACAAATACATTGAAAAACAAGCCATGAACCTGCGCCAAAGCCGCCTCCAGACCGCCGAATCAATCCTAAAAACCTACGAAAGATAAGAAGTCTGAAAAAACTTTGAATAAAACTCACGGGACTTGCCTAAAAAATCAGGCAGTCCCATTTGATTTTTACAGATTTTCTTTTAATTCAGAAATTAAGAAAAGTGGATCGCCATTATTCGGAAGATAATATTCCCTAGGCAATTTATTTTTATATTTATATCCATCACCTGGCCCCAACCATTTATCTCCGTTTACAACAAATTTAAATCCTGGCCACATAGAGGAAATGTTTTGTCCACTATATTCTATGCGGAACAAATTGTCTTCTCCTAGATTCATTTTAGGGGTTTCCGTATTCCATCCTGTATAATCACAAGCCACAGTAACATACTGTACGGAATCAAGAGAAAGTCCAAAATCATCTGGATTAAATGTAATTTCAAGATGCGGAATTTCTTCAGCATCAAGCCAGTATTTGTATGGCAATTCAACATAATGCGCGTAAACTGTAATATCACTTGTTACAAAATTCACTTCATTTCCGCCTTCTGCAGAATCAAACCAGCCACCCAAGAACAAACTATCCTTTCTAATTGAATCTGTATCTAAGACATCAAAAATATCTTCATCACTCTTAACTTCGTATGTATCTTGCTCTAAATCAGAGCCAGAAAGTTTTCCGCCATTCAAATCGAAAGTAACATTGAAAACCTTTGGATTGCAAAACGCATTTACAGTTTTTGCCTTGGCTTTGAAGAAATTCGTTGTTTCATCACCTGAAAGCAATTTGTATTTTCCTCTGTTTGAACACCAAGAAGCAACATCATCAATAATTCCATCAGTTGTATCTGAATAAGTCAAATAATCGCTCTTAATATAGTCTTTAATCAGAAGCTGCAATCTTTCAATTTCAGCTTGGCTTTCATCCACAAAAGAAGATTCTTTGCAAAGCTCTGAAAGATATTCTGCATATTTTTCTTTGTATCCAGGAACAGAAAGAAGTTTTTCAACAAGCGGTGTATAATATCCAGTTACATTCCAGCCAAACGGATTTCTTGTAGCTGTATCGGAAAAACAGTTCGTTCCTAAAATATTGTCATAATCATACGGAATGAAATAGCATTTTCCTTTTTTATCAAAATAGAAGTAATAATTGTTTTTGTTGTTCCAATAATCATCGTCCATTCCTAACACAACGTTGCAAGCAATAGTTTTTAGGAACAAATCCACATCCATTTTACTTTCATAGAATTCTTTTATTTTATCTTCAGTAGAAAGTTCATTCAAATCTGTTATAAATTTAATCAGCTCATCACGTGCAGAATAGAATTCATCTTTGTTTGTCTTTAAATCGTAGTCGTAACGCATGCTTTGATTTTCATCAAGATAAATTTCTTCAACACCGAACGAACGATATATATCATAATCCGTTGCCATAGATGGTCCTTTTGAAGACGACCAGCAGCATTTCCACAGATTGCCTTTATTTCCATTGAATTTTTTGCCGATTTCTGGAGAAATTTCTGAACGTTCCTTCAAAAACTGCTTGTTTATTTCCTCAATCATTGCATAAACACCGTAATCAAGCTTCTTTTCAGAGCCGTCATCTTCCTTAATCGTTATAAAAAGACGAGTATAACCTGCACGAGGAGCTGTCCAAACACCGTTTCTGCGGAAAAAGTTATATCCAAAGATTTCCCGCACGTAGGATGGATCTTCTTTAAAACGCTTAAGATTAAGACCTTTTATACAGCCGGCAAGTTTTCGTTCCTCGCCAGAATCATCGCACCATTCTTCAAAATCAAGTTTAAAATGTGCCTGATAATAATTTTCACCATACTGCGGTCTCATTCGGCTTGTGTTGCCGCGCAAACGCATTCCAATATCATTGATTTTCCAAACATTATCGCCTTTTTTCATTTCAAAATCAGCATGAATACAATCTTCATTTTTTGAATTTTTATCAAATTTTTTAAGAAGAGTTTCCCACTCAGAACGTTTTATATTCAAATATATCTCTGCAACTTGCTCAGTTCCAAAAATATAATCAAGACTTTCCGTTCGCGATGATGCTGCCGGTCCAACAACATCACTGATTAAAATTTCTTTGCTTGTTTTTCCATTGCTTTCAATTCCTGTAACGCCAACAGTTTTCACTGTAAATGTATATGAATTTCCAGCTTTTACATCCATTGAATATTCTTTGAAATCCGGACTAACAAATACCGTATTTTTTGGCATTGCTTCTGTCAAAACTGAACGAGCTGTATTCAATGATTCAATCTTTATTTCTTTTTTTTCATAAGAAATCAAATAGCCAAAAATATTTCCAGAAGAAGATTTCTTCCATGAAAGAGTTGCTACCAAATCTTCAACTTTTACTTTAAAATCAGAAACATCTTCCGGTGCTGAAGGAGTTTCTCCAGGACTTTCAGGAGATTCGGAAACCGAAGTCGTTATTGAAAGTGTTGCTGTTTTATCTGTATCCTGATTATTTGAATCCAGAGATGTAAACGTAAAATTATAATTCGTGCCAGATTTTAATCCAGTTACTGTAAACGTATTTGATTCTTTTGAACAAGTTTTTGGTGTTGCCAGATTGCCTTCTGCCGGCTCCATTGTAATTTTCACACCAAAATAATTTTTTTCAGGATTTTGCCATGCCAATACAATTTTTTCTGTATTTGCGGCAGCTCGTGCATTACTTATAGAACTATAAATTTGTGAATCCGAGCTGCCCCCCCCCGATTCTGAATCACCTGAACTGTCAGAACTATCTGCTGCACAACTAAAAACTGTTATTCCAAACAGAACAAGATTAACAGCTGCAAATATGCTTAAAACTTTCTTTTTCATAAAACCTCCAGAAAGAATTTTTATAGAATTTCAGTTTACAGCATATTCTGCATTATAACAATTAAATCATCTTCCTGTGCATTTTTCAGCAGCTGGAAAAATTCTTAAATTCATCCTAGCTTGGCACGTGGATTATTTCGCGGGGCTTTGAGCCGTTTGCAGGGCCGACGATTCCGCGGGCTTCCATCTCTTCTACAAGGCGGGCGGCGCGGTTGTAGCCAACTTTCAGGCGGCGCTGAATGTAGCTTGCGCTGGCTTTTCCAGACTGAATAACAATGTCAAGCGCCTGCTCATACAAAGGATCTGCGTCATCACCGTAAAAATTCTGCTGGCCGTCGTCATCTTCATCATCATCCACAAAGATTTCATCATCAATGTAATCCGGTTCGCCCAAAGTTTTTACATAATCAACAACGTGCTCAACATCTGAATCGCTTTCAAAAGTTCCTTGAATTCTTACAGGATACGGACTAACCGCAGAAGCATAAAGCATATCGCCTTTTCCAAGAAGTTTTTCCGCGCCTACCGCATCGATAATAATATTTGAGTCTGTTCGGCTCGCAACCATGAATGCAATTCGGCTTGGAATATTTGCTTTGATTAAGCCGGTAATAACATTAACTGAAGGACGCTGCGTGGCCAGAACAAGATGAATTCCCACCGCGCGCGACATTGCGGCCAAACGAGCGACATTTGACTCAAGTTCCTTTCCGCTGGTTGCCATCAAATCTGCAAACTCGTCAATAATAATCACGATATAAGGAAGTTTTTCCGTTGCAATTTTTCGTTCTTCAACGCGCTTGTTATAGCTTGAAATATCGCGGACTCCCATCTGGTCAAGCAGCGCATAGCGTCGTTCCATTTCACACAGACACCACTGAAGGCCTTGCAACGCTTTTTTCGGCTCGGTAATAACAGGAGTCAAAAGATGCGGAATATCGTTGTAAAGTTTCAGTTCAACAACTTTCGGGTCAACAAGAATCATTTTCACTTGCTGAGGGGAACGTTTGTACAAAATCGAAAGAATTATTGAGTTTACACAGACAGATTTTCCAGCTCCAGTAGCACCGGCAATCAGAAGATGAGGAGTTTTTGCAATATCAATAATCTGGGATTTTCCAAGAATATCTTTTCCAAGAATCACAGGAATCGCCATTTTCTGGAATTCTGGCAAATCCTGCTCAATCATTTCGCGGAAACTTACAATTGAACGCTTTTTGTTAGGAACTTCAATTCCAACTGCAGCTTTTCCTGGAATCGGAGCAACAATGCGGACGCTTGAAGCAGCCAGGCTAAGCGCAATATTATCCTGAAGCGCAACAATCTTGCTGAGCTTAACGCCAGGCGCAGGAGCAATTTCAAACATTGTTACAACCGGCCCTTTTTTTATGCCAACAACTTCAGCGCTTATTCCAAAATCAGAAAAAGTTTTCTTCAATTTAACAGCGCTTTCTTTTGTTTCGTTATCGATGAGCCAATACTGATCATCTTCGTACTGCTCAAGCAAATCAGTTGGAACAATGTACGGCTTTTTAGGGCGAGCCACATGGCTGAGCGGAGCCGCTTCTGTCGCAATAGTTTTTCGTTCTGGAACTGGCGCAGTTTCTATCACGCGTCCTTCAACGGTCGTTTCAACAGTCGGCGCAACCGGAGTTTCTGGGGCTTCAACTTCAACTTCCGAGGCATAGCTAGATTCCTGCTCATTTCCGTTTGTTTCCGGCTGATTTTCTTTGATTTCCACCGGATTTTCATTTTTTTCATCAAAGAATGAATTGTCAGCGTTGTCTTCAAGCTGCTTCCGGGCATCATTTTCCATATCCGCAAAAACATCAGAACTAAAAGAAATTGTTGAATTTTCATCGCCCGCAGATTCAGAAGAAACTTCGCTTGCGTCCGCAGAATTTTCAGTTTTTTCAGCTGGCAGAGTTTCTTCAGACTGCATCTCGTCTTCAAAAGACTCTTCGGAATTCATATCAATATCAAAAAAATCCGGAGAAAGCGTTTCTTTTGAATTTTCCGGCTCATCCGCCTCGTTTTCAGAAGGCTCGTCTTCAAAATCAGCTTCATCCGGCACTTCAGATTCCTCAGATTCCTCTGATTCCTCTGGTTCTTCGGAATCTTCCGCTTCTACTTCGTCATTGTATTTTTCAAAATCGTTCAGCGAATTTTCCAGCTCGTCAAAATCCGAATTATTTTCGGCAGCTTCAAAATCTTCTGAAATATCGTTTTTTTCTGAATCCTCAGTTTCTTCAGAGGAAGGCTCGTTTTCTGAGTTACGCACAGTTTCGCCGGCAGCATTTTCGCCGTTTTTATCATCGTCTTCAACTTCAACTGGAATTTCAACAGCTCCAGCCTGAGCCTTTATTTCCTCTGAATCCGGCCACTCCAAATCATCAGCGGGCTCTGCGGAATCAAAAATTTCATTTTCATCAGATTCATCTTCAGCTGAAATTCCATTAAGCGCGGCAAATTCTTCCTGCGTAATCATTGAATTTGCATTCTGCGTTTCATCTTCGTCAAAAAGATTTGCAAAAGGATCCTCGCGCTGAACAACAGGCTCGGTCTCCTCAGTTGGCTCAGAAGCCGCCAGTGCCTCCACGCCCTTTTCATTTTCACCCTGCTCAACGTCGTTCTTCGGCTGATTCTGCAGCTGCGGAGCGGATTCAGTTTCCTGCCAGACTTTCCCGGAATCCGGATTTTCTGAAATCTGAGCATGCGCATTTTCTTCCTGAAAAATATTTTCCAGCTCGGAAGTTAAAAATTCTCTGGAATTTTCAGATTTTTCAGTTTCCAGCTCATTTTCACCACTCGAAGAAAAATTCTCTTCATTCCGCTTTTCAGCAAGTTTCTGCTCTTTTTCCGCAAGAAATTTTTCACGGTGGAAAATCATATCATTTATGCGCTCTGCAACAAGCCCGGCGATAATTATTTCCATAACAACAAGCATAATTCCGATAATTACCGCCAGAATTATTTTTATAGTAGAAAAATCATCCGTATAATCTTTTGCAAAATAGCGGCAAAGTTTTTCAATAAAAACAGAAGTGAAAAAAGGAACAACAGCCGTTAAAAGCCGCATCGATTTTTTTGAAGTCCACTTCGAAGCAAAACACGAAAGCCCCGCAATAAACAGAAAAACCGGAATCAAAATGCTTGAAAAACCATAAACGGAAAAAAGCATATCGCCCAAAGTAAATGCAGTTATATATAGAAGATTATTTTGCGCCGGACCAAAATTTCCAAAATCAAGAGGAAGAAGCGCCAATGAAATTGAAAAAAAAGCCGCAATCAAAAGCAGAATTGCGCCAGCCAAAATATTCGGTTTACTAGAAATTTTCATACTCTTATTATCGGAACAATAAAAAACATTTTTTAGAAATTCTTGCACAGAAAACAAAAAAATCCAAAACAATGATATAATACTTCAAAATGAAAAAAATTTTTTTACAAGCGATTTTATCCTGTTTTATTTTTGGGGCGTCCGCGCAGCAAGAGGCTCCAGCTCCAGTTCAAATAACGTACTGCGGCGGAAGAAACTACAGCCTTGTTGAACGAACGGACTTGCGCAGATACGACAACAACAACTACGTAGGGCTTGTAAGCCGGGAAGTCCGCTCGTTTATTGTGAACGACGGAAATTTATACGACGGAAGCTTCTACATTGATGAAGGAACGAAACATCAGAATGTTTCTGTTGCCGCTGAAATTCATGACTCAATTCCTTCAAGCTTCAGAATTACTCCGGACGGAAATCTTATTATGATTGAAGACAACGGATTTCCAACTTTCAGAAGTTTTCCAGCCTTTCCAAAAACAAAAATCAAAAAAGGCGACAGCTGGACAGGCAGAGCGACACGTGCAGTCGACCCTTTGAACAAAGGCGTTTTCACAAAAATTCCAATGGAAGTTTTGTACACTTACATCGGCGATGAAACTGTCCGCGGCGAAGAAGTTTTTGTATTCAGCGCGAAATGGGCAACCCGCTACGGAATTTCTTATTTTGATTTCGGCGGCGACCAGAATTTAAAAAGCGCAAACGGCAGCCACAGCGCAACTATGTATGTCAGCAAGGCGACCGGCTACGCAATTGTTGTCCGCGATTCAGTAAACGAAAATTTTATTTACAAAGACGGAAATTCCGTAAGTTTCAAAGGAACAATTTCACTATTCACTGAATATCCGCCGGCTGTTGACCGGACAAAAATCATTGAATCTTTGCAGCGCGCGGAAATTGTTTCAAAAGACAAAAACGAAACCGATTCTCTTGAAAAACCGATAAATGAATCACGGCCGCTTGTTGCATCCAAGCCGCAAAATTCTGATTCCGGGCAAAAAAATTCAAACATCAAGGTTGAAAACACTCCGGCAGGAATTCGGCTTACAATTCAAAACCTGAAATTCAAGGCAGACAGCGCGGAACTTCTTCCCGGCGAGGAAAAACGTCTTGAGCAAATCGCCAGCGTTCTGAAAGAAGCGAAAAACAGCCAGTTCTTAGTTGAAGGACACACGGCAGCCACCGGAAATGAAAAAGGCGAAATGAAGCTTTCAGCGGAACGAGCGCACGCAATTGCAGAAGCGCTTTCAAAAAAAGGAATTTCCGCTTCAAAATTCATAACGAAAGGAAGCGGCTCGCGCAAACCGATAGCGGACAACGCAACGCCGGAAGGAAAAGCGATGAACCGCCGCGTAGAAATCACAATTCTTGAATAAATTTCTGAACTTTATGCCAGAACGGGCAAAATTTTTGCGCTAACAAAAAATCTCTGTTTTATGCAAAGTTCCCAGCTGAAAAAGAGCTTCCCGAAGCGAAAGCTCCTTGTGGTTTTCCATAAATTCTTTCAAATCAATTGAAAATCTGTTCATTGAAAAATGCTGAAACACAAAAAGTTTTTCCCAACCAGCGCATTTTTTCAGCTCGTCGCGGTATTTTATAAAAATTCCCTTCGCTTTCAGCTCGCTGTAGCCAACAAGCCAAATTTCTGAATTCAATTTTTTTGCAAGCCGGGCAGTTTGTTCCGCCATCCAAATCTGGCTTTCTTCTATTAAATCCGCTGAATTTTTTCCGCCGTTTTTTATAATATACTTCAGCTGGGAAGTTTTTGCCGAATGAACCGGCGTTTTGTTCAGAATTATTACGTTTTTTCTGAAATCAATTCCAAGTTCTGGATGTTTTCTAAAAAATCCTTCGCCAAGTTTTCCAGCCTGCCCCACAAGATATTTGTTGTTTTTCAGAAGCTGCTCGTCTTTTCCGGGATTATCGCCGACCACAATCAGTTTTATTTCATCATTTTCCGAAATTTCGTCCAGTGCGCGGTTGTAAACAATCGGAGTTTCAAAAGGATATTCCGGAGTTTTCGCCTCTTTTGCCGCGCTTTTCTGCAACTCCATAAGATTTGGAACTTTTTTATTCCATTCCTGAATTTTCGCCTTGAAATTCCGCCTGAATTCTTCAAGCGAAAAAAACTGTTCCTGCGTCATAATTTTTCCTTTTTAGCTGAATGAACTTCGCCGCTCAAATCAATTGAAGCAGTTCTGCCAGTCAGTTGAATGAAGAATATCGCTCACTGCCTGCTGAATCCGGCGGCTGCTCTGGGTTCCGTAAATTTCACTTCTGCGGATAAAGCCAATATCATAATAGCCAAGAATATTTCCCGCCGAATGAGTTGTGAAGCTGTCTGCGTAACGCCCGTTCTGCAGAACAATTTCCGGAACGAGTCCCATTCCAATTCCAAGCTGGGCAAGCGCAAGAATCGCCTCGTTTCCTTCGGTTTCAGCTGCAACAACCGGCTTCACATTGCGGCTTTTTGTCCATTCGTCAAAGCGGCGGCGCGCCAAACCAGTTTTTGGAAGAATCAGCGGCACAGAAGAAATAAAATCCTGCGGCGAACGGTTTTCTGAGTCAAAACAGAATTCATTGCTTGCGGCAAAAATCAACGGCGAACGTCGGACACTTATTGTTTCCATATACGAAAGACCGTCTTCTGGAATTGCGGCAACCGCCAGATTAGCGCGGCCTTCCCTTACTGCAGGAATTGCTCCGGCAGGATCGCCGGTTTCCAGAACAAGCTGAATTCCCGGATAATTTTCTGAAAGTTTTTTTATAAAAAGCGGAAGAATCACATAGCAGGCCGTAACCGAAGCATAAACGTGAAGCGTTCCTGTTATCTTGTTTTTGTCACCATTGAAAGTTGAAAAAAGATCTGCCTGCTTTTCCAAAGTTTCATACGCAAATTCCGCAAAAAGCTTTCCATTCGGAGTAAGCTCAACTTTCCGGTTTGAACGGTCTATCAGATCTGTGCCAGTTTCTTCTTCAAGGCGCGTAATTATCCGGCTCAAAGCGGAAGGGCTTATGTTGATTTCTTCAGCGGTTTTTGCAAAATGCAGCTGCTTGCTAAGAACCACAAATGCTTTCAATTCGTAAAAATTCATTTTAAATTATTCTATCATACAATAGAATTTTGACAAATATTGAATCAACAGTTTATAATATTGATATTTGGAGGCTTTATGAAAAAAATTATTTCCTCTTTGTGCGTTGCATTGGCAGGCTCATTGCTTTTCGCCTACGACATTGCTTCAGAAGCACAAATAAAAGATGGTGCAAAAAGTGTTACAAGAACAGATTTTTCAATAGTTTCAAAGTTTGGAGAATATTTCCGCACACCAAGCACAAAATATGCATACATTCTTGATTCAGCAGGAAAAACAGTTGAATCTGCGGAACTTACCGCTCGCGATGCCGTTATAAACAAAATTTCAAATGTTTACGATGCAAACGGAAATTTGAAAGAACAAATTTGCACAGATTCAGATGGAATTCAGCTTTGGAAATCCGTTGCAACATACAAAGACGGAAAAAAATCTGATGTTTCTGAATTTGGAAAAGACGGCTCGCTGAAAACAAAAACTATTTACATCTACGAAAATTCAAAGCTTGCGGATGAAACCGTCTACAATTCTGAAGGCGCGCTCATGGAAAAAACAATCTACAAGTATGATGAAAAAGGCCGCCTTTCTGTTCAGGATATTTATTTTAACGACGGAACGCTCGCCCAGGAAACTCAGATTGCCTACACTGAAAACGGCAAGAAAGATTCCGTTTCCTACTACGACCAGCACGGAAAGCTTACATCAAAATGTATTTTCCGATACGCGGCGAACGGAACTTTGTCTGAAGTTACAACTTACGGCGCGGACAGCCAGACAACAACACGGCAGCTTGTAAAATACGACAGCAACGGAAATATCGCAAGAATCACAACTTACAATGTTGCAAAAAAATTCGGAACAACTGTAAATGAAATGTCTGATATGCAGGAATTTTCATACAATTACGATTCCGCGGAATTAGTTTCAACTGAAAACGCAAAATAATTCCAGACTAAAGCTAAAGCAAAGGTCCGAAAACCTTAAAAATCCATCCCGTTATTCTTACGAACAGCGGGATTTTTTTATAGTCTGAAAGAGCTAGCTCCTTGCAGAATTTCAACGTTTCCTGAAAATCCATTTCAATTTCTGAAACAGTTTCATTCTGATAAAGATAAACGCCGCATTCAAAATGGTGGAAAAGGCTTCTGTAATCCAAATTTATTGAGCCTACAGTTGCCCTTTTGTCATCCGAAACAAAAAGTTTTGAATGAACGAATCCTTTTGTATACGCAAAAACGTGCACGCCATTCTTAAGCAGCTGCTTTATAAATTTCCGCCCTACACAGAAAGTTAGAAAATGATCGTACTTTTCAGGAACAATAATGCTGACCTCAACGCCACGCCGAGCCGCAAAAATCATTGAATTCATCAGCGTGTTGTCAATTATAAAATACGGCGTAACAATATGAACATAATCGTGCGATTTTGAAAGAATGTAGTTATAAACATCTTCCGCAATATCCGAATCAGAATACGCATCGTTTCCGTAAGGAATTACAATTCCGCCAACTTCCTTAGGATTTTTTGGAACATTCACAAAGCGGTCGAAATCAAAAAAATTCAGTTCCGTTTTCTTTGTCTGAAGATACCAAAGCTGCAGAAAAGTAACTGTAAAAGTCTTCACAGCCGGCCCTTCAATTCTGATTGCAGCATCTTTCCAGTATGCAAAACGCCTATGGTTCAAATTTATATATTCATCAGAAATATTCAGCCCGCCCGTATAAGCGATTTTTCCGTCAATATCAATGAGCTTGCGGTGGTCGCGGTTGTTCAGCGCCGTGTCATAAACCGGAATGAACGGAGAAAAAATTTTCGCGTTAAGACCATTCTTTCTAAGAAATCTTTCGTAGCGGTGAGTCGCCAAAGTTACCGAGCCGAGGCTGTCGTAAAGCACAAAAACTTCAACGCCAAGCTTCGCCTTTTCAACAAGAATTTCAAAAATCTTGCTCCACATAAAACTTTCTTCGATTACAAAATATTCAACAAAAATGAATTTTTCAGCCTTCTTCAAATCTTCCAGCATAACAGGAAAAAAATCCTCGCCGCAGCTGAAATATTTTGTGTCAGTATTTGTAAACGTTGAAAAACCCGCGCTGTTTTTCAAATAAGTTGAAATATCTCTTACCTTCGGATAAATTTCCAGCGCTTTTTTTTCAGTTTCAATGTCAGAAAGAAAAGGCATTGAATAATTTTTTATTTTTTTCAGCCTTCTTGAAAACCGAGTTCCCAGCAAGTTTTTCTTAAAAAGAAAGAACAAAACAATTCCGAAAAAAGGCAAAATCAGAACAGGAATCAGCCACGCGATTTTAAATTCGTTTCTTCCCGGACTGTTCACTAAATAAAAGCAGAACAAAAGGCTCACAACAATGCTGAACTGAAACAAATGCCGCGCGTAAGGAAGATAAATAAAAACCGGAAGCATAAAAAGCCCAATCTGAATAACAAGAAGCAGAACAACAATAAGAATTCTGCTGAAAACAAGAGTTTTTAAAGTCTTTAAGCGGCGGTGAGGCGCGCGTGAATTTTGAGAATTTTTATTCATACTTTGCCAAATTTACCTTTTACAAGTATAATTAAATATAATTAAATTTTCTATTTTCACCGATAATAAATCAATAAAAAAGTCGAAGAGCGAGGTACATTATGAAACAAATTGGAATAAAACTTGCAGACGGCACTTTCTACCCGATAATGGAAGATGGAAAACCCGTAAAAAAAACTTTGGGACTTACAACTGTAAACGACAACCAGACTCGTGTAATTGTTGATGTGTACCGCTCGCAGACAGGCACAATGGAAGACGCTGAATATATTGACAGCCTGCAAATCGACAATCTTGTGGCGCATCCGAACGGAACCGCCGACATAAACCTGAACATCGGGCTTGATGAAAACAATAAACTTCACGCAGAAATGATTGACCCAGAAACCGGCGCAACATCCAACGCAAATGTAACTCTTGTTTCCAGAACGCTCGAAGAACGCCTTGAGCCAACCAATTACGACGTAAAACTTGACGGCCAGCAAAACGACAACTTTGAAGAGCTTCCAGAATTTGACGAAAGCCTTGAAGATTTTGAGCTTCCTGACTTTGAAAACAATGATGAAACAATCGTTGAAAATCCGATTTCTGAAGAAACATTCTCTGAAGACAAAAATGGAAATGTAATAGAAGATTCTGAGCAAACAAAACAAGAAAAAACAGAAGAGCCGGAAATTTCCGAAACTGAAGAAATTCCTGCTGAACCAAAAACTTCCGCGGAAAAAGAAACTGAAACAGAAGAAAAAGCTGGAAACGGCGCAGCTGCGGCAGGAATTGCAGGCGGCGCAGCCCTTGGTTTGCTAGGAGCCGCAAGCCTTCTGAAAAAAAAGGAAGAAGAAAAGGCAAAAGCCGAAGCCAAAGCTGAACCAACTGAACCGGCAAAAGAACAAGCAGCAGAACCGACTGAAGAAACTATTCCGGAAGAAAATTTCGCCGAGCCGGAAGAAACAGCTACTGAAGAAACTCCGGCAGAAACAGAAATTCCAGATTCTCCAGCGGAAGAAGAAATTCCTGCCGCTGAAAAAACTGATGATTCAACAATTTCCGCGGATGATGATTTCGACTTGCCAGATTTCAATGTGGATGACGGCGCGGATGAAACAGTTGCCGCAGAAGAACCAGCCGGTTCCGCGGACGAAACAAATTCCAGCGACGCAACAATTTCTTCTGAAAACGCAGACGGTTCAGAAAATTCGCCTTTTGAAGATTTCGACCTTCCTGATTTCAACGAGGATGACGGCGCGGATGAAACAGTTGCCGCAGAAGAACCGGAAAACGACGAAAAATCAGTTCTGGACGACGACGCGTTCTTCGATTCAATCACTTCTGACGATGAAGATTCAAAGCATGAAGACGAAAATTCAACGCTTGTAAATGACAACACGCCTTCACACGGAATTAATTTCGACGGACTTTACGACAAGGAAACAGCCGCCGGAAATTCCTCTGACTCAGTTTACAAAGATGATTCAGAAGAAATAAAGAAAAAAACAAAAGCGCCTGTCATCATCTGCATAATCTGCGCAATAATTTGTATTTTGGCAACGCTTCTGATTCTGTTCGTTGTTCCTTCAAAATACAACCTGCTGAACAAGTCTGAAAAACATGAAACAACAGCCGCAGAAGAAATTCAGGACACAGAACCTGAGCAGGAAGAAATTTCCGAGCTTCCAGCGGAAGAGCCGGAGCAAAAACCAGTTGTAATTGAACCAAAGGAAGAAGAAATTGTTGTTGCGCCGGAACCTGAACAAGTTGTTCCAGAAACTCCAAAAGAACCGGAAACAAAACCTGCCGACATAACTTATAAAATAAAATGGGGCGACACGCTTTGGGACATTGCGGATTCTTACTACAAAAATCCGTGGAACTACAAAAAAATCGCGCGCTACAACAATATCAAAAACCCGGACTATATTATTTCAGGAACGACAATTACAATTCCTGCGAAATAGTTTGAGATAAACACTTCAATTATGCTAAAATAAGTCATCGTTTTTTCGATGGCTTATTTTTTTTACGGAACATTTTTAATTTCAATATGAAAAATTCAAAATTCTGCATAATCGCATTGCTCATTGTTTTTTCTGCAATTTTTTCAAGCTGCGGCCAGACAGCAAATTCAGACTTGTCTGGCATTTCTGCAAAAGATAAATACTATTTTTTAGCGCTGCGGAAACAAAACGAAGGAAATCTTTCCGAGGCGAAACGATTTTTTTCCATTTCAGCAAAAAAAGGCTCTTCTTACATTGCAAGGCTAAGCGCTGAAAAACTCACGGAAATTGGAAACATTCAGGAACGGCTGGCAGCCTGCGAAAATCTTGTAAAAAAATACAACGATGAAGAAGCGGCTCTGATTGCGGCAAAACAGCTTTTCGACGCGGAAGAATTTACAAAACTCGTTGTGCTTACAAACAATGTAAACTACGAAACAAGCCTGAACGCGCTGATTTACCTTAGATTTTCAGCGATGCTCAAAAACAACAGCGCGCGGCTTTACAACGATGTGTTTGAATGGTTCACAAAACGCCCGGTTTCCTCTGAACATTACAAATTTTTCTGCGAAATTTCAAAAAACGAGGAATTTCTGAAAAACCAGGAGCAGGCAAAAATAATTGACCTGCGTTCAGAAGTTTACAAGCGGAACTACAAAGTTGCGTTCGGGAAATTTCAAAATCTGAAGGAAAATTTGCCGTTGATTCCGCAAATAATTTCAGACGCGGGAAAAATTTGCCTTTACGGAAGCGAGGACTTTCTTCAGAATGCAAAATTCTTTGACAGCCTTGCAGAAAAACTTTCTGGAACAGACGCGGAATTTTATTCAAACTTCTATTCCGGCCGGCTTTATGAAAAAATCGACTACCTTACCTACGCAACAAACCGATACAAATCTGCAATGAAATGCGCAAAAACCAGCGAACTTTACGACAATGCGCTTTGGTATCTTCTTAGCCTGAATTTGAAAAAATCAACCAGCCAGGGAATAAAAATGATAAAGCAATACTGCTCAACCTGGCACAACCCGGAATATTTTGACGATATTTTCGATATGCTAAGCCCGCTTATGCTTTCAGAAGGACGCTGGAATGAATTCAGCGATTTGTACAAAGCTATCGACGGATTCGCAACAGACGGAACGACCGCGAAATTCGCATATATTTTCGGAAGGCTTGTTCAGGAAAAACTTGCAGTTCCTTCAGTTGATGACACGCACAAAAGCGAGGACGACGCGGCATTCACGCGGGCGCTCACAAGCGGAAACGAAATTTACTACAAATCGCTTGCAATTTCAAAGCTCGGACTGGGCGGTGAAAATGCAGAAGAAGTTGTGTGCACAACAAAAAACAGCTCAGAAATTCCAGTGGACATTGAAGCCGAAAACCTTCTGCTGGGCTACGTTTATTTTGGCTTTCCTGAAAAAATTTACCCGGAATGGCTTTCCCAGAACAAAAAAGGAATAAAAATCAGCTACGAAGCAGGAATCAAAATTGCAAAATTCCTTGAAAACTGCGGCAACAACAAGAATGAATATTATCCGCAGGCATTGCGCATTGCCTCAAAAGTTATAAATTCAGCAGGAAAAACTGTTTCAAAAGAGGAGCTGAAGCTGCTTTACCCAAGAAACTACAGCAAAATCGTAAGCGAAAAATGCAAGAAATATAATGTTCCGGAAGAAATTATGTACGCGCTTGTAAGAAGCGAAAGTTTTTTCGACCACCAGATAGAAAGCTCGGCCGGCGCAGTTGGACTAACGCAGCTGATGACATTCACCGGAGACGATATTGCCCACCGCCTGAAATACAACGAGTACAACTTAAAAAATCCAGACGACAATCTTGAATTCGGCACATGGTACCTGGCACATCTTTCTGAACGGCTGGAAAACAGATGGCTTTCCGCATTTTTTGCATATAACGCAGGAATCACAAGAGTAAGACGCTGGACGAACAGCTCAAAAATTGAATTCAACAACATAAAAAAACTTCCAGACGACTTATTTCTTGAAACAATTCCTTATGAAGAAACGCGGGAATACGGACGAAAACTTGTTGGAGCGGCGGCAATGTACGCGTGGCTTTACTATGACAAAGAAATTTCTGAAGAAATCTCTGAAATCGTGAAGTAAAAACAAAATGATTACAATTTCTTTTGAAAACCGCGGAAAATGCGGACTTTGCGAATATCTTTACAATTCAATCAAAAAGCAAATTATAGAAGGAACTTTAAAAGCCGCCGAAAAACTTCCTTCAAAACGGACGCTTGCGGAAAACCTTGGAATAAGCGTGATAACCGTTCAAAATGCCTATGCCCAGCTAATCAGCGAAGGCTACATTTATTCAATTGAAAAAAAAGGCTTTTTTGTAACGGAATTAAAACCATTCAAAAATCAGGCTGAAAACGAAACGGAAAGCCGCAAAAACTGCCAGGAAACAGAAAACGAAAATTCAAGCGCATTTGAATGGTTCGCAAATTTCGGAAGCAATTCAACAAGCTACGAGAAATTTCCATTCAGCCTTTGGTCGCACAAAATGCGGCAAGTTCTTAATTCCGGCGATGAAAAACTTCTTTCCAGAGTTGGCGTAAAGGGAATTTTTGAGCTTCGGACAGCAATTTCAAGATATTTAAAGGAATTTAGGAACATGAACGTTTTTCCGGAGCAAATCGTAATCGGAGCCGGAACAGAAAACCTTTACTCAATGGTCGTGCAGCTTCTAGGCCGGGAAAATCTTTTCGCCGTTGAAAACCCAGGCTACCAGAAAATTTTATACGTCTGCGAACTGAACGGCGCAAAAGCAATTCCGATAAAAATTGACTCGCAGGGAATCGACATAACCGAGCTGGAAAACTCAAAAATCAACATTGCGCACGTTTCGCCGAGCCACCATTTTCCAACAGGAATCGTAATGCCAATCCGCCGCCGGCAGGAACTTCTGGAATGGGCGCAAAAATCAGAAAACCGCTACATAATCGAAGATGACTACGACAGCGAATTCCGTTTCAGCGGAAAACCGCTCCCAACTCTTCAAAGCGCCGACAAAAACGGAAAAGTTATTTATATAAACACATTCTCAAAAACGTTGGCGCCTTCAATCCGAATCAGCTACATGGTTCTTCCGCAAAAACTCCTGCCGGAATTTGAACAGAAAATCGGATTTTATTCGTGCCCGGTAAGCTCGTTCGAACAGTTCACGCTTGCAAAATTCATAGAAGACGGAAGCTACGGAAAACACATAATCCGCATGAAAAATTTTTACCGGAACCTAAGAAACTCATTGATTTCAGCAATCGAGTCAAGCGCACTTGCAAAATTCTGCAAAATCCAGGAAGAAGAAGCCGGCCTTCACTTTCTTTTAACAATCGAAAGCAGCTTTTCATCCGAAGAACTAATACGCCGTCTGAACGCGCAAAAAATCAACCTTCCGCCCCTGACCAACTTTTACTACAATAAAAATTCGCCATCAACCAAAAACACATTCGTTGTAAATTACAGCGGCATAAAAAAAGACCGCATCCCCGAAATCGTAAAACGAATGGAAAAAATCTTCCTCCCGCTCAGCTAAAAGCACAAAAATCCCGAAAAATCGCATGACGCGCAAAAAAAATGCGCAAGCCCCATCCGACCAAAAAACGCGCTAGAATAACAAGAAATTCCGGCGGTCCGGCAAAAACCGCGCACGCGCGCCCCTTGCCGTCGC
>SAMEA104315436__coassemble_827_pt1 | contig 39053 bp, 67 predicted proteins | sample SAMEA104315436__metabat2_high_PE_011 | metagenome-assembled genome bin SAMEA104315436 (sample SAMEA104315436) | gut metagenome | biome: Monkey gut; feature: monkey-associated habitat; material: faeces | place: China | collected 2013 | reverse complement strand
GAATTATATAAAAAAGCAGATGACGGGAGTCGGACCTTGCTTCTGGCTTTAGAACCCTTGCGCCTATTGGTTTTGCACTAAAAAAAAAATTAACAGCTGGAACAAATTATAACGCTGAAAAAACTGGCTTCAAGATTGTAAAAATACAAGAAAACTAAAAATCGCCATAAAAAAACAAGAAAATTTATAAAAAGGAAAAGAAAAAGCGTACAAGATGAAACAAAAAACTAGTTTATAAAATTATTGTTTTTTTTGTAAAAAGTAGTTGACAGTATTTTATTAGCGTGTTATTATAAGAATGTCAGGGGGAAAGGATGAAACGTATGTCATCTAAAAAGAAAAAGGCAACCTCTGGAAAGGTTGCCGCCTGGCTTCGGATTTTAGCGGTTCTCCTGACCGGAATAGGCACATTCCTGTTGGGATTCGCTGAAATACTGAAGATAATCCTTAGGTTCGATTAGGTTGTCAACTTGGATCGAACGGTAGCAAGGTACGCCTTGCTATTTTGGATTATCACTTTTTTTTAGGGGTTTGTCAAATGAATTTCTTGCTTATCACGGAGCTTGTAAAAGCTGTTGGACTTATGCTTATAGGCATAGGACTTATTATTTATTCAATCGACAAGATTCTAAGGCGCAAAAATGGAAAGCGAAACGAAAGAAAAGAAGTATAGCGGTTATGGCTACCATGGAGGCGGAAGAAAGCCAACCGGCAGAATAAAAATTTTTGCAAGCACAACAATTTCCGGCACTCCAGAAGAGATTGAAAAACTCAAGGCTCTTGCAAAATCAAAAGGAAAATCAACCAGTCGCTTTGTGCTTGATAGTCTTCTTGGCATTGAATAAACAAAGGCACGGTTTTTATACCGTGCCTTTGTCAGTTATTATTGTTTGTCGCTGGAGGCCGTGTCCTTTTTTCTTGGAACGCCTTTCTTCCAGCCTTTGCCCTGTCTCTGCTCAAAGCGGAGACAGTCTTCTTCCGTCCAGTCATAAGCCATTATTCCTTTTACCGGAATTCTGGCAACATTGTTATTTTTTGCCCATCTGGAGCAAGAAGCAAAACAAACTCCGTATTTTTCTGAAACTTCCTTTGTATTCATTTTACAGCAAACCTCATTTTTTAAATAAATTTCAGCACAATGCTTACTACTGTCAATGCCAAATCCAGGCAAAGAAGAATAACCAGCAATTTTTCAAATTTGTTCATTTGACAACCTACTTTTTTTTCAAGATTTTTATCACTCTAAGGATAATAGAAACAGAAAGAAGAATTATAAGTATGATTCTAAAAACTGTTATCATTCTTGACCTCCATTAATAAAAAGGCTATCCTAAAAGCAGCAGGTTTTTACCTGCTGCCGGCTTGCTATTTAAGCAAGTTTAGGATTTCTATAACTAGAAGAGTTATCTCGAGCAGGAGTTTTACAGCTTCTAGTATAGCCGAAGCAGTCTTTTTAAGGCTGCTTTTTTTTGTTTGTCCCTTATGTTTTTTATTCATAGGAACCTCCTCTTGGTATTTATAATATACATTAATATATTTTATTTGTCAAGAGGTTTTTTATTTTATTTCAACTTTTATCTTGTCAAAATCAGCGACATATATTTTCGCACTGAAATTTTCCTTACTGTTAGTAAGTATTATATAATCCCATTCTTGCTGAAGTTCGGAATATTTTGCGTTGATAAGTGTCAACAGCATGGGAAATTTTTCGCTGTCCGCCGCAAATGACTGCGATATTTCTTCGTAATTAATTACTTTTTCTGATAGCGTTTCGCTATTTGTCTTATTGAGCAAAAAAATATCGCTGTCTGGATATTGCTCTATCGCTTTCTCTGCATAGCTTTCATTTTCGATTATGACAGCTAGAACTGTCTGTTTTTGTTCCATATTTATACTCCTACTTAAATACTATTGCTGAATTTACTGTGATTTTTACATTTGCGTAATTTGAAAATCCTAATTTTACAAAAGCAAAAGAACTGCTAGTGTCCATATATGTTACGTATTTTTTGCCCTTTTTAAATCCGTCGTTATAATTATTATTAACGAGCTCTGGAATACCGTTCTCTCCAAATCCTACGGAATGAATGAAACCGTGAGGGCTTGTTCCGTCAACAGTATAAAATATATTTGTTCCCGGAATTAAAGTTATCGTCTGTGAGTTTACTGTTACTGATGGTGAGTTGGAAATAGCTCTGCAGCCGTTGGCTGATATGAACTTTTTAATAAGCTCCTCAAAATTGGCTGGGGTATATGTACCTGCTGGTATTGAGTTATTATAATTCCACTGTGCGTAAAGATTGATTGTGTCAGAGCCTGAATATTTTGCTCCGGGCGAGTAAGAAGTTCCGCTTCCGTCCGGGCTTGTGTTCCAGTTCACGAACGAGTAGCCGCTTCTTGAAAAGGCGTTCGCCTTGATTGCCACGGTCTCTCCGTCGTCCGGGTAGAATGTCTGCGAATCCATGGAGCCGCTTCCGCCGTTGGAACTGTAGGAAACAGTGCGTTGATATACTTGTGTTAAACTTTTAGCACAATAATAAGTTTTGTTGTTTTTACGGAAGCAGATTGTAGGTGCGGAGTTGTCAATGTATCGCCGGACAGTGCCGTTGTCATTCACTCTGATTTTAGTTCCTCTTGATGCAGAGGCAGGCACTGGATAATTATAAATACTCGTGAATACAAGATAGTCTGGGGAAGAACAAGAGCCGTTCCAGTTATCATTATACAGCGAATATGTTTTGTCGTTATATCTGAACTTTAATCCCATATCAACCTATCCAAATATCACCGTTTGTCAAAGAGCTTGGCTGGCTTGTCCTTATTCTGTTTGCAGTTGTGGCAGTGTCAGCACTTGTGGCTTTAGTTGCTGTGGCTGCATTTCCTGTGCAAGAACCGGCGCTTGTGGCATACTTTACACTCTTTTCAGAATCAGCTGTATTGTCTACGTTTTCAAGCCCGATTTGCGCCTTTGTTACTCCGTGAGGATTGCTCTTGCTTGACGTGTGGCTTTCCAATGCCGATTTGTCAGCCTTTCCGCTCAGGTCAACGCTGATTTCATTGCTGTCTGAAATGCTCACGTTGTTTCCGGCTGTGTACTGCAGGCCGTTGTTTATCAGGAATTCGTTGGAGGTGCCGTCGGTCATCTTTATAATAACCTTGATTTTTCCTTCTTCCGTGAGCGTGTTTTCAACAGAGGCGATTCCGTTGCCTGTGTCGCCCTTTATTCCCTGCGCTCCGGAAAGGTCGCCGATATATTTCCATTCGGTTTCGCCCTTGCAGTAGAGCTTGCCGGTGTCCGCGTCCTCTACGCTTCCGGTGTCAATCATTGCGAATTCGTACGCTTCCACTTCATCGCCGGAAAAGTCCGCCTCCATTTCCGCAATTGAAGTGTATGTTTTCTTTATTCTGAAGTCCTTTCCAGCTCGTCCGTTGTAGACCTTTATTTTTGATTCTGTTCCGTCCGTGAGCTTCACAGTGTACTCGTTCAGCTCGCCGGAAAGGGTGGAGGCTTTTGTCTGGGCGGCGGACTTTATGCCGATTCCGTCGGAAATTTCCACCGTGTCGGTTTTTCCGTCTGTGCATGAAACGTTCAGCGTGCTTTTTGAAAGTCCGTTATCGTCGGTTTTCTTTTCCACGGAGTGCGCCTTGATTCCAACTCCGTCCTTTACGACCACAGTGTTTTCTCCGCCGTCAGTGTAGGCAAGAGAGAGCTTGCTGCTTCTAAGCCCGTTCTCGTCAGCTGATTCTTCCTGCGAGTGCGTTTTGATTCCGACACCGTCCTTGATTTCAACTGAATCTGATTCGCCGTTTGTGTACGAAACACCGAGCGTGTTTTTCCTTAGTCCGTTTGCGTCCGTGCTTTCTTCCTGCGAATGTGCTTTGATTCCAACGCCGTCCTTCACGGTGAAATTCAAATCCTGCACAAGCTCCTTGTCGCTGGATTCAAGGGAAACAGTGTTGCTTCTTAGTCCGTTTTCGTCTGTGTTTTCTTCCTGCGCCGCCCTTGAAATTCCTGTTCCGTTCCTTATGACAAATTCCTTTGTCTTTGTTTCAAGTCCGTTTCTGAATGTGGCTGTTATCCTGTTTTCCGCGCTTGGCGTTGTACCTGTCTCAGTCTGCTCAAGGCTCACATCGCAGCCGATTGCTTCCTTTGCCTTTGCGAATGTTGCCTTGCCGACGCCCTCATCCTCGGTGTATGCAAGCACCAGCGATTCATCGGAGAATGAAACATCGTTCAGCTCCGTTATTTCCTTTACTTCCAGTTCTTCCGCCATATTGTCCTCTTTGCCTTATAGTCATTTTCGCTTATAAAAAAGCCTGTGTTAAACAAGAAAAGCCGGAGCGCATTTTTCCGCGCCCTGGCTTTCCAGTGTGAGAATATATTTTTTCTGAATTGATTATGTTTTTGCTTGGCTTCCCATGGGAATATGTTACTGCAAAAACGCTAGATTATAAAGTCCCCTGCAGGGCAAATCATTTTTATCTACCTCTTATGCAGTTAGTAATTCTCGGCTTTTTTCTCTCTCCGTCCATAAAATAGTCTTTGCGCCATATTTTGCTAGTGCAATATTTGGGACATCGGAAATAGATTTATTTATATCATTCATAAAAACAATCAATTCAGAATTTTCTCGTCGGTTTTCTTTTGTGTCCAACCATTTAAATACCACTTGCCCGATAGAATCTTTATTAGGATTATTTATCGTCTGTATAATTCTTTCCGGTTTATTTTTCGATTTGGGAATTGCAAAATTAAAAGAATGGTTATATCCACTTTTTCCAGTCAGCTTGAAATCAGAAAAATAGCTTCCGTTTATGGTGTTTATCCAGTTCTCAACATCATCAATAAACAAGTTTTTTACAGTAACAGACGAGGTAAAAAACATATCATTCACAGTAAGCATAGCTTGCAGTAAATCTTGTTTTTTCATAGGAAATGTATTTGCGTCCGTTTTTACAAAAAGCTCATTGTCCCTGATATTTACACCAAATCCCACCAATACAGAGTTAAGCAGCTCTTTCCGGCGGGAGGAATCTATAGGACAGCCGCTGTTTATCAAATCATTTATAATATAACCGTCGTCTGTAAGCGTAATAATATCATTTTCTTTTTTTGCATAAATCTGCAAATAGTCATTATGCCGATCTATAAACGGTGTTGTTATTTCCGTCCATACATCATTTATATTCCGAGTATATGTTTTATCTTTCAGCCACTTAAAATAACTGTCTATCAGTCTTTTTATTTCTTCCGATGTCATTAAAACAACCTCATGTTTATTTTCGGTTTCTTTACTATATTGCAAAAATCCATAAATGCATTCAGATAGTCAAAAGTATCTTTGCAACCATCAAAATTACTTGGCAGTTTATAAGCATATTTATCTCCATATCCCTCTTTATAAATGTGTATATGAGGAATTCCGATTTCTTTACCGTCTGGATTTCTGTGTGGGGAGCCTCCAATATCAACCCGAATGAGCGTTGTTGCTTTTCTCACTCTATTTTGAAAAGTATATTTCATAAAATCTATTCTTGAACGCGTAATATCCAGTATAAAATCTTCTTTTCCGTCATGTGATTGTAAATCTATATTAAGCTTACCGCCAACATCAGGATATTCAAAAATTTTATCACCCGTATATTCTTTTGCAATCGAAATTAAATATTGCGCCTCTTCTTGCGTCAATTCATTCATAATTCGATATTCCAATTTCTAATATTTTCCATTATTTTACCACCAGCACAATAATCAGAATCACAAGAGCCGCAATTCTGAAAATGTTTGAAACAATGTTCAGCTGTCTGTCTGTAATCATTTGACAATCCTTATAATCAGTTAAAATGAATTTTCCAGCATGCCTTTCAGAGCAACTTCCAGAACCTGCGAGCAGTTTATTTTTTCCGCCTGTGCAATCTGCTTTAATTTGTTTGGTATTGTAACATTTATGCGGACTTTTTTATTTTCGTACTGTTCTCTGAACAGTTCAGGAAATGCGGTTACAAGCACAACAACGTCCTCCAAAGAACCCGATTTTATATTTTCAGAAGGCTTTGGAAATGCCTCTCCGTCTTGCTCCATTCCGTACAAATGAAGTTCCAGCGCTTCCCTTGCATTTTTTTGAGCTTCTGCTATATTTTTACCCCAGGAAACGCAGCCTTCAACATCCGGAAAATAAACACTATAGCCGTCATCTGATTTTTCAAAAATTGCAAAATATGAAACTTTATCCATTTTTTTATCTCCTAAAAAATTATTTTAAGCCAGCCTGCTTTAATATGCTGTTCAGTGTTCCCGCCTTTAAATCTCCTGAATGGAAAGGAATTGTAACTCTTCCTTTTTTGCTAGGGTGCTTCAGCTGATAATGAGAGCCTTGTATTTCCACAACATACCAGCCGTCTTTTTTTAATATTTTCAGAACTTCTTTTGCTGTCATATTAATATTGTACGTATATTTTATGCGTATTGTCAATGTTTTTTTTACAAAGAAAAGAGGCTGCTGGCTCTTTGGCAGCCCCCTTTAGCTATTTGCCTAGCGCAAGGTCAACAAGATACCTGCTGACAGTCTTGCCGCTGAATTCCGCGAGCCGCTTTATTTCCGCTTCCTCTGATTCAAGGCAGGAGACACTGAAAGTCTTGTAACTTTTCTTGTTTTCTTTTGTAGTTCCTTTTGGTCTGCCTGCGCCTTCTCGTTTTCCGCCACGGTTTTCCATTATTTTACCACCAGCACAATAATCAGAATCACAAGAGCCGCAATTCTGAAAATGTTTGAAACAATGTTCAGCTGTCTGTCTGTAATCATTTGACAATCCCTATAAAATGAATTAGATTAAAAACAAGCAAGGTGGCTGACCTTGCCCGTTTTTTTGGTTACATCTGCATACTATTTAAGTATCAGAGCCAGAACTGCTACCACAAGCAGGCCGAAGTTGATTAGAACATTCGCAATTGTCAACCAACTCGGCTTTTCTTTTTCATCAGCCATATATTCCTCCTTTTCTCTTGATGTTTATATATTATATTATTTTTGATTTTTTGTCAATGGTAAATAATTAAAAATAATAGGCTTACACGCTGGATTTATTGAAAACAGAGACTGTTTTTTAATTGAATGGAATTGTTTAAAAATGTGCCATTTTTGCTTGTGATAAGAATTTTATACTGTGTAAGTTTTTTGTCATCACTAATTGATGATGTTATTATTTCATCAGAAAAATTCCATAAGGACACTCCGAATCCAAAGATATTGTAAGTATCGCTGCCTATAGTTTTTTTTAGATAGTATATTACTGTTCCTTTTGGGACTGTAATATAGGAACCTCCTGCAATGCGTATAGGAAAACTTAGAGCTGTCTGTCTGTAGCTGTTTCCATTTTTTTCAATAAGTTCTTTTGTTTGTGTTTCAAAACTTTTAGCTGACCAAACACCGAAAGGCAGCACAGCAGTGTTGTAAGAACGTGTGTATGGTCGATAATACACATTCAAATCGAATATTGCATATCCGGGGTCTATCAGGCTGTCATTCTGATTATCTGTGAATACAATATCAATGGAAAGGCTGTCAATTCCTTTTGGGCTAGTTCCCCAGATAAAACCAAAATTTTCAGAAAAACTTGAGCCGTCTATTATTCCTATAGCAGGCTCGTTTATATATTTAGCTCGTATAGCCTGAGTAAAGATAGGATTTCTCATTGAAATTCCATTGAACTGGTAAGTTATGTTGTTTTTAGTTTCTGAGCGACCGGAGTAATATGTGTCGCTTGCAAAGACTGGAACTGCCTGTATTAAATATTTATAATAAGTATTAAAATCTATTCCTTGCTGATATGCTTCCGGCGGATAATTTTCAAACATATATTTTAAAGGCGATTCTGGACTGTAAATCCAGTTTTCGTGAAAATAAAGCCTGTATCTTCCTTTGGCGAGCCTTTCTGCTTCCCAATAATCGGTGGATAATGACAGCCCCCTGATAGACATTGAAGAATTATAGTAACTAATGCCAAATAAACCTAAATTTACAGAGCCTACGCCTTGATTTAAAAAACCTCCTACCGAACAGTTTTGCTTTATTTCTGTTGAGCCGTCTGCATTTACTGTAAAATTATCATTAATATTAATGCTTCCGCCCTTTATTTCTGTTCCGTTTACAGTTCCGCCGGTGATAGTTGTTCCAGAAATAGTTGACCCTTTTATTGTTGAGCCGTCAACTGTGCCTCTTACTGTAACATCGTTGAATTCCGCCTTGCCGGCATAGTCGACTGCCCAGCCTTTTGTGCCTGCTTTGGTGATTGCGCCGTTTTGTATTGTTCCGTCGTAGTTTGCAGACTGGATTAAGCCGCCTTTTGTGTTTCCGTCTAAATCTTTTCCCTGCGTCAGCTTTATGATGTTTGAGTAGAGCGTTTCAACCCTTGCGACTGCCGCCGCAATATGCTGAACCCATATTTTTTTAGCTCTGATGAATTTTTCAGCGTCTTCTGAATCCTCAATCGCGGCAAATATGTCGTTTATGGACTGGTTATATCGCCAGTCATCGAACTTGTCTATCTTCGTCCACGTGCTTCCATTGCTGGAATATACGTAGATGTAAGAATCCGTTGTGTTCAGGTAATAGTCGCCGTTAAATACCGCCGGCTTGTTCGCTTCATATGCCGCCTGGTTGTCCTTGTAATGCCCAAGGTACATTGCACCGCGCTCGCCCTGTTCGCCGTAGACTGCCGAAATGCACGGCTCTGTGTATTCAACGGCTTTGTTTGTGTACAAGGTTTCTGTGCAGGTCCACAAAAAGCGGCTGGTCTTTGTTACGGTCTTCACGGCTTCTGACCATTCGTCAGGGGAGCTTCCGGTTTTGATTCTTCCATTCTTGTCTTTTTCAACCGTTATTCCTGCTGAAACATCCGTAAGAAGATAATAGGTCTTTACGCTTTCTATTCCTGTTCCGTCATAGACTACCGGAACATTGTTCTGCTCAATAAGAGTTCCGTCCGGGGAGTAGTAGCGGAATTTCAGCATTGTCGCGTTCTTCGGAGGCTCAAAGCCCTTGTAAAGAGTGCCTTTCTTCACTTCCTCTTTGAATGATTCTGCCGTTACTTTCTCTTCTGTGTACGAGGCGCAAACCTCGCTTGCTTTCATTTTTTCAAGGCTTGTGTAGTTTTTCATTTTGTTTTCTCCATAAAGAACATCGCTCCGCTTCCTTCGCCGTCGCCGATGACTGCGTTTTCTCCGGCTTTAAGAAGGAACGGAACTGTTGCGTGGTAGTATGTTTTTTTCTCCGAGAATGATTCTGTTGCTTCAACCTGCTCGTAGCCTGAATAGCCGGATTCCTTTCCGTCCGGGACTGTTTCAAGCGTTATGTGTCCGAAGTCCGTGTTGTTCTCCGACTTTCCGCTTGCGACCCTTTTTGTAACTCTTAGCTGTTCCGGGTCCGCTACCTTGCCGGAGCTGTCGACTTTCACCTTCTCGCCGTCAAGGAAAAGCATCCTGTAGATTTTCGTTGTGTCAGCTCCGTAAAGCCGTGAAATCTGCGCCTGAACCTCACGCTCCACAACGTTCAGCTCGTCAATCTTGTAGATGACTTTTATGGTGATATAAAGCACATCGCCTTTCAGGAACGATGACGAAATCTTCACCCTGTTTCCATCCCACTGGCCGACCTCGTCGCCGCTTGAAAGATAAGCCTTGTATGTTATGTTTTCCGTTATCTGCCTGTCCATGTAGTAAAGGTACGCCGAGATGTAGAACCACGAGCTTGCGAGCTTTCCGCTTGAATCCGCCGGTATGCTCTGCGCCTCCGGTGAAATGTCAAGAGTGTACTTGTTTATGTCGATTGTGCTGGTGATTTCAGCTTTTGCTTCGGTAACCGCGGCTTTCACATCGCCGTATGTGAGCGCTGGAATTTTTGTTCCGGATTCTTTTCTTGAAGTCAGGTTTGTTTTGTATTCCGGGATTGCGCCGTAGTCAAAAAGCGACTCGTTGTAGTCCTTGAGCGTAAGCTCCCAGCCGGAAGTGTTCTGCTTTGCGCTGTAGATTGTCATCGGGTTTGTAACGGATGTGAATTCCCCGTTTTCATCCAGATAGCCGAATGAATAGATGTTTCCGTATTCTGGAGCAACTTTGCATTCTTTTGGCTCCGAGAGCGATACAATCCGGGTTTTTCCGCTTCCTTCAACTTTAAGGAAAAGAAGCTGGCTTTCCGCTCCGTTCTGCGCCTGCACAATCATTCCGTATTTTTTTGTTTTGTCCGTGAAGTCGCATAAATCTGAAACTTTGAGCGCAGTGAGCTTTCCGTTTTCTGTTCTTGCGCTGTGGATTGTTCCGCCGGAAAGCCCGATTTTCATCTGCTTCATCTGAAGAAGAACTTTTGAGTAGAGCGGGTAGTAGTCGCCCTCATGTCCTACGTTCACAGTGATTTCACGCGGCTGGAGCTTTTTCCGCGCGTTTGCGCGGCGGGCGTATTTCATCGCCTGTTTTCCGGTTGTTATGTAGTTCAGTGCGGTTTCTGAAATGGTTTTTCCTGCGCGGTAAAGGGCGGCTGAACTCGTTTCGTTCGCCTCGTTTATGTACAGCGTGTTGATGTTCCATGTGGAGCGTTCCGTGTATGTTACTTTCTGCGCGTATGAGGCGCGGGCGAATGTCTTTGCCACGGAAACGCTTTTTATGCTCTGCTCGTTCAGAAGAGCCACCGGAATTTCCTGTTTCTGCTCAATTGCGAATGTCCATTGTCCGTCTGCGTTCCTGTACATCGTTGCGAAACATTCGTCAAGAATCTGGTTCAGAAGATCGCTTTTCTTTGTGTCCTTTGTAACAATTCCGTCGCAGAAGAAATTTTCTTTCTCGCAGTATTCGTAGAGCGCGCCGAGCGATTCAAGGTCGATTTCGCTGTCGCTGTATCTTGAATGAGGGTGAATTTCCGTTGTAAGAATTTCAAGCACCCATGCGGCGGGGTTCCGGGTAGGGTAGCGGCTGGAGCTCCATTTTTTGCCGTCCCAGATTCTGGCTGTTCCGTATGCCATGCAGTTTATTTCGTCCAGCGTGTCCTTTGTGCTGTCGTTGCAGAGAACTGTGAGCCCGATTCTAAGCGTCCGCTCGTTCCAGGGGTCTTCAATCGGAGTTGCCGGAACAATGTTTGAAGCTGTTGATTTCACCGCGTCATACTGCCAGCAGTTTATATAGCAAAGATAACATGTTTCCTGGCTGTTTGATTCCTCTTCCTCTGTTTTTCTTACAAGGCGCACGGAAATGTCTTTTCCAACGCATTCGGCCGCTGAAAATATGATTGAAGTCTGGAATCTTACGGTTTTGTTCGCATTTATTTCGCCGGTTGAAAGTGTTTCAGCGGTTTTCCAGACTGGATTCGCCGCGCCCATATTGTTGCACCACTGGACTTCAACATCAACATTCTTGCCTTTCCAGCCGTCCTTGTACCGCCTGAGCCCGTTGAACATAATGCAGATGTCCGCGCGGTATGTGTTCTGCTCCAGGTCTTTCGTGATTCCTTCCAGGTACTCGCTTGTGTCGCCGTGCTTGTGCGGTATTTCATCGCCGTAGCTTGTGGAAGTTATCTTGTTCTGAAGAACTGCCATGTCGCCGGCCTTGTCCACAATCTGAATCTTGTTGCCTTTTGCGTAGTACGCCCCGGAATGGTAGTAATACTGCTTTGAGTTGTCCAGAACGCTTGTGTTCGGCTGCATGTAGTACACTTTTTCAGTAGTTCCATCTGTTTTCGGCACGTCAATGCTTGTGTTGTAGCCCGCAAGGATTCTGGTTCCGATTGAAAGATTGTTGATCACGCAGTTCTTGTAGCCCACGACAAGCGCAATGTTCCAGTACTGTGTGTCGCCGTTTGTTCCGCCGATTGAATAGTAGCCGCTTGTAATCTTATACGGCGCGGTGTACATTGAGCCCATTATGAATGGAATGTTGTAGCCCAGCGCGTTCTTGTTCTTTGCGCCTTTAAGGAACGGAAGCGATTCCGGGGATTCCGCAAGAGCCTTGCTTTCGCGCTCCGCTTTTTCCGCCTCTTCCTGCGCTTTCTGCTGCTCCACCGCTCCGTAGATTGAAAAGCCTATCGCGACCGCGGCTGTTATGATTGCGATGATTGCGCAGCCGACCGCGCCCGGAGTTTCCCGCGCGAATACTATGTCGTTGTCCTTTATTTCGTAGTCAAGCCCGACGCTTTCGCCGCCTTTCAGAAAAATGCAGTGGGCTGTGTTTATTTCCGGAGCAAACGCCTTGAGCGCTTCCCTGATTGTTCCGTTTGTGCGGCAGACTTTGCAGTCCTTCCCGATTCCTCTGTAGATGCTGAGTGTTCCCATTTATAAAACCTCGTAAATGTTTGCAAGCCGCATGTACGACTTTGACATTTTTATTGAAGAAATCCGCGAGCCCATGTTTTCAGTTGACTGTATGAAAAGGTCTCCGCCAATCGCCACGCCTATGTGAAGCCTGTTGTCCGCAAGGGCGTAGAATTCAAGAATGCTTCCTTCCTTGATGACGTCTGTTTTTCTTACGTTTATTTCAGGAAGAGTTTTCTCCACTTTTTCCCTGCTGAATTTTTCCAGCGCGACATCGTTAAGATGTTTTCCGTATCGTTTTTCAACTTCGATTGCCAGCCCATAGCAGTCGAGCCCTTTTTTCGGATCGCGTCCGAACTCAACAAAAGGAATTCCGATAAGGTCTGAAATGTCTGCCTTTTTTTTCATGCGTTGCCTCTGTTCATGTCAGTGTCGAATTTGTATGGCGGAAATGTCATATCCATGCGGTCGTCGCTGGAAAGCTCAAAGTTGATTTCCATTGTCTCGCTGTAGCTTACAGAGCCGTAGAAATGCGTGTACTGCTTCAGCTTCTGGATTTCTCCGTTTGCGGCGATCAGAGCGACCACGTCAAGGCGGAAATTTTCATCCGCGTTTTCTATGAACTCAATAAGCCGGTTGTCCGCCCCGGAAATTTTCAGCGTCGCGCCTTTTCCGTAAACATCCGGAGGAGTGTACTCAAAGCCGGCCGCGGAATAGGTGTTTCCGCCGTATTCTATGTCCTCGTTGTTTCCTGCAAGGTAAACCGGTTCAAGGCTTCCGCAGGAAAATTTCAGAAGATAAGGCAGGGCATAGGCTCCGCCCGAAAGATACTTCTGGAAAAGCTCTGTGTCGTTCATCAGTAGGCCTCTTCAATTTCCATTTCAATTTTTCTCTGCAGAAGTCCGGCGGATTCAGAAGGCGCGCTTTTGAACCTGTAGAAACCGCTTCCAAGGGCAGGGCAGGTGAACACTCCGGCAGTTCCGCCCAGGACATCCGTGTACCATGCCCAGAAAGCATCGTACTCGCCGTTTTTCATGCCGAGTGAAAGCGAGCATTTTGTAATCTTCTGGAATCTTGTGTTTTTCAGGAAAACAGCTTTTCTTCCGCTTGCGTAGTCGCTTGAAACAGTGTTCTCATCGCGGCTGTTTGAAACGTTGAAAAATCTTGTGTTCACTGAATCGCACCAGGCGGCGTATGTCATAAATATTTCGCTCCTTTCATTGAGCTGTTGGCGGCGGAAAGCCCCTCGTTGTAGACGCCGCTTCTAAGCCCTGCGTTCACAATCTTGTCAACAGTAATCTTCACCCTGTTATAGTCATTCTCCGCGCTTACGCTCACATCGTTCGCGGCGTTGTTTTCAATCGTTACCGGCATATTTACGGTAACCGGCGCGCTTGTCCCTTCGCCGTTCGCAAGGCGCATGAAGTTGCGCTGCTCCGCCGGGTTGAGTATTGCCTCGCCCGCGTTTCCCTTGAAAGGAATCTTGTCTCCGCTGGTGGAATTTCCGGTAAGGAAGCCGCCTGTTGAAAAGGACGGAGCCGCCGGCTTGCTTCCCATTACAGTCGCAACCTGAGCCGCTCCAAGAGCGCCCGCCGCCACCGCGTTCAGAATGTTCTCCGGAGGCGTTCCGCTTGCCAGCGCGTTCGCAACGGCCTGCGCCGCGGAAACGTTCGCCATCGCCAGGTCCATTGCCCACTGCGCGAGCTTTATCTTGTATTCCTTCTGCGCCGCCTTTTTATCCAGCTCGTCTTTCTTCTGGCAGTATTCATCGTATGAGATAAGCCCTTCGTCGTACTGCATTTTCAGGGAGTCCGCTTCCTCTTCCGATTCCTTCTGCACGTCTGAAAGCCGGCTTTCCATTGCGCTGTTGAAGTATGTTGAAATGTTGTTCAGCCCTGAAGAAAGAGTCCCCAGCACATTTGAAATATTTCCGGCAATCTGGCTCATGTTTTCGCCTGAAATGGATTCCTTCAGCTTTTCAATCGCCGTGTCTACCTGCGAAATATCCACGTCAATGCTGATTGCTCCGCTTGAAATCTGCTCTTTCAGAAGCTCAAGGCGCGCAAGCTCGTCGCGCATTTTTTCAAGCTCTGTCTTTGATTCCGCCGCCCATTTCAAGACAAGCTCCTTTGCTGCCGCCGGGTCTTTTTTCAGCCCGATTATTAAAGCCAGCTTTTCTTTTTCCTCGTCCAGTTTCTTGAGCCTTTCCTTTGCCGCCGCGTTGCTTGTGGAAACAAGGCTTGTGTCTTTTGTAACAAGGTCAATGTAGCTCTGCTCAACGGCGTTCACAATTTCCTGCTGTGTCGCCGCCTCGTCAACATCCTGTCCCATTGAACGCATTGCGTCGGCTTTTGCCTTGATTGCGCTGATGTTCTTGTTCAGCTCATCGGTGTTTGACTTGATCAGCTCAGCGGCCTTGATGTCTTTTTCCGAGCCGCCAGAATTCTTTTCAGCTTTCTGAAGGCTTTCCATTTCCTTCTGCTTGTCCTGTATTTTCTGCCCGAGCTCGTCGCTCTGTTTCTTCAGCTCGTCTATCTGCCTCTTGAATCCTTCAGAAGTGCTTGTGTCAAGGTCGAGCATGTTCTTTGTGCGTTCAAGAACCGCCTTGTTGTTCGCAATGTATTCCTCCGAGGCGTCAATAACTTTCTGCTGCGCTTTTATGCTTTTGTCGTAGTCCTTTATGTCTTTCTGCGCCTTTTTTTTCTCTGCTGAAGAAATTCCGGGTGTTGCCAGCGCGGCTTCGGCTTTCTTCTTCTGGCTTCCGTAGAATTCAATGAGCTTGAGTGATTCTTCAATCCGCGCCTTTTCTTCGGCAATGTTCGCCTCCGCGGTTTTCCGCTGCTCCTCCTCCCATTTTCTGTTCGTGTCCTCTATGTTTTTCGCCCTTTCGCTGACTCCTTTTTTCTGCTCCTTTTCAAGGGCGGCGTTGTACTGCGCCTCAAGGTCCAGAAGCTGGCTGTTCAGGCTTTCCCGCTGGTCTTTAAGTTTTGTCAGCTCGTCTGCGGCAATGTCGCTTGGCTTTGCTGTTGCGGCGGTCTGCTCGTGCGCGAATCCAAGAAGCTCGTTCACCTTGCCGATGGCGTTTCCAACTTTTGTTATAAGGTTTGTGAAAAGCACATTCACCGGGCGGATTATCGCGGTGAATCCCATTCCCAGCTGTTCCTTCAGGTCGCCGAATGCGTTGGAAAGCTGGATTCCGCTTCCTGTGGCCTTTGCGGTTTCCTTCGCCATTCCCTCGTACTGGCGCGCGATTATTTTCACCGCCTCGCCGTTCTGAAGCTGTTCCTTTGTAAGGCTTTTTATCTGCGGAACTGATTCTCCAAGCTCGCCTGAAAGCCCGGAAAAAGTCTTGTTAAGGTTTTTCACCGCGCTTTCCATGCTCATCGCGCCGCTGGCGGAAACATCAAGCGCGGCGCTCATTATGTCCTGGATTTCCGCCTGTGTTCTTCCTGCGGCGGCAAGCTGCGCCATAAGCGGAAGAAGCTGCTCGTCCCCGATTGTGCCGATTCCCTGAAGCTCCGAGGCGTAGCTTTTCAGCTGCTTGATATTTTCCCTGTTAAGATACGGATTGTTCTTTGCGGCCGCCTCCAGCTGTGTCTCCGCCTTTATCTGCACAAGCGCAGTGTCGTTCAAGTCCTTGATTGCGGCGGCGGCTTTTTTTATGCCGGAGGTAGCAAGGCTGAATGCTTGTGCTAAGGGATTTATTCGCCCTGCCAGTTTTGTTATTGGATTTTTACTAATCTTTTTCGCAAATGAGTTCAGAGAACTGGAAACCTTGGCTATTCCGCTCTGCGCATCCTTTGAATCCGCCTTGATTTTTATGTTTACATTTTTATCTTTCGCCATTAGATTTTCCTTGCTTTGTCAAAAATAAAGCATTAGTATAGTCATTAAAGAGGTGTAAAATATGTTGCTTATAATCTTTCTTATAATTTTTTTTATATATGTAGAAAAAACGGCTTATCTGTATGAAGATGAACCAGAAATGACGCAGCATGAAACAGACGTTGCAAATGGCGGCGGACCAGATTTCTGATGATTGAAATTTGTTTATAGAGGCGTGATATGTTGGCATTTTTAATAGCTTGTTTTGGTCTTTATGTTGTTTTTTCTGCTTAGAAAAATGACTGTGATGACGATTCGGACACTTTCAACCCTAGAAAATCAACAGATATTAATGAAATAAACGAATGGAATAAAAATCATCCGGATGACACAGTAGAACTTTGATATAGCATGAGGTAAAAAAATATATGCTGGTTTTTATTTTAAGTGCAGTGATTACATTTTTTGTTTTTAAGAAAATTATTATACCAATAGTTCATGGCATGACAGAAAATGAAGATAAAGATGATGATGACAACATCTGTACAGACGGTAGCACTGATTTTTTCCATCCAAACTGGTGGGATTAACTATTCCTTGCCCTTGTTGAGTTTTTCAAATTTTTCAAGCTCCGCCTGTTCCTCTTCCGTAAGAGGCTCTTCTATGCGCCACATTTCCTTCAGCTTCAGCATCTGCGCCTTGTATTCCTTGCCGTCGCTCTGGCGTGGCTTGTAGCTCCTGAATCCCATTATGTCGTTCAGTTTTGTTTCTTTCAGTCCGTTCAGCAGGGCTGTGAACTTGTGCCAGTGCAGGGAAAGTTTTTCATCCAGCAGGTCGATTTTGTAGTAATGGAAGAATGCGCTGTAAATGAAATCAGCGTCCGCCGTGTAGTCAAGGATTATTCCGTCCGGCTCATCGCCTGTGTCTTTCGGAAGCTCCTTTTTTGGAAACGCGAATTCCACAAGCCCGCGGAATCCTTTCTCCCGGTCGGCAGGAACGCTTTCCTTGTAAAGGAAATCATAGTCTTCAAGCTGGTGGTTTTCCTTAACCATTCTTGAAAATACTATGTAATACTGGAAGTCTGTGTGAACCGGGTAAATTCTGCCGTTGACTTCAATTCCGCACGGCAGAACTTTTTTTGAAAGGTCGAGCATTACTCGCCTTCCGGCATTGCGCCGGCTGTGAATGTTACTGCGCCGTCCTCGCCGAATTCAACATATCCTTTTTCCGGAGTGCCGTTTTCGTAGACTGTCGCTGAAAGCGTTGAGCTTGAGATGTTGAACTCTCCCAGCGCGATTGTTGCGTCGGTCTTGTCTGCGTAGTAATAAGTCTTTTTCTTTCCGCTGTCTTCTGAATCTGTGATTTCAGCTGAATCAAAGATTGACACGATAAGAATTTCCCTTTTTGCGTCCTCGCCGATTGCGCGCTCCTTGTAGAGCTTGTACAGAAGCTCAAAGTCTTTCTCGCCCTTGTAGGTTGTAACCGTAAGGTCTTCGCTTGGCTTGTAGTCCATAAGCTCTGTTGTCGGGTGCTCGTCCGCGATGTAGTCACGCTCTTCGGTCTCAGGATTCATGCTTCTTGTGAATTCTGTGGCCTTCTTGATTCTTACCCAGTCCGGGTTTTCCTTTGTTCCGCCGTTCACGTAGACGCCGACTTTGTGTTTTTTGATAAGTTCTGGTTTCATTTTAAGAATCTCCTTTTTAGAATTCTTTTGTTTCTGTTATAGTCAGTTCTATGTCAAGCCCGGTGGCCTGCCGCTCGACTGTTCCGCAGTCATAGAAGAATCTTGTTTTTCCTGGCTCAATGTCCGTAACGTTTCTTCCCAGCGAATAGCCTTCAAGAATTGTCTTCTGAAAAGTGTCCGCCGTTTCCTCCATTCTTTTTACAAGCTCCGTGTGCTTTCCGCCACGGAAAAGGAACGACACTGTGAACGCTGTCGCCTGCTCGTAGCCGCCGCCGATGTCCGTGTCTGTTATTTCCGTTGTTTCGGGAATTATCACGCAGATGTTTTTCGCCTCGTGGCGCGACACGTCAACGCTTCCAATCAGTATGTTTTCTTCTGAAACAGCCGGAAGTTTTTCCGCAATAAGCTCCTTCAGTTTTTCCGCGCATTCCATTTTTACCCCCCCCAGTATTTTGAAAGGACTTTGCCGACCATTTTTTCAAGCTCCGCGTCAAAGTTTCCCGCCTGAATGGATTTTTCCGCCGCCTCAACGAATCCTTTCGGTTTTATGCTCCAGCTTTTCGCCCTTGCGGTCGCCCCGGAATATCCGTAGTTCTGCACATACGCCTTTGGAAAAACTTTTGAGCCGCCCGCCGCTTTCGGGTATATGTTCGCCTCGCTTCCGTCTTTTTTCACGCGGAACGCATAGGCTTTCAGAAGCTCGCCCGTTGAGCGCTCCTTGTGTTCTATCGACTGCCGGATTTTCTGGCGGATTGTCTTCACGCCTTCGCGCGCGATTATTCCCAGCGCCTGCTTCTGTATGCTCGTAAGGCTTTTTGAAGTTCCTTCAAGGGCTTTCTGCACGGATTCAATTTCCGCCTCTACTGTTATCCAGTTTGATTTTGCCATTTCTTCCGCCTAGAAATTTCCGCCGCTTCCAAGCCGGAACGGCTCCAGCTCTTTCAGGAATCTGTCCGCGGTGAAGTTGTTGAACTGCCTGCTTCCTGTGTCCGCGAACGATGTTGACGACACCGCAAGGTTTCCGCCCGCGCTTTCCCACATCAGAGAGGCAAGCTGAAGCGCTACTGTCCGTATTTTTGCCGGCACCTCGTCATTTGCGTATCCGGCTGTGTAGGAAACTTCATAGAGCATGTCGCCGCTGAATTTTCCCTTTCCGAAGTCGCATTCAAGATAGTTCTTTGAGCGGATTCTGAACCTTGAAATTTCAAGCTCCGTGCCGCCGGCGGAAACTTTCTTCAGCTCGCCGAGCGGAAACGCTGAAAGCGCAAAAAGGCTTCCGCCGTCGCCATACCGCTTTTCTGTGTATTCTTTCAGCTCCGGACTGTAGCCAAGATATTCAGCAACCATTTCTTCGGCCGCTTTTGCGTACTGCTCCGCAAGGCTTTCATCCTCCGGATATTTCCCTATGAAATTCTCAACATCTTGCGCTGTGATATACATTTTTTCCGCCTTTTATTCCAGCTTTTCAGCAAAGCCGCCTTTTATGAAGGCTTCCGCCAGCGTCTTTTCCACTTCCGCAGTGTCGCCCGGATTGAACGCCCCGTAAGAGCCGCGGAGAACTGCCTTGATTCTGATTTTTTCAGCCGCTTTTCTTTCTGTTTTTTCAGTGTTTCCAGCGGTGTTTTCTGTTTTTTTCTGTGCCATTTTTTTCTCCTTCAGAAGATAAAAAAAACGCCGCTATGGTGGTCGGTCATAACAGCGGAAAAAAACACTAGTTTTTTTCATTTATTCAGGAGGCAAAATCAGGATGCCTTGATTTTAAGGCGGGCAAATGCGGCTGGAAGTGTCGGCTGTCCGTCCGCAAGTGTATGTCCAAGGAATCCGATCTGGTTTGTGCCGGCATACTTTTCATTAAGAACCGTGATGTCGATTCCTTTCCAGTATGCGAACCAGTAATGGCTGAAATCACCGAGAACCGCAACGTAGCTTCCGGCAGTTTTTGCAGAAGGCGCATACTCGCTTTCAATCACCGGAAGCCCCAGGATTGTTGAAGGCTCGCCCTGCGCGATTGCCGGCTGCCACAAATAGCGTCCGTCTGTCGCTTTCAGCTTCATCACATCTTTCAGAAGCTCTGTGCTCATTACCCACACGGCTTTGCCGCGGTATTCAGGGCGCAGGCTCATTTTCATGTTTATAAGATCATCCGCGGAAATTGCCGCCGCTCCGGTCTCAACATCACGGCTTGCAGGAATTCCGTCCGCGCTTGCGGTGAACACGCCGAGCGGCTGGTTTTCGCCTGTTCCGTTCAGAATTCCGTTTTCAAATGCGCTTGTGAGCTTTTCCGCAATCTTGTCCTTCGCAAGAGTGTCAATAGAAAATGCGCTTGTTGCAAGCAGTTTCTTTGTTACAAGAATCTGCTTCACAAGGTCGGTAGGGGCGAGTGAGCGCTTTCCGAATTCCCACTGCTTGTCGTAGCCGATTTCTGTCGAAGGGATTTCATTTGTCCAGTCAGCGGCGGCCGCGTCTGTCTTTTCGTAAGGAACACCAAGGCTTCCGGCTCCTGTTACCGGAATTTTTCGGACGCGGTTGTAAAGAATCGCCTCTTTTGCAACTTCCTTCAGAATTTCGTTCATGTATTCTTCCGGGGCAAGAGCCGCCGCTCCGCCTGGCGCAGAATCAGTTCCCACAGAAAGCAGCACATCTCCCTGGCGTTTTTCAACCTTGAAGAAAGATTTTCTTTGCTCCGCGCCGTTATTGTCCGCAGGATTGTCCGCGCGCGGAGCCGGTTTTTCAGTTGTGAAGCCAGCCAGTTTCGCTTCCCTTTCCGCAGCGTCAATTTTTGCCAGAACAGAATTCAGTTCGGCTTCCTTTTCGGAATAAGATTTCTTTTCCTCTTCTGTGAAGGCTCGTTCTTTTGCTCCTTCGTTGAGAGCGCGCATTTCGTTGATAAGAGTCGCTTTTCTTTCAAGCAGTTCTTTCATTTTGTTCATTTTTTTCTCCTTTTTTAGTACGACAGAAGATTTAGTCTTCTCTGTCTTATCTCATAGTCAGTCTGCGCTTTTTTCAGTTCCTGCGCCTTTTTTTCAGCCCTTGCGCTCTCCAGCTCCCGCTTCGCATTCTCCAATGCTCCGGCGGCACGTGCCTTGATTGATGTGTCCTCGTAGGCAGGAAAAGTTACTGCGCTTACCTCAAAGATTTTTTCAATGTCAGTTATTGTTCTTTTCGGATAGTCTGTGTCCAGGTTTTCCCACTGGTCGCCCCGCACGCAGAACATGAAGCTCATTCCGCTTACATCGCCGCGTTTTATTGCGGAGTAAAGGTTTTTCGCCTCGCTGTTGTTTTCAACGTCAAGATTCACACGGATGTGCATTCCGTCATCTTTGATTTCCATCTGCATTGTGGAATTCTTGTTGTTGTTGCGCGAACGCGCCAGCGGTGTCATGTCGGTGTTGTGGTTCACAAGGAAGCGGACATCCTTTAAATCGCATTTTGAAAGCGCATCGCGCGCGATATATTCCTCATAGAAGCCCATGTCGCATTTTTTATCAAAGACGATAGGAACGCCCTCGATAAAAGTTCCGTTCTGCTCGTCTTCCTTTGCCCGTATCTCAAAATCAAAACTTCTTAACTCGTCCTTTTCTGTCTTGAATGCCGGTGTCATCTTTCAAAATCTCCATTCTGTTTTCATATATAGTCAGAATGTGTTTTTGCAAAAAAAAGGGAGCGCCGTTTCCAGCGTTCCCTTGTCAGAAGGCATTTTTTTTATTTATGGTTTTCTATCCAGAACTTAACGCATTCAACAACAAAGCGCGTCCGGTTCATTCCGTTTTTCACGGCTTCGCTGTCAATCATTTCAAGCTCGTTTTTCTGCGGCGAAATCTGGATTTTTGCAATTCCACTTTCAGAAAGTTTTTTTCTTCCTGAGCCGCTTCTTGCGCCGCCCCAGCTTTTTGTTTCTTCCGTCATTTTTTTATCCTTAAAAATTTTATTTAATTTTATTGCTGTTAAACAAGCCCTAGTTCATTTTTAAGAGCTTTTTGCGTTATGAAAGATACGTTTAGCTTTGCGGCTGAAGCCATTTCGTCAAGCCACTGGGGAAGCGTAATATTTCGCCTGACACTTTTTGCCTTTTCCTGTCGTCTGAAAGCATCAAGATTTACATCGACTAGAGAAACAAACGATTTTCCGTTATTGAAAAACGGGCTTGTTTCTGCATTTACCGTGTCAATACCGCTTGCTTCTGGGAGCTCGGAATTCTGAACATCAAACAGAATGTTTCCTATGCAGTCTTTCGCCATTTTTATAGCGTCTGCAATTCCATAGCCCTCTGTTGTTCTGTCGATGTCTGGAATGTAGACAAGCACTGTGTTGTTTTTGTCTTTTGTTTCTGTGAAAATTACCGGGTATATAACTGTCATAAAATTACCTCCAAGAAAAGATTTTTCCGCCGGTTTCCGGCGGCAGGCTTTACAGTTTCCAGCGTTTCAGAATGCTTTTTGCAAGGCTTTCATTTATTTCTGAATGTCTTGGAATTGCCTCTTTGTCTTTTCCGCGTGAATAGACATCGTGATTTCCTCCATGTCGTTCAAAAACGAAGCCCGCTTTTTCAAGCCTTTTTATCAAATCTTTTCTTTTCATAATTTTATTATACACATTTTATGTGTATTGTCAAGTTTTTTACAGTCCGTTTATCCAGTTTTCAACTTCATCTTTTGGCACGCCGTTTCTGTATTTTTCTTTTATAAAGGCGATTCTTTCCTGACTACTTTTTTTGTTGTGTTCGCTGTGTCTGATTTTATTCTGTTTCGGCTGCATTTGGAATTCTTCTTTTTCTATGTTTTCCATGCAGATACAGTCAATTGAAAATGTCAGAGTATTTGATTTGTTAAAAACTATTGATGAAAACTTAAAAAACACTTATATTATATTCAGGCGGTTCGTTGAGCCGCATAGAGAAAATCTTTGTAAAAGGAGTAAGATGTGAAGAAATGGGTAAAAAAATACCTGCAAGAAGTATCGTTGCTACTAATTGCAGGCTTAATCCAAATCCTTGTAGCAGTCATCATTAATTTGATGACACGCTAACGGGGAGCAAGGGCGGCGGTTTTAGGACTTCCGCCTTTGTGTACTCGCATTTTACTTCCTAGGGGGCTTATATGTCAACAGAAAACCAGAAAGAGCCGTTCTGGGCGAAAATCATTCTTGCAGTGGTGCAGGGCGTTGTGAATGCCGTTGTTCTTTTTGTCTGCCTTAAAATATTCGGGGTAATCTAATGGCTGAAGAAACAGATAAAAAAAAATACAGCGGCTACGGCTACCATGGCGGCGGAAGGCCTAAAGGAAGCGGAACCGGCAGAAAATACAAGACTTTTTCATTTTCCTGCTCGCCTGAAGAATACGAGCAGATTAAAGCTCTTATTGAAAAAAGCGGCTTGAAGCCGTCCCATTTCTTCGTGAAAAAATGCCTTGAATAGCATTTTCAGCGTAACTGCATTTTTGCGGTTGCGCTTTTTTTATTTTGCCTCGTCATCATTTCCGCCGTCTTCGTCCTTGGCGTTTCCGTCCATTGCCTTGTAGTTTTCAAGCATTATGTGCTTGTCCGCATAATCCTCGTTCACTTTCGGAAGGTTTTCCATTTCAAGAACCTGGTTCAGCGTGTAGATTCCGCTCTGAAGTCCTTTCACGTAGTTGTTCATTCTTGTGTTGTAGTCGGCGCGGAGCATTGTGTCTGTGTCGAACTCAACATAGCAGTCGTCCTGCATTTCCACCGGAAGAAGCCTGTTGAAGTATTCCTGAATTTTCACAAGCCACGGCGTGAGCGTATGCTGAAGAAAGTACGTGTTTGACTGCTCCATGTTCGTGAACTTTGAATTTTCGCTTCCCAGCATGAAAAGCGGAACGCGGAAAATTTTTGCGATTTCCTTTTCTGAAAAAGAGCGGTTCTCAACAAGCTGGCTGTCCGAGTTTCCGTTTATGTTGATTGGCGTGGCCGTAAGTCCTTTTGAAAGAATCAGCGGCTTGTTCGCGTTTTCCTTTCCGCCGTATGCATCCAGAAGCTGCTCCGTGAGCTTCTGCGAGTCGTCCTTGCTCCAGTTCTTGTGTTCAACCGGAACTGTAACAAGCAGCTTTGAATGAATTCCGCCGTCAAAATAGTTCTGCGTGTATTCCTCAAGCTCCAGCCCGGTCTTCGCCGAATGTGTCGAGTATTCCATAGGCGAAAGTCCGCGGAGCCGGTTGTACCTGATTGCCGGAATGTGCAGAATCGCTGTTGTGTTGTACTTGTACTGCATGCCGTCAACCGTGAGCTTGTAGTAGACATCTTTCTTTTCGTCAGTGCAGATTTCCACTGTGTCCGGATCAAGCGGATATAAAGCCCTTACAGAATAATCCGGGTTTCGCTCAATGAAAATAAACGCATTGCCCCGCAAAAGAAGATGAAGCATTATCTGCTGCTTGAAAGAATAGGCGGTGTCGTTGTAGTTCGGATTTCTTTTCAGAACCTTTGCAAGCGGCAGTTTTTCCACTTTCTCGCGGCCGTTCTTTCCCTTTTTGTACACATTGAGAGAAAGGCTCGCCACCGCGTCGGCGATTATATTCACGCAGGCGTTTACCGTGGAATTCGCCAGAAGCTGCGCGGTTGTCATTCTTGGGGAAAAATAGAACATTCCGCCCGATGTGTATCTTGACAGCGGAACGCGCGTTGTGTCGTTTTTTATCTTTCTGATTTCAATTCCGAATATCTTCATTTTCTGTTCACTTCCTGTAGTTTTCTGTTTGTGTCAACGTCAACGGCGTATTCTGTGATTTTCAGCCAGTACCATAGCGGCATTCTTACAGTTCCGTCTGTTTCAAGAGTTACAAGCGCCTTTCCGTTTTCGTCATACGGGCTGGGAAATTCCGCCTCAATCTGGAGCGGCTCAACATCCGTGATTCGAGATGTTCTGCAGGACATCAAGGCTGCTGTTGAAACTGTCAGAATCACTGCCAGAATGAAGGCTTTCCTTTTTCTGCTTCGCATTGTTCAGAATCTCCTTTTGTTTCTCCTGAAGCCAGTTCATCTGCTCCAAAAAAATCTGCCTCTGTTTTTTCAGCCTGCTTTTGTACACTTTCGCCTGAATATAAAGCGCAAGTCCGGCAATTAAAAGCAGACAGAAAAGAACACATATTGTTATCAAAAGAGCTTTTGTCATTCGCTGTCTCCAAATCTTATTGACTTCACTTTGTCAAGAATCATGTTGAAATAAACCGGGCTGAAGCAGGCGGCGATTGCAAAGCCGCTAAGGATTATGTCGTTTGTTTCTCCGCCGTTGCTGAAGAATTTCTTTGCGCACCATACGGCGACCCATAAAGCCGCAATAATCTGCGCCGCAAGGCTTGTGTTTTTCGCCTTGTGGGATTTCCCACCGCATGGCTTTTCATCTTTCAGCTGTTCAGAATTTCCGCAAAGCTGGCTTGAAGATTTCGCCTGTTCCTTTCCGTCATTTTTCAATTCTTCCATTTTTTCATCCTTTTCTGTTCCGTGCATTGTTCCAGCATAAAAAGCGGAGTGCATGTCGTTTACAGAGTAAATTGTGTGGCTGTTGTTTCCTTTGTTCGGAAACTGCATTTTTAACCATTCATCAAAGCTCATACAGCAAGCCCCCATTTTATGATTCTTGCCTCAATAGGCTTTCCTTTTGTTACATTTATGGAATTTGCCAGTGAGTTAAAAACAATCTTTCCGTTTTCCACGACAACCCAGTGGCCTTCCTTTCCGTCTGCTCTGTAACGGACTGGTGTCGGGCTTTCTATGCTGTCAACTTCGGCAATTGTTTTTTTTGAAACGCTTGTTTTTCTGCCGGTGAGCCACTGGATAAACTTTTCAGCGTCCTTCACGGTGCAGTCCTTCGCAAGAATGTCCGCCTTTATGGCGTTGTTCACAATGCGCAGATATTCAATCTCGTTTTCAGGGTCAATTCCTGCGCAGAAGATGTAGCACATAGCAAGACATCCGTTTTTTCCGATTTCCTTGATGTTGTCCGCGAGCTCCAGCGCGGTTGACTGTGGGAATTTCATCAGCGGTTCTCCTTTTCAATGAGCCTGTCCAGCTTTGATTCTATCCGTTCGCAGGTGGAGGCAAGGTTCGAGACATTGTTGCGCAGTCCCGCAAGTGTGCTGTCGTGGGCGCTTATCCGTGAATAAAGCTCCGCAAATTTTTCCCTTGTGTGGGCGCGCTCCTCCGAATCCCGCTTCTGGTTCTGATCCAGATCATTCGCCATTTTTCCGAAGTTAATCGCGAGCTTCGCAACCGTTGTTATCATTCCGAATATGAAGCCCGCTATTGTTATGCCGAAAGTTATAATTGCCGTTACGCTCATTGCTTATTCCTTTCCCTTATAGTCAGAAAGAAGAATTTCGCACCTTGCGGAGTTCTTTTCATAACGGTTTTCAATATGAATCTGCCTGATGATTTTCCAGTTGTCATCCTCAATAATCCGCGCGTCCTTCAGAAGGTCAAGAATGCTTGTGGCCGCGTTGTCGCTGTCGCGCCTTGTCTTGTCGCCGTGGTAGAAAACCATTTCCACGCATAAAGGCGAGGCGAGCGGTTCGGAAGGCCGTTTATGCCTTGTCAGAAGAAGAATAGCCCCGTCGTGCCAGCCCATGAAATGCGCTGAAGGAATAGTTTTTCCGTTGCACAGAGTACGCCTTGAATTTTTCTTTGCCGGCGTTTCTCCCCATAATGTGAATTTGTATCTCATGCCGGTATAGTCAAAAAAAAGCCGCCCGGAAAAACCGGACGGCGCATTTTTTTAACCGCTATTTTCTTAGCATAAGCACAAGATTAAGAACGGCGTTCATCAGCATAAGAGCCAATGTTGAAGCCCTTATTATCAATAGATTTTTCTGCTTTGCCTTTACAGCTTCAATAAACTGCGGAATGAATGCCGCAATCACTGCCAGGCTTACGATAAAAATTGCTGTTCTCATTTTGACATCCTCCTTGAAATGTTTTATATCCTATTTTTTAATAATGATTCAATTACAAAACGGCTGAAAGATTTTCCGCTGGCTTCCGCCATTTTTTCAAGCTGTGCAATCTCTTCTGGATAGCCTGTTACAGACTTGCTTTTGAACAAGGTTTTTCTTCCGCCGGCAGGATTTTTATTTTTAGAGCCTTTTGGCCTGCCGGAGCCTTCTCTTTTTCCGCCCCATGAAGTTACTTCTTCCATTTTTTAAACTCCAAAAACTTTAATTAAAACAACAACTGTAACTCCGATTATCAGCCCGTCAAATATTGCTTTTAACAAGTTTTTTAGAATTCTCTTTAATTTTATTGACATATTCGCCCCCTGAGGGTAAAGTTTGAAGCATAAGGTCAAGTCTTTGTTGTGTTGTATAAGACTTGACCAGTCCCCGTTCGGTTATAAACGTTTACAGATTAAGTAAACAGTTATTCCGATTAGGATGTCGTAACAAATCCGCCTGAGCAGTGCGATTGCCTGGCGGATTTTCTTTTTGTTACTTTCCTTCATAACTTTACCCCTTTGATTAAGATAAACACCGGGCTGACAGCCCTGATGTTTATATAATAAACTTTTTTGATTTTTTAGTCAATTATTTTTTTATCAAGATGTGGATTTTTTTTAATAAACTGCATCCTCAATCTTGAAATTTCCCTGCGCCTCCTCGTCGGCAAGGGCGACTTCAAGCCGGTTGTTCGCCATTATGGAAGTAATCACGCCGTCAATGCGCTTTGTGCTTTTGTTCACGTCCGGCTTCACCGGCTTTATGTTTCCGTTTGCGTCCGGCTTCACTGTGGCACAGCTCACCATCCAGTCCATCACCGGATTGTTGTCAATCAGCTTTCCGTCCGCGATAAGCTGCTCCCACGCCTTGCTCGGCTCGCTCATTCCGGTTATGCTCTGAGAGAATTCAACGCAGGTGAAAACGTCGCTCAAATCCTGGATAAGATGCGCCGCAAGGTTTCTGTCATATGCGATTTCCTGAACATCATAAATTTTTGAATCGTCTATGATTTTCCGGAACATAAAGGAATAGTCCACGGTTTCCCCTGGAGTGGCGAAAACATAGCCTTCCTTTATCCAGCGGCGGAAAAGGTAAGAATCACCGCGCATTTTGTTTTCAATCTGGTCTTCCGGAATAAAGAAGTAGTGCTTCGCGTACCTTTTGCCGTTTTCAAGCGCGAAATACCACGTGAACGCAGTGATGTCAAGCCGCTTTGAAAGGTCGATTCCGCCCCAGCAGCGCATGCCTTCAAGGTTCTTTTCTGCAAAACGTCTGTGGCATTTCTGCCACTGGCTCTGTTTTATCCATACATCCGCCACGTTCAGCCATTCGTTCAGGTTCTTTGTGCGGAAGCTCGCCTCGTCCGTTGATTTCTGGAGAGCGTTCCTGTACTTCATCCTGAGGTCCTCAATCTCAACGCTCACCCCAAGATTCGGATTCGCCTTGTACCAGTTCGCCTCGTTCTTCCAGTCGTCCTTCTTGTCAAGCTCGTAAATCATGCAGAAATACTGCTCGTTCTCGTAGCCTCTTGCGCGCTCCAGGATTTTTGAACAGCGCTCGTATTCCTCGAAGCACGGAACATTGCGGTCGTTTCCCGCCGTTGTGATTATAAAAAGAAGCGGCTGTGTTCTGGCGGACATGCCTGTTTCAATTACGTTCAGAAGCTCGTCCGTCTTGTGCGCATGGTATTCGTCGATTATCGCGCAGGAAGGGTTCAGTCCGTCCAGCGTGTGCGCGTCGGAAGAAAGAGCCTGCATTGCGCCATCGCCGCATTTAAGGGAATGCGCATAGCTCTGAATGTATTTTCTCAGCGTCTTTGAGTAGCGGACCGTGTTCTTGCAGTCCTGAAAGCACCTTACAGCCTGGTCGCGCTTGGTCGCAGCGCTGTATACTTCACTTCCAGGCTCTGAAACAAGATCATACAGAGCGACTCCGGAAGAAAGGAACGTCTTTCCGTTCTTTCTTGCAATCTGAATGTATGCGCGGCGGAATCGCCTTAATCCGTTGTCTACGCGCCGCCAGCCGTAAATCGAGGCGATTATAAACTGCTGCCATGGTTCAGGCACAAGGTTTGTTCCTGCCAGCTTGCCTTTCGTGTGTGTAAGCTGCGTGAAGAACAGAATTGCGTTCTGCGCCTTCTGGTGGTCAAAGTAGAACGGAAATGTTCCGGCTTCCGCCTGCTTTATGTCGTCAATGTGCCGCTGTATTGCCAGCTTCACTTTTCTGCAAGCTGGAATTCTGTTTGTTGAGATGTCTGAAATGTAATCCTGGTATGTGAACTTGAACGGCATTCTGAGATTATCCGTTGCCCCGGAGAGATTTTATAAAGCTGTCGGCCTCGTCCTCTTTCTTCGGCTGCAGCTTGATTTTCGCCCTTCCTGCCGGAGTTACTCCGTACTTTTCCATTGTCCGCTTGTAAATATCCATTGATTCGTTGTATTTCGCGATAAGGTCAACATCCTTGAATTTGTTCAGGTGCGCCCAGTAGTCCGCAATGCTCGGATAGTTTTCAAGGACGTTGTTAAGGCAGTCCTGCGCCGCTCCGTACTGAATGAACGCGTCTGTTATTGTCGGCAGGTCAACAATAGTTATCAGGCCGTTTTCCTGCAAGGTCGGCACAATCTCCGCCCATTTTTCAGCGGCCGATTTGTTCAGTTCCTCAGGAATGGAAACTTCGCTCAGCGGGTCAAGGCTTATTCCTCGGTTTTCGTGCCGGTCTTTTCTATATGTGCCGTCCTTTATGTGCTCTTCTGTTGATTTAATCGGTCTTCCCATGGAAGTATAGTCAAAAAAAACAAAAACCACCGGAATTTCTTCACCACCGCCCGCATTTTTTTGACATTGCGCATGAAAAAGGGCGGGTGTTGGTGAAAGCCGTTTCCGTTCAAGTTTTTGAACCGGGGGGGGGCAGTCAGTCTGTTTTATTTGTAAATGTCTTGACAATAAACAAATAAAATGATATTATTAAATCATAAGGAGAGAAAGAAAACAAAAAGGAGGCTGAAAAGTGCAGGCAGTAATTTTTATTGCTGAAAATCTGCTTCTGCCAATCATTGCAAATGTAGTAGCGTACATTATTTGCAAATGGATTGACAAGCAGATAAGCAACTAACAAAAGAGCTTGGCGGATAAATACCGCCCCTCTTTACCTGCATTTTAAGCCGTTGGAGGCTTTATGTCAATTGCTGGAATTCTTATTAGGATTGGAATAGGCGCTGTTACTGGAGTTGCTGTCTATTTTATCATCAAGAGCCAAAAGAAGCATGAAAATGACAGAACAAACAGAAAAGAAGTATAGCGGTTACGGCTATCACGGCGGCGGAAGAAAAAAAACAGAAACCGGCCGCGTTCGTTTTCAGGTTTCCTGCCAGCCGTCAGAAGAAAAGATTATCCGCGAAAAAGCGGAAAAAGCCGGGCTTTCATTGTCAAAGTTTCTTGTTGAGCTTGCACTGAAAGCGTAAAACAAAAAGGAGCTATCAAGCCTTATTTGACAGCTCCTTTTTGTCTGTGTACATTTTTATTAAACTCCTAGTAATAAATTGAAAAACCAGCTAATGGAAAAAGTTTCTGTATTCTTGATAATTTGTCAATACTTTATTTCAAGTACTTTCAACGCACGGATAAACACGCCGGATGAAAACCCTGCAGTAGACTTCTTTTCCGCTGATTCTTGGCCGGGCTATTTTGTCATCAGCAATCTCATAGAACATAAGGTTTCCATCCTCGTCCTCTCCTGCCACTCCGACAGCATTTTTCGCCACTTTTCCGTTGCCGCCGACAAAGAACACTTTTTGTCCGGAAAGTCGGAAATCGTCCGGGAGTATCTCTATTTTCATTTCTTGCTCCTTTCTTCACACCAGATAAAACCGGTGGTAATCGTGCCATGTTATGTTGAATCCGGCTTTTCTAGCGAAGTAAAGCTGCTGCGCCTTCTTCAGCTGGATTTCCGTCACGGAAAGCTGGAGGTTCAGTCTTTTTTCCTCTTCCTCCCGCATTATCTTCCGTCCGTCCACAATCCTTATCTTGAGCTTGTTTCTGGCGAAGCTGTAGCGCAGGATTTTGTAGAATCTCCCGGTGCAGCTGTCCCTGTATCTGTACACATAGTCTGGAATGGTCTCCGGAAAGAGCGGGCTTTCCGCAAGAAGCCGCTTTATGTCCTTTTTTATCTGAATGCAGAACAAGTTTTCGGTCATTTTGATTTCTCCTGTTTCCTGAAGTTGTTGTTTTCCCTGAATGTCTTTCTTGAATGGCAGCTCCAGCACATCGGCTGAAGATTGCTTTCGTCATAGAAAAGCTCCAGGTTTCCGCGGTGCGGTGTTATGTGGTCCGCAATCCGCGCGGGCTTTCCGCAGATGAAGCACACCGGGTATTTTTTAAGGAATTCCCGGGAAATCTTCCGCCACCTTGCCGATTCGTAAAGGCTGTGGTATTCGCCCGATTTTCCTCTTCTGGTGAAAACTTTCGCCTTTCCTTCAAGCCCGCTGTGCTGACGGCAGAATTCCTTTCCCGGCTCAGCTGTCCTCATGCATCCGTTTTTCTTGCAGACTTTTGTTTTCACGTTTCCGCCTCCTGTTGTACTGCTTCAAGTACTCCCTGTGTTTCTGGAGCGTTTCCCGGTATTTGTCCGGGCGCTCTGTTTTCAGCCGCTGCCAGTAAATCCTGCGGAGCTCCCTGGTCCTTTCCTTTCTTTCAGGGGGGGGGGAAACGTATTCCCTTCTGGCTTCTGCCAAGTCGCTCCGGAATCTGCGGCCGTGGGCGATTCTTACTGTTTCCCCAAGCGCCTCCGCCTTGTCAAGGATTTTTGACTTCAGCCTTGCAAGAAGAAGATTCGCCCTTGTGATTTCCGGGTGTCCTTTCTCGCATCCGCCCAGGCTGCTGAACACTCCCATGAGCCGGAGCGGCACCCGCTCGATGTTCCGCGGGTCGAAGTTCCTGCTGTTTCCGTCAAGAAAAATGTAGTTTGACCGCTCGCTGAAGTCTTCCCACGGATGTGTCTCCATGTATACCCACTTGGCTTTTGAAACCCACACATTCGGCTGCGCAATCTTTATCCTGATGTAGCCTTTCTTCTGCTGCTCTGAGTAAAGAGGCCGCGGAGCCCTGGAGCTTCTGTTCGGGTTGCTTTGGTCTACTGCGCCCAGCCGTGAGCGCTGGTTGTTGAACGCGCAGAACGACACATCCATGGCATCAGGAAAGGCGGCAAGAAACTGCTTGTACAGCTGGCTTCTGTCCGCCGCCTTGCGCTCCAGAAGCCAGCTGTTTTTCTTCTCGTCCCATATTTTCCGGAAGTGCTTCATTTTGTTTCCTCGATGCCGAGGTATTCCTTGAAAGCGCCGTTGCTTTCCTTTAGGAATTTCGCGGTGTCAAGCCGCTGACGCTGGATTTCCAGCTTCATTCTCTGAATGTCTGTGAAGCTGTTCGCAAGGTCGCATAGCGCGCGGCTCTTGTTTACAGTTTCCTTCATGTTTGACTCATCCGCCTCGTCAAGCCTTTCGAGCTGTGAAATAATGCTCATCTCCAAAGTTTCAATGCTGTTCATATTCCGCCTCCTGGAACAGTTCCGGCTGTGTCTCCGGCTTTTTGTTTTTTTCCGGTCTGACCGAAGCCCCGGAAATTCTTATTATTTTCTCCGTGTTTTTAGCGCCGCGCCTTTCCGCCTCTTTAAGCGGCTTTCCGTCAAGCTCCCTGCACATATCCAGGAAGTAATCGTTTTCTTCCTCGTTGTACAGCGCGTGCATGACCCCTGAATGCGCGCTTGCAATGAAGTTGCTTATTACATAGTTCTCCCCCTTTTCCCTTTTGTACGACTGGTAGCGGCGCATCACATACTCGCAGGCTATGTCCGCCTTGTAGTCTATTTCCACGCTGTCAAGGATGAACCGCCTGGTCCGCATTTCCTTGACGACCATTTTCTTACAGAGCAGAGTGAACAGCTTCCACAGCTCAAGGAACGCCCGGCTGTCTCCGTCCTTCAGGTAGCGCTTCTGGTAGAATCTGCACCGGTCATTGTCCCCGCCGTCTATTTTTCCTTCCGGGATTTCCTTTTCTTTTTCCGCCTTGTCCTGGAAATCAAGGAAATAGTTGTAAACCGTTCTTACACTTTTCATCTGCCTTGTTTTCTGTAGCCCTGTTTGAACTGCTTTGCTCTTGCGCAGCACTGCCGGCACGGACAGCTGTCAAAGTCTTCCCGTGAGCAGCTTGTGAAGCCTTTTTTCTCGCCCGGAATCCTGCCGAAATTCTCGCAGTAGCATTTTTCATTCTGCATGCAGGTAACGCAGGTAAGCTCGCCAGGAACCGGATAGTCTATGTTCATGCGCTTCATGCCGCGCGGGTAGTTTTCGCCGCATCTTGTTTCAAGCGACTTAGCGAAGCTGGAGCAAAGAAGATTCCCGGCCGGCTTTTCCTTCTCCCTGTTGTAGCAGAATGTGCATATAAGCTGTGTTGAAGGGTAGACGCTCCTGCATTTCCGGCAGAATGTCCACGCGACAAGATTTTTTTTCTGTCCGTTTTTCTGTTCCGCAGTTTCCGCCTCTTTCATGTACATTGTTATCCTCCGCGCTTCTCAAGAAATTGTTTTTTCAGCTTCTGGCCGTACGGCGCAAGCTCCTTTTTCCGCTGGAAGTCCATGTACCGCGCTCCGGTCGGGCATCCTTCGCTTATCCAGTCGTTCCGGTAGTGGGTGAATATCGCCGGTATGAATTCATTGTTTGTCCGTATCTGCGAGAAAAGCTCCATCTCCGCCTGTTCGGGTGTCAGCTTTCCGTCTTCGGCAGGCTCCGCGTTCCGGCTTTCAGCTCCGCCGTATGCAAGAAAATCGCTTTCGTTGAAGTCGCTTGGAAGAAGGCTCTTGAACCATTCTTTCCGCGCAAGGCTGTCAAAGCTGAGATGCTTTCCGTAGCCCTTGTATAAACCAGGGTTCCGGGAAAGGGCGGCGTAGTTTCTGCACGCCTGTATTACCTCGTCTGAGTGGAGGTTCGGAATCTTTTTGTGAAGATAGCCTATTCCCTGCGCAAAATCCCTCTGCATGAAGGAAACCCTGTTGTTTCCGCAGCACGGAAGATTTGCGCCCCGGAATATCTCGAATATTGTGTCCGAGTATTTTTCTGAAGGAAGTTCCGGGGCGCCGTGCGTGCCGTCGGGCGTTGCGCCCGCAAATTCAGATTCAAACACACACACATTCTCATTAACAAATTCAGATACAGATACACCGCCCGATGATGTTTCTTCTGAATCCTGTCGGGTTCCGAAGATGTTTTCAGAATTTTCTATCGTGTCCGATGATGTTTCTTCGGGATTCAATCGGGCTTCGATGTTTTCCGATGTGTTTTCTATCGTGTCCGATGATGTTTCTTCGGGGTTTAATCGGGCTTCGATGTTTTCCGATGTGTTTTTATGCGTTGCACGTGCATTTTGCTTCAGAATTCTGACTTTCTTGTCATAGGTGGCGCAGTCTGAATCAATCCGTCTTTTGATTTTCAGCCAGACAATTCTTTCCAGCCCCGAAAGTTCGGGCTCAACCCCAAAACAGCCGTAGCGCACTATGTACATGGTGAAATGCTCCTGCCAGTCTGCCGGCATGTCCTGCAAGTCCTTTAGATATTCTGAATGAAAAACAAACGATTCTCTTTCCATAATTCACCGCCTAAAAAAATGCCGTCTGTCCGGCTGCAAAGCGTCTTTCCGCTTTGCCAAATACTAAATAAATCCATCCCTTCAGCGGGTATTCATCGCCAACGGCGTGAAATTCTAGTTAAAACGGAATGTTTTCCGGCATTTTCTCCGGCTGATACGGAGCCGCCCCGTAACTTGTCTGCGGAGCCTGCTGTGCCGGAGCCTGCGCATAATCCTGGCTCTGAACCGAGTTCAGCGTCTTGTGGAAATACACAAGCTCGCATCTGTTTGCTGTGTGCTCCAGCCCGTCGTTTCCGGAGAACTTTCTCTGCCGGTGCTCAAAGTGAGCCGCGGTGATTTTTCCCAGCCAGTATGAAAAGTTGAAATTTCCGCGCGGAATCTTGAACGCGTCGAAGAATGTTGTCATTGTCTTGTTGTAGAATTCGCCCTCGCAGATAAAATGAAGGTAATGCTCCTTCACACCTTCCACCTGAAGAGTTATCGCGTGCATGTTCAGTCCGCTTTTAGACATTGTGTTTTCGACTTTCAGAATTCTTACCTTGTAGTCGCCGTCCGGAATGTCAAAAACCTTGCTTTCCTCTGGTACGTAGCTGTTCATAAATGCCATGTTTTACGCTCCTTGCTTTACGGTCTCGCCGTAGTATTCCCTTATGGTTGTGTCAACCTGCTTAAGGTCGTTTTCTATTCTCTCCGATGTGAACATTTCCTCCGGTGTTTTTGTTATGTCGTTTCCGGTTGTTGTTGTCCGGAAGAAATGCTCGCCCATCTCGCTTTCGCATCTGATCGCGATTGTTACCCATTCCCAGATTCGTGTTTTTTCCGCGAGCTGCTTTCCAACGCATCCCACGCGGATTTCTCCGTCCTCCGCCTTCTCCTCGTGCATCGCAAGATACACATTCACGTCTTTCGGCAGCTTCTTTATGAACTGCACGAAATCCCAGAAGTCGTGCGCGATTGCGTTGTAGAAGGCAAAAACCGCGTTTCCCTTCTTCTCTGTGCTTGCGCACTGGTCAAGGTACTTGCCCGCCATAAGATAGCCGCAGTCGTCGACAAAAATTGTCCGGATTCCGTTCTGCACCGCGAGCGTCATCGCCTTTTCAATTGCCCCATAGTCGTTGTAGCTCAGAAGGTGAGTGAAGCGGTTCCTGAACGGCAAATCCTTGTCAAGCACGTTGATTATCTGGATTTCTTCCGGGGCGAAATTCTTCAGCGACCGGCTCTTGCCGCTGCCGCTTTTTCCGTAGATTACAATCGGTCTTCCCATTTAGCTTCTCCTTTCCTGTACGCCTCAAAGTCCATGCGGCGCCTCCAGAATGTATCTCTTCACCCGCCGGCTTTCTCCGTAGCGGTTCGTTACGTTCAGCCACTCAAAGCTGATTCCAACGCCCAGCCGCCTAAGCTCGAAGATTCGGGCTGAAAGGCGCGTTTCCCCAAGGTCGGTGATTGCCTGGATCGATGTTATCGAGCCGAAGTCCTGCATGTACCTGAACACCCTTGACTGCGTTGTGTTCATCGGCTTTTCCTGCATCTGTTCTCCTTTGCCCAGAATTTCCGCGTCTGCTCCCTTTTCTCAAGCCACTTTAAGAGCAGGGTGCCTTTCTTCTCAAGCTTCAGCTGGCAGAGCCAGTCTGTTTCTTTCTTCAGATCACCGAGCGGAATTCCGTGCCGGTCGGTCAGCGCCTCGTCTATGAAGTAGCCGTTGAGCGGCGTGCCGTCAACGAGCGCCTTCAGCGCGTAAAATCTTGTTGTTGCCAGCGCCTCAATCACGGCGTCGAATTTTTCAATTATTTTTGTCATTCCGCGGTCTTCCGGGATAAGTATGTATGTTTTCATCTACGCCCCCAGAAGAAACGGAACCAGGATTTCAAGCCCGATTCCGACCGCAAGGAACAGAACCCAGAAAGACACGTCCGGGGCTTCCGCCTCGAACAGCACCGCGCCGATTTTCCTAAGAAAAGCTCTTATCCAGCACGGTTTTCTGTACACCGTGCCGTGGAACGTGATTTTTTCCATCGAAGCCCCCTGTAAAAAAAAACGCCCGCCCGAAGGCTTCGACAACTTCAGGCGGGCAGAAATATTAAAAACGCCGAAACGTTTTGTTTGAGAGATTGGGTCGAAGCATTTTTCTGTAATTAGGGCTGTCAAGCCCTAATCAATGCTACTATAGTAGCATTGAATCGACATCTGTCGATTACGATTCTGATATTAACTACAAATGTCGAATCTGTCAACGTTTTTTTACTACAATTGTCGTTTTTTTTTACGAAATTAAAAAAAAGAGGTGTTGTATGGATTTTGTTGATAGAATTGATGAAAAATTGAAGGAAAAAAATTTGAAAAGAGCAGCTATGCTTGAAGATATTGGCGTAGATACTTCTATTATGACAGCTTGGAAGAAACGCGGCACAATTCCGTCCGGTGATGTCTGCCTGAAAATTGCGCGGTATCTGGATGTTTCCCCGGAATGGCTTCTTGGCGGCGAAGAGCGCAAGGGCGGGGAAGCCGTTCTTTCAGAAGAAGAAAAATCGATTCTGCGCCAGTTCAAGAATCTCACGGAAGAACAGAAAAACACGCTTTCCGCGCTTCTGGAGCACTACGAAAAAGCAAACAACGAGGCGCTTAAAAGACGTTTAGGATAATTTAAAAAGAAGAAGGGCTTCCCCGCCAAAGCGATTCTAGCGGAAAAGCCCCCGTGTTGTTGGATATTTGCTGTGCTTAAAATATACCATGCAAAGAATTCCAATGCAAGCAAAAAGTCTGAAAATTATTTTTTTCTTGACTATACGTAATAAATACGTATATAATATAGTCATGGAGGACGGAATGACAAAGCTCGAGCTTGAACGAAAGTTTAAAAAAGCCGGCTGGCGTTTTGTTCATGGCTCGAACCATGACAAGGCAATTTCGCCGGACGGTAAAAAAACTATTCCTATTCCAAGGCATAGGGGCGGCATAAAAAAAGGTCTTGCCCTTGCAGTTTTAAAAGAAGCCGGACTTTTATAAAAAAAAATCGGCAGGGGGCTTAAATGCCCCTTTTTGGAGGCTATTATGAAATACGTTTATCCAGTGATTTTTGAAAATGCGGAAGAAGGTGGCTATGTCGTAACAGTTCCTGATATTCCATGCTGTTATACTCAAGGCGATGATATGGCGGACGCTATTTTCATGGCTGAAGATGTTATTGCCATGATGCTTGCTGATTACGAAGACAATAACAAGCCTGTTCCTGCGCCCAGCAAAATCAGTGATATAAAGACAGACGGAATTGTTTCGCTGGTTGTGGCTGATACTACAGAATGGCGTAAGCTCGTGAACAGCAAGCCGGTGAAAAAAACTCTGTCAATTCCTGCATGGCTGAATGCAAGGGCTGAAAAAGCTGCGGTCAATTTCAGCCAGGTGTTGCAGGAAGCTCTCTGCAAGAAACTAAACATTGTCCTTTAGCAGAAAGCCGAACGAATCCGCGACCTTGCTGTAGACTTCGGACATATCCGCGCGGTCTGCCACAAAGTATATGCGTTCAACGTCGTTTGTGCTTTGGTTGCAGGTTGAATGTCCCATGAGCGTTTCAACAAGGCTTGTGTTCAGATTCGCCGTTGTGAGGATTGTCTTGTACATTTTGCGGAACGAATGGAAGCAGATTCCGTCCGCCCGCACTTCCTCCAGCGTGAACCCGAGCCTTTTGCCGATTACTTCCGCGCAGTGGTTCGGCACGGTGCTTGCCTGCATGACCTTTCTTTTTATAAGAAGCTCGACCGCCTTCTTCTGCGTCTTGCCAAGCGGAACAGTCCGGTCGGAATACTCGCTCTTTGTTCCGTGAATTCTAAGAATATGGATGCCGTTGTATTTCTCTATGTCCGAAAGCGTTATGTTCTTCAGCTCCGTGCGCCTTGCTCCGGTTACAATCGCGCAGTATGCGGCCAGATCGTAGCCGTCAAGGCTTTCAGGATTCCCGAAGTATCCCTTGAATTTTTCAATAGGGAAGCACATTCTTCTCTGCTTCTCAAAGGCGCAGTTTCTAAGCCCCGTAAACGGGTCGCTTTCAACAATTTCCTTGTCAACAAGCTGCTTGAAAATCTTGTGCAGAATGCAGATGTAGTTGTTTACTGTTTTGCCGGAAAGCCCGCCTGAAAGAAGCTGCTCCTGGAGCTTGTGGAGCCGCGCTTTTGTGAGCTTCTGGAAGTCCTTCACATCCTCCAGAAGCCCGGCCATTTTTTCGCAGGCGAAACGGTTCTGCCGCAGCGCTGAATCCGTGTATTTTGAGCCGTGAATTTCATCGTACTTCACCCATTTGCTGCCTTTCTCATAGTAGCCCCTGATTACATCTTGCAAAGTTTCCGAGTTTTTCTCGGTAGCTCGCGGATTCTGCTCCTTGTAGTTCAGCGCGAATTCGTAGGCTTCCTGAATGTTTGTCTTGCGGGTTGAAACTGTTTTTCCGCTCTTGAAGCGCACATAGAAAATGTCGCTCCTGCGGTTTTTACGGAAGATATAGAACGGACTTGTCAAGCGTAAAGAATACTTATAACGGCGATCCAACATAAAAAACTCCATACATAGCACAAGGCGCAGAGTGGAAAAAGCGCCTGGAACCAAAAGCGAATAGGATTTTTTTTATAGTCGAAGCCAACCCTTTACACGGTAAAGAATTATATAAAAAAGCAGATGACGGGAGTCGGACC
>SAMEA104315436__coassemble_825_pt1 | contig 39346 bp, 35 predicted proteins | sample SAMEA104315436__metabat2_high_PE_011 | metagenome-assembled genome bin SAMEA104315436 (sample SAMEA104315436) | gut metagenome | biome: Monkey gut; feature: monkey-associated habitat; material: faeces | place: China | collected 2013 | reverse complement strand
GTCTGAAATGAGGCGTTCCAAAGCCTGCTTTGCAATTTCTTTGCGGACTGGATCGAAGCAGGAAATTACTACGGCTTCCGGAGTATCATCAATGATGATGTCAACGCCTGTGAGCGTTTCCAGCGCGCGGATATTTCTTCCTTCGCGGCCGATGATTCGTCCTTTCATTTCATCGCTTGGAAGTGAAACTGTTGTAACTGTAATGTCGCTTGTTGTTTCCGGCGCGATTCTCTGGATTGCCGTAACAAGAACTTCTCGTGCTTTTTTCTCCGCGGTCAGCTGGGCTTCCTGCTCAATTTTATTGAGCAGAGCCTGCGCGTCATGGCGGGCATCGTTTTCAAGATTCTTGATTATAAGATCTTTTGCTTCCTGTGCGGAAAGACCGGAAATTCTTTCAAGCTCCTTGCGGTATTCTTCTTCCTGCGCAGTTACTACGGCTTCCCGTTTTTTCATTGCATTGAGCCGCTCGTCGCAGTCTTTTTCCCGTTTTTCCAGTTCAGCAGATTTCTGGTCAACCAGTTCTTCTTTTTTGTTTACGCGGGCTTCATAGCGCTGCACTTCAGCGCGACGCTCCCGGTTTTCCCTTTCCTGCTGGTTACGTTCACGAATGAGTTCATCTTTTGCGTTTAGCAAAATTTCTTTTTTCTGAGCTTCAGCTTCTTTAATTGCGTCCTGTTTTACACGTTCTGCTTTTTGTTCTGATGCAGATAGTTGAAATCTGGCATACAGCCAGCGAATTGTCCATCCAAGAACGATTCCAGCGATAGGGAGAATGATGAATAATAAAATATTCGGCATTTTTGTCTCCTCGTTATTTTTGGAAATAGTTCAAACTCTATTATAAAATATGCGATATTTGTTGTCAAATGAAGAGCGATATATATGTAGAAAAATGTTGAAAATTTAATCTACATGCTGAAATCTTTTCCAAGGTAGATTTCGCGGGCAAGCTCCGAGTCTATGATTTCCTGTTTTGTTCCCTGAATCATAATCTGCCCCTTGTTTACAATTATTGCGCGGTCGGTTATCTCCAGCGTGTCTCGGACGTTGTGGTCTGTGATTAGAATTCCAATTCCGCGCTTTGCTAAAAGTCCTATCATTGATTTTATGTCTGCGACCGCGATTGGGTCGATTCCGGCGAAAGGCTCGTCCAGCAGAAGGAATTTTGGCTCAACTGCGAGCGAGCGGGCAATTTCTGTGCGCCGGCGTTCCCCTCCTGAAAGCGTGAATGCGTACTGCTTCCGGATGCGTTCAATTGCAAATTCATCTATGAGCTGTTCGAGGCGCTGTTTTTTTTCATTTTTTGTAAGGTCGGAGCGTGTTTCCAGAATTGACCAGATGTTTTCTTCAACCGTAAGTTTCTTGAATACGCTTGGCTCCTGCGGAAGATATGAAATTCCTTTTCTTGCTCTTTTGTACATCGGAAGCGGCGTAATCTGCTCTTCGTCAAGGAAGATTTCGCCTGCGGTTGGCTTGTAAAAACCTACAATCATGTAGAATGTCGTTGTTTTGCCGGCACCGTTTGGTCCCAGAAGCCCCAGGACTTCTCCTGACTGCATTGAAAAATCGATTCCCTGTACAACTTTTTTCTTTCCGAAACTTTTAAAAAGGCTGAAGGCTTTCAGTGTGTGGATATTCTGCTCGCTCATTCTGATTTCTCCTGCGACTCTGTGTTTTCCGCGGATTTTTCTGTTTTTTGTTCTTCAGTTTTGTTTTCTTCGCTTTTTTGTTCTTCTGAAGTTATGCTTTTTTCCGCATTTTCGCTGTTTTCCCCGGAAAGTGCGTTCTCTTCGTCTGATTTGCCGGTTTCAGTTTCTTCTGCGTTGGAATTTTCCTGGTTTTCTGTTTTTTCAGATTTCTGCTCGTCGACTATTGAGCCTTTTACGCGGCCGTCCAGCGTTATTTCCTGTGAATTCAAGTCCAGCGTGATTTGCTGCGCGCGGAATGTATCGTCGCCTTGCTTTATCTGGGAATTTCCGCTGAGTTCAAGGAGCTGGTCGTTTTTCCGGTAGATTGCGTAAGCTCCTGTGCAGATATTGTTTTTTTGAGTGAGCTCAATTTCAATCTGCATAACAGCTGTGTCCGTGTTCTGGTTGTATTCGATTATCTGGGCTTTTGCGTTCACGTTGTTTTTTGTGTCCTTCAGATTAACGTTGTCTGAAAGCTCGGCGATTTTTGTTTCTCGGTCGTATTTTAGTTTTTCGCAGGTGAATTCCAGCTCGGACTCCATGTTTTTGCCTTTTATGCTTCCCTGCGCTTCTATGAACCGGAAATTTTTCCCTGAAAGCCCGATTTTGTCAGCGTAAATTTCCATTGAATCTGTAAGAACGTATGCTTCGCCCGAAAGCGTTGTTGAATCAGACTTGTCGCCCACAACTCCTGTCATGCTGTCGGCAGAAAACGTGATTTTTTCAGCGTAGGCGGCGGATGTTGCAGAAACGGCTAGAATCAGGAAAAAAGACAGAAATGCGGCTGGTTTATTGTTTTTCTTCAACTTGCTCTCCATCTTCATCTGAAATGTACTGGCCTGTTACAACTCCGCTGAAAACAAATTTCTTGCTTACTCCGCTTGCTGAAAATCCGGAGCCTTGAATTGTTGTGCTGCCTTTCTGTATTGTTACTGTATCGTTTCTGCTGCTTGTGAGCTGTTCGGTTTTTCCGTTCCAGCGCAAAGTGTCCGCGGAAACTTTTATGCCGTCTTTTTTGTTTTCGATTTCAATGTTGTCATAAAGCGTGTACTGTTCATCTTCTGTGTCGGATGAAAGCAGCTCGCATGAGCCTTGCGTTGTTATTTCGCCGTTTTTGTCCATGACTTGGAAATCCACGTCTTTTGCGTACATTGATTTTCCGTCTGAATACTGCTCCAGCCTTCCTGCTGAAAGATTCATCGTTTTTTTATTGTTTTCGTAGCTGCTGTAGTTTGCGTCCGTAAAAATGAATTCCGGCACATTCTCCTCGTCCTGGTAGTTTGTGCCGTATTTCAACGAGCAGCCTGCGAAAAAAAACAATGAAACGAATAACAAAAATAGATTTCTCATTATTTGTTCAGCGCCGCTCCTAGGAATGCCGTGAAAAGCGGATGCGGTTTTGCCGGCCGGGAAACAAATTCAGGATGATACTGAACTCCGATTCCCCACTTGTGGTTCTGCCATTCAAAAGCTTCGATTCTGTCATCGTCTTCCGCGGTTGCGGAAATAAGAAGCCCGTTCTGGCTCATTATTTCAGAATATTTCTTGTCAAACGTGTGTTTGTTTCTGTGCCGCTCTGTTACTGAAAGTTTCTTGTAGGCCTGGTGAAGCTTTGTGTCTTTTGCAATTTTTACGCCAAGCGCGCCAAGCTGCTCGGAACCCGCAACGGAAAGTCCCGCCTGTTCTTCCGGAAGGCTGATAATCGCGTGCTCCGGATTCTGGATGAATTCTGTGCTGTCTGCGTCCGCCCAGCCAATCAGGGAGCGCGCTGTTTCAATTGCCATAAGCTGCATTCCAACGTCAATTCCAAGGTAAGGAATATTGTTCTCGCGGGCAAATTTTACTGTTTTAAGAAGTCCAAGGAATCCGCGCTGGCCGTAGTTTCCAGGAATAACAATTCCGTCAACGCCTTCAAATGCTGAAGAAACGCTTTCTGTTCCTTCAAGAGACTCCGCGTCAACTTTTTTGATTTCAAGCTGCGCGCCGAATGAAGTTACTGCTGCATGGAAAAGTGCTTCCCGCACCGACTTGAAGCATTCGTCCAGGTAATCCTTCTTGCCGACAATTGCGATGCTGACTTTCGGACCGGCTTCGTTCAGTTTTTTTATGAAACTTGTCCATTGCCTGATATTTGAAGTTGCGGAATCTGTTTTCAGCGCAAGTTTTTTTACAATCGCCGCGTCCAGCCCTTCCTTGTGGAAAAGAATCGGAATTTCGTAGATTGATTTTTCCACGTTTGAAGAAGCGAATACCGCGTTTGTTGAAACATTGCAGAAAAGCGCAAGTTTTTTTCTCATGTCAGGCTCGATTTCTTTTTCGCAGCGGCAAAGAAGAATGTCCGGCTGAATTCCGGCTTCCTGAAGCTGTTTTACAGAATGTTGCGTTGGCTTTGATTTCAGCTCGCCGCCTGTAATTACAGGAATAAGTGAAAGGTGGATTGTGCAGATTTCATTTTTTGGAAGTTCATGAACCATTTGTCGTCCGGCTTCAAGGAATGGAATCGACTCGATGTCGCCGACAGTTCCTCCGATTTCTACAATAACCACGTCTGCCTGGGTTTTCTGTCCTATTGAAAAAATTCTCCGCTTGATTTCATCTGTGATATGCGGAATTACTTGAACTGTGCGTCCATTGTAGCGGCCTGCGCGTTCATTTCTGATAACTTGATCATATACTTTTCCGATTGTAATGCAGTTGTCGCTTGTGATTGTAACACTTGTGAACCGTGAGAAATTTCCTAAGTCCAAGTCTGTTTCAGCTCCGTCTTCCGTAACATAAACTTCGCCATGCTGAAAAGGACTGATATTTCCTGCGTCAAGATTTATGTAAGGATCGCATTTTATCATTGCGATTTTTAAGCCGTATCCTTCAAGAAGGCTTCCAATTGTTGCCGACGCAACACCTTTTCCAAGACTTGAACAAACTCCGCTAGTTACCAGAATATATTTACTCATAAGTTGATATTCTATCATTAAGAAAGATTTTAGTAAATTGGAATGGACCGCCGCTTTCCTTTGATTTTTTTCAATTCAGCAAGCTGGAAAATTTGCTTGTAATTAAAACTAAGTGTATAATTGGCTATATGAACGATGCTCTTAATGATGCGGATTTTGAGAGATTTAGAAAAACAATTTACGATGAAAGCGGAATAACTTTTTCTGCGACGAACCGTCCGATTCTGGACAGCCGTATAAAAGAAATTCTTCGTGAAAAGAAAATAGAAACTGCGGCGGAATATTATTCGCTGATTTTAAAAGACCACGAGGAAATGAAGAAGATGCTGGATTCCGTAACAACGAATCTTACAAGGTTTTTCAGGAACCAGCCGCATTTTGACGCTTTTGAAAAATATGTGATTCCTCACGTTCTGGAAGAAAAACGGAAAACCGGCGACAGGACAATCCGGGTTTGGAGCGCCGGATGTTCAACAGGCGAGGAGCCTTACACAATTGCGATGATTTTGAAGAGAATTCTTCCGGTTGGATACAATTTTTCGGTTACAGCCTCTGATATTTCGCTCAAGTCGCTGATGGTTGCCCAGCAGGGATTTTATGCGGAAAACAAAGTTGACGGAGTTCCGCCGGATTATCTTTCTCAGTTTTTCACAAAAAAAGAAAAAGGATACCAGATTAACAAGGAAATAATGGATTCCGTGAAATTCGACTACCACAATTTGAAGAATGATTCTGGAATGCGCAATATTGACGTTGTTTTCTGCCGGAATGTAATGATTTATTTTGACGAGCCGGCGCAACTTGTTGTTCTGGATAGGTTTTGGAATTCAATGGCGAAACATTCGTATCTTTTCATAGGACATTCGGAGTCTTTGTTTGGAATGCGCACGAAATTTGAATTTTTAAAAACGGACTGGGCTTGCCTTTATCAGAAAAATTCTTAATTCATTCAGTTTGAATTGGTTTGCGAGGAAAAAATGGAGCTTAAAGATTCAAAATATGACACGCTGAAAGTTCAGATTTGCGATGATTCAGCTTTGATGAGAAATCTTGTTTCTAGAATTATAAATGACACGCCCGGAATGGAAGTTGTTGGCAAGGCGATGAATGGAAAAATGCTGCTGGACGAAGTTCCGTTCATAAAGCCGGATGTTATTCTTCTTGACATAGAAATGCCTGTTATGACCGGCGTTGAATTTCTTCAGGAACGTAAAAAACTGAAGTGGGATATTCCGGTTGTAATTCTTTCTTCAATTGCAACAAAAGGCGCGGCTGTTACCGTTCAATGCCTTGAACTTGGCGCGATGGATTTTATTACAAAGCCTGGCGGTTCTGTAACAACTGAAGTCATGGATGTGAAGGAATCAATTATTGAAAAAATTGCTTCTTACGGCGGCTCGTATGCGCGCAGAAAAGGAAAATTCATTCCTTCAACGGATTTTTTCCTGCGTTCAATAAAAATGCGCGAGGCTGAAAAATTTGTTGCAAAGCAGAAAGGAACAGAGGAAGTTCAGGTGCCACTGGAGCCGCTCTTGTCTGGCTGGAAAGAGCCGGCGAAAAAAGAGCCTGCCGTGGTGAAGCCGCTTAGGGAAGGCGGAAGAATTGAAGTTATCGCGATTGGAATTTCGACCGGCGGGCCTAATGCGCTTCGGGATGTGTTCAAGATGATTGATCCGCACTTGAAGCAGCCGATTCTTGTTGTTCAGCATATGCCTGCAGGTTTTACAGCGGAATTTGCGCGCAGCTTGAACCGGATTTGCCCTTTGGAAGTTTGCGAGGCACAGGATGAAATGCCGATAGAAAACGGCCATGTTTATATTGCGCCTGGAAATTATCATATAATTGTTGAGCCGCGCCTGACTGGCAATGTAATCCGTACGATTCAGACGGAGCAGCGGAACGGCCACCGACCGAGCGCCGATGTTCTTTTTGAAAGCATTGCGGAAGTTTATAAAAACAATGCGCTTGGTGTAATTATGACTGGAATGGGACGCGACGGCGCCGCAGAACTTGCGGAAATGCGAAAACAGGGCGCATGGACTTTGGGCCAGGATGAGGCGACCAGCATTGTTTATGGAATGCCTCGTGTTGGCTGGGAACTTGGCGGTGTTCAGAAGCAGGTTCCTTTAATGGAAATGGCGGACGAAATCAGCCGGCTTGCCCGCGAGCATTGCTAGTTCTGGATAATCTTGTTGATTTCAAGCTTTGCAATTGTAGGCGCGGTTCTTGAGGAAGCGAATATAAAAATGCAGGCTGTTAAAAAACAGATTGAAGTACAGGCTGCCTTGAAAAATTCTGTGCATTCAGTTTTTAATAAATTTGCGGCTTGATTTGAAAGAATCAGTCCGGCTGCGGCACAGGCAATTGGCGTAAGAAGCGCAAAAATTCCGGCGGCGGCTTCCTTTTTCTGCGGAAGCCCGATTGTAACTTTTGTGCCTTTCTCGATTTTCAGTTTTTTCGGGTTTGAAACTAGAATGTTCGGCCTGTTTTTTCTGCTGTGTTCAAACTGAATTTCCGGGGAAACAATAACTGTTTCATCATCCTGAATTTCTGTGACAATATATATTTGCTTCAAATTGTTTCTCCTGTGTTTTTCAGCTCTTTTAGCCGGCGCGAGCATTCTTTTTCTCCGGTTTTGTTTTTCAGTTCTTTGTACGTGTCACGCAGATTGAAAAGCGCATCGTAGTAATACGGATTTATTGTTACCGCGTTTTCAAATGCGTATGCGGCTTCTTCATACAATTCCTGGTTGAAATATATGATTCCTGCAATGTTGAAAAGATGGTAATTTTCCGGATTTATATTCAGTCCGTTGAAGCAGTATTCCTGCGCTTCTTCCAGAAGTCCCTGCGAATACAAAATTATTGAAAGTTCTTCTATTATTTCCGAGCTTTCCGGGGAAAGTTCAAGAGCTTTTTCCAAAGTTTCCTTTGCCAGCGTTAAATTTCCGGAATCCCGGTAAGTAAGTCCCAGGTTGAACCAAAGAAGAGCATTGTTCTTTTCAATTTTTAACGCTTTGACAAAACATGCGATTGCTTCTTTGTAGGAGCCTGCGTTTGCGAGCTGAATTGCCTGGTTGTTTAATCGTACAGCTGTTTCTTTCATAACTTTCCCGTAATGCAGTGTTTTTTGCGTCTATTTTTTTTCTGCATTGAATTTTGCAATCATTTCTTCAAAAAGAGCTTTTATGAGTTCTGCCGGTTTTGAAGAATTTGCGCTGTTGAAGGCATTCGCAAGAATATTTGTATTTTCTTCTATTATAGTAGTGCCTTTTTCCCGTGCAGCCTGAATCGAGCCGCTTTTTTCCAGAAGTTCAATACATTGCTCTACGGCTGGAGAATCAATTCCTTCTTTTGATGCTTTTTCAAAAAATTCTGAAATTGTTTTTTTGTCGGACGGATTTTTCTGGATGTGCAGAAGCACTGGAAGACTTTTTTTGCCTTCGACAATATCATCGCCGCGTTTTTTTCCTGGATTTCCGGTTGTAAGATTCTGTACGTCATCAAGAATCTGGAATCCTTCTCCCAAAGCTGCTGCTGTGTTTCCCATTCGCAGGGCTTCCTCTTTTTCCGCTCCTCCAGCTAGAAATCCAGCCTGAACCGCAAGAGATGCCAGTGTTCCGGTTTTTAAGTGAACCATCTGCGTGTATTCCTGAACAGTTGGAAAAAGCTCCGGATTTCTGTGCCAGTAAATATCCATTGCCTGGCCAAGATGAAGCCTTCTGAGTTCCTGCGTGTACAGGCCGTAAAGCTGGTTTTTGAATTCTGCTGAAACATCCAGTGCGCTGATTGTTTCCGGCGCTACAAAATAAAGCCACGAGCCTGCGTTCAGAGCTACGTCCAGTCCGAAAGAAATGTGGGCGGCTGGTTTTCCTCGGCGGAATTCCGCGGAATCTTCTATGTCATCGTGGATAAGCGACGCTGTGTGAACAAATTCAACGAGCGGAGTTATGCTGTAAGTCTGCTCAAGCGAAAGCGGGGAGTTCTTTTTTGCTTCGCGGCAAAGCTCCGAGCAAAGCACAAGAAGAAGCGGCCGCCAGCGTTTTCCGCCCAAATCCATCAGGGAGCGGCAAGGTTTTATAAGATTTTCAAAATGCTCGTCTGTAACGCAGTCCGAAAGCTCCCGGAAAGTTTGCGTCTGCCATTCAGCATTTGTTTTTTCCGGCAGGGATTTTTTTAAGGCGGCTTCTATATTTTCTAGTATTTTTGCAATTTCTTTATTCATATTTCAATTATTATACACGAAATCTGTTAATCATTGAATCAAAAATTCCGAAAAGATAAGTATTATGGCAGCAAACAGTTACGAAAAACCAGATTATTGGTCTCAAAAAGCGTTTTCAGAAGGATATCCTGCACGTTCAGTTTATAAATTAAAGGAAATGGATGAAAAATTCGGAATGTTGAAAAAAAGCTGCAATGTTCTGGATTTGGGCGCGGCTCCAGGAAGCTGGACGACTTTTCTTTTAAGAAATCTTGGGCCGGAAAGCAAAGTTGTAAGCTGCTACTTGAATCCTCTTTCAAAGTCTGTCCGCGGTGAAAATTTAACATTCATTCAAGGCGATTTGAATGATGCCGCCATAAGAAAACAGATAAAAATTCTTGGGCCGTTCGACTTGGTTGTGTGCGATGCGGCTCCGTTGACCACAGGAAACAGAATTGTTGACACAGCGCGCTCCGAGCAGCTTGTTGAAATGGCAATCTGGTATGCTGAAACAATGCTGAAGCAGGGCGGAAATTTCTGCGTGAAGATTTTCCAGAATGGTGACCAGCAGAAATTCCTGCGGAAACTTAGGGAGCTTTTTTCAAGTGCAAAAGGTTTCAAGCCGGAAGCGTGCCGTTCTGAATCTTTTGAAACTTTTCTTGTTGGAATTTCACGCAAATAGGTGCTAGAATATGAAAAAGTACAATAACTACAGAAAACTGACTTTAATTATGAAATTAGAAAATTTATATAGAAAATTATTCAGCACACGGCTCAGAAAAATTGTTTTTAACAGCATAATTGCTTTTGCTGGCGGAATTTTTATTTCCTGGGGAGTTTTGTGCATTGCTTCAAATGTAAATGTTGAAAAAGGTGTCGGCGGTTTTGAAACTTCTGTTCCTGCTGAATACGTTGAGGAAAATCCAGAGCAGCCTGGTTCTGTTTCTGAAAATTCTGTTGTTTCTGCCGCGGAAAAAAATATGCAGAAATCGGATGCTGCTGCTTCGGGCGAGCTTTCAGATGATGCGTTCGCCGAGCTTGATGAGCTTGCGCTGATAGATTCCCTTTCTGAAAATTCTGAGCCGGCTGGAAATTCTTCTTCTCCGGAAGTTTTGAACAAGGATTCATATTCTTCTGAAGGGCTTGAGCTTTGCTATTTTACTTACCGGGTTCAAAAAGGCGACATGATTGGTTTTATTGCGGATAAATTCAATGTTACGCAGGACACAATTATCAGCGTGAACAATATTCATCAGTCAAGGCTGATTCAAATCGGCCAGATTTTGAAAATTCCTTCAATGCCCGGAATTGTCTACACAGTAAAAAAGAATGGAGAAACGGCGGATTCTATTGCGGAAAAATTTGAAATCAGCGCTGAAAAACTTGCGCGCGTGAACAATATTCAGGAAAACCAGAGCCTGGTTGCAGGCCAAACTTTGTTTGCTCCGGATGCGCTGCTGGACTGGGTTACTCGCCAGGAAATCAACGGAGATTTGTTTCACAAGCCGATTCATTCGCGCTATTATCTTTCTTCTTATTATGGCTGGAGAAGCTCGCCGTTCAGCGGAAAGCGTTCTTATCATTCAGGAATTGACATGGCCTGTCCGCAGGGAACTCCGGTTTATGCGGCGCTCGGCGGAACTGTAACTTCTGTTGGATACAACAGCGTTTATGGAAACTATGTGATTATAACACATCATTCCGGCTATAAAACCTTGTACGGACATATGTCGAAGCAGCTTGTTGCCCGCGGAAAGTGGGTTGACACAAACACAAGAATCGGGCTTGTTGGAAGCACAGGATTAAGCACCGGACCGCATCTGCATTTTACAGTCTATAAATTTGGAAAAACAGTGAATCCGGCTGCTTTGTGGAAATAGAATTTATTCAATTCGGACAAGCCTGAAAGAAATTTTATGAAATTCTTTTTGCAACCGTAGAAAGTTTTTTTATGAACAAGTCTATGTGGCTGCAAACAAAAACCGCGCCGTAGGCTGTTACACATCCGGCGATTGTGAGCGCGTACCAAATTGAAAGCGAGCGGTTCTGAATATCCTGGGTTGTAATCAGAGAGCTGAAAAGCAGCGCAACCATAAGAATTCCTCCGATAATCCATCCCGCGAACGGAAGCGGCTTGTAAAATTTGTCTTTTTCCTGGATATGAACTTCAGAAAGAATTTTTTGAATCGAAGCGTCTGTAACCGGTGTTTCAATTTTAAGCGGAGCGGAAATTTCTTTTTCAGCAAGTTTCAGCAGCTTGATTTGCTCACGGCATTTTTTGCAGCTCAAAAGATGCGCGGAAATTCGCAAAGGAACGCGTTCGCCTTTGTCCAGCATAAGATATTGGTTCATAAAAATTTCACATTTATTGTTCTTTTTATTTTCCATAATATTTCTCCAGCTTATTTTTTAGAATTTTTTTTGCCCTGAAAATATGCGATTTTATTGTGTTCACAGGAAAATCTGTGATTTCACTTATTTCCTGGTAAGGAATATCGTAGTAAAAATACATTTCAATGCAGGTTTCATATTTTTCCGGAAGCTCGGTTATTGCCTCCCGGATTGCCTCCTGCGTAATTCTGCGGATTTGAATTTCTTCCGGCGTAACAGACGCGGAATCGGGAATTATTGTTTCGTCTTCAAGCGGAAGTGAATTTTTCGCCCTTTTTACAGAATTTATTGCAGTTGTGTAGGCAATTTTCATCAGCCAGGTTGAAAACATTGAGTTGCCCTTGAAAGAATCCAGATGAGTAAAAACTTTTATGAACACATCCTGAACAAAATCTTCCGAGTCGCTTTCGTTGTGGAAAAAACTTTTTCCGAAGTTGAAAATTCTCGCCTTGTAAAAAGTCATCAGCTTGGCAAAAGCATTTTTGTTTCCAGCCAGAACGCTTTTTACAAGGTGAAAATCTCTTCTCTTTATGTGTTCTCTTTCGAGCTGCTCAAGCATTTTTAATCTTTCTTGTGAAAATCAGGATACGTGTAGAAAAATATAAGAAGACAAATTCCAACGACCATAGGAAGAAGCCCTCCTAGAATCGCGTAGGAAAATCCGTCGATTATTGCAAAAACAGCAGTAAGAATCAGTCCGGTTCCTGTGAGCAGAAGTCCTGTGAGCAATGAAAACGCGGCGTAGTTGAATTTGCTCGGAACAAAAGTTCCAGTTTTTATCTGAAGTTTTGTTTCGTGGTGTTTCCATAAGATATAGAAAAAAAGAATTAATGCGCCAAAACAAATTCCAACAATTGGAACGATTGAAATAATTACTTGCGCGGCTGTTGAAGTTATCTGGTTCATATTTATTCCTCACTTTTTTGACATTGAAATGAAAGAAATGTTGCAAAAAAATATGTTTTTAATCAAGAAAAATAAGCTCGTCAAAATAAATGTCTTGAATTTTGTTCAGGACAAGAATTTCGTTCAGTTCCGCCAGAATTTCATTTTTTATCTGCTGGTCGGTTTTTGATTTCAGCTGGGAAAACGTTCTTCCGGAGAAATATTTCACAAAAATCGATTTTATCATTGAATTTTTGCGGGAAAGCTCCTCAAAAAATTCCTTGTCGTCTTTTTCATACGAAACAAGCGGACTGAAAACAACAGTTGTCCCGGATTTTTTGCCTTTTTCAGGAAGTGTTGCCGTTCTTAGTCTTCCGAGCGCCTTGTACGACACAGAATCTTTGAGCAGCATCTGCTGAGGCTCGGCTTTCACAAGCGGCACCGCATTCTTTCTGGTTTTCACCGCGACTGTGGTTCCCAGAATCATCGCAAGCATAAAAACCGCTACCGCCAGAAGAATTTTATTCAACGTAATCCGTTCTAAAAAAGTTTTGTAAAAAAAATTCATTGGGTTTATTTTATAATATAGTATTGACATATAATATACTTTTTTATAGCTTAATAGCAAGGAGAGAATTATGAATAGATTTTTATATTTTTTTCTTTCATTCATTTTTATTTCATGTGGTAATCCTTTGCTTGTGGCAACAAAGACATATGAGCTTGAGATTCCCTTAAAAATAATTCAGGTTTGACTTTTTATCCGAATAAACAATTTGGAGCTCCATTAGCGATTTCTAATTTTTTATATAGATATCTTAACATTTCTAATAGAGAAATAGCAGTTTTAGATACATCTTTTTTATGTGAAGAAAATTATGGTTCATTAAAATTAATTATCGAGCAGATAAAGCTAGAGCAGAAGCCTCTTATTGCTATAATAAATAGCGATAGTTCTGATTCAAAAACTCATGCGGTTGTTATTCGTGGTATACAAGAAAATATTGATACCGGAGATGTTTCTAAAATTTATTATAATGATCCATGGTATGGGTATAGAAATAAGACTCGTTCCAGTTGGAAAAATATTTCTTGTTTAAGTTCATTTGATTACCTTACTTTATATTTTTCAGATTATAACAATTAAAAAAGGGGAGTAAAAATGAAAAATTTGTTATTATTTTTGTTGTTTCAGTTTTTGATATTTTCATGTAAAAATGTTTCTTCTGCATCAGTTGGTAAGGATATTATTTCAGAGGCTAAGGCAAAAGAAATTGTTGCAAAAGAGATAGCAGAGTCTGATTATTATCAGCAATATTATGTTCTTGATTCAGAGAAATTTGATGAACGTGTGTATAATATCTCATGGGGAAAAACTGTGCTGGTAAATGTCATTCCTGATGGAAAATTATTTAAGAAAGAAACGAAATATTATATTATAAATGGCGTACTTCCTTCAGGGCAAGTTTTAGCCGCTCAAACTGTTGATGCCTATACAGGAGAACTTTTAGATGGAGTTTCTTTATTAGAGGACAACTCTGATGAACTGAAAATAATTTCAACAGAGGAAGCTGAGAATTATGTTTCTAGGTTAGCATACAATTCTAAAAACATTGAAGCCGTTTATTATTATGATGGAACAGAATATACGATAGATCCTATTTTTTGCTGGAAGTATTGTATAGATACCAAGAATTCTCGTTCTGTGTTTAATAATTCTTCAAAGATTGAGGATTTTGTTTTTATAGATCCATGGGAAAATTTAGATAAAAAAGAAGACGTTTTATCTGGAAGCAATTCTTTCTTTTCTAAATTTGATTATAACCATAGAGCTTATAAAATTTCGTGTAAGGATGAAATGCTGAATTATAGAAGTCTTGCATCTGCAAGTGATAAAAATAACTTTGAACCTATTGATTAATATGAAAAGAATATTTTTCATAAATTTATTGATTTGTATTTTTTTCTTTTTGGGTTGCAAAAATAGTTCTTGTACACTAATAATAGGCGATAGTCTTTTTTCAGGTTTTAAGATTTCTCATGAGGATTCTGTTGTTACTTTGCTTAATAAGCATCTTCCAGGGACCTTCTTGAATGTAACAGAGATTGGATTATCTCTTAAAAATGTAAAAGAACGTTTGTCAGAATTTGACGAAATTGAAATAACTCATGTTATTATAGAATTGGGTGCAAATGATTTTTTAAGAAATGTTGATACTGATGTTATATATGAGAATTTATATTCAGTAATAGAATATTTTAAAACCAAAAAGATAAAAGTTTGTGTTATTAATTTCTATGATTCTTCTATGTTGAAATTTTATAAATATTTTGATGTTTATAATATAAAAGACTTAGAAAATGTTAATTTGATATTTTCAACGTTAGAAGATGTTTTGGTGATAAATAACATTTGGGATGGGAAATTTAGTTGTAACGAATTTAAAGTAGATGATTTTCATCCTAATTCAAAAGGGGCAAAATTAATTGCTTTCAATATATTGAATTATTTAAAGAAAAATAATTTCTATTCAAACTGATTTTTTCACTCAAGAAATTCATAAAACCGGCCGATATACAATTGATAAAGTGGTTTTGTTTGGATTTTAAAGGTATTGAATGAAATCGGGAATAAAAGCTGCTGTAAGTTTGCTGGTTGCCATTTTGATTTTTGGCGGCATTGCGGTTGCTTCTTCGCTGGGGTTGTTTTCTTCGGTGGAGCAGCAGTTCTACGAGCCGTCCAGACTGAAAATTATAAATGAAAAACTGGATTCCGTTGCAAGCTGCGGCAATGAATACATTCAGAATCTTCTCGTTTTGCTTGGCGCTGAGCAGGACGGATTTTTGAGCCATGAAAGCGTTTTTTCGCTTGCGGGGCAGAATCCTTCTGCGGAAGCGTTGCGTCTTTTTGAATCCTTGAAAGAAAACTGCGCCGGGCTGGAAGGTTTCAGGATTGTTGATTCAGCTGGAAAGCGGGTTTTCTACAGTTCGTTCCGCGGCGACTACGTAATTCAGACGGAAAAAGGCGTTCAGCGCAGAATTTATTCAAACTACGGAAATTTGTACGCTCCGAACGGAAAGAGCGAGCTTGAATATCCGGTGGTCTCCGCATACGGAGAAGATAATAATCCTGCGGCGGAAGAGGCGGAAGATTCGGATTTTTTGCCAAGAATTGTTTTTGACGGCGACGGTCAGCGCTTGATTTTTTCGTACAAAATTCAGCCTTTGGATGAAAAATCTGTTCCGTGCAGCGCAATTTTTTATATAAATCCTGCTGATTTTGAAAAACTTCTGGTTCAAAGGCGAGTTGTTTCTGTGAACGAGCAGTTTTCGCTGGTTTCGTCTTCTGACGGAAAGAACGGCGGTTTTGTTTTCGGGCTTCCAAATGTTGGAAAAAATATTTTTGCCTCGGAAATTTTAAAGAAGTGGAGTGAAGGAACTTTCGGTCCGGATGAAATTGTTTCTTCGGATTCAGAAAATTCAGAAAAAAATGTTTCCTGGAGCCTTGTTTCCAGCCGCAACGCAAAATTTCTTCATGTTGGCGCGGTTTTTTCCAGCGATATGCTGAAAATGCCGTCCTATGTGCGGATTCTTCTTCTTGTGTGCGCATTTATAACGGTCTGCCTTATTGTTGTGATATTTTTTAACATTCGGAAAGACGATTCTGTGGTCATAAAGTCGAAAATCCGTGGAATTCAGGTTGGCCTTCTGAACGAATATTTTGAAAAAGATGTTGACCGCAAAAAAGTTGCCGCAATGATAAAAGCCCAGAAAGACGAGCTGACTTCAAAAATAAAAAAATCTCTTGGCCGGCGCGGAAAAAAGTACGGTGACGATCTTGACTTGATTTTGAACAAAAGCTGGGAAGATATTATAAATATTCTTTCTGGCGGCGCGTCTTCGCAAAAAATAGACATTTCTCCTGAAAGCATGAACGAAATCCGGAAGATTTTTGAGGATGTTTTTGCAGCCAGCACTTTGAAAGTGGAGCATCTGGAGCCAGCGGAAAAAATTGGAGCCCTGAATTCAGCGGAACCTGCTGAGATGGCTGAAGAAATTGGGGAAGCCGAGCCGCTGGATGAAGTTTTGCCGGCAGATGAAGTTGCAGAAGCCGAGCCTTTGGAAGAACTCGGTGAGCCGGAAGAAGTTGAAGAAATTGAGCCGCTTGAAGAGCTGGACGATGCTGAAGAAATAGAAGAAATTGCGCCCGTTGAAGAAATTGACAATGCTGAAGAAGTCGGCGAACTTGAAACGCTTGAAACGCTTGATTCGCTTGAAAAGCCAGAAAATGCCGAGCCGTGCGAAGAGCTTGAAGAAGTTGAAGAGCTTGAGGAAATCGCGCCGCTGGATGAGCTTGAGCCGGCTGATGATGCTGGTGAATTGGAGCTGCTGGAATCTGGGGAGCCGCTTCCGCTTGAACCGGCGGAAAACATTGAGCCGCGCAATCCAGTTTCTTCGGATTCTGGTTCAATTGAGCTTCAAGGCTACGAGCAGAAAATCAGCACAAAAGACAGCAGCGTGACTTTTGTTCCTGGCGAAAGCTGCGACCGAAAAAAGTTTGAAGGCTCTGAGCCACTTGAAATAAGCGATAAAACCGTTTCCGCTCCGGCCGAGCCTTCCAAGGATTTTGAAAAAGATTTTGTTATTTACAATCCGTTCGATTTTGCTAAAGAAAAATCTGAAACTTCCGATTCTGAAAGTAATACAAGGGAAGATGTTTCACCTTTGGAAGAGCTTTCTTATGAAAAGGATGGTTTTATGTTTACAACTTTCGCAGAAAATGAAAACGATATTTCAGAATTGCCTTTGGATGCAATCGTTCTTGGAGAAGACGGAGTTTTTCACATTTCGTCAGAAGTGGCAAATGTTGAAATGCCGATTGACGAAGATTTCAAGAAACTTGTAGATTCTGTAATCCACTGAAATTAATTGTTCTTGCTAGTCATTGTGAACAATGCAGCTTTTTATGAGCGAAGCGAACAAGTAGATTTTCTTGTAAATCGAAATGCAGAAATCCCTGAGCGGAATATCAATGTAGTGCTCAAGTTCCTTGCAGTTTGAAATCAGCGTAGGTTTTGCTTTCTGCAAGTCCTCAACAATAGATTTTATTATTTTTCCGATTGTAACCAAATCCCGCGAGCTTTCCATTATAAAATTGTATGCGGTTTCGTTTGCTTCTGAAACAAGTCGGTTCACAATGTTTCTGGAGCTGGAATCTCTTTCTGTTTTTGGAAGAAGAGTTTTTATTTTTATTCCAATCATTGCATCGTCCGCAAGTCCGTTGTCAAATTCAATAAGCTTGTCAGAAGTCATAAGCAGATTGTTGTAGCAGTCTGAAATTTGTGTTGTAAGCGTTGTTGAATCCCAAGTTCCGCGCACAACCACAACATCGTAGAATTCGCGCAAATCTTTTTTCACAACTTCAATCAGGAATGTTTTCAGGTAGGAAAGAGCCTGGCAGTTGTCGAATCTGTTCAGTTTTTTCTGTTCAAGGACTGTGTTTTTTGAATAAACGTAATTGCTAAGCGGAATAATTTCTGTTTCTCCGAAAAGCTGCCGCGCAAAATTGTTTTCTGTGTCGGAACGTTCTTTTTCAATCAGCGTGTCGATTGTGTTTTCAACGTCGTTTTTCAGTTTGTCAAGATAAGGTTCCACAATATTTGCCTTAAGAGCTTGAATGTTCGGCACGTAGTTTGGATCTGAAGAAGAAAGCTTGATAATCATTTCAAATGTCTGGGCGTTTTTCAAAGCCTGAATCCGGGAAAGGATTTTTCTCCAAAGTCCAAGAGAAATTGGTTCCTGGCCGCCCTTGAATGATTTCAGAAGTTTTATCGCGTTCGTCCAGTCGGAATCAAAAGGAATGTCCCAGATTGATTCAATATAATCTTTCAGGTCATCCACAATGTATTCTGCGTTCACGTGCTCAAAGCGCGGCATTGCTGAAAAATTGTTCTCGCGGATTTGCTTGTCAAACTTCTTCAGGAAAAAATAATAGTCAAATGTTGAGGTTGCCTTGAATGCAAGAATCTGGCGGTAAAGTCCGTCGATTTCGCTTATTTTTTCAAGTGTGAAAAAATCGTTGAATTTGGAAAGTTTTTCTTCGGCTTGCGCCTTCAGATGGCCGAGCGGAATTTGCCTGCTCATTCCCACAATCACCTGCTCGTTCAGGTTGTCTTCAAGCGAGCGGATTTCTTCTGGCATCGAAAAATTTATCACAAGATGTTTTAGCGTGTTCTGGTTTTGGATTGAATTGAAAAGATTTTGAAGCGGCGCGACCGCCTTGTAAATTTCAAAAAATAATTTTCCAAGCGGCGGAAGAATTTCGTTTCCATTGTATTTATAAAATTTATTGAACCGGCTTTTTGAAAGCTTTTTCGCTATTGAGCGCAGCTGGCGTTTTTTTTCTGCCTCGGAATCATTTCCGCCGAACAAAGCGGACAGTATATTTGCAAAAAATCCAGTTTTTTCTTTTTTTTCCATAACGCTATTTTTAAATGATTTTAGGAGACTGTCAAGAACATAGAATTTTTACATAAAATTGATTATATTTATTATATTAAACGTGAAATGATTCACGCTTATCGATTTTTGATTTTGCTGATTTCGAGAGGTATTTTATGAAAAAATCAGTTTTTGCGCTTGCGGCAAGCCTGTTTTCCGCTTCTTTGTTTGCTTATAATCCTCCTGCTGGCGGCCAGAGCATTTTTAATATTTCGAGCCCTACTCAGCTTGTGTCCGCTTCTTCTGCGGCTGGCGGCGGAATTTTTTATCCTGGTCCGGATTCAATTGCGTTCAATCCGGCTCTTCCGAGTTTTGAGGAAAGAGTTCAGCTGGATGCGGATTTTTCTGTTCTGGCTAACAAAGGTGAAGGTGGTTCCGGCGCGGCTTTTCAGACGGGAATTTTGATTCCAATGAAAATGTTCAATTTCAGCGGGCTTTTGAACGGAGTTTTTCTTGGCGCGGATGATATGGAGCTTGAAAATTCGCTGAACGTGAAAGCTGGTTTTTCCAAGGAAATCACGGAGCGGCTCAGCGTCGGCCTGAATTTTGATTCAGGATATTTGTGGGGAAACGGCTCTGACTGGTCGCTCGGCGCGGGGCTTGGCGCACTTTATAGAAGAGAATCGCTTGGCGCGCTGAAGGACTTCCGAGTTGGAGCTTCTCTTTTGAATCTTGGAAAATATTACAACGCGAAGAAAATAACCGGCATTGACGAATCTTCAAATTCTACGGTTTTTCCTAGCTTTGTAACGTTGAAAACTGGTGTCGGCGCGAATTTTCTGCAGAATGATTCTGTTGTTTTCGGCGGTTCGTTTGATGTGACTACGCAGTGTTTTCAGAATGTTGTGTTCGACCTTGGGCTTCAGCTTGGCATTAAAAACTTGATTTTTATCAATATGGCTGAACGGATTGACGTTTCAGAATGTGCGTATGGAAGTCCTGATTTGCTTCCGGCGTTTGGAATCAGCGTGAAATTCAACTTGAACGCAAAAAACAATTCCTATCTTGCCGCGCATAACTGGGAAAAAAGCGAGATGCTGGCTTCCGCGGCTTGGCAGCAGAAATATGAAAATATTGAAGTTGTTTCGGCTGGCTTGCGTATAAAGCTCGGGCAGAAAGACGTTGAGCCGCCGGTGATTAAAATTTGGGATGAAGAATAATCGGATCTGAACTGGAGATTAAAATGAAAAAAAATTCCTTTGTAAAATTTGCTGCGCTTTGTCTGGCTTCCGCTTTTGCCGCTGGCTATGTTGCGGCTGAGCCTGGCGTAAAATATATTTCACCGAACAATGACGGAATTCAGGACAATCTTGTTATTCCGCTGAAAATTTCTGACAGGCATCTTATAAAATCCTGGAGCCTTGTTGTTGAGGATTCAAATGGAAAAGTTGTGCGCACAATCGGAAATAAGGTCGCTCTTCCTGAAAAAGTCAATGCGAAGTCGTTCTTCAAGCAGCTTGTAACTCCAAAAAAAGGCGTTGTTGTTCCTGCCTCGGTTGCCTGGAACGGAGCGATGGATAATGGTGAAAATGCACCGGACGGAACTTATTACTATTATTTTACCGCCGAGGATGACAACGGGAATATTGGAAAAACCGAAAAATATTCTGTTGTGGTTGATACAAATCCTCCTGAAATTGCGCTTGCCCAGCCGTCTGATAAAATTTTCGGTGAAGGCGCGAAATCTGATTTCTATATAAAGCAGTCCGGTTCGGAAGAATTGAAATGGACTGGAATTTTTAAAAATGCGCAGGGGCAGGCTGTGAAAACTTTAACGTGGGAAAACAGTTCGCCTGAGCCGTTCAAATGGAACGGAACAGATGATTCTGGAAAAGCTGTTTCTGACGGCGTTTATTCCTACGAGATAACTTCAACTGACCTTGCTGGAAATACTTCTGAAAATGCGGCGATTACAAATATCATTTATTCCGCTGAAAAACCTGCTACAAATATTTTTATTGCCGGAAGCCGATATTTTTCTCCTGAAACTGATTCGGCGCTTTCAAGCATTAAGTTTGAAGTTTCAATTCCTGTGCCGGAATCATCCAGCGGAAACAAGCTTACGGCCTGGTCCGTTGAAATTGCGGATTCTGCTGGAAATATCTGCCGCTCGTACAACAATTCAAAAAGCGAAATTCCTCCTTCAGAAATTATTTTTGACGGAAAAGATGAAAACGGAAAAATTCTGCCGAACGGAAAATACCAGGCTTTTGTAAAAGCTTCTTATCTGAATGGATTTGAAACCGCTCTTCTGAAATCTCCAGAATTTATTCTGGACACAACAAAACCTTCCGCTCAGATTGGAATTTCCGCTTCAATTTTTGGCGGTGCAGACAAACCGAATGTGAAAATTTCAATGCTTGATGACAACGCCGGAAAATATGCCGCGATTCCTGTATGGCACGGAAGAATTTTCAATGCCGAAACTGGCGAAACTGTCCGCGAGTATAATTTTGGCCAGTATCTTCCTGATAATATTTTGTGGAACGGTTTTGACGCAAACGGCAAGCTGGCTTCCGATGGAAAATACAAATTCGAGCTTTCTGCAACCGATTTTGCAGGAAACAAAGGTGTTGTTGCTGCAAAAGATTCTTTCGCTCTGGACACAAAAAAAGCAACGCTTCTTCTTTCTTTAAGTGATACTGCGTTCAGCCCGAACAACGACAAGGTGAAGGATTCCATTCAGTTCCTTCCGGTTATAAAAGATGCTTCTGGAATTGATTCTTACGATCTTGTAATACGAAATTCAAAAAATACAGCAATCAGGACAATTCATGGAGCAAAATCTTTGCCGGCTTCAATTTCATGGGACGGAAAGGATTCTTCAGGAATAATCAGCGCAGATGGAAATTACCATGCGACTTTAGTTGTAATGACAACAAACGGAAATATGATTTCAGTTGATTCTTCAAATTTTGTGCTTGATACGGTTGCCCCTTCGCTTTCGGCAAGCGCGCCTTGGTCTTCATTCAGTCCGGACGGCGACGGAAACCAGGATACAATTCCTGTGACAATAACAGGCTGCACCCAGGAAAATTTGTGGACTGCTGAAATCAGGAATTCAAAAAACAATGTTGTAAAACGCTACACTTGGAAAGGAAAAATCAGAACTGGCGCCAAGGATTTCTTTGAGTGGGACGGCACTGACGAATCTGGAAACAAGGCGGCGGACGGAATTTATTCAATTGTGATTTCTTCTGCTGATGAGGCTGGAAATTCATTCAGCACAACTATGGCTGGATTTGCGCTTGACAGCCGTGAAACAAAAATTTACCTGACTTCTGAAAATGAAGGAATTTCTCCGAACGGAGACAAAATTCTTGACACACAGAAGTTCAACATAAAAGCCAGCGTTCCGGATGGAATTCTTGCATGGAAATTTGATATCCGTAGCGAAAATGGAACTTCAGTCCGCTCATGGTCAGACAAGGACAGCGAAAATCTTCCTTCATCAATTGTCTGGGACGGACTTGACAGCGATGGAAAAGTTGCGGAAGGAACATTTATCGGAACTTTGAACGTAACTTACAAGAAAGGAAACAGAGTTGAGGCGGTTTCTTCTCCGTTCATCTGTACTGCGGTTCCTCCGGTTCTTAGCGTAAAAACTGCGCCGGAATATTTCAGCCCGGACAACGATGGAACTGATGATGATTTGTTCATAAAGCTGAGCGGAACTTCAAAAGCAATGATAAAAAACTGGTCGTTCAGAATTGATGATCCGAACGGCAAGGTTTTCTGGCAGATAAAAGGAAATTCTTCTATTACAGAGCGAATTGTCTGGGATGGTCTTAGCAATACCCAGAAAAATTCAAAGGGTTATGCGGAACGCGTTCAGTCTGCAATGGATTATCCTTATACGTTCACGGTTTCGGACAATCTTGGAATGACAAGCAGCGTGAAAGGAATTATTTCTGTGGATGTTCTTGTTATCCGGGATGGCGATGTTCTGAAAATGGCTGTTCCTTCTATAATATTCCGTTCTGACAATGCGGATTTCAAAACTTCAAAGGAAGTTGCCAAGGGACTTGATCCGGCGATTGCCGCAAACAACGAGCGCGTCTTGAAGAGAATTTCAGAAATTCTGAACAAATTCAAGGATTACAAAGTTACGATTGTCGGCCATGCGAACCGTCTTACAGATTTGGAGGCGGAGGAAACTGAAGACAATATGCGCCAGTGGGGACCGGCTCTGATTCCGCTTTCTGCAAAGCGCGCGGAATTTGTAAAGGATTATCTTGTTAAAAAAGGAATCAGCGCAAGCCGTCTTTCTACTGTTGGAAAAGGCGGAACAGAACTTGTTGTTGACTACAAGGACAAGGACAACAACTGGAAAAACCGGCGCGTTGAATTTATTCTTGAAAAATAAGTTTTGCTGAATTGAATTTCAGCGGAAAATATTTAAAGGCAAAGGGCGGATGCAGAATATTCTGTTGAAGCCCTTTTTGTTTTTGGAGCCGCTTTCTCCTTTCAAGCTGAAAATTATGGAAATCCAAAGCTGCGGATTATTTTGTTAAAATAAAAAGGTTCAGAAAAAATCTGAACCTTTAAGCGGCTGCTGCAGGTTTTGAACCTGCGACACATGGATTAACAGTCCATTGCTCTACCAGCTGAGCTAAGCAACCATTTATTCTTGCGAACGTGTTAATAATATATAATTTTTAATAACTTGTGTCAATATTTTGTATATTGAAAATTTAAATAAATTCATTTTTTTTATGCAGTCGGCTGAAAATTATTGCACAGATAACTGAAGAAAGTATTGAGCCGCAGGTTGCAGCCATTCCCATAGGAAGCAATGTTTCCGTGAACATGACCGATGCAAGGTATGCGCCAGGAATCCGCACAAAAACAATTGAAACCGCATTGTGCAGAAAAGCGTAGATTGATTTTCCGCATGCGCAGAAATATCCGCTGAAGCAAAAATGGATTGCGGCAAAAACGCAGTCGAACACGTAAGTTTTTATGTACTGACAGCCGAACCGCACAACTTCAGCATTGCTTGTGAACATTGAAATAACATTTTCCGCAAAAAACTGAAATAAAACTGCAAAAACAAGACCAGCGCAAAAACCGATTTTAATTCCGTAGAACAAAGTTTTTTCCGCCCGTTCAATTTTTTTTGCGCCGATATTTTGTGAAGCAATTGCAGAAATTGAAGAAAGCAGTGAGGAAGGCACAAGAAACAGGAAAGAAATGATTTTTTCCACAATTCCAACTGCCGCGGCAACGTTTACGCCTCTTTTGTTCGCAATCACAGTTATCAGCAAAAATGAAATTTGAATGAATCCGTCCTGGCAGGCAACAGGAATTCCAATTCTGAAAATTTCTTTTGCCTCTCTTGAAGAAAACTTCGGTTTTTCTTTTTCCGCTGGAGATTTTTCCCTTTTTAAAATTGACGCGGCTAAGGAAATTATCACGCTGGCTGCCTGCGCAATCACAGTGGCAAGCGCTGCTCCTTCCGCGCCCATCTGCAAATTTCCCATGAAAACAAAATCCAGGACAATATTAAAAAAACATGCGATTGCAATATAAATCATCGGGCTTTTTGAGTCGCCGAGCCCCCGGAAAACTGAAGCTATTACATTGTAGGCAGTTATGAAAGGAATTCCGGCGAAGCAAATAAAAAGATAAAGTTTTGTCTGCGCAACAGATTCAGCCGGCGTGGAAACAATTTTTACAATTTCAGGGCAAAGAGCCAGCAGCAGAACGGTGAAAAACACAGAAACCAGTGCAAAAAGCGCAACGCTTGTGAAAATTATTGTGCGGATCCGGCTTTTGTTGTTTTCACCAACCGCATGGCCGATAAGAACAGCTGGCCCCATTGCAAGTCCAACTATTATTACCGTAATCATGTGCATAATCTGCGAGCCGACAGAAACGGCCGTTATTACTTCAGCGCCGTGAAACTGCCCGGCAATAAACAAGTCGGCGAGCCCGTATAAAGTCTGCAAAAAATAAGAAAGCAAAAATGGAAGTGAAAAACGTACAAGATTTTTAAGAACATTTCCTTCAGTAAGCTGTGTTTTCATAAATCTGATTGTAGCAAATTTACATAAATCTTTCAGTCTGATATATTTTTTTTATGGAAAATCTTTCAATTAGCGAGCAAAAATCTTTTTTGCGGAAAAGGGCGAAAACTGAGCTGAAAAAATATTTTGAAGACAAGGCGCTTTCCCTTCAGTGTGCAAAAACTGTCGCAAAACTTTTTACAGAAAGCCGGGAATATGCGGAATCTGAAGTTATTTTTGCTTATATGGCGATGAACGACGAAATCGATTTGTCTTTTGTGATAAAAAAAGCTCTTCAGGATAAAAAAAAGGTTGCGCTTCCTAGGATGGCAAAAGAATCCAACGATATGGATTTTTATTTTGTTGATTCGCTTGATGAGTTTTTTTCTTCTGACAATAAATTTAAAATTCTTGAACCTTCGTGCAAAAATCAAAAAGTTGAGGTTGAAAAAATTCCTGGAAAAAGTATTTTTTTAGTTCCGGGGCTTGCTTTCAATCTTGAAGGCGCAAGGCTTGGGCGCGGAAAAGGTTTTTACGACAAATATCTGCGCGCTGTTCCGTTTAGAAATCAAATTTTTTGCGGAGTCTGCACAGTGAACGTGGTTACAAAAGCTGTTCCTGTTGAAGAAAATGATTTCCGCATGAATTATCTTCTGACCGAATACGGATTTATTTCTTTGAATCGCTAGAGAAAATTTGCAGAAGCGGTTCCGGCGGAAAATATTCATCCAGAATTCTTAAGAAATCCTGTGAAGTTGAATTTAAAATTTCTTCATATTCTTCAATGTAGTTTTTCCGGGAGTTTTTTGTGGCTGAAATTATTCTTGCAGTTCCCAAATTTGTCTGCGAGCCTGAAAGCCGGTTCAAAATCCATGCGTTTCTTGTTTTTTCCGTTTCAAAAGAAGAGCCGTTTTTCAGGTTTTTCCGGAATTCCAGAAGCGTTTTTTTATAAGTTTCTTCTATATAATTAGTGTGTTCAACATTCAAGAAAGTTATTCCTGCACAAGTAAAATCTTCTGTCGGCGCAAAAAGTTTTGTTTCTGCACCGTTCGCTTTTAGTTTTTCGGAAAGCCTGAATAGCAGCGCATTGAAAAATATGAAGTCGGAAGAGTCTGGCTCCGGCGTTTTGAACCAGTATTGAACAGGATCTGAAAAATTCTTGGTTGGAACAAGAACTGCCGGCATTGGTCCTGCGTCTTCAGCTTTTATGTCTGTGTAAAAAAGATGCCGGATTTTCAAGGAGATTTTTCTTGTTTTTGCAGGAAAATCTGGCTCCGGCACAAATTCTTTCCGGCTTGAATTGTTTCTTTCTGTCTGCGGAACAAGAATTCCCAGGGATTCTTCAAGAATGTAGCGGACCGCCTCGGCGTCTGTGTTTCCTGCCAGAACAACGCTGTAAAGGCTTGCGTCAAGAAATTTCGGGTAGGCGGCAAGAATGTCATTGTACAAAGTTTTTTGAAGAATATCTTTTTCCGAGTCAAAAATATTTCTGATGAACTGGGAATCATAAAAATATTTTATTGCCCGGAACGTCATTTTGTTTACAGGGCTTGCGTCAGAAAGCCTTTTTTGCGTCTGCGCTGAATAAACGTAGCTGTCTGCTTCCGCCGGAGTTATTTCTCCAAAAACCAGCGCATCGGAAATTGAACGTATGCACAGGGAAATATCTTCTTTTTCACATTCCACAGAAATTCGGCTTTCTGAAAAATCGGTTTCCGCGCGGACTTCTGGAAATCCTGAAATCATTTGCTGCGTTCTGTACTTGTTTATTTCCTTTTGAATATTTGCGGCAAGCGCATTCGCCATTACATTTTGAAATCCCGGTCGGTTCTTTTCCGCAAGTTTTCCGCCGTCAATTGAAATAATTATTGCGGCGCTGCTTGTTGCCCGGTTTGTTTTTACAAAAACAGGAATTCCGTTTGAAAGCTCGAAAGTTTTCAGCGAATTTTTGTTTTGCTCCACAAAAGCTGACTGCACATTTTTTGTTTCAAGAGTTTCATTCTGGCTTTCTGCTTGTTTTTTTTCATCGGAAATTTCTTTCAGCGCATTTTTAAAAAGTTCCTGCGTGAACCACGAGCCGTTTCTTGAATTTATTTCCTCGTAGCCAAGTCTTTCGTAGTCTTTTTTGTATCTGCTGAAAGTTTTTGTGTTCACCAGCACAAAAATGAACGGATTTTCATTTTCAAAGGAATTTTTAAGCTCGTTTTCGTCCGTGGATTTTATTTTTTCCGGCCAGGCCAGAAGTTTTTGCGCAAGAAGAAGCTCGTCGTTGTTCTTTGAAACAAGAATGTCTGTTGCCCAAAGCCCGGAAAGCGAATCCATGAAATTAACAGAATTTGCGGTTGTTGAACTGAATGTTTCAGCCAGATATTTTTTTGCGGTTTTGTATTCTTCAGGTTTTGTAATTTCCGCGGAATTTCTTATTTTTTCTATGAAAAATTCCGTCTGTTCAACCGGCGAGCGCTGGTTTTGCTCCAGCAAAGTTTGAAAAATCAGTCTTGAGCAGCCGTTCTGGTGAGTTGCGGAAACATTTATGTATTCCGGTCCGCGGATGTTTAAAATATGCTCCGAGCAAAGCGTTTTTTTTAGCGTTGAAAAGTCGGAGTTGAATGTGGCCGCCGCAAGATTCGCCTGGTTTGAATCTAAAGCCGCGTATTCAATTACAATTTGAGTCATTTCGCTGCTGAACTGCGGATCGTGCATAACAAATTTCCGGGTTTTTCCGCTTGCTTTTACGGCTTCCGGCCAGAGGCTGCGGCCGGCTTGTATTCGCCGAAATATTTTTCCGCAAGAAAAAAAACTTCCTCTTTTTTGAGCGGTCCGCTAACAAAAAGCGCGCTGTTCTGCGGCGTGTACCAGAATTTTCCGATTTTTGAAAGAATTGCCCGAATTTGCGCAGGAGTCGCTTTTGTGAAAATCTGCGGATATATTCCTGATTCCTGTTTCCAAGGCGCATCTGAAAAAATTCTAGAGTCAATCGAAGTGTTTATAAAAGCGGCTGGCGTTGGCGCGTATTGCATCACTTCTGTTTTCAGGGCTGAATATTCGCGTGAAATATTTTTTTCTGTAAAAACCGGAGAAAAAGCGCGTTTTGAAAGAATTTCAAGAACAGAAGGAACCAATTCCTGGGAAACTGAAATTGTGTAGCGCGATGAATCTGCGTTGCATTCAGAAGTTAAATCCTGCAGAAGCGAGTTTTCTTCATCGCCAAATTTGAAAAGCCTTGTGTACAGCGGAAAAAATCCTGTGTTGTAAGCGTTTTGCGCGCTTATTCCGGCGTGAACTGAATATTCAATTCTTGTTAAGGCTGAAGAAAAATCTTCCAGCACAAAAAGTTGCATTCCGTTTTCAAGCGTGTATTCCGCGTAGTTCTGTTCATTAAAATAATTCGGTTCTGCAAAAGCAAATGCAGAAAAAAATAAAAACAAGGCCAAAAGATTTTTTTTCATATAGAAGATTATAGCATTTTTTTTCGTATTAGTCGTAAAAACTGAAAAACTATGTGTTTGGCAGAAATTCTTTATTTTTTAGGAATGAAATAAAAGCGTAGGCAGAGGGCAATTTGTGAAGACTTTTGGCGATTGAGCCAATTAAAGTGCGAAGCACCCAGAGCATTACAAGCGATGCGCGAGCCAAATCCGTCTGGAGCAAATTGCAATCTGCCGGGAGCGTTCTTTCAAAATTATCAAAAGGCTAAAAATCCAAAAATTCTAGTTAGAAAGATTTTTCTATGCTATAATCCGGTTATGCCAAAGGTGAATTTTATTGAAAAAAAGGAAAAGATTTTTAAAATTCCTTCTGAAATTGCTAAATTAATAGAAGAAAAACGTAATCTTACTGCGGAAGAAATATCTGTTCTTGAAAAAAACAACAACACGAGCGAATTTTCTTCATGGGAAAATGTTTTTGTTCCGCTTGAAAAAGACGATTTTGACTGCTCGCTGATTAGAAATTCCCGCTTTGAAGGATTTGTAGTTATCGGCCGAATGAAATATGCCAGGCTGAAGTACCACAGCCTTGAGCTTGAAACAGGAATTGTAAACAGCCTTGTGCGCGATTCTGTTTTTGAAAACGACAATGTGGTTCAAAATGTTTCGTACCTTGAAAACTATAGAATCGGCGACCGCGTAATGCTTTTCAACGTTCAGGAAATAAGCTGCACAAAGAACGCTAAATTCGGAAACGGATATATTTTCAGCGGCGAAAAAGAAACCGAGCGGAAATGGATTGGCGTTGCGAACGAAAATGACGGAAGGGCTGTTCTTCCTTTTGAAAAAATGATTCCTGCGGATGCTTATCTTTGGTCTTCAAACCGTGCGGATTCAGTTTTGCTCGGAAAATTTACGGCTCTTACCGACAACGAAAAACCTCTTGAAGAAAAAACTTTCGGCATAATCGGTGATGATGTAGTTATAAAAAACACTCTTACAATCAAGGATGTGAAAATCGGAAACTGCGCATATATAAAAGGTGCGTCAAAAATAAAAAATGTTACAATTCTTTCCGGCGAGGATGAAGTTAGCCAGATTGGCGAAGGCGTTGAAATGGTGAACGGAATAATGAACGCCGGAAGCCATGTTTTTTATCAGGCGGTTGCAATCCGTTTTGTGATTGGAAGAAACTGCCAGCTGAAATACGGCGCCCGCCTTCTGAATTCGTTTCTTGGCGACAATTCAACTGTTTCCTGCTGCGAGCTTTTAAACAATATGATTTTTCCGTTCCACGAGCAGCACCACAATTCTTCGTTTCTTATTGCTTCAACAGTTATGGGGCAGAGCAACATTGCGGCTGGCGCTACAATCGGAAGCAACCACAACTCGCGAAGTCCCGACGGAGAAATTGTTGCCCGGCGCGGATTCTGGCCGGGGCTTTGCTCTGATTTCAAGCACAACTCGCGTTTTGCAAGCTTTGTTCTTGCTTCAAAAGGCTCATATCAGCATGAGCTGAATGTTCAGTATCCGTTCAGTCTGCTTGCTCCGGGCGAAAATTCTGAAAGTCCGGTTCATATTCTGCCTGCCTGGTGGTTTATGTACGATATGTTTGCAATTGTTCGCAACAAGTATAAATTTGCAAAAAGAGACAAGCGCTTTGTGAAAGTCCAGAATATCGAGATGAATCCGTTTGCTCCTGACACTATGCAGGAAATTCTTTCAGCGGTGAACCGGATAATTGAGCTTGCAAGCTCGCAGCTTGGTCTTGAGCGGCAGGAAGCTAAAAATTTCCTTCATCAGAATCCTGGCTCAAAACTTACGCTCACAGATATGCTTTCGCAGAAGAAATTCGGCGCGGTTTTGTACAAGCCGGTTCAGGGATATAAAACTTACCGGAAAATTCTGAAATATTTTGTTGTCTGCACGCTTCAGGAATACTGCGCGGCGCACGGCGTTGAAAAAATTTCTTCCAGCTTGATTCAGAAAATCATGAAAATTCAGCTTTTCACAAAATGGCAGAATGTTGGCGGACAGATTATTCCGGAAGAAAAAATCACCGAGCTTTTTGAAAAAATAAAGTCGGGCGAGATTTCAAGCTGGAGCGAAGTCCACGGATTTTATGACGTTTGCCAGGCTGAATATCTTGAGTACAAGGCTAGATATGCGGTTTTTATTCTGGAGGAGCTTTATTCAAAAGAAATCAAGGATTTTACGTGTGAAATTTTCAAGGATATTGTGAACGATGTTACAGTTGTTTCCGACGAAATGTATTCAGCCTCGGTTTCAAGCCGCGAGAAAGATTTTACCGATTATTACCGCTGCATGACATACAAAAACCGGGAAGAAATGACAGCTGTTCTTGGCACGCTGAATGACAGCAGCTTCCTGAAAACGTTGAAGACGGACACGGAAAACTTCAATGTTTTTGTAAAAAAAGCATTCTCTGATTTTTGCTGAAAAAAAAGCCGGATTCCCAATTGAATCCGGCTTGCAGCTGTTCAGAAATTATTCCTGGCTTGTAAGTTCCTTGAAATATTCAGTAATGTCCTTGCGCTTTTCTTTTGTGTAGGCGATTGCTGTTCTTGGATGTTGGTTGAACTGACCTGTAAGAAGATACTGAAGGTCATAGCCCCATGTGATTCCATTTTCTTTCATAGGAATCATGTGTTTTTCAATGAATTCAAGCACCGGATATTCGTTGTATTTTGGATTTTTCAAGAATCCAAGAAGAAGTTCCATTGCGCAGTTTCCAGCTCCGCGTCCCATTGAAAGATAAGTCGCGTCAAGATAGTCAACATTGTCGCCGACACATTCAATTGTGTTTGCAAAAGCGAGCTTCTGGTTGTCGTGCGCATGAATTCCAAGCTTCTTGTTGTATTTTGCGGCGTATTCTCCGTAAAGGTCGCAGATTCGAGCCATTTCCTCCGGATAGATTGAGCCGTAGCTGTCTACAATGTAAATTACATCAACAGGAGACTGGCCTACCATGTCAAGCGCTGCGCGCAAATCATTTTCCTGAACAGTTGAAAGAGCCATTATGTTGCAGCTTGTTTCATATCCTTTTTTATGAGCATCTTCAATCATGTCGATTGCAGTTGGCATCTGGTGAACATAAGTTGCAACGCGCACAAGGTCAACAGGAGATTCTGCGCGCTCGTGGATATCTTCCTTGTAGTTGCAGCGGCCTACATCAGCCATAACGGCAACTTTGACTTTTCGTTCTCCGTCGCCAACAACGCCGCGGATATAATCGTCATCGCAGAATTTTGAAGGTCCGAATTTATTTACATCGAACAATGTCTTGTCTGCCTTGTAGCCGAATTCCATATAGTCAACGCCAGCTTTTGTATTCGCATTGTAAAGAGCTTTAGCGAAATCTTCTGCAAAGAAAAAGTCGTTTACAAGTCCGCCGTCGCGCAGTGTTGCGTCAACAACTTTAATTTCCGGGCGGTAGTTCATCATTGCTGTAACTTTTTTCATTTCAAACCTCTTTCGGCTGTCTTTATGGGCAGTCTTTTCTTCTGTGCTTGTCTGAATGCCGATATTTTTCAGCATTTCATCCTTGTTCTTGTAATAATGGTAAATATTTGCCGCGGAAATGCCGCATTTTTCAGCAACATCACGCATTCCAATCAGAGAAGAGTCCTTTTCCTTTAGAAGTTCCTCTACCGCCGCCTTTATTTTAGCCGCAATTTCCAAGTTTGGTTTCCGCAAAATTATTCTCCAAATTGCAAGATATTGTTAATTTAACAATATCTTGCCCGTTTGTCAATGTTTTGTTAAAAGTGAACAAAGTTTTGCTGGGAGCAGTTTGAAAAGTGAACAATGGTTGGTTTAAATCTCTGATTGTGCAATTTTTTTAATTATGAAACTTAAACAGGTTGAATTGTAAATATCTAAATAATTTTCAGAATTTTGATTATAGTAGGAATATAGTTTTTCTGTGTATGGAATATTGATTCCTATGCCGCTCAATTTTTTTTCAGAATATAAATTATTTGTAAATGATTTTGTTATGATTTCATTATAATCTTTTATAAGTTCTTGCAAAGCTGCTTTTGTTTCTGCTTCATAATTTTCTGTTTCAAAAGTATATAGAAAAGATTTTAAATCTGTATATTCGATAAGATTTGAATCATAGTTATATAAATTTTCCCGATGTTTTTTTATAAGTGAAAAATCTGTTTTTGTGTCGTTTTTAATTTTGTCAAAAAAAATATTAAATGTGTTTGTAAATGATTCAAATTTATTCATGTTAACTGCTGAGTAGGCACAGGAAACAAGTGTGTTTTTATATTTTTCATAAAAATTTTCTATAATGCTAGAAGCACAGTTTTCTGTATTCAAACTTGATGTAAGATTTTTGTAAAGAGTTGAATAATTGCTGCCGCTTCCTGGTAGTTCTGTTTGTGAGCCAATTATAAAATCTGCACAGTCTTTTAATTGCCATAAGATTTCTATCATTTGCATAAGACAGCAGTCAAATTGCAGTATTTCAATTTTTTTGTTTTGGTTTTTACAAAATCTATTTAAAGCATTTGATAATTCAATGATTGAGATAGAACTGTCTTCTGAATAGCCGGTCGTGTAATCTTGTATTACAGAGCGTGAATCCTTTGGAATTTTACAATCTGGAAAAACTCCGAATCCATGACTCCAGATATTTAATGCAAATTTTTCTGATGGATAATATCTGCTTGTAAAATCTAAAAATTCATTTAAAGTTGAAATGTCGGAAGTATCTTTTTCACCTAGTTCAATAATTATGTCACCATTTATTTCTGTATTTGCTTGTAATTCCAAAATTTTAGTATCAGTCCAGTTTCCTTCTGTTTTATCATAGCCATTGGCTCTGTCTAACAAAACAATGAAATTAATTTTTTTTGTTCCTAGATTTTCTTTTATTTCTTTTATATTTTTTAATGCAAATCTTTCTAAATTATTGTCAGCTGCCATATATAAAGCATAAGTCCATTCCGTTTTTTCATGCACAAATAGTTCTTGTTCTTTTGAATCATCAATTCTGCAGCTTGTAATAAAAAATGCAATTAATAGGAAAAGAAAATTTAAATTTTTACACATTCAAACAACCAAAATAATAGTTCATCAATATTGGGATAATTTTTTTTATTCATATTAGAATTTGATAGAATGCAAAAACTTGTATCGTACATTTCATTGTAAAATAATAAATTTTCACTGCCTGCGCTACGTCCATAAGTTCCTGTGAACTCAAAATCTTTGTAAAATAGCTTGCGAATTCCATATCCGTAAACTTCAGATTTGTCTGAAGTTATATCAATTATGCTTTGGTAAAGCTGGTTCCTTGCATGTTTGCTTATTGCATTTCCTTTTTCACTGTATAATTCATAGCCCCATTTAGCAATTGAGCTTGCGTTGCTTACCATTCCGCCGCTGCTCCAGCTGGCTTTGCCAATTAGATAAACAAAAGGCGTTAAAATTTTTGTTAAATCAATTGGTGTGAATCCATCTCCAGTTAGATTAAAATCTGTGTTTGGATAAACATGAGGATGAGCTATGGCTGAATAATTCAATTCGTCCTGAGGTGCTAAATATGTCATAGATATTTTTAATGGCTTGTAAAAATATTCTTCAAACAGATTATTTAGTTTTTTTCCAGTTGCTTTTTGGATTATAAGACCTAAAAGAATATAATTTGTGCTAGAATATATATATGTGCCTATTTTTTCTTTTGGATGTTCAATATAATCTAGTATTTTTTCAGGATTCCATAATTCTGAAAAAATAGAATTTGATGTATTGTATAGTTTTGAATTTTTTGCAAAATCATAAATTCCGCTTGTATGATTTAAAAGTTCTTTTATAGTTGCATCTTTATTGATGTATAAATTCAAGTCCTTTGTTCCGATGTATTTTTCAGAAAACAGTTCTGGCAAGTAATATTCAATAGATTTGTCAATATCCAATATATTCTGTTCAATTAAAGTCAGTGTTAAAGCACTTGTAAATGTTTTTGAAATGCTGTAGATATAATGTAATGTTTCATCATTGCAGATATTTTTGTCGCTAAGGCTGGCTAATCCATAATTTTTATAAAAATTAATGTTTTCATTTTGCACAGAAACGCTCAGCGCAGTTTTTATGTTGTATTTTTCTACAAAGAGTTCTGTTAGTTTGTCGCATTTTTCTTCTTTTGAGATTGTGGTATTATTCAAAATATGAGTATATTGCGAATCGAAATTTTCGTTGGAATCAATTTCTGAATTTTTACAGTTTGTAAAAATTGGTAAAATAACAATTAATAAAATTAAGATTTTTTTCATTACTTTTATATACTCCAATTTAATCCAGTGGTTCTTCATATCTGATATTTTTCTTGCCATCAATTAAATCGTAAAAGAGGCAGTTTATTTCATCTTTTGTTACAAATTGTATATCCATGTAGTGGCACATATTTTCTGTTCCGCCAAGGAGTTCGTAAGTTAATGTTTTTGAGTTATTGTCATAATCAAGTTTTGAGATTCCTTCAAAATATAGAAATTCTTTAGTAAAGAAACGGTCATCATAATTTCCGATAAGAGAAAGTTTTGCTGGTGCATAAAATTTCAAACTGACGGAATGTTTTTTTTCTTTATCTGTGTAACCGAATATCTCCATAAGGTCTGTATAGTGAATTTCAACAGGCTCATCGAATTTTGCTGTCATTTTTTCATTTATAATCTCAACATCATTAACTTTTAATAAGTAATTGCATTCATAAGTTTTTTCGTCTAAGAGTTTAATTTCTACATAGGCTTTGTTTTGCTCTGTATTCTTTTCAAAGTGGTTGCTTTTTGCGTGTCCTGTAAAGATAAATTCGTCATTCTCTTTTTGCGGAATAGAAATTGAATCATCAGGTTCATATTCAGCAACCCAAATCCACAGCGGATTGCAAACGGTTCGTTCCTCATCATCAAAAAATAAAACTAGATTCTGTCCTGTAACAAATAGCCTGTAATTCACATCTCCTGAATTCAGGCTTTCTTTTTGCTTGAATAGTTTTTTGAACTCAGCAGTTTTTTCAGTGTTCCATGGTTTCCATTCCGAAACAAGGATGTCTTTCGTCCATTCTGGAAAATTTTTAATATATTTTCCTTGCACCTTATATTCTTCTGGAACGCAATCATGTGGACAAGATATGAAAAGAAAAGTCAGCCCGGTTAATAAAAATAAAATAAACTTTTTTTGCATAAAATTTCTCCTGGGAGCTCAAAGTATGGATTTTTATTTAATCCAACGGTTTTGTATATCTGATATTTTTATTGCCGTCAATTAAATCATAAAAAAGGCAGTTTATTTCATCTTTTGTTACAAATTTTATATCCATGTAATGGCACATATTTTCTGTTCCGCCAAGAAGTTTGTAGGTCAAGGAATTTGATGTTTCATCATAAGTTTTTTCTTCAGAAAGGCCTTCAAAATACAAGAACATATTTTCCATAAATCTGTCATCATCGTCTCCGAAAAATTCAACGCAATAAGGTGTTGAGAAACTTTTATAGGCATCAATTTTCTTGTTGTCTGAATAATGGAATGTGTTCATAAGATCTTTGTAATAAATTTCAGAGTGTTTTGAAAAACAAGCGGTCATCTTTTCATTTATGATTTCTATTCCATTAACTTTTAGTATGTAATTGCACTCACTTGTTTCATTGTTTAGAAGTTCGATTTTTACATAAGCTTTGTTTTGCTCTGTATTTTTCTGAAAGTGATTGCTCTTTGCGTGTCCTTCAAAAACAAATTCATTATATTTTTCTTGAGGAATAGAAATCAAAGAGTCTGTTTCGTATTCCGCAACCCAAATCCACAGCGGATTGCAAACGGTTCGTTCCTCATCATCAAAAAATAAAACTAGATTCTGTCCTGTAACAAATAGCCTGTAATTCACATCTCCTGAATTCAGGCTTTCTTTTTGCTTGAATAGTTTTTTGAACTCAGCAGTTTTCTCTGTATTCCAAGGTTTCCATTCTGAAGCCAATGTGTCTTTTGTCCATTCAGGCAGATTATCAATGTCTTTGCCTCGGACTTTGATTTCTTCGGGAGTGCAGTCGAAAGGACAAGATATGAAAAGAAAAGCCAGCCCGGTTAATAAAAATAAAATAAACTTTTTTTGCATAAAATTTCTCCTGGAAACTCAAAGTATGGAAAAGTCCATACTTTGAGTTTGAAATTTACTTTCTTACAACGTTGTATGAAGAAACGTGCCAGAACGGATTGTAAGCTTCCCAGCCATTTTCACAATTGTTTCCGTCCAGAATTTTTATGTATTTCCATTTAAAAATCCACCAGCCTTCTTCTTTGTATGCAATTACATTTCTATAATGAAAACCGCCTTTGAAATCATCCCAGCTTGTAAATTTTAAGGCTCTTAAGTTTATTCCTGGAATATCATTATTAATGCTTGCTTTTGGCCAAAACGAGCAGCTTTCTATTTTGTAATTTGAATATTTAGAAACTGCGCCTGTAAGATTCCAAGGCCAGGTTATAGAACTGTTGTCTCTTATTGATAAAGCGGATCTTAATGCATCGATACGTTCGTCATATGATTTTATTTTATTCCAGTTTGGAACATTTTCAAAATTTGCATCAAAATAATCCAAAATAAATCCTGACGCTGTTGCTCCGCAGGCACCATATCCAACAGGTCTTGAATAGCTTTTTGAATTTCGCTTTTTTGTTATTTCAGCACATTTGTCAATGGCATTTTGAATTTTCCTAGAGTCTACTTCTTTTCTCTGTTTTTTACTGCCGCCTCTGAATACCATATTTCCAAGATTGCCCTTGTTTTCTTTTGCAGATTTCCAGAAATCAGCGGTTTCTTGTCTATAGTTTGAAATTTCTTCTAATTTTTCAGATTTTTCTTCTTCTGAAAATACATCAGGATTTTCTTTTATGAATTCTTCCGTGGTCATAAGAGTATTTAATTCTTTTACAGTTTCACCGTTTTCAGGAGAAATTAACTTTTCAAAAGAAATATTTCCATTTTTTGTTATTTGGGAAGCAGCTATTGCATAATTTGGATATACATCATCGACTATTCGGGGAATTTCATTTTCTGACAATGCGCCGTTATTGTAAAGCTCCATTAAAGTGTCGAAGTATCCTTTCATTGAAAATACGTAGGCTATTGGACCGCCTAAATTTTCCTGAGCATTTATAGTTATGGCTGCAATTGTTTCACTATCATTTATTACGCGAAATTCGTAGAAACGAATTTCACCATTTTGATTATATATTCCTATTGGAAGTTCCCAAAGTTCGGAAGTTTCTGGATAATCTCCATCTTCTATAAAACTGTCTAACTGCATTTGGGCAATTTCTCTTGAAAGTTCCCAATCTACAATTCCTTCATTTCCTCTAGTCAGTAAAGCATTCAGTTCGGTTTCGCTTGATAGAAGTTCAAATTCTTTTTCAATATTGTGAGTTTGTGCAGTTACGTCTTTTGTGTCTGAACAACTAAATAGAAAGAAACTGAGTAGGCTAGATAAAGTACATGCAATGATAAATTTTTGTTTATACATTTTCTCATCCTTTTAAAAAATGTTTATTCAAGCTTGATTTTTCAGATGATATTTGTTCTTTTTGCGTTTGTAAATGTGTTGAAATACGAATTAACCGAGTTCACGAAAAATGAACTTGGTTCACGGGTGTTTTGCTTTAAATATGACAAGTATTTTTCTTTTTTTTCTTTCATTTATGTTTTTTTCAATGTATAATTTTTATATGAATATAAGTAAAAAAGTTTTGGCTGAGCGGTTTATGATTTTGTTTGCGGGCATTGTGCAGGTTGTTGGGTTTGTTATAAGCATTTCTATTGAAGATTTTTCAAAGGCTTTCGTGCCGTATTTTGATATTGTTGTTCCAGTTCTGAACATTTCATGCGCGGCTGTCTGTTTTTTTCTGGCTGTTTTTCCTAAATTCAGGTTTCTTCAGACGGTTGTTCTTTTTGTTCAGGGAATTGCAATGACGCTGAACAATCTTATTTTTCTGGGAATTTTTTTGTATTGCCTTGGAATTGTGCTTCTGTTCTGTTACGGATATTTGAAATCCGGAAAAAATATTAAGATTCTTGTTTGCGCAGTTTTGTTGCTTTTGTCTTTGCTGCCGATTTTATTCAAGGATGTTTCTGCATTTTTTATGGCGTGCGCTTATGCGTTTTTTATCCTTTTTTCATATTTTCATCTTTATCTTGTAATCAAAAACAATTTTATTGACTTGTTTCCGTTTCTTGGTGAAAAAATCTCAAGCATGAAGCTGCCGGAATACGGCGGAAAACTTAGGCTTTCTGAATTTGGAATTTCTGAGCGACAGATGCAGCTTTTGGCTCGCTATAAGAAAGGAAACAAAAAATATAAGGACTTGGCGAGCTGCTTCTGCATCAGCGAGTCGTCTGTAAAGCATGAAATGGCAAAGTTCTGCAAGAAATTCGGTGTAAAAAACGTTGATTCGTTGATTGCTCTGTTGAATTTATACAGGATTGAATATGTTTGAAAAACAATCTTTGCTGGCTAGATAATCAGTGAAGTTCTGATTAATTGAGAATCTGCAAAACTCATTTTTTTATGCTATAATTATTCCATGCAGAACATCAGAAAACTGCCGGTTGGCATTCAGACATTTGAAGATTTACGGCAAAACAGTTATATCTATATCGACAAGACAGAATTTATTTATAATCTTGTTCACACTGGCAAGGTTTATTTTCTTAGCCGTCCGCGCAGGTTCGGGAAAAGCCTTCTTCTTTCAACTTTGAAGGCGTACTTTGAAGGCAGAAAGGAGCTTTTTGAAGGGCTGAAAATCACGGAGCTTGAAAAGGAAAATCCCGACGCATGGAAAAAATATCCGGTTATCTATCTGAATTTTGCGCAAAATAATTTTTCAAGAGAAAAAGCTATAGAAGAATGCATTAATGCTCAGCTTGAAAAATATGAATCAAAATATGGAATAAAAGCTGAATGCGCTGATTTGCTGAATCCAATTTATTTTGCAAGCCGATTCATGAACATTGTGAAAACTGCCCGGGAGAAAACCGGAATGCAGGCGGCAGTTCTGCCGCTTCTGGATGCGCAGAACAACGAGGAGCTTACCAGCAGCAACCGGGAAACGCTGAAAGGGCTTTACATAACGCTGAAGGCTCTTGATGAGAACCTGAAGTTCGTCCTTCTTACTGGAGTTACAAAATTCAGCAAGGTGAGCATTTTCAGCGACCTGAACCAGCTGAACGACATTTCAATGAACGAGCAGTATGCGGAAATCTGCGGAAT
>SAMEA104315436__coassemble_818_pt1 | contig 40104 bp, 24 predicted proteins | sample SAMEA104315436__metabat2_high_PE_011 | metagenome-assembled genome bin SAMEA104315436 (sample SAMEA104315436) | gut metagenome | biome: Monkey gut; feature: monkey-associated habitat; material: faeces | place: China | collected 2013 | reverse complement strand
TTGTATTTTTTTTTCTTGCTTTTTATACCATTCGGTATATAATTCTTGCATGGCAACGGAAATTCTTCAGCAGGATTCAAATAAAAACCACATTTTTGAAGTTTCGCTAGGGCTTTTTGCGGAAAAAGGTTTTGATGCGGTCGGCGTTCAGGAAATTGCGGACAAGGCTGGAATCACAAAACCTACGCTCTACTATTATTTCAAGAGCAAAACCGGGCTTCTGGAATCAATTGTGCGGCGGCTGGAATCGAGGCATATCGCGGCGCTGGAAGAGGCTTCTGTGTACCGGCACGATTTTTTTGGCTCGCTCACGGAAATTCTGAAGGCGGAAATAAATTTCGCGCTGGAAAACGGTGATTATTTCAGGCTCAGGGCGAATCTTAGGAATTCGGCGAAACAGTCTGAATCTTTTAAGGTATTTTTGCCTTTTGCTGAAAAGCTTGAATCGCTCATGCTGAATTTTTTCAGGCTTTCTGCAAATGAATTTGGAAATATGAGGGGAAAGGAGGAACTTTACAGCACGCTTTTTTTGGAAAACATTTGTTCGGTGGCAAAAAAAGTGGCGGCGGGCGAGCTGGACGCAACGGAAAAGAATATTTACACGATTATTCATTCATTTGTCTACGGTTTTGCCGATTAAAATTCACAACTTGGAATTCACGTGTTATAATTTTTGAATGGTGATTCTAAAAAATCTATCATAGTTTGAGGAACTGAAATGAGCAATAAAAATGAAAGAAACGCTGTTTCAAAGGCAATTGGAACTTCTATTCCTTTGGGAGCAATTTACACAAATAGAAAAGACGGCACTGTTATCGGTGAATACACAGATCTTCCGGAATTTGCGAAATTCTGCAAAAAGGCCGGGCTGTCGCTTCTTCAGCTTCTGCCGGTAAACGACACTGGAACTCAGTCAAGCCCGTACAGCGGACTTAGCGCGTTTGCACTGCATCCGATTTACATTGACTTGAACGCTTTGCCGGAATTTGAGGCTTTATACAAATCAAATGCAGATTTTAAAAATGCCTATGAAAAAATGCTCAGGGATTTTCCTTACAACGGTCAGGGGCGGTACAACTACAGCGGAATTCTGGAGGCAAAAACTGCTCTTCTGAACTTGCTTTACGAATCAACTGACATTGCAAAAAAAGCGGCGCCAACTGAAGAGCTTGAAAAATGGATTAAAAAGAATTCGTGGATTGCGCCTTATGCGGTTTACAAAAACTTGAAGGTAAAATACAACCAGGCAACCTGGAAAGACTGGTCCGCGGAAGACAGAACTCCGGGCGAAAAAGAGATTATGGCGCGCTGGAACAACAAGAAACTTCTGAAAAGCCATTTGTTCTTTGCGTGGGTTCAGATGCGCGCTAACGAGCAGTTCAAGGCTGCCACAGACAAAGTAAAAAAGGAAGGAATAATTCTGAAAGGCGACATGCCGATTCTTATGAACGAAGATTCCTGCGACGCATGGGCTTTCCCTGGAATTTTCAACCACAACCTGCGCGCCGGCTCGCCTGTTGACGGAGAAAATCCTACAGGCCAGAACTGGGGCTTCCCTACATACAACTGGGATTACCTGAAAGAACACAATTTCGACTGGTGGATCAGCAGACTTAAGAACGCTGAGCAATACTACGGCGCATACCGCCTTGACCATATTCTTGGCTTCTTCAGAATCTGGGCGATTCCTGCGCGCGACACAACAGCTGTTCTTGGCCACACAGTTCCTTACGTGCCGATGAGCCGCAATGACTTGCACAACATCGGTTTTGATGACGGAAGAATCAGATGGCTCAGCCAGCCGCACGTTCCAACAAGCCTTATTGAAGATATTACATGGAACCACGAAAAGGCTGTTTCAATTCTTTCAAAATTCATGGATAGAATCGGAAACGAGGAGCTTTGGCTCTTCAAGAAAACTGTTGCCGGCGATAAAGATATTTACGAGGCGGATCTGAACGCGTTCTGCGAGGGAGATGCCGCGCAACGCTGCAAGGACGCGCTAAGCAAAGCCTGGCAGAACCGCTGCCTTATTGAAATCACTGAAAACAACTTTGTTCCGGTCTGGACTTACTACAATTCAGCTTCATGGAACAGCCTGAATGACGGAGAAAAGAACACTCTCAAGAATCTCATCAGCGCAAAGGAATGGGAGCAGGACAAGCTCTGGGAAACTCAGTCCGATGAAATTCTTTCCGCGCTCACAAAATCTGTGAACATGATTCCTTGCGGCGAAGATTTGGGCGCCGACCTGCCGTGCCTTCCGCACATTATGGAAAAGAACGGAATTCTTGCGCTGCGAGTAAACCGCTGGTGCAGAAAATGGGCGGAACCGGGAAAACCGTATATTCCGCTCGGAGAACTTCCATATCTTTCTGTAACAACAACTTCTGTTCACGACTCAACAACTGTGCGCCAATGGTGGCAGGAAGACCGCGACGGCGCTAGCCTTTTTGTACGCACAAATCCATGGGCATTCAACGCAGACGGCTTTGACCAGGCGAAAATCAATGAAATTGCAAACGCTCCTTTCAGCCCGGAAATTGCGGAAAGCTACCTGAAAGGCGTGGCAACTTCAAATTCAGCGTGGATTATAAATCCTCTGCAGGATTTTATGGCTATGGAAAAGAAATACTGGCTTGCTGACTCAAATGCGGAGCGAATCAACGTGCCTGGCTCGGTGAATGAATTCAACTGGACTTACCGTATGCCTGTTTCCGTAGAAACGCTTGCGAAGGACAGCAGCCTGGTTGAAAAAATCAAAGGCGTTGCCGCGCTGCACAAATAGAAACAAAATGAAGTTTTTCAGCTTACCATAACTCTGGAGGAAAAAATGGGAATTTCTTACAACGAATTTCATGTAGGACGCAAAATTCGAGATATATGCAAATTTGATGAACGTCTTTATTCATCAAGCGGAAATGTGGTTCTGGCTAACATGCCGGCCGTGCGGAAATTTGCTGAAAAACTCAACAATTATTTTGACTCAAAGAACCAGAAAGAAAAACGTATTTCTGCCGGCTCGGTGAACGCAATGGGACTTATAGATGAAGTTTTCCATTACGTCTGCATGATGTACCGCCGCGACAAGCAGATTGACTCTTTCAAGAATATTCTTGCCGCGCTGGAAAATTCCTGCACAAAAGCTGCGGTAGACAAGCTGCTTCTTGATTTTACAAATGAATTTCCTCCTGTGGAAGTTTACCAGGGAAAAATCACTGCGGAAGAATATCTTGCAAAAAACGAGATTGACGCGGGAACAAAAGCAATGCGCTCAAACCGCGAGCAGACTCTAGAAGAAATGATTCTGCTGCGGCTTGCAAATGAAAATCCGGCGTTCAAGCCTTTCAATATTCTTTTCAGCGACCTGGAGCTTCAGAAAAATCCGGTTTACGGCAAAGCATGGGCAATTATTCAGCAGGAATTCCAAAATCTGCCGAAATTCGGACCTTTCAACAATGACCTTATAAATATGCTGCGGGAGCCTGTTGTCTTCAGCCCGAACAGCCTGAAAGGCCAGCTTGACTACATCCGCCAGTACTGGACAGATTTGCTCGGAGATTTCCTGCGCAGGCTTCTTTCCGGAATGGACACTCTTACCGAAGAAGAAAAAATGTTCATGCACTACAATCCGATAAACGGCGGTGAAGTGAACATGGAAGCCTACAATTACGACGGACTGATGAAGGAATACGAACGGTTCAGCCCAGACCGAGAATGGATGCCGCGCGTAATTCTTATGGCAAAAACAGTTCTTGTCTGGCTTGACCAGCTTACAAAAAAATACAACCGCCCGATTACGCGCCTTGACCAGATTCCAGATGAGGAGCTGGACGCTTTGCGCGATGAAGGTTTCACAGGATTGTGGCTCATCGGACTTTGGACGCGCAGCAACGCTTCAAAACGAATCAAGCAGCTGTGCGGAAACCCGGAAGCGGCGGCTTCAGCATATTCTCTTTATGACTACAACATTGCGGAAAACATCGGTGGCTGGGATGCGCTTTCAAACTTAAGGACAAGGCTCTGGCAGCGCGGAATAAGGCTTGCTTCAGACATGGTTCCGAACCACACAGGAATGGACTCTCAATGGGTTGTGAACCGGCCGGATTTGTTTGTTCAGCGACGCGACCTGCCTTCTTCAACCTACACTTTCAACGGGGAAAACCTTTCCTGGGACCCGAATGTCGGCGTATGGCTGGAAGACCATTACTACAACCATTCAGACTGTTCAGTTGTATTCAAGCGCGTTGACTTTAGAAACGGCGACACAAGGTATATTTACCACGGAAACGATGGAACTGGAATGCCTTGGAACGACACTGCCCAGATTGACTTCCTGAATCCAGAGGCGCGCGAAGCTGTAATGCAGGACATTCTGCACGTTGCAAGAAATTTCCCGATTATCCGTTTTGACGCCGCGATGGTTCTTGCAAAAAAATCAATCCGTAGACTTTGGTACCCGAAACCGGGTTCAGGCGGAGACATTTACTCACGAAGGGAATACGCGCTTTCAGACCAGGAATTTGAGGCGAAAATTCCAAACGAATTCTGGCGCGAAGTTGTTGACCGAGTAGCAAAAGAAGTTCCAGACACTCTTCTGCTTGCAGAAGCTTTCTGGATGATGGAAGGCTATTTCGTACGAACTTTGGGAATGCACCGCGTTTACAATTCCGCATTCATGAATATGCTTAAAAAGGAAGAAAACCAGAAGTACCGGGATTCTGTAAAGAACACAATAAAATTCGACCCGCAGATTCTTAAACGCTACGTAAACTTCATGAACAATCCGGACGAAGACACAGCTGTTGCCCAGTTTGGAAAAGACGACAAATATTTTGGTGTCTGCACTTTGATGGTCACAATGCCTGGACTTCCTATGTTCGGACACGGACAGATTGAAGGCTTCACAGAAAAATACGGAATGGAATTCACAAAAGCGTACAAAAATGAAACTCCAGACCAGAACCTTGTGAACCGCCACTGGCACGACATCTTCCCGCTTATGAAAAAGCGATATATTTTTGCGAATGTTGAAAATTTCCTGTTCTACGACGTATGGGACAACGGCAGCGTGAACGAAAACATCTTCGCATATTCAAATTCGTGCGGAAACGAATATTCAGTTGTTTTCTATAACAACAAGTACGAACGCGCCCAGGGCTGGATCAAGCAGTCTTGCGAATACGCTGTAAAAATCGGCGAAGGTGAAAACCAGCACGTTGAGATGCGCTCAAAATCAATTTCAGAAGGACTTGGACTTCACGCCGAGGACAATAAATTCTGCATTTTCCGCGAGCATCGCTCAGGACTTTGGTTCGTACGCCGAAGCCGCGAAATTTGCGAGCGAGGAATGTACATCGGCTTGAACGGATTCGAATACCAGGTTTATATGGATATCCACGAGGTTTCTGACGGAGCTGACCACAAATACCAGATTTTGTGCGACACTTTGCAGGGACGCGGCTGCTACGACCTGGAAACAGAATGGGAAGAAATTTGCTACCGCGAGCTTTACCAGCCGTTCGCAAACTATGCAAATTCAGTTTTGCTCGGCATACACGAAATTTTCAATCCGGTTTCTGGAAAAATTTCAGAACAGGAAGCGAAAAAACAGCTGAAAGCGCTTGTTTCAACCGCGGAAGAAGCCGCAATTCAGTTCTATACAGTTGCAAACAAATTTGCCGGCGAAGCAAAACTGGCAGAACCGGAAAAGCAGCTGAAGGCATTTGAAAAACTTGCTGAAAAAATAATAAGCCTCGCACTGAACACAAAGGCGAAACCTGCCTCAGACATTATCGTGGCGCTTAAAAAAGCAAAAACCGCCGACTCATATTTCGATGTTCTGTTCGCCACAGACAAAAATCTTGCGGAACAGCTTATCTGCTTTGCAATGGTAAAAGAATATGCTGAAAAAGGTTTTGCAGAAAAATGGGCATTCGCTCGAAAATTCAGTGACTATCTTTCTTCAAACGGAATAAACCTTGGCGATTCCCGCGGAAATATCGGAAGGCTCTTCATTCTGTCTTCTGTATGCAACGCAAAAGCCATTGAAAAAGATGAAAAATCAGCTTTGTACAATATTGTAAAACTGCTGACTGAAAGCGAAAAAGCAAAAATGCTGACCAGCGCAAATCTTTACGATGGAACTGTATGGTTCAACAAGGAAACCTGCGACTGGACTTTGGCGCACGGATTCGCGATTGCGCTTCTTGAAGAAAAAGAAGAAAAGACAACGCTGGAAGCTTTCAGCGCTTTGGCAAAAGCAAAAGACAAGGCTGAATACAAATGCGACCTGTTCATCAAGCCTTTTGCGCCAAAAACTGCAAAGAGCAAAGCAAAATCTGAAAAGACAAAGAAGGCCGAGCATCCTGCAAAAGCTAAAAAGTCTAAAAAATAGACAGATTTAAAACTGAATGCCTGCGAGTTTTCTCGCAGGCATTTTTTTTACAATGACTCAATAATTTTTTTGATTTCAGCGGAATTCCGCGCGCAAGGCATTCCCGTTTTTGAAACTTTCCGGGAATTCTTCACAGAGTCCGGTATTTCCGGAGCCTCTCCAATTACGTGCTGAATATATTCAGCAGAAAGGCTTGGATGGTCGCGGGCAATAAGAACAGTAGCATATTCTTCATCAAAATTAATTTTCTGAATTTTAGCGGCAGCATAGGCACGAGCCGTATGGCGGCCAGCAAAAATCTTGTACTTTGTAAAAAGCTCCTTCGCGGCTGAATCAGTTTCAGAACCATTCACGTCGGTAGGAAAAACAAAATGGCGCATCATCAGCTTGTTTGCGCTGAAAATATCTTCAAGACGCTCAAGGTTTGAAGGTTCAGCCGGATCAGAAGGCGCACGTTCCTTCAGCGGCACAAGAGAATCCAGAATCACAGGATTTCCGCCCGGATTCACCGCCAGTTCATCCGTTGCAGGAAGAACAAATCCGTTCAAAGGAAGCGCAAACTGCCACGCGTACAAACCGGCCACAACATTGCTGTAGTTTCCAGCCGCCAGAGCGTAATAAATATCGCTGTGAACTTTATTTTTTATTCTTGAAAAAGCGAACGGATAAAAGAACGCCTGAGGAAGCAAACGTCCGATATTCGCAGTGTTCGCGGCAGTAATGCAGTTTTCCTTCACAAAATCAGAATCTGCAAAAAGCTCCCGCGCAATTGAATGGCAGTTTTCCGCCGAGCCTTCAACTTCAACAGGATAAATATTTCCGCCGTTCCAGGCATAATCACTTTCCAAAACACCGCGGACATTTCCCTTGGCGCAAATCACAACAGCCTTAAGATTTTTTTTGCCGCGCAATGCCCACGCAAGGCTTGCGCAAAGCTCGCCGCAGTCAGAAACACCAACAAGAACAGCTTTTCCGCCTTTCAGCTGAAGAATTGTGTCCAGGCAGGCCGCCAGATAAGAAATTCCGAAATCCCGGTGGCTCCCGGTCGGCGTGTGGCTCAGCTCAAGAAGAAAAAAATTCTCGCCAAGCTGCTTGATTTCCGGCGAAAACGGAAAAGCCCGGGTAGCTATTGTTTCGCAAACGATAGGAGAAAATTCATCATTTATAAATGCCGAAGTAAGAGTTCCGGCAATCGAACTGAACGAAGTGTCCTCGTTCACATTTAAAAGCCAGCGGCGCAAATCTTCTGTTTCAGAAGGAACATACAAGCCGCCATCCGGCGGCATACAATTCAGCACCGCCTGGGCAAAGTTGACTGATAATCTTTTGTTTCTAGTGCTTGTGAATTTCATCGCTTTATTATACCAAAACGATATTAATGTGGAAACAATAAAGAGTATTTTTATTTTACCGATACTAAGAATGGAAGGTTTTTAATGCGAAAGGTTATTTCACTAGTTTTAGACTATTTTCTTACTCTGATTGTAGGATTTGCAATCGGAATGTTCATTTGCATCCAGTATTTTGACAGCATAAATCTTGTTGCCGGCGAGCGTTTTTTTGTTTCAAAAGAAACTTTTGTTCTGGGAATCTTCTACACTCTTCCTGTGATGTTTCTGCTGCTGCCTTTTGCGCTTATGCTTTACAAAATCCGGCACAAGAACAATCCTGCGGCAAGCTTTGCAACATTCGCACTTCTTTCAGCATTGAACTGGTTCGTTTTTTATCCGGTTACGCTGAAACTTCAGTCGCTGGCAGAAAAAAACTTTTCGGAAAACACAGATTTTTCAAAGCTGAACGAGCTTTCTTCCGGATACTTCCGCCGCGCCAACGGAAACCTTTATTTCTTCAGCAAAAAAACACAAGAAAATTCCGCAGAAGTTGTTCTGCTCAAGGATTCTGCCGGCCAGCTGGACTTTGCAAAAGAAGAAAAAATCGATGTTTCTGAAAATTCTGAATTCTACAAAAGCTCAAGCCCTTTCCGGGACCCTCTGGTAAAAGAAACAATGACAGAAATTCCCTACCGCGCAATAAATGTTTTCCATTCAATAAAAACACAGGCAGTCCGCGCCTGGAATTACGGAATTATTCCGTGGCTCTGCTTCTGCTCAATCGGATTTGCGCTATGCTCGCTTTACAGCCTGATTAAATTCAGCTCGTGGCGGATGGTAAACGCCTTGGGAACGCTAGTTTTTTCTGGAATTGTGCTATGGTTCAACGATTTTTATTTTTCGCCGGCAAACAGCGGCATGCGGAATTTTCTTCAGTCGCTTTTCTACGAAGGCGGAAAATTGAACTTTTTTATCGACAACGGAATAGAATTTCCGCTCATGTTAATAAATCTTCTTTTCGGCGCAATTTTTACAGCAATCGGAATTGCAACCGCAATTTTAAGGCACAAGCAAGGAAAATAAAATGAAAAAACGAATCAGAAATCTTTTTATAAACATCGCATTCTGCATTTTTGTATTTATTCTTTGCATAATTTCTGGATATTTCTTCACAAAACTTCCAGAACTAAATTCCAGCTCGGTCGGAAAATTCAAATTTCTTTCCGCCGCAAAAATTTTCTGCCTTGCAGTTCCGGCAATTTTCGCCGCGAGCGCAAACGTTGCATGGTGCATTGAATTCGGACTTCACCCTGAAAACAGCCGGCTCAGATTTTCCGACGCAATGTTTTCCCGCTACAAAAGCGTGATTATAAATTCCCTGATTTTTGTGCTTGTCATAACCTGCGCAAGCGAAATATTTCTTCCGCAAATCAACGCAAAAATGAAAATTCTGGAATTCAAGCCTAAACTTATGCGCGAATACCAGAATTCCGCAAAATATTTCTACGAGAACAAAAACTACGAAACAGCGTTCCAGTATGCAAAGCTTGCCTACGAAATCGACCCGAAAGACAGGACAAACCAGGAAATTCTTTACATTACGGAAGCCTACAACGACAAAAAAGAAGAAATTTCAGCCGCAATGAAGAAAAAAATCAACGAAATGACATTCAGCGAAACAAATTTCAGCACGGCGGAGCCAAAAATTGAAGCGGCAAAAACTCCCTACAAGTCCTTCGAACTTATGAACATTGCAAAAAACTGCCTTGCAAAAAAAGACTGGTTCGGCGCGCATTACTATTCCCAGCTTGCGCTTAAATCCGCCGGAGCAAAAGACATAAATATTTCAGAGCTGAAGCAAATTTCAGCAGAAGCGTGGAACAGGCTTGACCAGGCGAAGGAACTTGGCACAACCGAGGAACAAAAAATCTTTGCAAAAAAATACGAAGGCTACGTTTCACTTGTAAACGGCGATATTCTCCGCGCATACTACGTTTTCCACGCGCTTTCGCTTGAATCAACAAAACTTTCCGCCGACCCGGACATAAAACGCTACCTTGAAATTTCAAAAAAACTTCTTGAAAACCAGTATTTTTTCCGGGACGAAACAAAAAATCTTCAGGCATACGAAACCGCCTCAAACGTCTATTTCAAGCTGAAAGAAAATGAAAGCCCGGACACAACAATTTATTTTATCCACGGAATCACAACCAGCCGCGCCACATCGAACATGATTCTGTATCTGCGCGGACTTGAAATAATCGAGCTGGACGAATTCGGCAGCGTTGTTTCCGGCCACTACATTCCTTACGCAAAAATGACGGCGCTCCAGACAGAACTTCTTGACGAAGACACAAAATCGCTTTTGAACGTCGGAAAAAAGACCGATGCAGTTCCGTACATTCTTTTAAATTCAGTTGACAGAAATTTCCCCGGCCAGATAATCAAGCCAGAATTCAAGACCGGCTATAAAAAATCAGAACGGAACGGCTTCCTGATTCTAAAAATGCCTTTCAGCGACTTCGAGCTAATCGAGCAAGCCTCAAACGGCGCCGACACAATGAATTTAATTTCCCTTTTCAATTTCGCAGGCAAAGCAGAAAAATACGGCTACTCCGAAGAATCATTTTTCCACATTCTTATGAACCGCATGCTCCGCCCGCTTTACATCCTGATTCTGTACGTTGTAATCGCCTATATGTCGTGGCATTTCCGCCTGGAAGAAAATTCCATTTTCAAATTCAAATGGATTGCAATTTTTCCGCTGCTCGCCGCCGCATATTTTTACCTTTACCATCTTGCAGTCTGCCTTTTCAAATTCATAAACTACGGACTTTTAGGAATCGCAGGCGCATCGCTTTCTTTGGCGGCCGGAACTTTTGTCTACATTCTGATTTTTGTGATTGTTTCAATATTCTTTTTGTCGTGCAAAAATTCCTCAGGAAAATAACAATTTTTACGGCGTTCCCGGCGTAAACGCCGGTCGCTATGTCCAGGGTTCGCTAACGCTCATTCTTCCGAACGCCTGCGGCGCCCTTCCCAGCGCTAACGCATCAGCATAACGTTTATTTCCTCCGCCATTTTCTGAACGCCCAGCTCTGTTCCGCCGTTTTCTATTCCTTTGCAAAGCGCAGAAATAAACGGACGCGCGGCAAGGCACTTTTTTGCGCCAAGGCTCATCGCCGCCTGAATATCGCGTTTTCCGCGGATTCCTCCGTCAACCCAAAGCTCACCGCAAACAGAACTCAAAACCTTTCCGTTTGCCTGCAGAAATTCCGCCGTTGAGCCAGTTTCCGTCTGCACGCGCCCGCCGTGGTTTGAAACAACAATAATTTCCGGCTTAAGCTCCCGGCAAAGCTCAACATCTTCCTGTGTAAAAACGCCTTTCACCATCAGCGGAAGTTTTGAATACTTTCTGAATTCATTCAGCTGCGCCGCTGATTTTTTTTCAAGTTTTGCCTGGTTCCGCATTGAAATAATATTGAACGCATCAATATCGATTCCGGCAGCAAGTGCATCTTCCCGAATCCAGTCAATCCGCTCAAAAAGCCGCGCATCTGGATACGGCTTCAAGAAAAAAAATGCCTTGCAGCCAAGTTTTTGAACAGCCGCAACGCCGAATTTCAGCTTTTCATCAGGCGCGCCGTCGCCAACGCACACAGAAATTCCAGCTTTTTTCGCCGCCGAAAAATACGGAAAATAAAAATCCGCCTCATTTTCAAAACCAATGTTCTGAACCGCGCCAGTAACCGGCGCAATCCCAAGATTTTCAGGCTTCACTTCAAGCGGCTCTTCAACAGGAATCTTGTTCCATCCTTCGCAGTTCAAAATAAAATTCCGGCTGTTTTCAACTCCGCCCATTCCCGGCATCTGGCCAACGCAGCCACGCCCAAGGCAAATCCTGCAGAAACGGCAGCTAAAATTGTTTCCCGGCACTTTTAGTCACCAAAGCAAATTCCAACAGAACGTCCAGTCGCAATAAGCGGATCGTCAAGTTGGATATTTTTCACCTTGCCTGCACATGTTTCCAAAGGAATTCCCACAATCTGGTTGTTCTGCATTGCAACAAGCTGGCCAAATTCTCCGCGCGCAAGGAAATCCGCCGCCGCAACACCGAACTGCGTTGCAAGAACTCTGTCATAAGGGCTAGGAGTGCCGCCGCGCTGCAAATAACCAAGAACAGAAGTGCGGCTTTCCAAACCTGTGGCGTTTTCAAGTTCTTTTGCCACGCGGTAACCAATCGACTGAACCATTTCCGCCCGCGCCTTCTTGAATGTTTTCTTGTCCATCTTAGCCTCTTCCTTGGAAAGAGCGCCTTCCGCAACTACAACAATAGAAAATTCCTTTCCAGCATCGCGCCGGGCAAGAACATTTTTCGCCACAGAATTAATATCGTACGGTATTTCTGGAAGAAGGCAAACATCGCCGCCGCCAGCCAGCGCAGAATACAAGCCAAGCCAGCCAGCTTTGTGCCCCATTACTTCAACAACCATAACGCGGCTGTGTGAATGAGCTGTTGTGTGGATGCGGTCAATCGCTTCGGTCGCAACATCAACCGCCGTGTGAAAGCCGAATGTAACATCAGTTCCAACAATATCATTGTCAATCGTCTTTGGAAGTCCGATTACGTTCAATCCTTCTTTTGCCAAAAGGCTTCCTGTTGTGTTTGTTCCGTTTCCGCCAAGCACAACAAGAGCATCCAGCTTCCATTTCTTGTAGTTCTTTTTTATCGCCTCTATCGGAAGAAGTCCAGTCTCCGGGTTCGGCACCGGATTTTTAAAAGGCTTCTCGCGGCTCGTTCCCAGCAAAGTGCCACCGCGCGTTAATATTCCAGAAACAGTTTCTGAAGTGATTGGAAATCCATCACCGTTGATAAGCCCGCGGTAACCGTTTTTGATTCCGACAATTTTCATTCCATAATTAATCATTGCAGAGCGGCATACACCGCGAATTGCTGCATTCAAGCCAGGAGCGTCGCCCCCGGAAGTTAAAATTCCAAATGTTTTTACGGCAGATTTATTTTTCATACTGAAATTATAACCTATTTTTTTACAGTTGTAATTCAAAATTTGCATAAAAACAAAACTTCAATATAATTTAACTATGTAAAAAAACGGAAAAGGCAGAATGATTTTAAGCGAAATTATAAAAACAAGCACAAAGTCTTTTTTCTCAAGCGAAGATGAAAACGTAATGTATTTTTCTGTTCCAGAAATTCTAATGGACTACATCTACAAGTATTTTCCAGAAAAAGGAACTGTCATCAACCTTGAAGAAGATTTTTCGCCGGCAAAACCGTTCCTGGGAATTCTTTCAAAGTTCAAGCCAACCGAACGCGACATTGCCGAAAACGCCTATATGCTTCATAAAAGCACATTTATTTCCTACTTCAAAACTGGCGCCGCCGACCGCCGGCTTGACCTTGTTATAACCGAGGAACTTTTTTACGAAAAGCTAAGAATGAAGAAAACAATAATTGAGCTTTTCAAAAAATATGCCGCCGGAAATTTTTACATTCTGAACGCGCAGCTGCTTCCTGAAAATTCCATTGAAATTCTAAAGGCGCTTGCAAAAGAAAAACTGAAATGCAAGCTGATTTTTATTTTCAACTACATAAGCATTGAAGAAAATTCCTCGGTAAACGAATTCTACCAGGAAATTTCAAACGACAAGAATTTCTTTGAAATCACAGACATCGACAAATCCGTAAATTTTCCTGAAAAATCAAAAACCGCAAAAAAGCCAGGCTTCAGGACAATAATTACTTTTCTGAAGAACTGCCGCTATTTTCTTTGCTACGAGCAGGCGGAAACTTTCCTGACATGGTTTGAAAACGAGCAGGATTCATTCAACTTTACAAAAATTCAGCTAAGGCAAATTCAAGTTGAAGCAGGAATTCTTTTTTACCGGGCAGGAAATTTGGACAGCGCGCTTTTCTACCTGAATTCAGTTCTGAACAACCACAAAAGCGACGAAATTGAAATAAGCGCGTTCTACTGCCTTTGCCTTTTAAATTACGAGCGCACGTCAAATGCGGAGGCTTTAAAATACGCAAAACTCATAAAAAAAAGATTAATCAACGACCAGGAAAATCCATTTTTTGCGCTTGCCACAATGATGGATTATATAATCACACAGAAATCCGACACAACAGATTCCGTTTCACGCTACGAGCACACTTTGAATCTTCTTGAAAAGCAGTGCCTTCTGAACAATTATCTTTACACTCTTCTTGTTGTTCCATGGCAAACCTTGAATGACTACGACACGCCTTATGACATGATGCCGAAAATTGAAAAAGCGATTGAAACGGCGGAATTTCTAGGCAACGAGGTCGGGCTTTCAACTGCCTACAACTGGAAAGGAATTCTGCTTCTTCACAACGGAAACACAGAGGAATCTCCGCTTTGGTACCAGAAATGCAATGAGCTGCGCACAAAAATCGGCGATCTTTACACAATAATGAAAATCAGGAACGGTCTTGCCTACGAAAACCTTATCGCGGGAAAATTCAAGGAATCCTACGACCGCATAAACAGCTTCATCAGAAGAATCACAGAAATAAAAGACAACGCAGAAATAATCATCACCGTTTCAAATTTGGCGAACGCGCTTTTGTATTCAAGGCATTTCAACGAAGCATACATTTTCTACCAGAAAATCCTGCACTTCCTGTATATGTTCGACATGGAAAACCATACCGTAAATTCATTTCTGCCGGAATACAACGATATTTTGTCGTACAAAACGCTGCTTGAACTTTCGCTAGGCTACATAACAAGGGCGCGAATCAACTACCAGAACATAATTCACAACGGAAAACCAAACACAACAATAAATTCGCCAATCCGTTACCTTATCAAGGCGGAGCTGAACATTACTGACGGAAATTTTGAAAAAGCTCTAAAATCAATGGATGAATGCGACGCAGTTTTCTCAAAATTCAGCTCGTCGCAGAACTACCGCCACGTTTTTGTTTACTATGAATTCGCCTACGCGCTGAAAAAAGCCGGACACAGCCTTGAAGCGGGAAAATTCTTTGAGAAAGGCTTCAATCTTGCAAAAAAATCAGGGCTGCCCTACTACACAAAAGGAAAAGACACGCTTGAAATCGATGAATACTTCAGCAACATTGAAAAATTCGCCCCGGTGAACATAAATCTTTCAACAATCGATGAAAAGGCTGAAAAAGACAAGCTGATGACGCAGATGCAGAAACGCCTGCACGACTCGCTTTTTCTGAACAAAATAATGATGCTCGGCTCAGACGCAACTTCCGTAAAGAAATACTGCTCAAAAATTGTTTCCGAACTTCTGGACTACATTACGGCAAACGCAATTTTTATTGCTGAAAAAACTGATGAAAAATGGATTCTTCTTGCGCACACCACAAGAAACAGCGAGCCGGAGCCTCCGCAGGAAATATGGAAAAAATTTGACGCGCAGAAAGAATTTGCCAAGAACGGAAGCAATCTGACATATATTCCCGAAGAAGACGTTTTTTTCGCAAATATTTCAAAATACGATTTTTACGGCGCGATTATAGTTCTTCCAAACAAAAGCTCAAATATTCCAGAAGAAGAAATGAACATTCTAAACATCGCTATTTCAAACATTCAGGCGCAGCTTGTAATGCGCAACCAGAACGAGCATCTTCTTCAGATTTCTTCAACAGACCAGCTTTCACGCCTGAAAAACCGCCATGCGCTCCAGGAAAAACTTGCTGTTGAAAGCGAAATGATCCGGCGCTACAAAACCAGCAACGAAAAGAAATTCCAGCTCAGCATCTGCTTTATTGACCTGGACAACTTTAAAAACACAAACGACACTTTCGGCCATGAGGCAGGAGATTTGATTATAGAAAAATTTTCAGGCCTTCTGCGGAAAATTTTCAGAAGCGTTGATTTTATTTCGCGTTTTGGCGGAGACGAATTCATTATTATTCTGCCGAACGCAAATTCAGAGGAAGCAAGAAGCGCGGCGGAACGTTTGAAAACCGCAATGGAAAAAGCAGATTATTTTGTTCCTGAAATCGAAAAACTCATATCAAGAAAAGTTGAAATTCCTGCCGCAAAAAAAATTGGATTCAGCATGGGAATCGCCTCGAACTTCGACCAGGAAGACGCCGCCGACCTGGAAAAAACGCTTTCCAACGCTGACCATGCGCTGTACAAATCCAAGGCAAACGGCAAGAACAGAATCACCGTGTGGAAAGAAGAAAAATAACGCCAGAGCCTGAAAATTGAGTTTTTCATAATTTTCACAATTTAGAAAAACACAACTCTCAGGCTGAATATTTTACTTGCTGAGCAAATTGTTCAGGCTTTTTACAAAATCCGCAGGATCTTTCAGCTCAACACCGGCAACAAGAAGCGCCTGGTCAAGAAGAACTTCAGAAACATCAGAAATAACAGCTTCATCTGAGGAATCCTTGATTTTCGCCACAATCGGGTGCTCCGCATTGATTTCAAGAATCGGCTTAAGCTCCGGTCCGTTCTGTCCCATCGCCTTCATCATCTGAACCATCTGCCAGCTAGGATCGTTCTGGTCAACAACAATACATGAAGGATTTTCGCCTGTCAAAGTTTTTGAAAGCCGAACTTCCTTTACTTTTTCACCAAGAGCTTTCTTGATTTTTTCTGTTACAGGCTTGAATTCCTCTTCCTTCTTCTTTGCCTCTTCCTTGTTGATTCCCAAATCCTCGTCGCTTCCGCTTCGGTTTACAGCCTTAAGCTCAAAATCCTTGTATTTTCCATAGCCGCCGATAACAACTTCGTCAATATCGTCGTCCATAACAAGAACTTCAAAACCTTTTTCAACATATGCCTTCAGCAGCGGATTTGCGCGCAGATTCTTTTCGTCGCTTCCGGTGATATAGTAAATCGCCTTCTGCTCCGGCTTCATTCTGCCAACATATCCGGCGAAACTTGTATAGTTTCCATCGCCAGTTCCGCTCGCGTCAGTTGACTTGAACCGCACAATTTCCGCAATTTCATCGCGGTTCGCATAGTCGCTGTACAAGCCTTCCTTCATCGGGCGATTGTAGTTCTTTACAAATTTGTTCCACTTTTCTATAGCTTTCTTCTGCTCGTCAGTGCGCTTGCCTTCCTCAACTTTTTTAGCCGCATCAGCATCCTCGCCCATTTTCTTGAATTCGCCAAGAAGTTTTTTTACAGAAGAACTGCGGATATTCTCAAGAATTCTGTTCTGCTGCAAAATTTCACGGCTTACGTTCAGCGGCAAATCCTCTGAATCAATTACGCCGCGCACAAAGCGCAAATACGCTGGAAGAAGTTCGCGGTCGTCATCTGTGATGAAAACTCGTTTTACATAAAGTTTCACGCCGCTTTTATAGTCAGCCTGGTACATATCGAACGGAGCAACCTGAGGAACAAAGAACAACGTTGTATATTCCAAAGTTCCTTCCGCATGAGTATGAACGTAATGCAGCGGCTCCAGTCCGTCGTGGCTGATTGTCTTGTAGAATTCGTTGTAGTCTTCAGGCTTCAGCTCGCTCTTCGGTCTTTTCCAAAGCGCGCTTGCTGTATTCACCTGGTCAACTTTCTTTTCTGTTGAAGTAACATTTCCCTTGTCATCGTATTTGTTCTGGTCGTAATGAAGATAAATCGGGAACGCAATATGGTCTGAATATTTCTTTACAAGCTCCTCAATCTTCCATCTTGAAGCATAATCCTTGCTTTCATCATTCAAGGTCATAACAATTGCTGAACCAGAAAGCTCAGGCTTGTCAAAACCGTACTTTTTCGCGATTTCGCTTTCCTCGCTCACTTCATCCAAGTCGTATGAATTTGTGCCGTCGCTCGACCAGTGCCAGATTTTTCCATCGCTGGCAGCTTTTCTTGTGTATACATCAATTTTTTTTGCCGCCATGAACGCTGAATAAAAACCAACGCCGAACTGGCCAATCAGATTTGAATCTTTTGAAGCCTCGTTCGTCAGCTTTGAAAGGAACGCTTTTGTTCCAGAACGAGCGATTGTGCCAAGATTGTTCTGCAAATCCTCGTCGTTCATTCCGATTCCAGAATCCTGAACCACAAGAATTCCTTCCTTTTCATCAAAAGAAATATCAAGGCGCGGTTCAAATTTTATATTTTTGTAAGCCTCATCTGAAACTGTAAGATATTTTAGCTTGTCCAAAGCATCGCTGCCGTTTGAAATAATTTCCCGAAGAAAAATATCCTTGTTTGAATACAAAGAATGGATAAGCAGCTGCAAAAGCTGGTTCACTTCAGTTTGAAATTCATGTTTTGCCATTTTTGAAAAAAACCTCTTTGAATTTTATAAAAATCTTCTATATATAAATATAAGAAATGAAACTTCAAAAAGGCAAGTTTTAAATTTACTTTAACTGAATTTTTAGTTTCCTGCACAGGCGCGGGCAAGAATTGAAACAAGCTCAGGATAATTTTTCCGCAGCTGGTCAGAATTCATGTTCACCATCGCCTCAAATTCTGTGTGAAAAAGCTTGTCTTTTCCCGAAATCGGCATATATTCAGCTTTTGACTGAACATAAAAATGCTCGATGCAGCCGCGGGGAAGCACATAGACACGGGCAGTTTCAAAAGCAGCAAGAATCAGGTTGGTCAAATTGAAAATCAGCGGAATTGTTCTTGCCAAAGGAACCGGAAGAATGTCCTGAAGTTTTTCGTTCAAGGAAATTATTCCCATAAGCACAACGGTTTTAAAAGTATCAAGACCTTCCGGCTTCTCGTACTTTTCGTAAAGCGCTTTTAGCTTCTGGATAAAAACATCAATTTCCGGACTGATAGAAAAATCAATCTGAACAGCGGCCTTGCCAATTTCAATAAGAAAACTTTCAAGGCGGTAAACTAGTTTTTCAAGAGAAACCTTCGCAGGAACTCCGCGGCGGGTAAAAAGCGAACGGTAAAACGGAAGCTGCTTTTCATACTGCTTTTCAAGCCAGAGCGCCGGCCTTGAATCCGCGCAAACAACATCCCGGAGTTTTCCAGCGAACAACGAATCCATGTCTGTTACAATGCGTCCGTCCGTTCCAAGCAGCGAGCAAACCGTAAAAAACACGCCAAGCTCGTCTTTTCCGCCCACATCAATAACGCTTGTTCCAACAACTCCCGGAAGATTTTCCATGCAGTTGAGCAAAATCGTAAACATCTGCTGGTCCGTGTAACCTTCAACAAAAATCTGGTTGTCGCTGAAAAAAAACTGCTTGTGGTACGTATTGAACCGTGGCAAAAACCGGCGGAGCAAAGACTCGGCAGTTTCATCAAGCGAATCAATATACGTAGGAACGCGGTTCACGTGGCAAACCACAACACCAAGAATATCTTCCGCAAAACGCAAGTCAATAAAATACGGCGAATGTGTAATCAGAAAAAACATCCTGCCGCTGTCATTTTTTGCAGCCTTTCGGATTTCATTCATAAAAAAAAGCTGAAACTGCGGATGCAGATGAAGTTCCGGCTCATCCAGAATCAGAACAGAAGATTTCAGTCCGTACAGGGCGACCAGAAGCGTAAGAATTTCTTTCAGACCGTGGCACTCGCCTTCCTGAAGACCGTACTCAATATCCCAGGCTTTGTTCACAACAACCGGAACAACATTTCCATCCTGGTTTTTCTTGAATTTTACGGTTTTTCCGAACATACTTGAAATAACTGTCTCGATTTTTTTGCAAAGCTCGGCATCGGTTTTCAGTTTTTCCAGAAGCTCATTCTGGTTTGAGCGCTCGGAACGCAAAAAATCAACTTTAAAGCCTTTTTTTTCAAACTGAGATGAAATTTCTTCCGCAAGCAAAGTTTTTCCAGAACCGTTCGGCCCTACAATCAAATTAACCTGGTTCCACTTTGACTTTTTGAATGCGGCTTTTCCCCAAAGGAAAGGAATTTTCACCTTAGTTTCAACTTTTATCATATTTCAGTCCTTCCGGCGAACTTCAAAATCGATTTTTGCCTTTTTTGCGGCGGCATCATTTCTGCGCTTGTATTTTTTGTAAAGAATTTCCTGAGCGCGTTTTTTAATTTCTTCATTCTTGCAAGGAATTTCATTCCACTGGCCGCTTTCAGAAAGCATAAGCGCGTTCACATTGTCCTCAAAATACGTTTCAAGAATATTTTTCACTTCCTTGAAAACCGAAGAATCAAGAACCGGGAACATAAGTTCTATTCGGCGGTCCAAATTTCTTGGCATCCAGTCCGCGCTGGAAAGATAAAGCTCCGAATCGCCGCCGTTCTGAAAATAAAAAATACGCGAATGCTCAAGATAGCGGTCAACAATCGAAACAACCTGAATATTTTCGCTAAGCCCTTTTACGCCCGGAACAAGCATGCAAATTCCGCGGACATTCAGCAGAACTTTTACACCTGCCTGGCTCGCCTTGTACAACGCCTCGATAATTTCCTGATGCGTAAGGCTGTTCATTTTCGCCATAATCAGTCCAGGATGCTCAGAATCGCTTCTGTCTATTTCACGCTGAATCATTGAAAGCAGCTTCGACTTCAAAGTTACAGGCGCCATTGCAAGCTGGTTCATATTCTGCAAGGTTGAATAGCCGGTAACAAGGTTGAAGAACAAAGTCGCGTCGTTCACAATTTCGTAGTTCGCCGTAAACAGCGAAAGGTCTGAATAAATTTTTGCAGTCTTCGGATTGTAGTTTCCTGTGGCAAGATGCGCATAACGCTGAATCGTGTCGTTTTCACGCCGCATGACCATTATAATTTTTGCGTGAACCTTCAAATTCACAAGCCCATAAATTACCGTTACGCCGGCATTTTCAAGTTCCTTCGCCCAGCCGATATTCCGCTCCTCGTCGAAACGCGCCTTCAGTTCAACAAGAACAACAACCTGCTTTCCTTTTTGTGCAGCCCGCTCCAAAGCGCTTATAATCGGAGAATCCTTTCCAGTTCTGTAAAGAGTCATTTTTATTGCAAGAACGTTCGGATCATCCGCCGCATCTGAAATAAATTTCACCACCGGCTCGTAAGATTCATAAGGAACATGAAGCAAAACATCGTGCTGCTTTATAACATCCCAGTAAGGCTCGCTTTGCGGCAACTCCGCAGGATAAAAATGCTGCCATTCCGGGAAGCAAAGTTTTTCCGCGCCCTCAACATCGCGCAGCCCGCCAAGAACATTAGGATCAATGATTCCGTCAACACAATAAACATCCTCTTCAGAAAGCTCCAGCTTTTCCATAAGGAATTTCAAAATTTTTTCACTTGTGTTATTGCATGTAATTTCAACTGGAAACGACGACTGGCGCTGAACAAGAACTTTTTCCATTTCATGGATAAAATTTCGTCCTGAATCTTCATCAACAGCAAAATCAGCATCGCGGGCAACCTTGAAAATCATTGTTTCCTCAACATTGAATCCAGGAAAAAGCTGCGTTCCATACTGGGCAATAATTTCTTCCGCCAGCGCAAACTGTTTTTCCCGGCTTTCGCTCGGAAGCCACACAACTTGCCTTATTCCAGCCGGAATCTGAACGAACGCAATCCGCGGAGCATTTTCATCGCCCTTAAAATTCTCGTCCGTCTTGCGGATTCCAGAAATCGGCTTCAAAAGAAACGCCGCATACTTCGCAAGGTTTCCGATATGCGGAAAAACTTCTGTGTCTGTTCTTAGCGGAGTCAAAAGCGGATAAACATCGTTTCTGAAAAAATTCTGCGCATATTCATTCTGCGAGGCGGAAAAATTTTCCGGATTAACATAAGTAATATGCTTTTTGGAAAGCCCCGGAAGAATGTCATTTTTCAGGCAGCTGTGCTGCTCGCGGATTATCTGGTGCGCCCGCGCAGAAATCTGATGAAGAACAAGCTCCGGCGTTAGCCCTGAAATGTCCACAAACTCCGGATCTGAAAAGAACTGCCTTTTCACGCTTGCTACACGAACCATAAAAAATTCATCGAAATTGCTGGAAATAATAGAAAGAAACTGAAGCCTTTCCAGCAGCGGAAGCTCTTTCCGCAAAGCCTGGTGAAGAACTCTGCCGTTAAATTCAATCCACGAAAGTTCCCTGTTAAAAAATCTTGATTCCATAGCAAGTCCTCCTAAAGCAACACGATTTTGCAGCCAAATACAGATTCAAACAAATCGCCTTTTTCTTCCAGCGCAATCCGTTCAAGAGAAAGATTCTGGCTTCCCTTCGCTTTTATAATCAAAGAGTCATTTTTCAGCTGAACATTTATGTCTTTCAAGGAATATCCGTGGCTTCTGTCCAGCGCATCCGCAATGCGAAGAATCGCCGTGAGCTTCAGAATTGTCATGCGGTCGCTTCTTGCAAAAACCGGAAACTGCTCATTGTCCTGAGGCATCTGTTTTCCACGGTGATAACGGGCAATCAGGCTCACAATCAGATTTTCAGTCCGCGTAAGACCAAAAATTTCTGAATGGCGGATTATATATTCACTGTGAAGGTTATGGTCATCCATGCGGATAAAAATTCCAATATCATGAAGAACCGCCGCAACTTCCATAAGAATTATAGAACGGTTTTCAAGTGAAATTTCTTTTTCAAGGCAATGATAAATTTTCAGCGCATATTCGCGGACTCTTTCCGCATGGCCTTCATCGCCGTGATATTTCCGCAGAAGGGAAACCGCCGACGCCGTAATCTGCTGGTGGAATTCCTCCTGAAGCTCATCGCCAGCCGTGTCATTGTGGCTTATAATCACGCCTTCCCGGATATTTGTTTCCGGAACAATAATTTTTTTGCAGTTTGTATGATGAACAAACATCTTGTAAATCAAAAGGCTTGCACAAAGCGTCTGCGCATCGTTGTAGGAAATTTTAAAGCGCGCCACACATTCATCAATTGAATATTCCTGAATTTCATCCACAAAACGGTCAAAATCATCGCGCTCAATCGACCACAAAAATGTTGAAACCGGTTTTCCTGCGTTTATCGCCGCAAGAGTCGCATCCGAGCCGACCGCAAGAAACTGTTTCACTTCAGAAAGATTCAGCTCGCTTTCCAAAAGGCTTTTTGCGTTCAGCGCATATTCTTCTATATAACGTTGAACATCATCGTGGGAAATTGCCGTCTGGCCGCGGGTTTTCATTTCAAGCCGCGTAGTACCGAGCCGCAAGCTGTGCGCGCCTGCAATTTTTCCTTTTTTCATCAGCATGATTTCGGTGGAGCTTCCGCCTACTTCAAGAATCACGGAATCTTCTGAACGGACTTTCGCCGCCTCTTCCTTAAGACATTCTGAAACCGCAAGATACATCAGCCGGTTTTCTTCAATTCCATCAATAACTTTTACACGGAAACCTGTAACCAAAAGAATTTTATCCATAACAGGATCTTTGTTCTTCGCCTCGCGGAACGCAGATGTGGCAATAACAGACGTTTCCGCCGGAACTATCGCCCAGGCTACAAGCTGCTCCTTGAAACGCTGCAGAATGTGAAGAATCTGCGCCTGAGTTTCCCTGGCAATCGAGCCGGTTGCAAAAACATCCCGTCCAAGAGAAACCGGCATTTCAGCGCGGTCAAGAATATTTCTTTTTCGTTCTTGTGTGAATTCAGCAACCAACAGGCGCACACCTGTCGAGCCGATTTCGATAACTGCTTCTGGTGTTGCCATATCGACTCCGAAAATAACAAATAGACTGAAAATCCGCATTTATTTTTCAAAATGCAATTTTTCAGTCCAAATAACAATATCAAATTTTTACAGAACAAACTCCGCAAAAACTAAAATTTTACAAACATTTAAAGTTTATCAATAAGCATTGAGCATTTGCCAGACGGAATCGGCAAAGTCTTCTTCTTTTGATCAAGAATGTTTATTGTAAAATAATAAAGTTTTTCGCTTTCCATCTGGATTTCCCAGCCACGCGGACTTTTATTGCTCAAGATGGTAATAAGGTTCCGCTTCAGGGAAAGATTTTCAATTCCCATAATCTCAAGGTTTGGAATAATCCAGTCTACAGTTTTGCGCGGAAGGCTTATTGAAAGCCCGATAACGTTCTCAATCATCAGGGCAATCGTTGAAAGTCCAGTTCCAATCATATAATGGTTGCGCGGAAACCAGTCAGAACCTTCAAGCTCTGCTTTCTGCGAGCCCAAAGGCTTGTACGCCTCGTAAAAATCGCCTTTCTGGTTTTCATCCGCCGGCATAAGTCCGTCCAGAACATAGTACAAATGGCGGATTGAACACTCGCGGGCAAGCTCGTAGCGCTGGTATTTTTCAAGCCCCTTGATAACCATAAAATTGAACATAGGGAACACGCTTCCGCAGTAGCCCTGACCAGACTCCTTGAAACTGAAGCTGTCGGCAGAAAGCGAAGGAAACGGATGCTCCAAGCCGAAAGTCGCCGGATTGCTGAAATGCGCAATGAGAGCGTCAGATTTGTCCGCGCTAGGAATTTCCGCCAGAAGCGGCCAGAAACCTGCAATCGTTTTTTCCTGAAGTTTGTTTCCGTCCTTGTCAAGATCCATATAGAATCCGGCGGAAGAATCCCACATCATCGAGTTGATTCTTGTTTTTATTGAAAAATAATTTCTTCTGTACTGGAAGCTCAAATCCTTGTCGTTCAGAATATCGCCAAGAACAGACATATGAGCGCAGTTAATTGCCACAGCCGCGTTAAAATCAATCGGATAGAAAACATTTTCACGCGGAGAATTGAACATTGTGCTGGCCGCAGCAGGAACCGCATAAAGTCCGTTTTCCTGCTTGAAATTTTCGTCAATCCAGTTCATGTATTTCTGAAGAACCGGCATTACTTCCTTTATGCGTTTTTTGTTCGCCGATTTGTGGTAAAGATTGAATTCAGCCCAGGCAAAAAGCGGAAGCCCCACGCCCTGCGGATTAGAATCGTCAACCATCGGCTTTCCTGTTTTTGCATCATAACGCCAGCGGATTGCACCGTTTTCCTCTTGCTTTGAATAAAAATAATCTATATTTTTATTTGCATCATAGTTCCGGTTTGAATACACAAGGAAAAAAGATGAAAAAATACTTTCAAGCTGGTCAATAACAAGCTTTTCACCGCGCGGATAAATAAAATAACCATCAGAGGACTTTTCACCGGTCTTTGGATCAATCCAATAGTCGGAAAGCATTGTCCATGTCTTATTGTAAATGTCTACAAAATCCTGATCATAAAAATGGATTTTTGGAAAATCATGTTTATTCATTTAGTATGAAGTATATCACAAAATTTTGTAAAACGGTATAATTTTCTATTATTTTAGGAGTTTTTCGCGTGTATCAGTCATTTGTGTACGTTGAAACAAGAATTCAGCTCGCCGCGGTGGAATCCGTATTCCTTACAGACGATTCCACAAAAAAAATTTCAATTGAACCTTCAGTTCTGCAAAGCGTTTACACACTTGCAAAAGCGCTCGGCTGCCGAATCTCATTAATTTCCGACATTGAAAAAATCAACACGCCGCTTCCAGAAATTCAGAACGGAAAACCGATAAACGGATATTCAATAAAAATCGCGGAAAAAGGCGCCATGAACCTTATGTTCCACAGCCACCGGAAAACAATCAAAATTGAAGAAGTAAGAATTGAAGAAGATTTAGGCCGCCTTACACACGCAAACGGAAAAACGCGGATGGACTATTCCTTCGCCGGAAATCCAAGCATACGCATAAAAACCGCGCCTTCATTTGAGCTTGGCGAAGAAGTACACATTTTTCTGGAAGAGCTGCGCCGGCTTACGCAATACCTGAACATTGAAAACACAAAGCAGAAAGACAGCTACATCCGCTGCAACGCATACGTGGCGCTTTCAAAATATCCGCAGAATCCGGATTACTACGTGAAGCTTCGGAATTTGAATTCCTTCAACTTTGCAAGAAAAGCCGTAAACCACGAGCTTACACGCCAGGAAAACATGATTTCAGCCGGTGAAAAAATTCGGAGCGAAAGCCGGCTCTGGAACGAAGCGAAATCCTGCACAGAATTTTACAAGGAACGGAATCCGGACAGAAACAGGTTCGGGCATTTAACCCCGCCGCAGACAATAAACCTGGAAAGCGCGGAAGAAAAACTTTCAGCGGAAATAAAAATTGAGCTTCCAGAAGCCCGAAGACAGCGGTTCAAGCAGCAGTACGGAGTTTCCCGGCTGCGCTCAGAATTCCTATGCGACACAAAAGAAAAAGCAGACTTTTTTGAAGCCGTTGCCGCGCTGGGAGCAAATCCTGTAAACACAGCGCACTGGATGGCGAGCGAGCTGGCACGACTTTTGAACAAGGAAAACATAACTCTTTCAAAATCCAAAATCACGCCGGCGCATTTCGCCTGGATTATAAAAAAACTTGACGCAAATGAAATCCACAGCTTCACGGCGAAAAAACTTCTCCGCTCAACTTTTGAAAACGGACATTCACCGGACAAGCTGATGCGCACGCTGAACATCACAGAGCTTGCAAATGAGAAAGACCTTCTTCCGTACGTGCAGAAAGCGCTGAAAGAAAATCCGGAGCAATGCAGAATCCTTCAGAACGGCCAGATGCAGCCGCTGGAATTTCTTACAGGCCTTGTGATGAAAGAAACTGAAGGCAGGGCGGTTCCGCAGGTTGTAAAATCCCTTATAAAAGAACAGCTGAACATAAGCGTAATCTATATGATTACAACTGGAGGCGCAATTTCAGCAGTCAGAAACAAGGACGGAACGATTTCCGCAGGAGATTCGTCTGTTCTGAAAAACATTGCGGAGCAAATTGCGCCGGACACGCCGCTTCAAGTTATTTCCGCCGGACAATATCTAAGCGAGGAGCTGGAGCCTTCCGATTGGGCCGCGCTAATCACTGAAATAAACACAAGAATCAACGCAGGAACTGCAAGCGGAATCGTTATAACGCACGGAACATATACGCTAAGCTACACAGCCGCGCTTCTGTACTGGCTTTTTTCCGACTCGGAAGTGCCGATTGCAATAACCGCGTCCTCAACGCTGCCGCTTGAAAGCACAGAAGCCGAAGTGAACCTGCGGCTCGCACTTGAAACCGCCTCAAAAGAGAAAAGCGGAGTTTTCGTGGTTTACGGCGGAAAAGTTCTTTCTCCGTTGAACCTGCACTTTGAACGCCCCGGAATTTTTTCAAACTGGAACCTTACTTCCCAGAAATTCCGCGAAAGCGGACCGGTTGCAACCCAGTTCAACGGAATCAGCGACCTTGACCGCGATGTTGTTTCCCGCCTGCTAGCAGAAGCCAGCCGAAAAATGTTCATGTGCCGGCTTTACCCGGGATTCAGAAGCGACCTTTACAACAATATGCTCAAATATTCTTCTGTGCATTCGATTTTTATTGAAATGTACGGAATCGGCTCAGGCAACATGAATGACAGCGACTATTCCCTGAAGCCAATGCTTCTGACCGGAAACCGCCGCGGAATGAAATTCTACTGCACTTCCCAGCAGAAAATAAACCTTGATTTTTCGCAGTACATAACTGCGCACGGAGTCTGGCGCGAAGGCGCTGTTCCAATGGGCTACCTCACAACCGAGTCCGCAATCGCCCTGTACTTCGCCTGCTCACTCTGCGCCGACAGCGACGCCGAACTTGACGAAATGATGGAAAGCTACGCCGCGCTTTATTCGAATTAGAAAAGGGAAAATACACAAAATCAGAAGCAAAACAAGCGGCGGCTTATGATATGATTTGCTTTATGCTTGGAAAAGATAATGATACCAAAGACACAACTTGGATTTGTCCATATTGTGGTGCAGAAAATTCTTCAGAATATTCCACTTGCCAGATATGTTTTGAATAGATTCAAGTTAATTACAGTTCTGCTGCACTGCCAAACTTCAAGCTGAATTTTAACAAAATTCAGTACTGTAACAAAAAAAAACAACGCCTCTGCCTTTTGTGCAAAATATTGCACTTTTTTGGCAGAAGCATTGTTTTTCTTTTTTGAGGCAAGTTTTCAGCTTGGAGCTGTTATTCGTTCAGCAAGCCCATAACTGTTCCGCGGAAACGTTTCTTAGAACCAGTATTATCCATGCCGATAATCCCTAAACCTTCGTAAAGAGGAATCGCTTTGTCCAAATCTATGGTTATAGTACATTTCTCTCCAGACATTATCATTTCCACACCTTCAGGAAGAGTAATTGTGCCTGAGCCTACCGAAACATCACCTATTTTAAGCTCTGTTTTAGCATTGTTAATAATCGGAGTTCTTAGCCCGCCTTCATCTTGCGTGAACTCATAAATATTCGCTGAAAATTTGTTATACGACTGCATTGTTCCGGATTTTGACACAACAGCTCCCATATTAATATTATCACGGTTGGCTTCTGTGCCAAGGTGTATTGAAATTTCTCCATCGCCGTAACCAAGGCTTTCCGATGGAGTTCTGCTGCTACCTTTATAAAGTTCCAAAGCAGTAAGTTCTTTGTCGTATCCGCTTATTGCTATTTTATCGCCGGTGTTAATGCTGCCTCTTGAAACTGTACCTGTTATAATTACATCGCCGCTGACAACAAACCTGTCACTCACAATCATATAAAAATCGCCCGTGTAGTCGCCGGTTCTTTCCTCATGATATGAACAAACGGCACAAGTTTTTTCCTCAACTTTAGGCTCGCCGTAATCCGCCGGTGTTTTTACTGTCCAGTCGCCAACGTGTTCGGCATAATCGCCCTTTTCATCAGAATGTTCACAGGTTGCCTTGTGCCAATGATGAGTTGCATCTTTCTCCCAGTTTTCCGTATCAAACGTATGTGGAAGTTTTGCAACAGCTTCAGTTTTTACATAGCCGCAAGCCATACATGTAAGAGTCCTTTCACCTTCTGTCTCTTCGGTTGCCGGAGTGGTAATTTTGCCGTCATCAAACGTATGAGTATGGCCTAACGCTGGAATAGACTCCGTCTTTTTGTAGCTACAAACCGTACATGTAAAAGTCTTTACGCCTTCAGTTGATTCAGTTGCCGGAGTGGTAATTTTACCGGCATCAAAAGTATGCTCGGCCTCATCTTTTTTTTCATCGTGCCCGCAATCGGCGGCATGCCAATGATTGGTTGCGTCAGATGACCACGCCTCGGCAAACGTGTGAGAGTGACTTTCATCATCGCTCTGACAGCCAGCTAACAATGCAATCAATATTACAAATACTGCAAATATTGAACGGGGGGGGTAAAAGCCTTATGAGTAATTTTCATTTCTTTCTCCTTTAAATAAAATTATTTTTCATAGGGTTTCTATCATAATAATACAGGAAATTAAAAATTCCGCAACAAATATTTTCAGCTTATAGGGAAAATTCTGTTGTTATCTGGCAAAAATCATCCAAAAAAGATAAATTCTCTTCCCGTCAGTCAAAAATTCCTGCAAAAGCTTTCCTTAGTTTCCATCCTGGGAATAAACAAGGCGGATTTGCTCGCGCTGGCTCTTGTGCCTTGACTTCAGCAGAAGCGACTTGGAATCGTTCTGGTATACGTAGCCGGAAGAGTTGTATGTTTCAAAGCGAGCGTCGGTTCGGAACGCCAAATCGTAAATGTAAATTGTCTGGAAGCGTTCTATTCCGTTGATAATTATGTAATGCGTGTAAGAAAGCGGGAAGTCTATATTCAGCGAAACAGTGCCCTGGCCGTCATTCTCATAGGAAATATTTTCTGCGCAAGTCCAAGCCCATACAGCGCGGCCGTTGTCAAACGAAAGAATTTCAAAATGAGGATAAAAATAATTATCATGAACAACAATCGGATAAAGCTCGCCAAGAGTCTTCAGGTCAAAAGAAGAACTTTCCCGCAGATAAGAATTTATTATAAAGCGGCCGCCGGAAATATAAGAAGGATTCTTTACAGTTTCTCCGTAACGAAGCACTGCGTCGCCAGCCTGAACCGCCTGAACAACTGAAATAAATATTCCGTTTTCAGCAATTGAAATTGAATTTTCATCAATTGCGCACGCTGAAGAAATTTTTTCAACAACCTTGGCCGCAGCCGGAGCCAGAATATTCGCAAGCTCAGGATTTTTTTCGCAAAGCTCGTTGTAGACAGTCAAAATTCCAATTGAAAGCTGAAGCGGCTTTTCCGAAAGCGCAGAAGCGGACGCTGCCTTCAACAGATTCCGAACAGATTCCGCACCCGGATGCATGCACATATAATCCGCGATAAACCGCACGTTGAACAGCTCCAGACCGGAAGAATCTGTTGCGCGGGAAATCATCTCGCCGTAATTTTTAAGCTGCGCCTGAAGCGGCTCATTCACACGAGCCAAAGTGTCAAAATACGGAGCAGAAAGGAATGTTCGCAGCGCGCTTCGCTTGAAATTCTGCGGAACTGCGTCCTCGTTGTATCTTCCTTTTTCAGCCATTGCCGCAACAAACGAAACCGCCTCCTGCTCCGCCACTGTCTGGGAATCGGCTGGAACCTGCGAGAATGAATTTATAAGATTCTGCTTAAGGTTTTCTATGCAGCTCTTGTAAATTGCCTCGGAAGCGCCTTCAAACGCAACTGTATCTTCAAAAGAGAAAGAATGAGTCTTGTCAAAATAAGAATACGAAGCCACTTTTTCCGCTTTTGTAAGAACAATATAGTCGCGCTGAACCGCCGGCGCATTCAGCTCCCAGGAATTTTTCTTGGTTTCAATCTGAATTTGAGAATCTGTTCTTGAAGCAACAGAAATTCCAACCGCAAATCCATACGGAATAAAAATCTGGGAAACATTCTGCGGCAGAACGCCTTCAACAGAAAGATACGCCCGGGAAGTTTCATCACTCACAGAAAAGCGCACCGAAACATCATTTGAAAAAGAAAGCTCGCACGAAAGCGGCGAAAGAATTTTCCACGTTCTTAAAGAAAGCGGCTTGTCCGCGCCGTTAATCATCGCCCTTACCGGCTCGTCGTCAGTTCCGTTGAAATTCAGCCCGTTGAATTTTACAGAGAACTTGTTTTTCAATAAAATACTGTTGTCGTCCTGAACTGATTCCAAAAGAGTAATATGGAGGTTTCCTAATTTTTCTGAAATAATAGAATCATTCTTAAACTGAAGAATAAAAATTCCGATGATTAAAACAGCATAAACTACTAAAAGTGTAAAAGCCTTTCTTAAAAATTGTGCAAACATTTTACTAAGTTTAACTAAAGGACAGATGAATTTCAACAACCATTTAAGTCCTTGAATTTGGAGAACTAAATGAAATTTAAAGTATTTGCGGTTTCGCTTTCGATTTTTCTTTCAATGAATATCTGCCTTTGGTCTGTAAGCGCGGAAACAATAAATTTTGCCGAGGAGCTTCAGAAACATCTTATGGCTGGCGACATAAACGGCGCAATTTCTCTTTACAAGGATATTCCGGAAAACCTGAAGGACGACGCTGACCTGAAAATTCTTGAGGCTTCGCTTCTTCTTTCCGTGGGAAGGCTGGAAGAAGCCAAAACGATTGTGAACGAGCTTAAGAATTCCGGCTGCAACACAGTTGAAGTTATGGAAGTTAACGCTGAAATCGCGAACGCATCTGGAAAACTCGCCGACATTCAGAAGGCAACCGACGAGCTTTTAAAGGCTGATCCGACAAACGTAACGGCGAATCTTATTCTGGGAAACCGCTGGGCTTTAAAGAAAAAGTACAAGCTTGCCTGCGAATACTACAGAAAAGTCATTCAAAAGGAAAGTGATAACGAAGACGGACTTTTTGGCTACGGCCAGATGAGCTATTACCTTGGAAACATAAAAGAATCTGAAAAAGCGTTCAAAAAACTTGCGGAAGTGAATCCGCAGAGCGACATTGCCTACCAGTATCTTGGAAAACTTGCCGCCGAAGATGAAAACTATAAAATTTCAATTGAAAACATCCAGAAAGCAATAAATTTGAATCCAGAAAACTCAGACTACTACATTGACCTTGGAAATTATTCCCGGAACCTTGGACGCTACGACGATGCGGAAAAAGCATGGACAAAAGCAATAAACCTTGCCCCGGACTATTTTCTTGGCTACACGTACCGCGCCGGGCTTTACGATGAGCAGAACCGAACAGACGAAGCACTTGCCGACTACAAAATGGTTGTAAAAACAAACCCGAAATATTACTTCGCTTTTGAAGAAATTGGAATTCTGGAATTCCACAAGGAAAACTGGGAAGAAGCTCGAAAATATTTTTCAAAGGCAAATGAAATCAGCGAGTCCTACGCGTACAAGCTTATGATTCTGGCAACATACATAAAGCAGGGCAAAACTTTTGAAATGAAGCAGCTTTCAGAAAAATACATGAAGCCGCTAGACAGAAATTCCCTTGAATACAAAATGATTCGGCTTTACCACGATCAGGGGCCGATGAACGCGGAAAACGCAATAGCAAAGGATATTGAAAAAGAAACCAGCAAGAACAAGAAAGGAAAAATGAAATATTACCTTGCGCTCTACTACGACATGAAAGGCTCAAAATCCGTTGCGGCGGAATACTACAACCAGATTACAAAAATGCAGACTCCAATGTTCTTTGAATACAGGCTTGCAGAATGGGCGCTTCCCGCTGATTTGAAAAAATAGAAACCAAGGAAAAAACAATGGGCAAAACACAGAAAGTTTTAGAATTCAATGGAAGAAAAATCACTTTGATTGGAACTGCGCACGTTTCCGCGGAAAGCATTGCTGAAGTCACGGAATTTATAAAGCAGAACAATCCGGACTGCGTTGCAATCGAGCTTGACGAAAAACGCTGCGAATCCATAAAAAATCCGGATAACTGGCAGAAACTGGACATTGTAAAAGTTCTAAAACGAAAGGAAGGATTTCTTCTGCTTGCAAATCTTGTGCTTGGCTCATTTCAAAAACGTATGGGAAAAAATGTTGGCGTAAAACCCGGCGATGAAATGCTGGCTGCAATGAAAACCGCGGAGGAGCTTGGAATTCCAACAGAAATGGTTGACAGGCCGATTCAGACGACTTTAAAACGCGCGTGGGCAAAAAGTTCTTTCATGGGAAAAATGAAGCTTATTTCCGCGCTGATTGCCAGCGGTTTCAGCAAGGAGCAAATTTCCGAAACCGAAATTGAAGATTTGAAGAAATCGTCGGAAATGGACACAATGATGAAAGAACTTGCAGAATATCTTCCGGTTGTAAAAGAAGTTCTTATCGATGAGCGCGACAAATTCCTTGCCTCGCACATCTGGACTTCAAAAGGAAACAATATTGTGGCGGTTCTAGGCGCAGGACATCTTAACGGAGTTGTGGAACATCTTGAAAAAATCGCCGGAAACAACGAATCTTCCGACACAACAGAAATAAATTCAATTCCAGAAAAAAAGCTCGGCTCAAAAATCGCGATGTGGATTATTCCAGTTCTTATAGTTGCGCTGATTGCGGCCGGATTTGTAATCGGCGGAAAAGACGCCGGCTCAGGAATGACTTTAAGCTGGATTTTATGGAACGGCGGGCTTGCGGCTCTTGGCGCGCTGCTTGCCGCGGCTCATCCGCTTGCAATTCTGGTTTCATTCATCGGCGCGCCGGTAACTTCGCTTTGTCCGTTCATCGGCGTTGGAATTGTTTCAGGAATCGTGCAGGCTCTTCTGTGCAAGCCGCAGGTAAAAGACCTGGAAAACATTGCTGATGACGCCGCAAGCCTGAAAGGTTTTTACCGGAACAAAATTCTCCGGGTTCTTCTGGTGTTCCTTCTTTCATCGGTGGGAAGCTCGGCCGGAACTTTTATTGCCGGCGCGGATATAATCGCGGCTTTTTCAAGGCTTTTCAACAAAAACTAGTTTTTAAGCTGATTTTTGCTGTTCTTTTGTTACAGTTCTTTTATTTCCGTGTTTTATTTATATGAACCGTCTTTTTATTTATTTCAGCGCGGCTTTTGTTTTTCTGGCTTCGCTTTCTGCGGAACCGTCGCTTTCAGGCTTTCTGGAAAACGACCTTGAACTGAAAAAACTTGCGCTTGAAGCAAGAAAAGCTTCTCTTGAACAGAAAAAAACTTCAATTGAAAACGGAACCGACATTTCACTTTCAACAGGAACTGCAAATTTCCGTTTCAACGGCGAAAACACAAGCGTTTCTTTCAACCCTTCGGCAAAACTTTCTGTTCCTCAGGCGTCAAACCTTTCAGTTTCCGCTTCTTCAAAAATAAAAATTACAGACGGCGCAAACAACTCGGCGGACACTTCGTTTTCTTTTGGAATAGATTTGATTTCTGGAACATCGCTTGAACGGAAAGTCGCCCTGCTGAAATCGGAACGCTCACTTCTGGAAGCAAAACGCAAGCTTCAGAACCGCGCGCTTGAAGCCGAAAAAGAATACTACACAAAGCTGAAGAATCTTTTTCAGGCCGCAAGTGAAATTTCAAGCGCAAAAAACGACCTTTACGAGGACACAGTTTCCTTCGAGGAAATAAAGGCAAAAGGCTACTCAAAAAATTCCGCAAAATACCGGCAGGCTGAACTTAAAGTTCTTTCAGACAAGCACGATATTGAAACGAAAATGCACGATTTTGAGCACGACTGCGCGGTTTTCGCCTCGGAATGCGGAACAGAATTTTCCCCGGAAAAAAACGGAAGCGGCGGCACAATGAATTTTCTTCCAGAAAAAATCCCGGAAGTAAGCGCGGTGAACATTCTTGACTTTGAAAAGCAGTTCTACACAAAAATAGAAAATGCGGAGCATGAGCATAAAATTGCGGAAATGCAGCGGGCGGCGGAAAAAGATTTTTCACTTTCAGCGAACGGCGGCTACACTTTTAAAAATTCAAACACAAGTTTTTCAAGCGGCTCTTCCGGCGCGGACACAATAGACGCAAGCCTTTCAGCAGCTTTCAAGGGAATCAGCATTGGCGCCGGAATTTTTGTTCCGACCGACGGCTCTTCCCCGACTTATTCAGCAACTGCAACGGTGAAGCCAAATTCATTCAAAACCTCAAAAATCCAGAAGCAGACAAATTCTTTCAGCGCGGAAGAAGAGCTGATTGCCATAAAATCCGCGGAAAAAGACTACGAAACCGATGTTGTGGACAAGCAGACAGAACTGAACGATATAAAATGGTCAAAACAGACAAACTCAAAAACCTTCGAGCTTTACGAAAGCCTTGCCGCGGACATGGAAAAACTTTTTGCCCAGGGAATTGTCCGCGAAACCGAATATCTTGACGCTCTTGCAAACAAGGAGCTCTACAAATTCAAGCTTCTTATAAACGACATTGACTTGATAATTTACAACAACACAACAAAACTTTTATTCTGCCGCGATGCAGAAATTCAGGACTGAATATGAAACAACTAGGCGCAAAAAAAATTCCGTTGAAATTCAAGATTTTAATTGCCTGCACGCTCTTCTTGGCGTTTACAATTATGGCGCTCGCCACAGCCCGAAAGCTGATGAACAAAAATTCGCTCGACACAACTTTCTATTCAGTGCGCAAGGAAATTTCAGAAAACTGCATTGAAATCGCGGGAACTGTTTCCGCCGCGGAAGAGCAGAAACTTCAGGCTTTAAGCGACGGAACTGTAACAGGAGTTTATGTTCAGGCCGGCGACAAAGTAAAAAAAGGGCAGATACTTATTCAGCTTGACGACACAACCCAGCAGTACAATCTTGCAAAGCACGACTACGATATGCAGATTACAAAAGCCAACGGTGCGGAAAAAGAATACAAGCTAATGCAGACGCAGCGGCTTTCCTTGATTCAAAAAATTTCAGACCGCCAGATTGTTGCAACCTTTGACGGAATTATCGCGGATTTCGATGTTTCCGTGAACGATTCGCTTGAAGCAAAGGATACGGTCGGAACGATTGTTAATGTTGACTATCTTACCGCCGATGTTGAAATTCCCGAAACAGACGTGGCGAAACTTGCCGTTGGCCAGAAAGTTGAATTTTCATTTCCTGCGTACAAGGAAAATTCAATTTACGGATATGTTGTAAGCTGGCCTGCAATCGGGGAAGTAACCAGCCGCGGCGCAACCATTGTAAAGGCGAAAGTCAGAATCGATGAATATCCAAAGGAAATTCTTCCGAATTTTTCTTTTACCGGAAAAATCCAAATCACCGAACCGGAAGAAAATCTTATTGTTGAACGCTATGCGATTGCCTATGAAGAAAAAAACGCCTACGTTGAACTTTTTAAAACCGAAAAAAGAATTGATGTTCAAGTTCAGCCTTACGGAAAAGAATATGTGAAAATTCTTTCAGGGCTTTCCGGAGATGAAATTCTAAAGGCACAGAGCGTTCCAAAACAAAGTGGCTGGAACAAACGCGGCGGAATGGGCAAAAAACCAGGCGCCGGCGGACCTCCTCCAGGAGGCTTTTAAATGGAAAACAAAATAATAATAATGCAGAATGTCTCCAGAATTTACAAAATGGGTGAAAATGAAATTCGTGCGCTGGACAACATAAGCTTCAGCGTGAACCAAGGCGAATTTATTTCAATAATGGGACCTTCCGGCTCTGGAAAATCAACCTGCATGAATATGATTGGCTGCCTTGACCGCCCAACAAGCGGAACCGTGAAAATAAACGGCAAAGAAACCGCAAAAATGTCGGAAAAGGAACTTGCCGTGCTAAGAAACAAGACAATCGGCTTTGTGTTTCAGCAGTACCACCTTTTGGCAGGACTGAATATTCTTGAAAACGTAATGCTTCCGCTGCGATACCAAAGAATTGAAAAGTCTTTGCGAATTCAAAAGGCAAAGGAGGCGCTGAAAAAAGTCGGCCTTGAAAGCCGTTTCCAGCACCGCCCGAACGAACTTTCCGGCGGCCAGAAACAGCGAGTTGCAATCGCGCGGGCAATAGCCACCGAGCCGAACATCATTCTTGCGGACGAACCGACCGGAGCGCTGGACAGCAGCACAGGAAAAGCGATAATGCGGCTCTTCCGCGAAATAAACAAGGAAGGCACAACAATTGTGATTGTAACACACGACCAGAAAATCGGGGAAAACACGGAACGCTGCGTGCGCATTCTGGACGGAAAAATTCAGTCCGACACAAAAAATATTGATTTCGAGAAAAATTTTTCAGAGGCTTTCGATGCTTGAAGATTTCATAGACGCTCTGCAGAATTTCCGCAGAAACAAAACCAGAACTTTTTTATCGCTTCTAGGTGTAATTATCGGAGTTGCCTCGGTGATTATAATCACAAGCATGGGAAGCGTTTCCGCAAAGCAAATAAAAGACACGTTCGGTTCTTCCGGGCTTGATGTTGTAAGCGTAAGCACAGGATTCATGCGCAGAAAACGCGACACTGTCACAATAACATTCGATGAATCGTTCCGGGAAAATTTATTTGAAAATCTGGACAACATAAAAAAAATCTGGTACAAGAATTCACTCGGCGCAACAGTATCGTATGAAAGCACAAGCTCAACGGTTTCTTGCAATGCAGTCGAAGCCGGCTATCTTGAAATGTACGGGCTTCAGCTTGAAAAAGGACGTTACATCAGCGTTACCGACGATTACGAGGGAAACCAGAAAATCATTCTTGGAAGCACAATTGCCGAAGCGCTTTTTCCAGACGGAGATGGAATTGGAAAATACGTTGTCCTTACAGCAAGCAAAATTTCATTCAATTTTCAAGTTGTCGGAATTTTGAAGGAACAGAATTCAGGAATGGAATTTTCCACAAACGCGGCTTATATTCCGCGCGGATTCTATTCAAAAAAGATAACGCCGAATCCTTCCGCCGAAACAATGATGGTTCAGGCAATTTCCGCGGAAAAAGCGCCGGCTCTTGTTGAAAAAATCGAGGATTACTGCCAGGAGCTTACCGGAACATCCTACTCGGTGAATGTAACTTCAATGCAGACAATGATTGAGCAGATGAATTCCATAACAAAAACGCTCAGCCTTATGCTCAGCGCAATTGCCGCAATTTCACTTTTTGTAGGCGGAATCGGAATTATGAACATAATGATTGTTACTGTAACCGAACGCAAGCAGGAAATCGGAATCAGAAAAGCGCTCGGCGCAACTCCAGCAGACATCCGGCGGCAGTTTCTTGTGGAATCCGCTTCAATAACGCTGATTGGCGGACTTTTAGGAATTTTCACAGGAATCGCGGCCAGCCTTGCAATTGAATACGTAAAAAACACAGGATTTTCAATCAGTCCGAACGCCTGTATCGTCAGCTTTGTTTTTTCTGTAGCTATAGGAATATTTTTCGGCCTGAATCCAGCCGCCAGAGCCGCAAAACTTGATCCGGTTGTTGCCCTAGCAGGAGAATAGCCCTGGCTTTAAGCTTTTACCATTGAAACATCCAGCCTGTTGAACGGAATGTTTATCTTCTTTTCATCAAAAACTTTTTTAATCGCAATATAAACTTCATTCTTCATTTTTACCAAGTCTGAAGAATTAAACCATACAGCCAGAACAATATTGATTCCGCTGTCTCCAAATCCGTTGTACCAGACCGCAGGCGCAGGATCTTTTAAAACTGAAGGACAAAACGCCGGAACCGAAGAAAGGGCTTCGAGCGCAACATCCATATCTGTGGAATAATCAATATCAAGCTCAAACGAAAAACGACGTATTTCAAAATAACTGTTGTTCTGAAAATTTGAATTTATAATCGAACTGTTCGGAATTCTGACCATCTGGTTGTTCAAAGTATGGATTTTCACAGAAAGAAGCCCGACTGAATCAACAGTTCCAGAGACACCGCCCACTTCAATAAAATCGCCGACTTTCATCGCTTTTTCACCAAGAACGAACATTCCGCTTATCAAGTTGCTCACAGAAGTCTGGGCAGCAAAACCAACAGCCACTCCGGCAATTCCAGCCGCGCCCCAGATTGCACCAAGCTTAACTCCGAAAAGGCTCAGAACATACATAACAACAAGCGCATAAAAAATGTATGAAATGATTTTTGAAATAACAAGAACGTACTGCTGCTGAATTTTTCCAGCTGAAACTTTTTTCACAAAATGCTTTATCAGCTTAAAGACAATCCACATCAGCAGAATCATGAGCAGAGCGCCCACAACCCTGAAAGCATTTTCCCATGTTACAAAAGTTTTTACAAAATCAACGAATTTGCTGGAAAACTTCACAACTGTTTCATTCGCAGCAACAGCCGCCGCTTCTGAAACTTCATGCAAAAGATCAGTTTGTTCTTCCATAATAAAAAACCGCCTTAAAAATAATTTTTATGAATTGTGCTTGCAAATATCATTTATGATGCACTCTGCGCATTTCGGATTTTTTGCGGTGCAAATATATCTTCCGTGCAGAATCAGCCAGTGGTGCGCATGACGCATATATTTATCAGGAATCCGCTCAACAAGGCTTTTTTCAACAGCCTCAGGAGTTTTTCCTTCCGCAAGCCCGATTTTCGGGCAAATCCGAAGAAGATGCGTATCGACCGGCATTGTATGCTTTCCAAAAACAACGTTCAGAACTACATTTGCAGTTTTCCGCCCTACGCCCGGCAATGTCATCAAAGCTTCCCTTGAATCTGGAACAACGCCGTTGAAATCTTCCAGAAGTTTTTTGCTAAGCCCAAGAACATTCCGGCTTTTCGCCTGGCTTAAGCCAATCGGCTTTATCACAGAGATTATCTGCTCCTGGGACAACGCGCACATTTTTTCAGGAGTGTCGGCAAGAGCAAAAAGCGGCTTGGTCACTTTGTTCACGCTTTTGTCCGTTGTCTGCGCAGAAAGCACAACCGCAACAAGAAGCGTGTACGGCGAATAATAATTCAGTTCAGGCTTCGGCTCCGGATTCTCCGCCTTGAACCGTTCAAAGACTGAAATAATTTCTGGTTCTGAAAGAAGCATTTTCCGCCGGCTTTTATTTTGCGGCCGCTTTTAATTCTTCAGCCTTGTCTGTTTTTTCCCAAGGAAATTCACTTCTTCCAAAATGACCGTAGCTTGCTGTCTGCCTGTAGATTGGACGGCGCAAATTCAGTGTTCTGCAAATTCCGGCTGGAGTGCAGTCAAAAACTTTTTTTACAGCTGCCTCAATTTTTTCAACTGGAACTTTTTCTGTTCCGAATGTCTCCACAAGAATAGAAACCGGGAAAGGAACGCCAATCGCATAAGCAAGCTGAACTTCCGCGCGGTCAGCAAGTTCTGCGGCAACAATATTCTTTGCAATATAGCGCGCCATGTAAGCCGCGGAACGGTCAACTTTTGAAGGATCTTTTCCGCTGAATGCTCCGCCGCCGTGCCGTCCCATTCCGCCGTAAGTGTCAACAATAATTTTTCGGCCAGTAAGTCCGGCATCTCCATCAGGACCGCCAGTTACAAATCTTCCTGTTGGATTAATGTGATATTTTGTTTTTTCATCAAGAAGCCCGGTCGGTTCAAGAACAGGCTTTATAATCTCATTAATAATCGTTTTTTCAATTTCTTCATGCGAAATTTCAGGATCATGCTGATGAGAAACTACAACTGTATCAATTCTAGCCGGCTTTCCATCTTTATATTCAATTGTAACCTGGCTTTTTGCGTCAGGACGAAGCCACTTTACTTTTCCAGATTTTCTTAACG